>Ga0065711_1006100_pt1 | contig 18318 bp, 10 predicted proteins | sample Hoacrofraction12_FD_59098 | JGI IMG/M metagenome (GOLD analysis project Ga0065711, IMG submission 59098) | Hoatzin crop microbial communities from Cojedes, Venezuela - Epithelial fraction 12 v2 (version 2) | ecosystem: Host-associated > Birds > Digestive system > Esophagus > Crop | place... | reverse complement strand
TAAGAGATATTCTGAGACGTTCGCATATTCGAGGCAGAGCTGCATGAGGCGCCCGGCAGGGAGTCCCTGACTACATTTGAAGTTTGAGGTGGCAAGGCAAGCAAGCATCCTCAGTCACTGTGCGCCAGTGAGAGCTGTGCCATGGGCACATGAGGCTGAACAACACCTTTCCAGGCTAGCCTCTTCTGGGTGCGAGCTATCTGGACAAGTTAGCGTTTTCAGGACAGAGCTGCAGGAGGCACCCGGCTTGGACCCCCGGGCTACATTTGAAGTTTGAGGTGGCAAGGCAAGCCAGCAGCCCCAGACTCTCTGCGCCAACAGGATTTGCCAGGTGGATAATGAGGATGTATTGTGGTAGTGCGTGACCTGAACGTGATGCAAACGGTATGGAATAAGGGGTGCAGAAAGTACTGGTTTTGGCTAGGATAGAGTTAAATTGCTTCACAGTAGCTTGTATGAGGTTATATTTTTGATTTGTACTGAAAACAGTGATGATAACACTCTGATGTTTTAGTTATTCCCAAGCAGTGCTTATGCAGTGCCAAGGCCTTTTCTACTGCTCACACTGCCCTACTCGTGAGCAGGCTTGGGGTGCACAAAATATTGGGAGGGGACACTGTTGGGATAGCTGATCCCAAATGGCCAAAGGGATATTCCACACCATATCATGTCACGTTCAGCAACAAAAACTGGAGGGGGGAGGCTGGCGAGAGGGACGCTTTCCAGGGACTGGTTGAGCATCTGTCAGTTTGTGGTGAGTGTTTGTTCTCATTCGTGTGACTTGTTGGGTTTTAATTTTCCTCTCCCTCTGTCATTGTTTTTTTTCTATTCTCCTCATAATTCTTTCTTTTTTTTTTTTTTTTAAGTATTAGACTGTTTTTATCTGAACCCAGGAGTTTCTTTCTCACTTTTACCCCTGCTATTCTCCTCCACTTCCCAACAGGGGGAGAGAGTGCATGACTGTGTGGTGCTTAGTTTCCAGCTGGTGTTAAACCATGGCACCTGGCCACACCTTAGGTAGTGTGTGTCTGTTTTGGAGATGGGCTCTGGTAAGGCTGAGGGGGTAGATGAGAGTTAGGTGGTAGAGCAAGCACATAGCCACAGTTTTGGTGGAGCTGTGAAGGGGCTGCCAAAGGAAGGTGAGGGCCACCAACAGCTTTCAGTCCTGGTGTGGGAGCCCTAGGTGGTGGTTGTCTGTTTTGGAGCAGAGGTCTGATGAGGTTGAGGAGGTAGCCGGAGATTAAGCCGTAGAGCAAACTCAGATCTCCAGTGTTTATGGGGCTGTGAAGGGGGTGCCAAAGGAAGATATGGGCTGCTAACAGCTTTCAGTCCTGGCCACTTCTGTGTCAGATCCATACCTGGCAACTGTGTGTTTGGAACCAGGGCTCTGGTTGTGGGGCTGGGATGAGGCTGCCAGTGGACGGTACGGGCTGCTGAAAGCTTTTAGTCTGGACTTTTTGGTATGGGAAGCATCGCTGTTGGCTCTAAGTTTTCTTTGTTTCTTGCTAAAATGAGGCCTTAGGTGAGGGTAAGGTGGTAGAGCATGTTCAGAGCTGCAGTGCTTGTGGGATGCAAAGGGGATATCACACGGAGGTGGGGGCAGCAAACAGCTTTACATCTAGGCCGCATGTGCCTGGGAGACACTATTTCTGCATGTGTGTTTGCCACCTGATCTCAGGCTTGAGCAGAAGGCACAGGTGAAATTCAGGTGGTAAAGCGAGCACAGAGCCCATGTTTCTGGAGCTTTGAACAGGCTGCCAAGAAAAGGTAAGAGCTATCAAAGTCTTTCTGTCCTAGCCACTTATGTGTGGGAGTTACAGCTGGCGTGTGGTCTGTTTTGAATTTGTCCTCTGGCTATTGTGAGAGTTTAGACCAGGGATGGGTTGCAGAGGAAGTGTAAAGACCCATTGTTCCTGGCTTCCAAGGGGCTCCTACGCAGAAGTGGCCACGATTGAAAGCTTTTGGCAGCCCTCACCTTTTCTGAGCAGCCTTTTCACATTTCCCGCTAACACTTGGGCTCTGCATTTTGTCTTGCACTTAACCCTAACACTACCCCTTTTTCCCACCCTCTTTAACCTCATGTCCATAACAGACCCTTGCCAGCTATGGCTCCCAGGAAAAAGTGGCCAGGACTGAAAGCTTGGGTAGCCAACCCTTTCCTTTACCAGCCCCTTTGCAGTCCTACAAACAGTGCGGCTCTGCTCTTTGTCCTGCACCTATGTCTAGGCCTCACTCTAATCCCAGCTAGACCCCAGATCCAGCAAGGATGATGCCAGCTATGGCTCCCAAGAAAAAGTGCCCAGGACTGAAAGCGTTTGGCAGCCCTCATCTTCCTTTGGCAGCCTTTTCATGGCTTCCCTAGCACAGAGGCTATAATTTGCCTTTCACTACACCCTAACCCTTTTCCTGACCCTCACCCTACCCTAAGCCCATCTCCAAAATGGAGCCTTGTCAGCAACGGCTCTCTGTCCTGCACCAAGTCTTAGCCATTCCTATCTTCATCAGTTAACAATACACTCAAAAAAGCAGTATAATTGAGCATTTCTCATGGAAGGACTCCAGCACAATTTTTAATAGGGTCGGAGACTTCATGACAGAAAAATAATTTAAAAATCTCTACAACTGACATACCAAAAGTATGCATACGCAACAAAAAGTAAAATGAAAGTTGATTCAATAAACCTTCCACAACCTCCCCAACTTTCCAGATTTTCTTGGTATATTTTGCTTTCTAAAACTCAGCTCCGTGTTATTTCCTCATAATCATCAGTAAAGCGTCCATAAAATAGTAAGGTTTTAAAATTCCACAGCAAAAGTCGGGAATAAGATGGGATCTTCTTCTTCAGTTTCAATTTTAAAATTTATATGTCTTAATAGTGCAGTCAAGGATGAGGTAAAACACAAGTGAGGGGACAGAAGTGATACAAAAGTGAAAGTGTACTACTGACTTCTTGTTTAATATGAAAAAGTGACTAGAAAAAGAGATGTAAATATATGTACACACAAATATGCAAAGATGGAACTAATATTTGTGTAGAGATTCCAAAGATTTAAAACAAAGGAGGAAATGAAGCCTTAACACATGGCATTACAAAAATTTCAAGAACATAATTATAATTCTAATTCCGTAACTTATAAGGGAGTATGACTTATTTTCAATGCTCACACTGCCAGTTCCTTCTTCAGTGCATGCAAAAAATTCATTTCTGGGCCTGTTGGGCAAACAAGTGTTTGCACACTCTTAGGGTCTAACACACTTCCTGATAATTTCAAGGTTAAAAACGGTACCTGCAATTCTAATGTGAGCTGGAAAACTAGGAGTTTCTTTTCCAGGAGTTTTGACAGATATTCTGAAAACATGGGGAAAATATGGTATGGCTTAAGCAATCATAGCTTACAATTTTTGCTAACCAAATAAACAGCCAATGCTGCAGTTTCATGAATTAAAGCATTCAGTTTGAATTTCCCAGTAACGTTTTTTTAAGTCCATTAATTTAAGTCTAATTCAAAGAATTTACTGTAGTTGAAAGTAGTTTAATTAAAATAGTATAACTTTTAATTATTAGTGCTTCTATTGTAGTTTATAACTGATTACATAATTGGATGGTCATAAGACAACAAGCAAGTCCGAATCGGCTTGCATGAATCCACAAAAGGTGCATTCAAATCCATAGTGAAATGAATAGAACAGATCTCCAGATAAAAAGGTATATTTACTCTTGCAGGTGTTGTATATATATGCTTTATCTCAAAAATAGCCTTCTTCAGTTGTTTTGAAAGAGATGCAGGTTGTACAGTAGGTGTTTCACCTTTCTAATACAGCACGTTAGGGTTTTTAGATCCTTTTCTTTAAAAGACTTTGAAGATCTGTCTCACAAGGTTTTTCAGAACAGTAGAAGATCAAATCATTAAAATCTAAATGAGAAGCTTTCCTAAAGCTTAATGTCATAAAGAGTGAGCAATTTTCACATGTTATACTGTGATTTGCAAGTTATCAGGCAAGGAAGAAACAGAAGTTTACCCAAATGAAGTGGCTGACATATCTTATTCATTGCAGACCCTCTGCAACAACCAGTGAAATTAAAAGTCAGTAACCAAAAGGGCACAAAGCAGTCTAACAGATGAACCAACTTGGAATAATGCAATTTTGTGCAGTTGCTCAGTGATCAATAGTGTAAAATCAGCTACAGTTCAGTGATTAATGATGAGATTCTCAAAAATGTCTAATATATTCAGAGTAAAAGTTCCAAGGTCACATCAGTGTTTCTGGAAATGCCATCTCTAAAACATTTGGGTTTGTTATATGATTTTTGTTCTCCATACCACTACCCAGCCACTTTATACATCAAAGGGTATACTGTTAGCATGAGATATTATTCTTTTGCATGTCTGGGTGTAACTCCTAAAGAATACTGTGAAAATAAAAATCGAAACTTAAATAAAATAGGAAACTTACTGATTTCACCTCAAACTGGTGTACTTTAGAAGATCCACTACTACTTATGTATCTGAAGTATTATTTTTTTTCACAACAGCTTCTATGTCTACAAATGTGGAAACCACCTACAGTCTTGCATTCAAAAATCTACTACTCAACCAGCAGCTTGCAAAGAAGTAACAGTTCATAGTTACTCTTTCTGATCCTAACTGTCCATATTATCCACTGCTAAGAAACTACAACACAACTCCAAATGAAAGGGCATATGTTTCAAATATAAAATTATATTTAATCATTTGTGCAGATGTTTGGTCTATAGATGAAAACAGTTACAGAATAAATACCTACATCTTGTTCATAAACGTTTCAAGAAAAATACAATTTTATCTGAGACATGCCCTGAGCTAGCTAGACTCGGTAATAGTGCAAACAATGTTGCAGTAGCCTGGTTTCAGCCTGGTTTTTGCAAAAGAAACACAGTAACTGCCCGCAGAGCTCCTAAATGGCTGACACACTGAGGCATTATGCCGACTACAGCAGTTCCTGCAGCTTTGCTAAGTTCCTGTCCATCCAATGGATATTGAGCTGAATTGTGTCAATGGCCTCTTTTACACAACGCAGTTGAGAACTCTCCTCTGATTTTGACTCAAAAAATGACTTCACCTGCATTACAAAAGAAAAGAAATAAAAGGAAAATTTTAATGAAAATCATCAACACTGGCCACACAAATAGGTTCAGAAGCAAAGACTACACATACGTTGCAGGAAATCCATTCCTGAGAAGCGGTTGTATCTGTGCAGTAAGCAAACCTTTCAAAGGAGTTCCCAAAACACAAATAAAGCATTTTTCACTGAAATTTCAGCAATAACACATTTGGTTTCTATATATTATTTCATTAATAAACAGACATCCGCTTATCATATTCATCACAGAGCAATCACAGAGCACTCAAAGTTCTGGAATAGCAATCTTGTTCTGAGACAAAGAACTGCTTGTTACAAGCAACGCTCTTCAGTGCTCTGGAATGACGCCCACACTCACTCATCATTGTAACTGTCAATGCTAACGCTTCAGACACTATAGATCAAACCACAAACAACTATCTTTACCAAATTCTCTGAATGAAAACATTTCACTAAATCATAAACCATTCTTGAGATACTAACTTCAAGGCCTTGTTAGGCAAGACAACAGAGATGTCTAACAGCTATCAACTAGCTCTGAACTGATGCCTGACCTCCACACTAGCTCCTTGGGATTGTTCACAGCAAAAATAACATGAAGCAATATTTACAGGACTCCATTGTACTCCAGAGATGCAGAAAGCATCCCTTACTTACAAAATCTAGACCAAATTTCTATCTAGACCAAATCACTATCTTTGGGAGACAATGTGTTCCAGTGAACAGGAAACCAAAACAGTATAAACTGGGTTCAACTCTGTACGCAACTATGCCACAGAGTCAGCATATTATCTTCAATGTGTTTATGTATATATTTGCCATGTGTAAAATAAGGAAAGTAACAGATCTACATCCTTGCAAAAGGGACCTCAAGAACAGAAATAAGATGTGATTTCCTCCTCCCTCAATTAAATGAAAACAGCATAGGTACTAGAAAATATCTCTTTCTGGTAGATTAAGCCACCAACCTCAAGTAGATGCGCCTTCGTTGCAAACTGAGAAGTTGAACAGCTAATGATATTCTGGATAGTATACGAGCCCAGGTGAAACCTGAAATACAAACAAAGAAGTCATTTTTAACTAGGAGCCACTTTAAGATGCAAGTTCAGTACATGTACACATTCTTCTTTCTACATTTTTGGTTTAGTAGTTGGAAATCATTAAAAGCACTTAAATTCAAGTTCATGTATCTCATTTTTCAGAAGACACAGAACGTCTTAGAAGTCCAAGCCTCTAGTTCCCTAATACCTCTAAAAACTGAACTTCAGAGCAAAGACATGGAAATTTTCAAACTTCTTTCACAGCTCAAATACTAAACAAATGAGGATACCACACACTGAATACCAAGACCTGTGTTTGTGGTATGTATTCCAAAACTCTAGAGTAACTGAATTTACAACAGGTTTCACTTCAAGCAAAGTAATTTTTTACTATTGCTTATGAAGAGCTTGTCAGGGCAGGATTTTTCATCCAGAAGAAGCTTTTTTAGCAATGTGAAACCGTTCCAAATCCAAACTAGGATTTAGAAATACTGTCTTCCATGTATTATTGCTTTTTTGAGACTTGCAGGCCAGCTCTCCTGCTGGGTACCCTTCAAGGAATGTTAAGGAGAACATATAATTCTAAAGCAAGTGGGATTTCTTTGTTATTTGGTTTTNGAATTGCTGTAAAAAGGCAGAAAAAGTAAATGCTGAATGAATTCCCTGGGTCTGCTTTTCAATGCATTGACTTGCATAAGTATCCTGCATCTGCAGCGATCATCTTAGAGACAGCATCGTTTTAACAGAAATTAACATCAAGAATTTTTAGAATTGCTACGAGGCTTTAGAAGGCTCCAAAGTTCCATGAACTATTGGTTGGACTTCGAAGTTTATGTTTCAAGTTATTTTTGTAAAATCAGATTTTAAAACAACATTTACAATTTAGATACAAATCTTCTTATACAAATCTAACTATTTATTATCTTGTGCTTGAAAGAAACAAACAGGTTCTTTTGTCGATGTAGGTGTGAAATTTCAACTACATCAAAAACCTTACTTTCGTGTAAGCTTTTCCCAGTTCTCTTTGACAAAGTCCCAGGCCAGCAAATATCCGGGCAAACTCTGGCTAACAGTTGCTACAATATGTGTAAGCTCCTGTGCCCTGATGACTTCTCCTTCAAGGCTGTTCTGCATTAACCTAAAAGACAACGCATATGAAAAGGGACAGGAAAAACCATCTATTCACGTCTTCACATGATTCTCCTGATACTCCTGAAATAGATGGAAAAGACTATATAATATATCAAACAGCAAGCAACTTCTGCCATCTGGAACACACCAACTCTCTATTTTAACCATTTAATTAGCTTTTGTTGCCAAGTATCAGAGTGACCTTAGCTCTAAACCAAGTACCTGAATTTTCATTGTTGCTGGAAAAGATTAAGTAAATGTTAACAACTTGTAAAGGAAAACATAATACATGGAAAAGTTAAGAGACGAAAGCTGTAACAAGAATCACCTAGCAGGACAACCTTGGTATCCTCCATGCAGTACTGAGATTTGGTCTATAGAAAGGTGTTGGAGCATAATGTAAGGTGAAAATTTCACCCAAAGAAAGAAAGAAGAAAAAAAAAAGCACCACCCAAACCAACCCCCCCAACTAGTTATTATCATGTTTATAAAGATCTATCAATCTTTTCAGACTCCATAGAACAATCTGCAATTTTTTACTTTTGCCACAAGATCTGCAATTTTGTGCAACCAGTAGTGCAAAGCCTTTAAGTTGTTTTCTCTTTATGCATATTCAGAATTTGGCTTTTTGAACTACTCTGTTAAGTAAATTATTGTAAGTGAAAAATACCAGGTTCTTCATGTTTATGGAAGCCTGTGTAGTCTGTTGAACTCAGTATTATATAAGTATGCATAGTAGGTCAGTCTGACCTAACTATTTAGCTATAATATGTACTCTAGATTTAAGAAAAGGCCAAGATGTTGACAATAGTGGCTGATAAAGGAACGTCTAATGAGGAACTACTGTCCTTGGGAATCAAATATATCTTAGAGAGATATGCAAGCTGACTAAGGCGGTTTTGAACAAGTTACAACTAACAGCAGAATAATGATAAAGACTGCACTTAAATGAACTACCCTCACCGTAACAGTAAAAAATCACACTGCTTGACCTGGAGACCCTGGACTGAGCAGAGGCCCCTACTTACTGAGCGTGCATAGTAAATTTTAGGGGTACTGAATCTTTAAATGGAAGTAAGAAGAGAACTAACCAATCATAGTCAGGACGGTATGGCTAACAGATGGAACTGACATTTTTAACTGTATAACTACGCAATGTGATTGTAACCAGATGCGCTAGCTTTGTGGAGTTATCACCTAGCACCCATCTCTGTGCAGACACAACATAAACTGATATCTCAGCTGTGTGTGTGTATTGGATGTTGCAGATAAGGAAAGCAACTCCATTTGTGAGACAACACCGGTGCAAAACCCGAGGTCAGATTGTCTTTAATAATCAGAATTTTTTTCAATGGTAGAAATAAAGGCAATACTTCTTTTCAAAGAAGATTTTAACACTTTTAATTTACACAACATACAACTTCTTGACTCCTTCATACCAAATCAGCTTTCTGACATCTTCTGTGCTGGCCAAGGCTTCAATCATTTTACTTTTCTCTGCTTCAGAAACTGAAGAGGAGTACATCTTGAGGAGGAATTCCCAGCCATCACTAGATTTGGCTCCAGCTATAAATATGGCTTTCATAACATCACTAGGCAGACTACAGGGAAAAATAAAACCAATAACAAAATAAACCAACAACAGCAAGAACAAACAAAATGGGGACATAAAGATGCCCATGTGAGAAAAGAAAGAAGTCACAAAATAAAAAGACTAGCTTGAATGAGATGCCTCTCTTCTGAGCAATTTAATTCTGTACCAATCGTAAGTTTACTAGACTGAATTCATGCCATTCTGATACTTTAAATCATTGCGCTAAAACAAATCATATTAGTCACAGGAAAGCACAGTAAGATGTATAAATACCTAAGTAATTTTCTGCAGCTCAAAATACACGAGTCCAGAGCAGAACAAATTTTGCAAGATAAAAAGTTTGACGGTGCTACTAAGTATTCCTCCTTGAGCATGTAGCTTAGGAAATGCAGCTGGAACCAATTTGAGGTTTTGCAGTCACAGTTAATGAGACTGCAGACAAAATCTTAATTCTAGCACAGTTCCTCTCATCTTAAAACAGCAATTACTTCTACATGAGGAAGAGTAAAAGACAGAACGAAGTGCTATATCAATATTCAGTTGTTGGTGGTGTGGGTTTTTGGTTGGTTGGTTGTTTCTTTTGTCATTTTTTTCCCCTCAAAACAATGGTGGCAAGGTAACAGGTAGATAAACAGGTAGATAAAAGAAGTGGACACCTAGTTTTTGTGGTACCTCATTGTTCCATTAGACTTCATCCATTTCTCAAACATCTCAGTGGCTGTTGTTCTACAGTTTCTCATATCATGAGTGCAGGCAAAAGCTAGCAGTGTTGACCGGAGCTCTCGTTCAGAAAGCGTCCCATCATCTGACCAACGCTGTTGATCAATTTTATCTCCAAGTAGGTGCTCTATTCTATGCTAAAGGAGGAAAAATTATTAGCAATAACTAAATCTTCCCAAAGGGATTTTCTATATACAAAATTTGTTTAAAAAAAACAGAAGAAAGTTAAGTTTTAAAATTGTTTTTCATCTACCTATTCCAATTTACGTATACCATTTCTGCTCTGTATGAATAAATACCAAATACCACATAGAGCTGAAAGGTGCGTCAGGTCTACATCTTCAATTGCACATGGCTATGTGTTTGGCTACGTGTTCAGACTTCTATGCAGTCAGCTTACTACTTCAGCTAACTACAACTCCTGCGTGTTTAACTGGTTTTAACACCATCAGGTGATAGTTAATACACCTTAGTTTAGCACAAATAAACAAACCAACTCCTGTTTATAGGTTGAACACCCTGCATATTTGTAGATTTGTAGCTTGCCAAAACCAAGGCTAGATGCCTGACCAGCATCTTAGCTGAAACACTCGAAGTTGGGTATAATCTTATAGACGTTGCATTGCAAACCACAGCTTGGGCTGTTTATTGCAGAAGATCTGTAAACTCACTAATTATCCTTACCTAGTATAAAGAAAAATATCTGCTATTTTATCTGATTATTTAATAATTTTCCTTCTAGACTAAATCCCTTTGCAGACATTCTACAACATAAAGCTGCAAGGATCATTTCAAACCTGTAGATTAATATAGAGAGGAGGCTTCATAATCAGAAGGTAGACAGAGAAACAAAAGACATTTCCTCAGCAAGAACTGAGGCTATGATGCTAATTTCTTTGCTAAGTTTGTAGCATCTTATGGTGTTAATCTATTGCACAGCTGGAATGGGACAATGACAGCCATTCATGTGTTCCTATTTGTACACAAAATACTTCTGTGTTTTTTCCAACAGCCCTACGCAAAGCAATTAGATCTATGATCTTTAGCCACTCTAATAATTTGGAAATAACTTCTCTGTACTAGAAAAATGTCTTGGACTCTGCTTAATTACATAACTTTACTATGTTGACCTTCATAGCCACTATAGCAAATCCCCAGACACCTTTGTGTTCCCACTGCATTACACTTCCTACAAAACATTTCAGGTGGGAATTCGGTCCAAAAAGTTAAGCATTTCAGTAAGAGATCATTATTACTTAACAAAAGCAAGCAAGCCTGGCAACTATCTAGAATCCTCACCCAGCTCAGTGAGACTACAGAATATATTCAATAGTCAACACTTAAACAGCTAGTGTAACCGTAAGGAACATTACTGCTAATTATTTCAGATTATAATTTACAGAAAACTAAGACATACCATGACTCGTGCTGCCAGTTGTTGTTCACCCTTTTTCTCTAAAAGGCTGTATATAAAACTCAGCTGAAACAAAGCTTGAGTGAGTGGTGCAGTGCTGCTCTCTTTGTTAAGGTAATCAATCAGCTGAAAGGACTTTTCCAGAGACTCTTTTCCTAGACTATAGGTCAATGAATAGAAATATTAAAATGGTTTCCAAAACAAAAGCACTCACTGAAACAAGATCAGAAGTGGTGCTCTCCATTACACTAACAGAGGGATAGATGAATAGAGGGAGTAACATAAGAAACACTTCAGATGTAGAGATTTTTATATTGTAATATTAGTAGGATAGCAACAAAGCAACAATGGCCACTAACATGCCTTCAATTAACAAAAACAATAACAGGTAATTGAGCGTGACAATGATGCCTGAAAATATTTATCATAAATGAGCCTACTTACAAGCTGACAAAAGAAGCAGCTAACAAAGAGGCCATCCAGAACTCTCAGCCTTCTGGGCTTGTTCTGATGGTAGTGGTGAAGGACAAGATAGGGAGCCAGTAAAAATTTGAGAGGCAAATAGCTTGCTTCTCTAAAGCGGAGCACTCAGTGGCAAAGTACAGGAAAATAGTCTGCTAGACAGATTATCAGACACTAAATAAAATAGTGTCTTCTAGAAAAGGAAGCTATGATGTGGCTCCTCCTGATGCAAATAAATAGATGCTGCTGTAAAGAACAGGGAGATAACATCTAAAGCCAATATGGAAGCATCAGTGAAATAATTTTTTTTTTAAAGTTAGTGAATGGCAAACTGTTTCAATAGGTTAACAAAGACTAAATTAAAAATTTTCTGAAGCAGTCTTCTCTAAAATCTAAGTCTGATCTTAGACCTGGAGAAAAATTTAAACACATATTAACTAGGTTTTCCAATATGAAATCATACCCTGCAAGTTTGAAGATATTATTGATCAAATTGGCTCTGTCTTTAGGACTCAAAGCAGTGTGGTTTTTTCTCAACAGATCAATCAGCGTTTTCCAGTCTTCAGCATAGTGTACTATGTAATAGCCATTCATGTCCACATTGAATTTTATCCATTCCACCTCTTCTGGAAGTTCAATGACAGCTAATAGACAGACAATCAGTTAGCAGCAGAAACAAACATTTGGCAGTTGTTCATTGAAATCCAAATCTATGAAGTAGACTGACTCCAGAGGGTCAATAAATTCTTTTCTACTCACTAGTTCCTCCTACTATGAAGCAGGAATAGGCAGCACAGAAGTTCCACAAGAAGGCTCAGAAATTTCAGATTGCACTTCTTTGTCCTTCTTCCAACTTCTGATCAAATGAACAGTATCACAACCTGCCCTGAGTTGTACCTATGCTGCTAATTACTTCATGCAGCAATTTTTCTCCTTCTGTCCAGTTCTCCTTTCAAAAAACCCTGTCTCCTCTCTGCCCACTTTCATATACATGTAAAGAGCAGTTACACACATGATATAAAGAAATAGAGAAATGGAGATGGCATTAAGTAGATGAAAGGCCACATTCTAGTTTCAAAGTCAACTAGATACAACAAGAGAGGGGAAAATGTTCTTCATTTCAGTTGATTCTACAACTACCGACAAAAACATCAATTTGCTTAGCACCTACAATGCCTTTGAAATTTAGTAAATATTCTACCCCAAATGCATTTCTACATCTCTCCTACTCTTGTATTCTCCACATGCAAGTTTCTACAGTGAGGGAGGAATTAGTATAATGAACATGAGATCCACCTACAGGGTCTTTTAAGGTGAAAAAGGTTACTTACCTATTCGTTCAAGAACACATTCAATTAAAGAGCTTTAATTATCTATTCTGATAATTCATAATATTTTTTTCTAAAACTCCACCTCACATGAAAAAAGCCAGGAATAACTTGAAGGCTTTGTAAAACCAATGTCAGAATGACATAAACTAAAAGCATTTACTTTCGTTATAATACTTCTAAAGTCATTTTAGAGGGGTGGCAGTACATAAAAATCATTAAACTGCAAAAATGTCCAGATTAGCTCTAAGAATTTGATTTTAAATTTATATAGTTTTATTTCTAAGGGCAAGTGCAGGGTCCTGCACCTGGGGAGGAACAATCCCATGCACCAGTACAGGCTTGGGGCAGACCTGCTGCAGAGCAGCTCTGTGGAGAGGGACCTGGGAGTGCTGGTGGATGACAGGGTGACCATGAGCCAGCAGTGTGCCCTGGCTGCCAAGAAGGCCAATGGGATCCTGGGATGCATTAGGAGAAGTGTGGCCAGTAGGTCGAGAGAGGTTCTTCTTCCCCTCTACACTGCCCTAGTGAGGCCCCATCTGGAGTACTGTTTCCAGTTCTGGGCTCCCCAGTTCAAGAAAGATGAGGAACTACTATAGAGAGTCCAGGGGAGGGCTACGAGGATGGTGAGGGGACTGGAGCATCTGTCCTATGAGGACAGGCTGAGGGAGGTGGCAGAGCAACTCTCCTATTATTCACTCTCCAAAGGACATGCAGTTTGAGAGATTTTGTGCATGCATTGGGATGAAAAGAACACATGCTTCTGCAAATTCCAAACCTGTGCTTCTGCCCCACCTGCTACCATTTATCTGTACATATAAAATCTATAGGGAACCAACTCTCTAAAGATGACACCACCAGCTGTTCTTGGCTCCAGATCTCTCTAATTTTTTTGTACTACATATGCCTTCATCTTCACATCTTAAGTATGTGTGCGCTCAGAAAGATCAGTTATCTATAACATTAAGTAACTTGCTACCAAAGATTTGGGTCACTTACCTGACTTTTGGTCCAGTAAAAATGCATTAGTACAATGGATAAAGTTGCACCTACTAGTTATGTAGGTGAGAGGAATATGCCACAAATAACTGTAAAAGAAAGCGCATGTTTACTGACATATACACATATTATTTGTCTTGAAGGCTTTGATTTTTTTTTTTTAATTTAACTATTTTACTGTATCAGTTGTATTAGAAACACTGCATGCTGTGTAAAATAATGAAGTATAAATCTCACTCATATAATCATAACACACACAATTAAAGAACAGATGTACAGCACATACAGCAATTATCTTTTATTCCACCGTGCTGGGAAGTGGGAAAACTTCATGGAATCACAGAATGGTTCGAGCTGGAAGGCACCTTTCAAGGTCATTTAGTGCAACCCCCTTGCAGGGGACATCTTCAACTATATCAGGTTGCTCAGAGCCCTGTCCATCCTGACATTCAATGTTTCCCGGGATGGGGCACCCACAACCTTTCTGGACAACCCGTTCCAGTGTTTCACCACCCTCATTGTAAAAAATTTCTTCCTTGTATATAATGTTAATCTACCCTGCTTTGGTTTAAAACCACTACCCCTTGTCCTCTTGCTACAGGCCCTACTAAAAACTCCATCCCCATCTTTCCTTTAAGTATTGAAAGGGTGCAATAAGGTCTCCCAAGAGCCTTGTCTTCTCAAGGCTGAACAACCCCAGCTCTCTCTGCCTTTCCTCATAGGAGAGGTGTTCCAGCCCTCTGATCATTTTTTTGGTCCTCCTCTGGACCCACTCCAACAGGTCCATGTCCTTCTTGTACTGGAGACCCCAAGGCTGGACACAGTACTCCAGGTGCTGTCTCACTGGAGTGGAGTAGATGGGCAGAATCATATCCCTTGACCTGCTGGCCACATGTCTTTTGATGCAGCCTAGGATGCGATTGGCTTTCTGGGCTGTGAGTGCACACTTCTGTCTCGTGTCCAATTTTTCATTTGCGAGTACCCCCAAGTCCTTCTCTTCAGGGCTGCTCTCAAACGCTTCAGCCGCCAGCCTGTACTCATATTGGGGGTGGCCCCTAGCTAGGTGCAGGATCTTGCACTTGGCCTTGTTGAACCTTCTTCCTTCATGAGGTTCACACAGGTCAGCTTCTTGAGGTTGTCCAGGTCCTTCTGATAGGCCTTTCATCCGTCAGGCATGTCAACTACACCACTCAGCTTGGTATCAGCTGCAAATATGCTGAGGGTGCACTCCATCACACTATCTATGTCACTGATGAAGGCATTACAGTATTAAACAGTACTGGTCCTAATATAGACCACTGAGGGACACATTTGCTGGTACCTCTTCCTCAGTTCCAGCATACTAAGTAGCTTGTCCAAAGTCGTATGGACAGGAAATCTCTGTCTGTATCAGAAAGTCAGCCCCTATTATTATCACCTCAATCCCATGTCCTGTCTTCCTGAAATTTTAAAAGTTCGGAGTTTTTTTAAAAGCAATTTACGTTGATTAAAAGTACAAGACTCGCATTCCAAATCATGGTAATAGAAACCATAACAGATTGCATATCACAAAGATTCTCCCTAGTGAACTGCAAGCTGTAAGAATAAATGATAAGGTGATTCATAATGATAATAAGGACTTGACTATCTAGAGAAAACACAGCTTTGAGGGAGATGAAACAAGTTGCACATATTCATTCCAGTTTTGACATGGACCCCTGCTGTGTAAGACTCACACAGAGGGCACTTCTTCAGAAGCTTTTTATCCACTTCCCAAATTGATATCAACTAGAAACAGAGGAATAATGAAGCCTAACAATCCTTCCTTTACCTTTCAACCACACATAGCTTTCCTTCCTCCACATAACAAAAGCAAAACAAAGCCCTGTAACTTCCAGCATTTCAACAGAAAAATTCCTTTCACAGGCCTGATTCTGCAAGATGGTGCAAAGTACTCCGTTCCTGTTTAGACTTCAAACAACTGAATAAAACCACCAAAATCTCAAAAGGATTGAAAGTCACACATTTTGGTTTGTTACAAAATACAGTAGGGCTCATAATTTTGGACATATCTGCAGTAAATTCATTTTTACAATTTGCATCTTCCACATCTTTGCTTCTTCAGCATTTGCGTATGTACTTCCTGTTAGTTTTTGGTACAATGGATATTGCATCTCTTATATATTCAGCCATTTGCTCTCATGCATGAGCGCCATCTTAAAACTTTTAAGCCAATAAAGCTTTGATTCTAGTTTCTCTGCTTTCCTCTAACAAAGACCAAGATGTACATTGAATTTTGGCAGGAAGGAGCAGAGGCTCTAAAGAAAGACATATGCATCTGTAACTTCCGCACACTTCTGCAACCTGCCTTTCTTCAACTTCTCATTAACCACACAAAACTTTCTGAAATGAAAACTCTATCTGTGAGATCTGCCTTTTGGTATTAGAAAGCCTGAAGAATTCATTCTACTATTTACCACAACTCATCTCAAGCTTGAAAGCTTCAGAAAAGGATGCAAATAAGAAACTTAGCTTACAAAGGACGCCACAGATTTTTACCAGTTGCTTGGGTGGAAATAGATATGGATCTTCAGGAAGGTATTAGATGTGTGAATTTCTGTGTCAAAGTCTCTGTTACTATCTGCCTTCAAAGAAAATACTAGAACACCTGAATACAAGTGAGAAAGAAGAAAGATATCTGCAGGTAGATTTTAATGTGTAAAATGTCTTAAGAAGGTAATAACCTTGCATCTGATGTCCAATTTTCTGGTTCCATACGATATGAAAATTTCTCTTGTTGTAGAGAAATAATCTTTCCATTTCGGACAACAGTGACTAAAGGAAATCCTTTATGCAGAACCCAAGTTTTCATCAACTTTTTTACATCTAGTGTTCCATTGGTAATCTGTAAAAAACGATCATAACATAACAAGAAAAGAGCAAATGAAGAACATTTTTAAACCTTCCTCCTTCATTTACCAAGTAAGTAGTAGCATAATTCTGCATATGTAAACAACCACTTTGACACTGATCTTGTAAATTTCATCAGCAACGATTTAGAGGAGCAAGTGGTTTTTATATTCTTAGGTGGAGGGAATCCTAGCCAAGCAGTGGAAAGACAAATAAGAAACATCAGGTATGTTGAACTGGTATGTCATGAAAGTGGAGAAGAGAGTGTTACAGAAAAGAAAGTTGAGGTAAGCTCCCAAGTGCCCCCCCACCCTTTCTCTTTCCTTATTGGTATTCTGACACTATGCGGGTGTCTACGGTTAAAGAGCTTCTTTTAATTCTGAAATGAATATTAGAAATTGAATTAAAGTGACAGTGTTTGTATAAAAAGCCCAACATAACCTTTATCTTTTTATTTCCTCTGTCTTACCAGCCTGTCCTGGGTTCGGCCAGGACAGGGTTAATTTTCACCAGAATCCAGGACGGAACACACCTGGGCGGCCTGACCCAACCTGGCCAAACAGAGCAGGGTATTCCATACCATGTGCCGTCATGCTGGGTTCCAATTAGGGGGAAGCTGGGCGGCGGGAAGGCCGTCACGGCTCAGGAATGCATGCAGGTGGCGGCAGGTGGTGAGAGTGGCTCTGTCTGTTCCTGCTGTTTGTGTTGTGTATTCTCCTTATCTGTATCGTTGTTGTTGTTCCTGTTCCCTTTGTTTGCTGTTCTGTTAAACTGCCCTTATCCAGACCCACCAGTTTCTGCCTGTTTCTTTCCATTCTCCTCCACACTCCAGCGGGAGGAGGGGCGGCCACGTGGCACTTTTGTTGCTGGCCACAGCTAAACTATAACACAGCCTTTGCATAGCTTAACCTCCAACCTCTCCTAATCTTTCAGGAACTGTTGGTACTGTTGAGGGACAAGTACTTTATAATGTCTGCTCATCACTGTCTCTTTATTAGCAAAGCTGATCATCCAACCTGAAAAAGACAACAAGTCTCCTAACTTATGAAAATATGTTTGAGGTTGAGCGATCAGGAACATAAGAAAATTAATATACCATTATTCAAGTTACGTTTAACTTTTACCAACCTATACTGTGGCTTTCTCCAATTCACCTCATCAGCATCTTACTATCCACTCTTCTCTGTTCAAGGCAATAATAACAAGCATAGTTCACCCTCATGGGAAAATACCATATTATTTATGTAGAGCATGGCCATAAACTTCAAATAGGGTTTTCAATACCAGGGAAGTAATTCTCTATCGAAAGCTGAAAATTTATAGGATTTGAAGGCTACACTTTTTTTACTTTTTACATACTCCCAAAAACCACTCTTGGCTAAATCCTTTTTCTCTGTGTTGTTATCACAAGCTATCATTGTTACTGCAATGTTGTGTTATGCAATCCCTTCATAAATTTCCCAAGATGTGCTGAATGCATGCTTACACTTTCTTTTGCTACTGTCTTTTCCTTTCTTTCTTGTTGCACTTTGAAACAACCAAGAAATCTATAAGATCAATGCCAGCCAGTCAAAAAAAAAAAAAAAAAATCAAAAAACCCCAAACCCAAGATGAGAAGA
>Ga0065711_1038884_pt1 | contig 18319 bp, 12 predicted proteins | sample Hoacrofraction12_FD_59098 | JGI IMG/M metagenome (GOLD analysis project Ga0065711, IMG submission 59098) | Hoatzin crop microbial communities from Cojedes, Venezuela - Epithelial fraction 12 v2 (version 2) | ecosystem: Host-associated > Birds > Digestive system > Esophagus > Crop | place... | reverse complement strand
GAGGGTGACGGAGCACTGGAACAGGCTGCCCAGGGAGGTTGTGGAGTCTCCTTCTCTGGAGATATTCAAGACCCACCTGGACAAGGTCCTGTGCAGCCTGCTCTAGGTGAGCCCTGCTTCGGCAGGGGGGCTGGACTAGATGACCCACAGAGGTCCCTTCTAACCCCTATCATTCTGTGATTCTGTAATATTTCCAGGCAAGATTTTGTCTTGGAGAATAATGGTCCTGACATTGTGCAGCCCTGTCCTAAAACCATAGAAATAAGATGTTTAAACCCTCAAAATACATATGGGCCAAGATGTCCACACAGTCTCCCCCTGGCCAGCGTGCATCCACAGCCTGTGATTGCTCAGAATCAAGAGGACATTTCTGCTTATCACCCAGACCTCCACATAGGACGCTGCAGGGCTGAGTGCAGCCACAAAGACGATGTGAAACCACACCTTGCCATGACTCTTTCACAATCACTTCACCCACAATTTGCAATGTTCCTTGTGTCGCTAACAGCAGGTAGGGGAAACTAAGCCACCCAGATAAACCTCCCTTCATTTTTAATGCTTACTCATAAATCAGTTCCTCTGCTCCTGACTCTGTGGCCGTTCACCTCTGGCTTTCCTCCATTTTACCATTGAAGTTGCAGATTTATCAATCATTTAATCTTTTTCATAGGCAGTCTTTAAAGGAGAATACACAGCTAAACAGAAGAGCTAAAGACTTGGGTCATGATTTAGGACTGAAACTGGTGCCTAATCAGCCTCACATATGCTCTCCTCTTCTCAGTATCTCCTCTTCTGAACTGCCCAAAATCCCACTGCTTTTCATTTGTCAGACTGCATATGCCACTGCAGATTGGTAGAACCCCACCAGGATCCACATCTGGTTCTGCATGGACTATCCATACAGGTGAGATTCAGGTACGTGTGTGCAGGTCCACTAAAGCAACAGAGGGGAAAATGCAACCAACAAAATTATTTTTGTTTTAATAACGAATAATTCCTTACAAGGTGTTGGAACGTCTGCCACACATGAAAATGCCGTCTCCGACTGTGATAACCATATAGGAAACTTTGGATCGAACTGGAACTTTCAGACAAGCTCAGAGACAGGGAGTCATGTGGCATTAGTGCTAACAGTCATCTGAATGCCACATGACTCCCTGTCTCTGAGCTTGTCTTTTTAAATTTAGAGGAGGTCTTCACACCTATGCACAAAAGCACAGAAGTATAGACTGATTTTTTTTCCCCCCTTGATGAACACGCTTTCCAGAATGCAAGCCAGGAAATACCAGCTTCCATAGGCACTGCCGCTGTGGGTGGTTTGATGCTGGTGCACCCACCCATCCCTCTGGGGGAACAGATGTTGCCACTGATTCACTTTGCAAGCATCTGAGTCAAAGTCTACATCTGTGACAACTTACAGTGAAGAACTGTGAGCAGCTGCAGAGCAAAAAGCACAGAGTGAAAAGTCAATCAAGATGTAAGGCAAGATACTGCAACAACCCTGAAAACTGACAAATGGAATCCATTTGATACAAGCTGCGGCAAATCTACCTCAGCAGAAGAAAGAAAAAGAAAGAAAGGAGACAGACAGCAGTTCACCAAGGGCTCCGTGCACAACCCACGGTGACTGCTCTCTGATGCCTTACACGCCTCCTCCCGCATTAAAAACAGCCGGAAGGGGTCTGTACGATACTGCAGGTCTTCTGAGCAACCTCTGAAGTGAATGCTGCAGCCCTCTGCACCTTCTGCCTATCCCCTTCCTGTCCCAGTGAATCACTCAGAGGGTCTGGCTGAAATCCTGCCCCTTCCCATTTGCAGTCACAGAAAGACCCAGGATGTTCTTCATTGCAATTAGAGGGTTGATTCAAGCCTGCTAGTCAAACTCCATTTCTACCATTTATTTTGCCCCTTTGACACAATATTGGCACGCTATCAAAACTACAGGAGTTTGCTTCAAATCGGTATACCCTGCCCGCTTCACACCATGGGCAAGTGCAGTTCAGATGACAGCAATGTAATACTAAACTGAATTTTATTTATCGCTCATTGCTTGTAAAAGGGTTTGAATTCTCTAGATGAAAAGTGTTGCATACATGAAGAAGTAATGCTACCTCTGTGCCTACATAGGAGAGTGAATATTGGGCAAAAAAGGAAAAAAAAAAAAGTCTGCACATATTTGATCAACTTTCTAAACAAATGTTTTCCATCTGTTTTTTGCTCTTTTATGTTTGCTTTTTCTGGATATTTATGATAATGGCTTTACTAGCTCATATGTTTGCGCAAGGCAGAAATAACACAAGGTTGCATATTGAGGAAAAACAAATTTCAAATGTGCTTTATCCCCTAACTCTACAAGAAGAAGGATTATAATACTGCACTGGTCAGTCACAAAATAGAAACAACTTCTGTGAGTCTTTAGTAAACTGAGCCTGTGATGTGAGAACTTTCTCAAACTTACTGGTAGTGTCGGTACACCAAAAGATAGTTATCTTTATAATCTTCAAAAAACTTAGACTGATAATTAAGCTAATTTAGTCAAAGTGGGGGTTTTGGCCAGTCAGAACACTTTTCTAGCAGTTACCAAGACCATAATTTTGTAAAGGGAAGCAGCATTTTCAAAATCATGTTCTTTATGAATGTTTTGTCTTTCAAACCTGTGTGGTTCAGAGACTTCTTAAATTAAAAGCAGTGATTTGACTACCTGAATAGTTTCTATTTCTTGTGTGGGTAGGACTTTCCCTACTGCATATGCCACTTGTAGCAGCTTAGTAGTTGCATGCTGAGCAGAGATTTTTCATTTTTTTCCTTGAATTCCTGTAACATAGAACTGTCTACAGTGTGCAGAGCACTTCTGTACATTTGCACTGCATTTATCGATTGTTTGTATAACTATTACTGTATTTAATTGTATTAATGTATCAAATTGTATTTGGCAATACTGAACTTCATTTGCTACAAGTAGTTAATTTTTCTAGATTTATTCAGGTTCACCAAATTTTTCCCAGTCTTTGTCTTCCTACCTACTTCTTTCACCTTGATTTACCTAAATTATTTGGGGGCCATCTGCTGACTTACTGCCTCTGGGCTCACCATCATTTCCAAGTTATTACTGTATACACTAAACATTGGCCCTAATACTGAAACTTGTCAGACCCTGCTCTTAGGGTTTTGTAATAATGAAAACTGATCATTCATGGAAATTGGTTTCTTCCTGCTTTTTTAGTAATAACAACTCTTTGACATTTAGCCAGTTACTACTTAATTTTTTAATAGCTCCTGTCAAAGGTCTTTCAAAGTTTAAATAAATTTCACCAACTCATTTTTCTTTATCCACTGACCACTTAATTGACATACTCAAAGAAGTTCAAGAATTTGCCCAGCACCATCTCGCACTGCAAAGACCCATTATGATCTTCCAGATTCACTGTATTTCATTAGTTCAAAGTCTTTTGCAAGGTCCGAATGTAACGCTTGTGGCCTGAAGCTACCTGAATCATCTCTAAACTAATATAACATTTCTTACAAAAAAAGACAGAAAGAAACATGAAGAAAACTTTCACACAAAACTTTTTGCCCTAAAAATGTTTATTTTCATTCTGGATTGAAAAAATTAATCATTCTAGCCTGTTTTTCTTAAAACAAACTTTTTTTTTTGTATTAGTACTGTTCAGCTAGGCTGGTCTAGTCTAAAATGACAGCCTCTGAGCCAATTAGCCCTCTAGAGTACAATCCTTTGTGTAGATATTTTCACGTAAATACAGGTTTGGTATCAAGCAGCCATCAGTAAGGCAAATCAAAGAGTGGCGCTTTCAAAGAAAAGACCAAAGCAAGTTGTTGTTATTATGCCACTACATGTATTTCTCATGTGCCTGGACTTTGAATACCCTATGCAGTTTTGCTCCTCCATCCTCAGAAAGGATATATTTGAACTGGAGAAGGTTCAGGGAAAGGTCACAAGGATGATCAAAGGTGTGGAGTGGCTTCCCAACCAGGAATCGCTAAACAGAGTAGGATGGAAACTAAATGACAAAGTGAGGGTAAGACAGAGCGCCATAAATCACACATGTGTGTCACAGGGGAAGCAAGCTGGGCACAATGGGAGCACTGTCCCCTTCAGGCAGAAGCCGGGGGGATGGCGTGAAGCAAGAAGGTGGCTGGCTGAAAACAAGGGAAAGGCAACAGCTTCTCACACAACATGTTATTAAGCTCTGCCTCAGGATATTGTGGATACAAGTGGCTTCAAAAAGCAACCAGACAAATGTACAAAAGAAAGGTTCGCAGGGCACCACTGCATTTTACAGATGCAACTTCCAGCTCAGGGGTGGTTTGAGCCCCGAATCACTGGCTGTCAAGAGAGCATACCAGGCAAGTACAATTCACTAAGCACTGAGCCCTGTTCTTCTTTTACCTAGACATTCACGGCTTCTAAAACAGAGAGGACCCTAGGTTAGATGGGTTCCTTGTCTGGCCAGCACTGCCATTCCTACTTCCTGTCTTCTACCTCTGATGCTGAAAACTACTTCTGTGACAGATTTTTGCTAGCATCTCAGCCATCTCATATCCAAGTTACCTGCCAACTCTCTTCTTGTGAGAACAACAGTTTGCTTTAGACACTCTTCTTCCAACATTCCTGTCCTTCATCTTTACCACAGAATAGGACCTTTCTGGATATAAGTCTTTTGTGGAGTTTTCTGAGAAATTTCCCAGCCATCGATAAGGACTTGCACCCATATTGAAGTTAAGGGGAACTGCACATGCTCGATGACAAACAGTCACTTATATTTACACTGCAATGTACCAAAGGTATGTAAAAAATGGATAAATTAATCCACAGAATACCTTATTCCCCATGCTTTGGGCACTTCATCAGCATGACATGTCAGAGCAGAATGACCAAAGGACAGGTTGAGCTGAACCAAAACTGTAAGTTCAAAGCTAAAGAGAAATAATTCACTTAAAAAATAACAAAACAAAAAAATAATCCTGCTTTACTGACTTCCTGTATAAATGCCTGTATGACATTTCAAGAGCTGCATTGGATTATCTTGTCCTCCAGAGTAAAGAAAAAACAAACCTTCTTACAGGGAAAACTTCAGATGTATGGAGGAAATGGGTAAACGTATTTGATTGTCAAGACGAACTATGATATATTCAAGTTTGTCCAACTGTAGCTAAAAATTCAAGGCCTATGAACTTTTTGTCTTGTTTACTTACATGCAAACATTCCCCCATTTGTTCATAAAAGATATTTTTTAATTTACTTTTACACACTGAAACCATAAACACTAATGCAGCAACAACTGAACATTCAACAACAATCCTGGTTGCTAAATTTGAGAGGGTCAAGCTAAAAATCCTCTGGGCTTGCTTAATAAATATTCAGTCTCAAAAGGCTCAGTAACATTTCTGCTGGGCTCATCCCAAACTTCAGCTTTTCTGAAGACTCTCAGAATAGGTCTTCCACACTAGTGAGACATCCTGCGTGAAGAACTGGCTCTGCTTGGAAGAAGAATGGGGCAATGTCGCCTGCTTGACATGGGGAGCTAAATTTTCTAGGTTTCATTTCCGAAACTGTCACCAAACCATTGTATAATTCAGTCCGCAGGATGGTCGGCATTTTTGCAGTTAAAGAGGGTTTTACTCTATCAAAAACTGTGATTTTTGTAAACATATAGATTTGATGTTTGTGTTTTTTAAACAATCCCCACTCATTTTTTATTATTATTTTTTAAAAGCTTTGACAATGGCTACTTTCAAAGCATGAGAAAACTCACAGTTCTCTCTCTGTTATCTTTGTTTCATGTTTTTCTTTGCATTGGAAAGAAAAAGGTCATAAGAAAGTTACAAAATACAATCAATATTTTTATCTTTCTATACTCAACTCTGGAAAACTGATGACAGAACAAAGATGTCAATCAAAAATTGTCTAAAATGCAACTTCAAAGATGCAAATTTTTTCCGTTTAAATAGGCAAAGCACTGAACCTAAATCTGTCTCAATTCACCTGTCAGGCATACAATATCCTACAGCAGAAACAGCCAAATGACAATGCTGGCCTCAGCTGTATGTCCATTTCACCCGGACCTCCCCATGGTCCTGGACACGTGGTGCTCTGCATCCCTCATACCTGTTTCCAAGGAATGTGTCCCTTGGGATGCCACCTAACCCTTGGCCTGTCCTTCCCATCTTTCCGTCAGAGCGCAGCTGATGCTGGCCTCTGTAAATGCTCCGTGTGTGTGTGCTGCATGCCCCGAGTATGTGTTATGTCAGAAATCGTTATGCCAGAAACTGATGAAATCATGCACAGTGTTAGGAGCTTCCAGAAAGGAAATAGTAATGTTTACAAACATATAAGGGATTTCGCCAGAAATAAGCTATGCGGATATGGGATCTTGCTTTATTCTGCATAAAAAGCATGTATGTTACACTGTTCGGTCCAATACACTTAGCAAAGACAGAAAATAGACCTCAGTCAAAATTAATTTAGCTGCCTAACCTACAGAGTGCTTGCATGAAAATATATGGCATGCCTCATCTTTGCCTGTACATACATGGTAATGCTTACCTGCTCCTTAAGGATATCATGAGAATGTTTTCATCTGATTTAATTTAATTCAATGCTGTAGTGCCACTTACCTACAGCCTTCACAGTGAAATGGATGCATCAGTTCATTCCACATAAGAGGGCTGTTCACACAGAACCATGTCCTCCAGAAACAGGTATAGATGGATGTCCATATGTATAAGATTATTCAAGAACACAAGCACATGCATGAATGGAGCCTTAACTTTGTCTGTGGTGTCTGGCCAGTACATGAGTATTTGCCGGACACTGCTACTTGCCGTTATTTATTGGTTCTCCTTTTTATTTCTTATTCTTTAATAGTCTGATTTATTTTGCACAGTGGTCCACCATTTCATAGAACAATGTGCCTTTTCTGAAAGGAATCACGTGTTAAATATTTTTTTCTTTGTTTCTTTTTCATATTGTACCACTATCTTCTAAAATTTCAAATAAAAGCATGACTGGAATAAAAGACAGTTAAATTACATCCACATGGATACTAATAAGGAGTCTCTAAAGTCTTAGGCAGTTGCCTAACCAAAACACAAAGCATATGGGAAAGAAGGGGGCCTAAAATTAAGAAACAGCATTTCTGTTGTTTAGTCTGCATGGTTGAGGGGACATGAGCGTAGGGATAAAAGGGAAGAACTGGAAGCCTGGTGCAATTATTTGGATGTGTAATGATGTTAAAGGACAGCCACCTGCACATGTAAATCAATATGGCACACATTTGGGTCTCTGCTCTTCTGAAAGCTTCTCGGCACTTTCGCTTCCTCTGTATCTGTACATCTAAAAGGTCCAGGACGTGGTCCACTGGTATCGCATGTACACTGCTTTGTATGGAAGACTGAACAGCCTGACTCCCAAAAGCTTCATGAACAGCCTGGATCTGCTCATGAATTATTACCTTTCCAGGGCCCAAAGGCAGGGTGCAACAGTGTGCAAAATGACTCGCATGGAGTGGAAATGGCCGTGAGAGTCTCTCAGCCTGACTGAGCCTATTTGCAACAGACAAAATGCACACAGTATCGCCACCCAGCCTGCTCCCTGCCAAGCTCCATGCTGAAATACCCACAGAATTGGATCCATCACGCTTCACAATTTGTGCGTTTTACTAAAGGACAACTATAGCTGGAAAAATGTGAAATTTTTCACAATTTGCTGTTTTCCTGCTTTTATTTCTACTCAGACAGATAAAGGGAGAAAACTTTCTTTCTCAAAGCCCACATTTCTTTGCTCTGACACAGGTATCTAAGAATCATGGAATGGTTTGGGTTGGAAGGGACCTTAAAGACCATCTCATTCCAGCCTCCCTGCCATGAGCAGGGACACCTTCCACCTTCCAGTAAACCAGGTTGCTCAAAGCCCCATCCAACCTGGCCTTTAACACTGCCAGGGAGGGGACAGCCACAGCTTTTTTGGGCAACCTGTGCCAGTGTCTCACCACCCTCATAGTAAAGAATTTCCTTCTTTTGTCTAATCTAAATCTGCCCTCTTTTAGTTTAAAGCCATTACCCCTTGTTCTGTCATTACACACCCTTGTAAAAAGACCAGACTATTAGACCAGAGGTAAATAATTTAGATTATTTTTTAAATGCTCACTAATTCTGGATGCCTCAGATGGAGTCATCTTTTTCCACATGTTTAATAAATGTTTTTTAAAGACACATGGTTCCCTTGTACAAGAAGGACTCGGATCCCCAGATCCCCTGTTTTAGTCCCAGGCCTCTTCACTAGCTTGACGGAGGGCATTTTCTGATAAGTAGGGTGAACTTTTTCTCTTGCTTTTCACAGAAGTGGTGAAAAATGAATCGTTTCTTGCTGAAGTCTTTGAAAAATATGTTTCACCTTAAAGCAGGGACCCAGCTAAGAGAGCTCAGAAAACTACCAGCTAATGAAAACAACAGATTACCACAGAGAGCATTATACAATTAATGACTGCAATACAGGGGAAGCACTTGCCTAAGTTCAACAGATCCTTCAGGTTCTGAATGTATGTGATGAGATTATTTGAGATGAAATAATTATAAAAACTTCTGTCGGTTAATGTTCCTTGAATGCAGATACAGCCTGCAAAAATTTCTTACAATGCCAGCGCCTTTCCAAACAGATGTTTTATTTTAGTTTTAAAAAAACAAGCCATTTAATCTTGTGACACAATCTACAGTTTAGATATAAAAGGATTTGGCATAGATATCTATATATGAGTGTGTGTATACATGTGTGTACATATATATACACAAACGCATACATCAACAGACACATACTTACGATACAGCTTAAGGATTTTAACACAAATATTCATATGCAGAAGAGAAATAGTAACAGGAGAATACAATGTAGTTGGTATGATAAACTGCCCCCCATTCTCCTTAGCGTTTCTTCAGCTGCAACTATTTACCGTGTCCTTCATCAGCAGATAAATATTTTTTTACAAAAATCTTATAAAACTTGTCCTGTTAGCACATCTCTCTGTTAACTGTCACCATATCTCTGAGGGTTTTACTTCCCTATGTCACTATAATAAAATATTTTTTGCCTATGAGTGTTTTGAATTGTCTCTGCTCTGTTCATGTGTCTGAGACTGTTTAGCTAAATCGTGATTTCTTCAACTTCAGCAACAAGTGACTGTGTTATTAATTAAAAGACTTTTGTTAAGCAAGAGGTCAGGCTAGACCAGAGGTCCCTTTGTGTTATCATCACAGAGAGAAGGATCCCGAGGTCTTAAAACATAAAGTCAAGATATGGAAAAAAGCTGGAGGTATGAAAGCAGAGGACCAATAAGGGCTCCATCCACTCTTAAAGTCCATGTTGCGTTGCTGCAATATAGGCAGATTTCCTGGAAACTTCGACTGTGGAAACGTGCCTCCATTCCCACTCTTGTTATTCATACCTTCTTGGAGGCAAGATGCAAAGCATGCCTTAAAACTTAAGACTTTGAAAATGAACACTTAAAGCCATTTCAGACCCAAACCAGCTCCTAGCCAACATCAAGGAGGCATAAAAGTGGGTTAAAGGAACTCAGTTGTTCACTTAATGTAAAGGATTAAAAAGTTGGCATTGTTTTCTTAAACTAACATTTGTACAGACAATTTTCCATTCCATGTCAAATGTGACAAATTTTAACTGCAGCCCATCACAACTCATGTTCAAGCCTGAACCATCACCACTTCTCCTACAGTAGAAGTGAACACTTCTAGCTTTTGCTTACACAGACAAACACCAATACAACAACAGAGAAAGCTGAGGACAGGGCCTCCTTTCTGTTGCAAACAAACACCTCAAGAATATTTCTTTGCTGTTCCATCATATTAGGCACGACCAAAAATTTCTACAACAGCCTCGGGGAACATCTCCTCCTTTCCTTTTAGTGGGAATGAATCTTCTTCCCTGCTTGCAAATTATTTTAGAAGCATTTAATTTGTGGTAATTCGTATTTTTCATGAGTACACCTTTCAAAGCAAGGTTCTGAAAAGTTTTGCAAGAAATAAGTATGCCTGTGAGATTTATGATTAAACCAAGGCCCATAGAATTGAAATGAGATAACCAGCATAATGCTAGTTCATGGCTGAGCTAGTACTGGAACTTGAGAGTCCTGCTTCTGAGTTCTCTGATGTGAGACTGTGTGGATTTGCAAAGATAGACATCTTGGACTCCCAGAGGAAAGTGCTCCAGACAAAATAAATCACTGTCAGAAGTGGGTGAGATTCCACTGAAGTCATGCCAGAGGTGAGTTGAGCAATTCATCTTCAAAGAAATTCATTGCATCTTATCTCCAGGAAGATATTAATGATATTAATGGCACATTTACGCAATGTAAGTTTCAACATGCAAATTATCTTTATTAAGACATTTCTTTCAGTTGTTTGCACTTGCTTTCAGACTGAACTATAAAGGATCTGTCACAAGCTCTATCTACCTATCCCTCTTCTGTTGAAACCAAATGTGAAACTCCCACTGACCGCAGTAGCAAACTACTGAACTGCATAAACCTGGACAAAACCTGGAACAACATACTTGGTGGTAGAGGTATGCTTGAAAACTGAAAAAGCAAGTAAAGAGATAAATATTTTCATCATCATCAGACTTAGTAAAAAGTGGGCTAATTGCTATCCTTTATTTAAGGACCGCTGTGCATCTCTCTGTTCCTGGGATACAGGTTATTATGCCAAAAAGCATTTCCAGTGCTTACATCCAGGACGTGTTACCAGTGAATAAGGAATACATAGCTCTTCAGAGCAAACTTCTGTACTGTCAAGATGTCCAAAACCAAGTATAAGCAAGTATAAGAAATTCTGGGGAGCTCATAAATAGCTACAGACTCTTGTCAGACAGGAATGAGATGAGTAATAACCGTTTGGTAATGGCCAATCATGAAACCATCTGAGCAATTAAACTGCACTTCTCTTGAGTTCTTAATTCCCTGTCTCGATGTTCAATGGAGGAGAGAGTCTGTGAGCGGTGGAGCATGTTGCAGAGGGCCCTTTACACCCAGCCGTCCCTAATCCTCTTCCCCTTCCCCTGTGTTCCTCGGGGGTGTTAGCCCACAGGAATGTGCACCCTGTTGTGGTGGCACCGTCAGAAAACAGTAGCCAAGCTATGGTCGATATTCATAACATACAATGATAAAAATAGACAGTGGGCAGAAAGGCACTCTGTTCTACACTCTCTGAGTGAAATATTAGCTCCTCTCCACTGCCTGAGTCTCTCTGTGCCCCCGACTGGAAAAACAAAAATCCATGGGGTATGACCCAAGGAATTCATATGAACTTCACACCTTCCCTTTCCTTCCAAATGGCTCCACTCACTGCAGGCAGCTCACTCCCCTTTCACACACAGTGATGCTCAGAAGAAAATTCTGCTCCTCACGCACGCGGTAATGAAGAGTCACCGCTGGCCGCTCGCTCAGACCACATTAGCTTCCTCCAGGTCTGGAACAGTAGAGACCAAAGCGAAAGCAGCAGCAGCTGCCTGCCCTTTCATTCACAATAGAGGCAACCTCTGCAAAATGCTTCATTAAAAATATCTCAGGGAGTTTACCACCCCTGCGTCACGAGCAGAGAGCTGTGTAGACTACTTCACATCAGACATTTACTACCAAATGCATTTTTTCTTTCTGTAACGTGATGAGGAACAGTTCAGTAATTAAAGAGCAGGCTCAAGGTGATATTTTTAGTAACTCGATAGCTTTGAGATCACTGAATGATCTGCCAGAAGCAAGCCACACACACGTGTGGTTATAATTGGAATAGCTGCGATTATTCCAATGGGGAAAACTGTTCCACAGGTCGCCTGCGCGTGGGGTGTTTATTTGTGTGCGTGTGTCTGACAGAAAAAGAGCAGCGCGAGGGTCAGCATGCCTTGGCTGCCTTCTCTGTGGTCCACATCTCTGCTCTCTGTTTTCCTCCTCGAGCATCCCCCCCGTGCCCCTTACCGCATGAGGCAGCGGAGGTGCGAGCGTGTCCCTTTGGCCAGGTGTTTTTATAACCCTCCACAGGTACACATCCCTCGGTGGTGCAAGGCTAGGCAGCAGTGCGAAGGGATGGGTCTGAGAGGAGGGCCGGGGAAGTGGGTGCCCGAGCTCCAAGGGCTGCAGCCAGTGAATGGGAGAGGGATAAAGAGCTTCTGCCCTGCTGTTCATTCCTCCCACGGCAGGAAGAGAAGGTACCTCTCCGTGCTGCTTGACACAAGTTAATTGGAAATTTGCCCAGACCAAAAAAATACAAGGCAGGAGGGGAGGTGTGGGGTACCCTCCAGACACAAAGACCATGCGACCGCTCAGCACAGTTGTCTGTAATAGGCAAAGACGCAAAAGGGGACAGAGCAGCTCTCTGTTACTGTGGGCAGCTACTCACCAGCTATTTTCTAGAGCCTAAATAGCACCTGCCCCAGAAAACACAAAGATGTCTTACGGCACCCCAGGTATTATCCTCCTACTTCTTGTACCAAGCACAGAAACAAGAGAGGAAAGAAAAGAGCCAGAATTCAGCTAGTTGGTGTCTTTTCTTTCCTTCTTCTCTTCTCTTTTTACTACCTACAACTGTAATTTAGCTACTGCTCCAAGAAACTTGGAGCTTCTCTCCAAGAAGCTGCCGGCAATACTTTCTCACAGATAAGCAGTTTTCCTACAGAACCTGGCAGCTTTAAAGTAGCCTGAAGAACACCTTACAGCTGCAGACAGAATTGTCTGGGAAGACTGCAGTTTTATTCAGGCAGGCAGCAAGCTGGCTGGCTGTGTATTGACTTGAAAAGCATGTGCTTGGATAATGTGCTAGCCAGATGTTTCCAAGATTTTATGCATACATAAAATAGACATGTTCTATGCATATATGTGTTGTATATGTACATACACCACCTATACAAATATATGTATATAACATACATTTTACATTGGTAAATAGGTGGAAATGATGGAAGGAATTCAAAACTTACTACAGTTGATTGGGAATACCCCAAGATGATGTATATACAGGTTACCCTGTGTAGGTTCTGGAGTCTTCCACCTTGGACATATTCAAAAGCCATCTGGACATGGTCCTGGGCATTATGGCTGCAGGTGCCCGTGCTTGAGCAGGACAGTTGGACCACATGACCTCCAGAGGTCTCTTCCAGTCGCAACAATTCTGCGATTCTGTGATAGATCTTATTTAAAGCCATATTAATGCCATTCTATCCGTGGGTGAACTCCTATTCTAAGTTACCGTTCATACTGTACATGCCCTGCTTTTAGTCCACAAAGTTATCCTCAGATTCGTACTCCTTTTCTGCAGCTGGGGAAACTGAGGCCCTGAGAAACCAAGTGCCTTGCACTAGCCTTGAACAACCAGCGAGAGCAGAGGCTTGCCCCTGGCCTCCGTTCCACCTCAGCTGCCAAGAACAGAAATGGTAACTCAATTAAATTGCTTAATTTTCCCCTCCCCCCTCCTTATTTTAAAACTACTTGGAAAAACATACGCTTCTATGTTTTTTTGGAGCCGACTGTACCAGCAGTGGCCACGACGACACCTTCATTATGTCATTGCTTGGAAGTGCATGGAAGTGGTATTCTTTTGCTGAAGGATGCTGGTTAGCCCCCTTTGGGAAGGAGCTTTGATAAAATGCACTTGTGCTTGAACATACAAGTGATTTTGAGAGCCAGGACCCTGAGTCTAAAATTCAGTGAATGTTTTGAACAAGAGTCAGCTTTGTAATGAAGAAAGAAAAAAGGCCTACATGTGGGTATGTTTGAGACCTCTGCAGACCTCCAAGACTGTCACACCTGCGATTCGAGATCAAGACTGAAAATGACTGCTGTAATATCACACTGAGAAATAAACAACCTTGGTACAAGAATGAGACTGGATACAAGCTGGCCGAAGGGCTACCACAAAAACCCAAGGGCACTGTGAGACAAGGTCACACTTTCAACTTGTATTTGGCCACTTGTGTATCTAAGGTGCATTACAAGAGACCCACCACCAAATACAAACACCGAACAAAACCGTGAAAGAAAATTTCCCACCTCCTCCCTCAAGGCAACAGCCAGGGTCCACCCAGTCCAGCTGACCACTTGGGTCAGCTATGGGAAGAAGGACAGGAGAGCTTCCTCCTCTCCTTGCTGAGGAACAGCTCTATCTGGAACAGAGCTGCCTGGAATAGGTTCAATTTCCCACTCTTTTTCTCTCCCCTGTGTGTTTCCTCTCCCTTGCTGCAGAAGGTTGCCAGTGGAAGGAAGACCATGGGCAGTGCTCCGCAAGGGATGCAAACCTCATTCCCCCCAAGGATGTCATTAACCTGGAGAAGCACTGGCCCCAAAGGGAGGACAAGAATAATACAAACGAAGAAAGTAGCTCCCAGGTGCATCAGCTGCTTGAGACACTCACACAAGCTTGGCAGGTCACATTAATCCATTTTTCAGTTTGGAAATGAAATCTGCTTCTTTGAATAGTTTATAAAAAATTGCCAGAACTTCCATCTTCTCTGAGAAATTGATCAAAAATGAAGTTTAATTTCACTCTGAGAAAATACAAGCAATAACGAACAACACCGTACATGTGTGTAAATCTTTCCAGGAGTCTTCTTTTGTCTTCAGCGATGGAAACTGCTCGCTACTCTGACGGGTTGCACAGCTCTGCAGAGCAAGAAGATATATGGAGGGCACTTCTGCCCAGACTGCAACAGATTTTCAGTCTGCTGGTTTGGCTGTGTGGGGTGGTTTGTTTTTTTAATTCACAACATCAGAAAGCCACTGTGCAAACAATAGAAGGCATAAACACCACTTACGAAGGCATTTCTACCACACTCCTTTTCACGGCATTCCAGTGCCGTGAATGAATGAAAGCAGCAACGCTGGAGAGGGTAAGGATGGCAGCTCGTACGTACGCTAGACGAAGAAATACCTTTGGCCCCTGGTTGCCGTGCCTCCTGGTGAATGCCGTCAACGTACAACGAGCGCCCGCTGTTCCAGCTGGCCTTTCCAAAAGCCTCATCCAGGGCCTCATCCAGCCCTCGCTATAGTCAATGGGAAGACCCCCGCCGAGCTCACTGGGAGCTGAACCTGGCCCGAAAGCTCTGGTTGCAGCAACAGCACCATGAAATTGTCCATGCTCGTAGTAATGTAATTCTGCACAGAGAAGTTTCTCTTTGGCTCTGAGCAATCAAATCACAAGCACGTTTGAAATGCCAGAAACAAGTGGAGATACGAAGGAGAGAGCTTGTTTTATGGAAAGACATTTGCTTTGTTTGAGTTCTTTACGTCTTTCTTTGATTTCTTCATCTGGGATGGCCCAAGCTCTGCAGGGTCTACTCTTGATGTCGTTTTATACCTTTATTCCCACCTACTTTTCAAACTGCGCTAGGAAAACTAAAATACCTGCTTCATATAACTACAATTTTGTGAAACCAGTAAGTCTGTTCTAGCAGATGGGCGCTGTGTGTGTGTGCCTGCACGTCTCTGCGTGCATCTGAAAAAAACAGCGGAAAAAGAGCCTATCTTGACAACAGCCACAAGACCTTCACTTTCACTATGTTTGATCTGTATTTTCCATGTCTGTTACGAGGTAGCAGAGCTTCAATATATGTATTGTGTCTTAGATGACTAAAATAAATTCATTTCCAAAATTTACTTCTCGGATTAGTTATCTACCTAAACAAGGAAGAGCAATAAAGGACAGACCTCTGTGGTAACCTATACCATCTCAGAGCTGCAGTTTGCAAGTAAGCATGACCACAGGTACATGCTTGAGAAAACTAAACCCAGATTCAGCATCCCTTAAAATCATCATAAAATTCCACTGGCTTCAGTGGCTGCATTGAAGATCAAGTCTCTGGTAGGGGAAAGTGAAATATTCTGCACAATTTGGAAGCTGACCAGATAGAAAAGATTGCCAAAGGCTCTTTCAGTTACTTTTTTTATCAAAGAGTAAGAAAAAAAATCATCAGCTTAATCACCTTACTCTAAAAATATAAGAACAATAAATGCAGTAACTGATAAACGCTGCTATACTCCATAAACTATAGCATTTTCAGTCCAAATTGAATGGAGAAACAAACCAATTCCCATTTGCTTTACATCATAAAACAGTTAAACTTCTCCCTCAAACAGCTGAAGCCAAAACAAGAAGTCACATAGTGCATATTTCTACAGATCAGACAGGGTCCCGGCTGGTCTCACGGATTCTAACTCAAGCTGGACATGTAGGTAAACTTCTCTCCAAATCTTCACTTATTTTGATGAATTTGTCACAGACGATTCACAACAGAAACCTGACAGACATTTGATTCTTTGCAAATCAGTCACTCCACTCCTTTCCAATAACTCTTTACATCCTGCTCCTTTGACTTCTTCAAGAGAAGATATTGTCTTTTTAAAAAGATAATACAGCCATTAGCAAGTCATAGTTGTGGCAACGCCAAAGCATTATCGAGTGAGTAAGGGTGCTGCCCCATCCCATTCTTCTCCATAGCATAAAGTGTCCCACACTCTGCCTCCATTCTTTCCCATCCTCTGTCTCTTTTAAATATCTTTCACCACCAGATTGGCATTGGCGGCCAGCCAGCCAGCCAGCACTTTAACTAGACAAGCGCTATGCTGACATGCCTAGATCTTTGAAGTGTCACACAACAGGTCCAACAAGTTAGTTTTCTTCCTATTTTAATACTTTTTGCAGAGGGTCCAAGCCACAAAATACGTTTCCCATCAGGTTTTTTTTCAGCACAGCTCCTTTCCGTGCAAACTTCTGCTGATAACTTCCTCTCTGAAATGCTTTGACCCCTATTATATTTTTGAGAATATGGCCGAGAGATGCCGTTGTAAATGATTTTACATTATACTGACATTAGGTATATAACCTGCCCCAGAAGCCCAAGTTCAGAAAGTCATGGTTGGATCAGTTAATACAATTTTTAACGAGCACTGATGTGACATGCTGCTTAGATCAAAGCGCAAAGAGCTGTTATTTGTCACTGCTTCCCATTCCAACATATTCTAAACAGGGGCACAGTAATGAAACAAGTAGGACCGGGCATATTTAAAAAATATATGTTGTGCATCAGGCTGGAAAAACCCATACCATTAAAATAACTCAAAATAAAAAAGACAAGTAAAAGATACATCTGTGTTGTTTTGGGGAAGTTCTCCTGTGTCTGAGCTGACTGAGTATTGATTTAATTTTATTTTATTACTACATCTGAAGCTGCACTGACAGTAAATCACAAGCAGAGGCTAATTTACCAAGTTGGCCAATGGAGCAGTAAAGTTATTGCCCTTTCCTCTTATGAAAAGCTGTTAGTGATGCTGCCATGGGGGGCTGTCACTTCACAGGGAGGAACTGAGAGCTTCTAGGATAATCGAATTTTGGGATAAACAACTTTTTACAGGCAATTCTCAGTCTCATCTTTTTGCAGATGATTGTGATGGTTGATCTGGGGACAGTAAAGCAGGTTGTGCCCATAGAATAAGCCTCTCCTTTTGGATGTTGCTGCTTTTATAAAATTGTACCTCAAAACTGCTAGTCCTTCGTCACTGCTTACAGTGATGCTGACCTACCATTTTACACTCAGGTAAATAGCAGGTGACTTACACTAAGCCTTCCTACACACCATACTATCTGTACACCTGCCAGACATGTGAGACTCTTCAAGCTGGCTTCTTCCACCAGGCAGGACGCCTTCATAATAATCTGGTGCTCACAGCCAACAAGAGGGCAACCTGCTTCCCCACATACGCTGCCTTTCTCTTCTCCTTATATCACCCGTTTGCATGCCCGGCATTATCTCACTGATCATCCTGGCAGAATCTTCTCTTAGGAGAGGCAACGGTCACGCACACAGATCTGAAGCAAAGAGCAGAGTCCAGGGGAGGGCTGCGAGGATGATGAGGGGACTGGAGCATCTCTCCTATGAGGAAAGGCTGAGGGAGCTGGGCTTGTTCAGCCTGAAGAGAAAGCTGAGAGGGGACCTCATAAATGTTTATAAATATCTTAAGGGTGGGTGTCAGGAGGATGGGGCCAGACTCTTTTCAGTGGTGCCCAGTGACAGGACAAGGGGCAATGGGCACAAACTGAAGCACAGGAAATTCCGTCTGAACATGAGGAAGAAATTCTTCCCTCTGAGGGTGACGGAGCACTGGAACAGGCTGCCCAGGGAGGTCGTGGAGTCTCCTTCTCTGGAGATATTCAAGACCCACCTGGACAAGGTCCTGTGCAGCCTGCTCTAGGTGACCCTGCTTTGGCAGGGGGGTTGGACTAGATGACCCACAGAGGTCCCTTCCAACCC
>Ga0065711_1038883_pt1 | contig 18319 bp, 12 predicted proteins | sample Hoacrofraction12_FD_59098 | JGI IMG/M metagenome (GOLD analysis project Ga0065711, IMG submission 59098) | Hoatzin crop microbial communities from Cojedes, Venezuela - Epithelial fraction 12 v2 (version 2) | ecosystem: Host-associated > Birds > Digestive system > Esophagus > Crop | place... | reverse complement strand
TTTTTTTTTTTTTTTTTTTTTTTTTTTTTTCCCTTTTAAAGCAACAGCTCACAGGTTTGAGCACGAATGGTTCCCGGCACAGCCTCCGTCTTGCTCACCAGAAAGGCTTCGTGAGGAGCATCTGTGCATGTGCAAAACGGCGCATGCAAGTTGCTCAACGGAACAAAGCTCTCGTCAAGCCTACAGAGGAGGGACCTGACCAGAAAGGTTGGTGAAAAATGCCACCACAATCTCGCTAATCAAAACGGTGATTGCCAAAAGTCGGCGCGGCCGCAGGCTGCGCCTTGGGGACGGAGCAGCCTTTGGGCACCGGGCTCCACATCTGCCACGCTGCCATCTCCCACAGCTTCGCGACTCCCGTCCTCAAGCTCCAGCTCTGAAAAACTCGAAGGAAAACTGAGACTATTCCTAAATTAAATCAGGTTTCCAACTGTCAGGGGTGCAACATAAAGGCTGCAAGCATCTACGCCACAAGGCAAATAGAAGACGGCAGCCCTCGCAGAGCAGGGCTGTCTCTGCGCACCAGGCACATGCAGGTGAGCAGAAGCAGCTTTGCCACCCCACCACGCTGGAGCAGACACCAGAGAGGTCAGAGAACCCCGCAGTGAGAAACCAGCCGATGTGGAGTAGCATCTCCGCCATGACACTGCCATCGTACCGACGACGCTCCTTCCCCGCTCTGCAGACACTTGTTTCCCTCTGCTGTCCTCAGCTTCTAGCCCGGACCCACACACGTTCAGCTGCTTACAACACGATTCTGGAAATGACTTCAAGCAAAGGCCAAACAGGTACGGAAGTGCTGATACAAAGAGCTGAACGACCTGTACATTTAAAGTGCTTTAAACCCAATACCTTTTCTCACACCCTTCATTTTGAGCGTTTCCATTCCACGCCCCCCTTTCACCTGCCTTTGCACGGAGAAAGCACGATGGCCATCACAGAGCCAAGCCTGCACCAGCTCCTCCGCACCCACCCGAGGGAGACAGAACAAGCTAAAGCAGTTAATTGGGACAGTCCTCCACAGAAGCAGCAGGACTACAGAGTGAAATAAAAAGTTGCAGTTTCTTTTTACATTGGTCATCCTTATACTGGGCTTTTTGTTGCACCGTCTTAACAGAGGAAGGCGGTGTTACAGAAAGGCAATTACTGGCCATTGGGCTCATCTGAGATTTTCAACTTGTGCACACTCGTATGACGGGCAGGGCTCTCCGACTTGCACGCTTTCCTGAGAAAGGTACGTCTTAGGCTCCAGAACAGTCACACCAAAAAAATCTTGATTAAACATATAAAGCTCAACAATATTACTCAGTTCAATTGGACTCATGGCTTCACTGGAAGAACATCAATCCCAAGTCTTGCACAGCTTTGCAGCACTCTCTCCTACCAAGCAGGTGCAAGAAGGACCCTGTGAAGCACTATCGGGGCTACCACAGATAGCCCAAAGCAGACAGGCTGGCTACTAACATCACCTTTTAGTGTGGTATTTGCACCGAGGTGTTTCAGAGCCTTCCAGCACAACGGCCCCCTTGCCAGGCAAGGGGCCATGCTAGAAGCAACGCTGACCTTGGGCTCTCACTCTCCAACAAGCAGCTCTGCAGAGATCAGCCTGGCTCTTTGGGGCCCAGGCAAACACAGCCTCGTGCGAACACACTGGTACGAGGCAAGCTGGAGCACAGGGAAGGGAGTCAGCAACTGCAAAAGAGACCTAGAGCACCTCGTATACAAAATAAAGCTGAATAAAGGTGTCCTGTAGTAAAGATCTATATAAGACTTACCCATCTGAACCATGGAAGAGCTATTATTCCTCTACTGTAGCTATGAAATTAGAGTGGAGACAGGACAAATATTACCCATGGTCACACACAAAGCCTGCAGCAGTGCATGTGAACGTACTAGCAATACCCCAGGTTCCCTCTCTCCATTACATTAGTATGCCAGGGTGAATGCGAAATATTAAAACCAGAGAAGTAGCAAATCACTGGGGAAAAAAAAAAAAAAAGACTTCTAAAATGGGCATTCAGATTTTTCAGAATGCTCCAACACACCACCTAAAATTGCAAGTTGAAATTACTACTTATACGGGAAAATTGATCTATGGGTTACTTTCTGTTATCCAAGAGGTGGATTCTTAGAGGGCAAGGTGTCATCCTGGTCTTGTTTTATGGGACTTCTAGATACTCCAGTGCACATGTGAAGCTCACAGCAAAGTCTAATGGCCCTTCAGGAATGTGAATTAATTGCATTCTCCATCTGAGATTGAGCTGGGCAAGGAACGGGAAAATTCCTTTGCAACTGAGCAAGCAAAAGAGCCAATTTCAAGTGGACAAAACACTCAGCGGTTGTCCTTGGCATCCCTTAATCTGGGATCTGAGGCTTCTGCACCGGACAGGCAACAGAATTAATTGTTTAACTCTCAGCTAAGCTCACGGAACCTTAACAGGCAAAACATTTTTCAGAAAAGCTATCACATTACCAGGAATAAAATCACTTGACATGAACTTATCAAATCTAGCAAGTTACACTACACCTGAGGCTGCTGGTGAACAGAGACCTGCAAGATAACTAATCCTAAGAGTAGCCATGTCTCCACCAGCTTCCTCAGACAGTGGGACCGATGGCTACTATGACAAACATCTACCAACAAACCCAGAGAACAGATTTCTGCTCTTTTCATTTTATTTTCTTCTCCCAAAAGCTTGCCAACAGACGCTGCAACCAGATCTCCTTTCAGGTGTTGGCACAAGTCAGGAAATTTTGTTTCAGACTTTTAGCTCCACATTTATGGGAAACAAAGATCCAAAACCGACACCTCAGCTCAAGGTACTCGGGAAGTAAAATCTGATCGAAAGCACCCCAGAAACTCCTCAAGCTTGGCTCAGGGTATCTCTCAGACCTAAGTCTGCCATTCAAACATGGGTTTATTTTTAAAGTAACGCATCTTCCCTGTATGTTCCACTTTCTATCTGTTTTCTGTGTTTATTGCAATATTTGCCTCATGAATACAACTTCAGGCACGCTCAGATCACATCTCACATTGAACCATTAAAATCCTTCGATTTAGGGTGAACAACCTAGAATCTTCAACTTCTGACTAAAGAAATAATTTGTTCTTCTGACTGCACTGTCTGCGACAGAAAGAGCTTTCAGCCTGATCACAACAAATGGGGGTATTTGGCCGGCTGTTGGCTTTGACATCGTGGTCATATTTGCCATGACGAAAACTCTCAAACATTTCTACAGTATTATCTGCTCAGAGAGCTGGTGGAGCTTCCAGTTACTTCAGCGATGCTGAAGAGCAAATCTCTCAAAAAGAATGAAAAAAACCAAAAGGCAGGACTCCTACAGACATTAGGGATTAATAAGTAACCCCCTCCCACCCCGCCCCCCCAAAAAATTAAAAAAAATTCTTCTTGTGGAAGCTGATCTCTGGATAAACAGAAATACAGAGCAGCAGTCAGAACATTTGTTCAGACACCTCTTGACTCCAGCAGGTTCCCAGCTGGGTACCTACATGGCTACCACCAGTGTAGTGTCCGAGCAGCTTACAACGCTCATGGGTTTCGGCTCAAACCCGTGAGTCTTGCCCAAGGTCACCCTCCACAGTAAGAACCTGAATTCTGCTCTCTAGAGTCCCATGCCAGTTCTACCACACACTGTCTTTTAGTCCTCCTCGCTGAAAAAAAGGGCTTTACCATCCCCTGCCCCCTACACCAGCACAACATTTCAGGAATATCTGTTTAACACCGTTGCCACGCAATCTTAAGAGCAATTCTAACAGCACGTTGCTACCAGTATCATCTTTTTATGGTGAAGATATTCCGACTAGACTCCTTCCTGATAACACTTAATAATTACACTGACCAGATAATTTTTTGTTTTGTTTTTTTAGAGAAAGATGTAGCTTGTTCCAAGAAATACTAGGGAAAAAACCCCACACAAACACACTGCTGCAGCAAAACTTCCCTGCTGAATAAAATACCTGCTCAGCAGACAACTGGGACAAGCAAGCTGTAGAAACAAACAGAAAACAACTCAGTAGGTAGGCAGGAGTTGATTTTCTTCCTACAGAAAAATCAATGAGAATTTTGCCTCAGATTTTAATCACAGCAAAACTGGGCAGACAGATCTATACATGGCATTTGATATTTACATTTTTTCAGTATACAACATTGTCACATGGCTGAAGCAACCCTTGTACGGACAAAGCATCAAGCACGAGAGGAGTCCCATCGTCTTCCGCAGCCAATTCAGAACCTGACATACAGCCCAACCGCAAACTGCTCACACCGGACTAGCCTAAAGCTGCAACACCCAGACTCTCACCTCAAAAGAAGGTTCACGTGCATTCCTTGTCATGCACAGCAAACCAACCCCTCCACACACACTGTTTACACAGGAGGATTCCCTCACTGCAAAGGGCTGCCAGTCTCCTAGACAAATAGGAAAGGCAGCTTCTGAGCCACAGTAAGGACTTCAATGGAACTGCAGCAAATCCTTTCCTTCTAGGAATTTAAAGAGCAAGGAAAACAACAGTGTGTCCTCGTTCATTCTCATACATCGCACTAAATGCCTCGACAATCTACAGAGAGGTTTACGTTATCGAGAGCCTTCCAAGAAAAGGCTTCATGTCACCAGGTGGCTTGACGTGATTCCAGAAGGCACGCGAGGGGTCATCACTGCCGGCACACGCAAGCCAAAACTCAGCAAGTCATTACCTAAATATCCTTCACATCTCATAAAAACAACATCTTTTCCAAGCATGAATCATAAATCTTGATATGTAGGAAAACGCCCCCAGCTTCTCCTCGACTGCAACTCAGGCAGAACCGCCCTGCCAGAGCGCTCTCCAGCCACAGAACCCAGCACGGACACTGCGCGCTCATCACGGCGGGGATGGGCGACGCATACGGGTTAATCTAATGCGTACGGAAAGGCACTCAGGTTGCAACAGTTATTACAGAAGTATGTTTTTATTACAGGCACTGGGCAAAAAATTGTGATGATCAACTAAGAACATTCTCTTTTCATCCTTCTGTTAGAAACTAGATTTTAATCAGAGGACTTCCCTGACATTTTATTGCCCAAGCTGCATCTTTGTAAGTACTGCTGGTTTTAAGGTTGAAGTAACAGCAACCACTCGGTATTGCAGTTGAACAAAACAATACTGTACTAGCTGCTTGTTTAAAGAGAACAACCTTTTTTACTATTATTAAGTTTTATGGCAATAAAATAATACCATGTGGGAGCATTCTAAATCCTACCACTTGGCATATTCATTTAGGACAACAAAATGGTATTTCTGGGAAGCCACCTGTGCACGCACTGACATGTACAGCAGCGGAACGAAGCAGATGACAAACTACCTACAATGTATCAATGGACGCCTGTATTCTCTGGAAGCCAAAATCTTCATCCTCATTTTCAAGATGAATTAACCGACACCTATCTGCTTTTAAAATCTAGGTTATGTGTGTTTGAAGCACAGGGTATTTCGAGTTTAACTCCCTGCCACATTTTGTCTTTTCTTTTTTTTTCTTTTTTTTTCTTTTTTTTTCTTTTTTTTTTCTTTTTTTTTCTTTTTTTTTCTTTTTTTGCGCTCTCAGATGCAATTGAGTTTGTATTAGAGCTGTCACTCTCCAGTTCTCCACCTGTGCAGTTGAACAACTGAACTGGCTCCCAACAGGAGACGGACACGAGAATGTGTATCCATAGGTAAGACGAACCTTGGATGGAGCAGCACTTAACTGCCTTCAAAAGAGAGACATCAGAAAATCAGACCTCTTACACTGGCCATATCGTGACCCACATGAGGGAGGTCACCAACCTGAAACCTGCAAAGGGGCAAGGAAAAGCTCCCAGCAGGACAACTCATCCAAACTGGAGACCTGTAAAGGATTTGCTGGTGATGAAGGCATCCTCCGGAGCAAGCAGTCTCTGACCCTAAGGATGGACCAAGACCCCAGGAAGGGAGGACGCAGGCCTCCCGCCTGAGTAGCAGACATTATTGCAATTTTCTTCCTCCCAGAAGTTTAGGACACAGCTATAAACGAAGTTATATTAAAAGTGGCACATTCAATTAGGGCTTTTTATTACTATTATTTCCTTCATGTCCAGTGATTTTTCTTCCATCCTACTAGTTTTACTCTGCTGACAGGAGACAGTCGCCTTTGTTCTAAGCACAAGTTCAGAAACATGGAGCTCTGCTGCTGTCCCAAAGCGTCTGTACAGTGGAAGGAGCGAGGCTGCGCCTGCTGTTCACGGAGGATTTATCACGAATGCTATTCTGCCAGGCAAAACCCAAGCATCTTGGCTATCATGAACTGGTATAGACAGTGAAAGTAAAGTAGATCAGAAGCAGGTCATTTCACTTACTCCACGACCATAAAACATCTTTGGAAGTTACATCCAGGCAGCAGCTGTTAAAAAATAAATAAATTAAAAAATACTGTTTACAAATGCTTTTACTACATCAGCCTGTTTCTTAGGCTTTGCCTCTGTCTCTGAGTAGCTGGTCACAGTATAGATGCTCAGAGGTGGGGATGCTCGAAGCTTCTCCCAGCCTCGCAGGCGATGTAGTGAGAGCCGGAGGCCTGCTCCTGAATTCCACCAAGTAAAGGCCACCCCAGACCGGCTCTTCACACTGAGCAGTGGTCTGAAGCACTGCAGGCTGCAAACTATTTCACACATGACCACAGACTTTGTCATTCTACATTTTGCAATGCATATAACATTCTGAGGCTGTGGTCCAAAGAAATCCAAAGGCCTCTGACACTTACAACCTTAGAAATTATCAACAGTCTAGGCAATTTTGCCATCCTGGTCACTTTACACAGTCTGGTACATCCAGAGGTTGTTAATTAACACATTTGTGCAATACCGTAATTTTACACAACAGTTTGATTTGACCCGTGTCAAAACAATCTCATATGTGACCCTACGCCTGCATAATGGAGACAGCTGGCTAATTATGTTCATCAGTATTTTCTTTTGAGCCTTTCAAGGCTGATTAAATGCGAAAGAAAAGTTTAAATTAAACTTGAACCCCAGGTTCTTTGCATTTTGTTTATGATTAGGCCCCAGAGTGTTACTGAACTCAGCACTCCTGATTTGTCACCTGCTAGGAGAAAACCAGTTGTGTGGATCAGCTTCATCGCAGTTTACACAGCTAAAGCAAGCACAAACTGAAGTATTTTCAGAATAAGGAACTTTACCTTGAAAACAGAGTGGGATGTATGTGTATATAACCCCCCTGAAATGACCTGTTCCAATTTTAGTCTTTTCACATGTATTAATACATACATAATATACACATGAAGTAGTTTTCCATTTAAAATTGCATTCCCCAAAGCAGCAGACAATAAAAAAATCATGTACTAAATTAAACCTATGTATTTGCAGACTGGAATCTGTCCTGCTACACAGTCCAAATTTACCTTATGCGTACACACAGCAGAGACGCTGTTTTCCCAAACCAGATAACAAATCTTTGGTTATGCCTTCTACTCAACTGAATGTCTTAATCTCCAGAAAACAACACCTATGCAGAGGTCTAAGAGGACTGAACCCACAGCCTCAGAAATCTTCCTGTATTTGTACTTTAGAAGTGTCATACAATCACTGTAAAATGAAATACTCTTCTTAAAACAAGCAGGAACTCCTTTCACAAATGCAATTTATGTCTGAGGGGAGTGGCTCATATTTTGTTTTCAGCAACTGTAATAACACTGATCAGTCAGTGATATTATAATGTATGACTTGTGTAAATCAATTCCTCAAGCTTCTATTTCAATGCATACGTAAATATAACCACTTAACAATGTGAAATCAAAATTAATACACATTTCTGAAGCCTACAGAAAATGAGGAAAAGCTCCAACTACAACCACCCAGAACATGTGATCTGTTGTGCCGCTCGTCATTCAGGATGGTTCCTCGGGCTGGCATTTTGCACCTAACACTTTTTTTGAGACGGGTTTGTCTCAAAAGGTGCTGCTGCCAATGTGTTTGAGAAAGATGCAAACCGCTGAAACCTCTGCAACTTATCTGCCAGTACCTTTAAACACGCAAGGCAATCTTTTGTTGAAGACAAAACTTGAGAGCTCCCTTTTATAAGGGCTTTGATATTCATTTACACACACACTGTATTTCAGGGGGGAAAACTGCTTACAAATAGTTAATTAGTTAGAACCAGGCTTTGCTGTAACCCTACAAATGAGAAATTCATACTTGTCATGCTGCTGTAACATTTTAGCTTCTCTGGCAAAAAGCATACGCACACTTTGAAGCTCTTTGCAAATGCAGTCACACCAACAACCTACATTTTACTACCCACTAGCAAGTGACGCCGCTAAGGCCAAGTCAAAACTACTTTAGTCATACAGTCTTAGATTAGATGCTGACTTACAGCTAGACAACTGTAGCTTGATATCTAGCACCAAGAAAACAAAAAAAGGCAACAGATCACAACACGCAGCAAAGAGCAGAAAAGCATCGAGTGGAACTTGACTCAGAACATACCTCGTGGGAAGGGTCCAAAGCTCTGCACACTTCCGCTTCTCATGGGGGAAATCCAAGTGCAAGCAGATTTTAATCACACACTGTGACTGGTAAACGGTTAGCTTAGCTGCTGTGACCGCTTGGCACCACGCTACATAACACAGTACAATCACTCACAAGGAAACAAGGCTGGATGCTACAAGCGGAGACGGAGAAGTGCACATGCGGGGCTGGGTAAGGAAGCATGCAGTAAGTCTGCGTGAACCCTGCCTAGACACTGACAGCGCTACCTTTCATTAGCGGCCGTTTTTTATTTTCAGAGTTTATTTAAATGCAGTTTAGCTTCTACAGAAAAAAACCCACAGAGCAGGCAAGCTTGGCACCAGCTCCTGCTCTCAGCAGACGGCTCCGCACAAGACCACAGCAAGCCGATTGCTGGGCCCTACGCGGGTGGTGAGCCAACGTGAGCAATAGCAGGGGCTGCAGGAAGCTATGGAGAGCACCAGAGAACATACCTTCTTATGGATAACGGAGGAAGTGGAATTAATTGTGCTCTCGTCACTATGCATCACGACCAGTTCGGGGCTGCTCTCATCGAGGACCTCCTGCATGCTGCTCACACTGCTGCTCTGACTGCCTGTGCTCACAGACATGCTTGGGATGGAATGGTTGCTGCCCAGACTGTCCATCTTCCTACTCAGGTTTGATCCATGCTCACTGTCCTATAAAACAAGGGGCATCAGTTACAAATACTGCAGGGGATCGCCTGCCCAGAATGTGCCTGCAGTGCCCAAAGTTTGTTTTAAAGGCGACTCTGCAGAGTTAGAGGTTCTTTGCTCATTACTTTGGCAATTGCGTTTCTCAGGGCTGACTGGGTTACAAAATACTCCATATGGAGCAGTTAGCTTTTGCATTTTCCCCTGCAACCTTACTACATCAGGCTTCAAGCCAGTTTTTTTCCACATATCAGTAAATCTGGGCATGGCTCTTGGACTGAATAGGAGACATCCAGTAATACTGGATGGCTGGTGGAAGGAGTCTCATAATTAAAAGGAGCGATCTAAGTCTGTATCAAAGCGATGTTTCAGGCCAGGATATGCTATGACACATTTTGTGAATCAGAAAAAAAGGAAGTCAATGAACTCATTTGTTTATTATTCAATAAATATCACATGGTGCTTAATAGGTGTAGAGGTTTTAACCTCCATGTTCCAAGCAGGCAGCAATTACATTTTGTCAAACTAAAAACCCCTTTAACCTTCTGTTTTCAGCCAAGATAAATTCTTCATTCACCTTTAAGCAGCTGACTCAGAAGAGCCTGCATTATTACAGTTATTAAAACTGTTGTAATCTACTTAGACATACATAAATAAATATTCCTCTTATAGGACACAGTTTTGATTCTACTGACAAATACCAGAAGTTAGCAGCGTTTTTTCTTGTTGCATACTCACACAAACACAGTAATCCCAGAGTATGCGCTTAATCTGGACTGATTTGGAGAATTTATGGAGTCCTTTGTAATTAACTAGTGGCACTGAGGAGGCTTGCAAGGAGATCACAGTGAGGACCGAGAACTCTGAATATCCTTCAGCCCTTGATCCAAAATAGCCTTGATCCATCAAAATGCATGGCTTGCTACTGCACCCAGTTTATCCTGGCCTCCAAAGTGAGCACGGGGAGAATAACATTACGCATCAATTAACCGGGTACTCATTTTGTTGGAAACCAACAGAAAGATAAAACTGATAGACTTGACAGATTTGTGTTTGATTGTGTGATTATTTTTTAAGCAATTAGCATATGATTCAGGGCCTGTGTAAGAATACTTAAAATCCAAAATAATTCTATTTTACAGAGAACATGTGCACAAGTGAATGAAAATATTTCCAGGATGCTTATATAAAGTTACAGAAGGAATAACATAAGGAAGCACCTGAGATGAGGCTATGGCTATGTAATTAATGAATGTATGTGCACAAAGGACTGAGATGAGATTGCAATATGCAATCTTAACACTGACTTCCTGACTTGAATACTTTTCAAACGACCTTAACTTTCTTGCAAGAGCTCTGAGAAAAGCATTAGTAGTCTTTTGAGTGTCAGAGATTTGTAACGCTCCTTTTCCACCTTAGAAAGTCTAGGGTCTTGTGGCATCTACAGCTGAGCAGCTTCTGTTAACCAGTTTGGTAGTAACTAAAGCAAGCGCTATGTTTTCCTGTCACTGCTAAATTAGTGATACACACGAGCACATAACCGTCTTCCAGGGTACACAAGCTCAGTAGTAAATGCAGTGCAGAACATGCTGTGCACATGCAGAGTGTGAGATTCATTAGAGTGTTAATTCCTAGTGATACAGTCTCTTTTCTTCCCCCTTTTTTGAGAGGTGGGAACAGGAGGAACAGAAGATATGTCTTGGAGTCAACTGCTACCACACGTATCCCACTTAGCTGTTGGGCTTGGATCTGCTGAACAGGCAGGTGGGAAACATGCTCCCTTGCATTTTCCTACCCTGTCACTCTCCTCACAGCTTTTCACATATAGGTAGACAAAACTTGCAGGATTCAGTGCAAAAATCTGACAAATCCCCCCTTCTCCCTGCCCCAACAACTAAGCTCGAGGCTTTGAAGTTGGCTAGCTGGAGGGTTAGAACAGAAACACTTCGTAGCCTTAATCACAGCAGTTGCTGTTCTTGCTCCAGTGCATCTCCTTCAACGGCAAGGACAGTGCCAAGTCCACTCCTCCTGTATGCTCTCCTACCCGACACCCAGGCTCGCCTGCTTCTTAAACCAGAGCTCTAGTTTAGCCTTAAAGGAACATTTGATATACACAAACCTCAAAACCAAGTCCCCAGATATATGCTGAGCTTGGGCATCTCACTGCATACTATCTTCCTGTACCGCAGCAAAAAGGAATACAAGCATCAATTTGCCTGTCTCTTTTCATTGTTGAGAACCAGTCATGGATTTATTTATCCGATGTCCCTCTACCAAATGACATTCATTTCCACCTAATCTCATCAATTGAAAAACGACTGGTTTCCTTCTCTAAGCCACAGCTAGCGTCAATTATCATACACTGATTAAGTGGGTTGTTTATTATAAGGTTTAAACTGAAGTGGAATTTTACGTCTTAAATCTTTTTTTCTTTAATATTGAAGAATTTAGAAAAATAAATCTTACTAATTGGTGATTTGCTTTTCAGCTCACGACAGGTCAGTTACTTTACAACAAAGTTATGGTAATTGAAAAAAATATTAACATTAATCAAGTGGTCTTGACTGCGCTGCTGAGACTGAAAAGCTTGGATTGCCAACAAACCCTCCTTCATACAGGCTTTGAGCCACTTTCTTCTCACAGAGAATCTCCTTCCAAAAGGGTTTCTTCCCTAAAGCTTTCAGAGGAAAGGCCACCCCTGAAACAACCCAAAGTTTTAAAAGTGCGAACAAATGCACATCTAACACCAAGTAAAGGCTATCGTCACTCATTATCCTACCCTGCACCTCTGCTGATCAAGGCGAAATTCCAGCAACACAGATCACATCCTCACCTAGGCTGTGTTTGTTCTGCACATCTCACTTCCCCTAAAATTGTTTGTAACTCTGCAAATGAGGTAACAAAATAAAAGTACCTCCTCCTCTTCTTGAGACTCGGTCAGTGGGCCATTCCGTGTCTCTTGGAAAAGGATTTTCTTCATTTTCCGGTACTGAAGGTTATCCAGTTCACGTACTGCATCTTTTGTCCGTTGTATGAGATCTATTAGTACCCTTGGTGGTCGGTCTCGGCGAACAAAATCGTGCTAAATCAAAGGAAATAAAACACAGGGTTTCAGACATGACACTCATATGTTTGATGTCAAAACAGGGACACTGTGACTTTTCTGAGACACCTGAAATGACAGTTCCTACTCAGTAATTGGTCTGTTCACACTCAACAATTAGTAATGCCCATTATGAGAGACTCCAAACACACTCCGCACTGAGTACGCTGACTGCGCCCACCACTGCATCAAACAACCAAACCGATCGCGCTCTGCGCTATGGCTTGTGAAGCGCAGGCTGCAGAAGGTTTTGTTCAGAAGTCAGAAGATCTGCTTAAGCACCGAATATGACCAAATGCAGAGTACAGAGCAGTGAGGCAAAGCCACTTTGCTACGTCAACTGCTGTGTGTGTGTACGCACGCGCCCAGGCACATCAGCAGCAGGAGAAGCTGGGTGGTGGATGGAGAGGGCTGAGCCTCGGGCTGACCCTTCGCAAGCTCTCTTTAGCCCTCACTCCCCGACTCACTTCTCTGAAATGAAATGGTTTGGACCAGGGTCAGGTTTTTCGAGTTCTCCAGGCAACACAGCTGATTTGTCCCTTCCTAAGCTCATTCACTTGAAGCATCCCAGGTACAAGACGGTGCCACTTCAAACCTCACAAAGGCACAGGACTTCAGGACGAAAATGCATAAAGGACAAAGAAGAATCGATCTTGAACATGCAAGACCACCTGCCTAAGCTACATGCAAGGATTCACCCTGCGTCTATCTATTCCATTTCATGCATAAAACCAGTAAGTAGACTGCAAGGTTTGGGGTTGTTTTGTTTTTTTTACACTCAAAACATTTGTAGCTAGAGTTAAAGTAAAACCATGTTCTCCTCCTGCTAAGGAGGTACTACAAGCGCAGGTTTTAAGTGCAGGCTTCACAATAAATTCTTCAATGGAATTTAAGCCTGTGATCCAAAGCTTTCCTCTGACTTAACAGATACATTCTCCTGAACTGGACGAGCACGAAAGCCTTGCAGCCTTCCCATTTAACTTCTGGCTGAAGTGGACAGCCTGGCTATGCACTTGCCAATATTCTACATGGTATCACTACAGCTGGGTATGTTGCTTAGGATGTACCGCGGGAGATGGCCTGAAGGCACAAGCATCTTCTACACCCTTCTAGAAACATTAACAATGAAAGACAGAAACAGGAGAAAGTTACTCGCTGCCTTGTACTGCAAATGCCATGACGGCCTTTAGTTAAGAGACCCTCAACAGCTGGACCCCCCATGCAAAGAAATCCTCCAGAGGGTCAGGTCTGTCTCCACTTGCCCTCGCAGCTCTTTCCACACCAGCGAGCTCAGGGAACAGCATCTCTACCACAGATGTGTTGCCATTCCTCAAGCTCAGGAACCAACAGACTGTAGCTGAAGTAACCGGTACAGGAAACCCAGTCCTCCTCACAACAAGAGTCTCACCCACAGAAAAGCTGAAAGGACGAGCTGATCTTCTTTCACTGATTTGTAAATAAACACAGATAGTACCATGCCACAGGCTTATTTCTTGCTTTGAATTGAATTCAAACTGTTGTGCATTTATGTTTTGCTAATGGGGATGGCTAGTCATTTCACTATCAATTTTTTGCTAGTAGTGATGGTGTCTGTTTTTGAATTATAGCTAAAAGTTCTAAACATCATTTCACACAGAAGCAAAACAAATCATTTCTGCTCCTCAACGCAAGTAACCACCATTTATTTCTCTGTAAACAGCAACAATCTCCAGCTTATCTATGATTAGAAAAAAAGTAGCCATTTTTATCTCATTGTAGACAACTTCTAGAAAGCAGGAATGCATTTGGAAAAACGATCCTGAACTTAAATCCACCCTGTATGCCCAGCATCTACCTGTTTATGTATATTCTTCAGCAGTGCCAATACTCCTTTCACTGGCAAGACTATGTGCTTCATATTCAAGCACTACTCAAATATCAGAATGCGACCACATGGAATCTGTAGGGCAGACGCACAAAAGTGGAAACTAAAGGCCTCTTCCATAACAAGAACGCAGTTCTGGCTGCTCACTTGCATTATCTAATTGTCTAAATTGCACATAAAAGATGTAGGCACCCCTCTGCTGGTACTGTGCTACTCAAAGACTTCATTTCATAGAATCACAGAATACCGGGTTGGAAGGGAACTCAGCAATCACCTGGTCCAACCTTTCTTGGCAACGATTTGTCTACTTTCTCCAAATTGCCAGAAAAAAAACAAACAACAACAAGCAAACAACAAAACCAAAACGGACTCAAGAGGAAGGAAGAGGATAGTCTAAAGGCATGTATCAAGCTGGCTGGAAGAGCGACCAACAGAACTCAAGTCTCCTGGAAATGTCATGCAAGCTGAGAAAAATATGGGAAAAGTGTTTAACACAAATTTTATAATTACTGTTAATTTTAAAAGTGAAAAATAGGAGTGAAATAGTTTTGGGGTTTGGAATTTGACTTTTATTTAATTTTCAACTGTATTTTAACATCACTACAGTAATTTGACTATTTTCATCTGCACTAGCGAATGGAAACTAAATTCATTCTCAAATACCTCATTTAACATTCAGTTCTCTAAGAAAATGTGGCCACAAAAGATTTGCTCTATCCCTGTTTACCATACACAACTGAAAAACCCTCAAAAGACAAAAAGATCTTCAATCTTACAATCTAACAAGCTTTAGGGAGAACTAACACAGGAGGGAACACCTAGGGTACTGTTCTGAAAGTCTAAAACCAAATAAAAAGACTGAAAACACACGATTTACGAATAAGATCTCAGCTCCAATTGTTTGCACAGACTCCAACCTAAGGTACTTCTGAAATCATATCCTTCAATGAACTTACGCCATTCCTAGAGAGCAGAAAGGCTGCCAATCCACATGAATGAATCATGCTGAAACCCACAACATAAACCTATTAGCTGGCCAAAGGACTGTCAGGGTGCTGCAAGCAGAACCGGAGAACAAAACGCTGGTTATATGCCACAGCACAAATGTATCACAGGAAAAAAGCAATATACCAGGCACCGAAGAGAGAGTGCAAACAAGCTCGTTCATCAGCCTTTACCTGAAGAGCAAAGGCATGAAAGTTAAATATTCTATATGGTCCAGGCTTAAAGCAAGGACAGCCGCGAGCGCAAAGCTAGCTGCTCAGTAAAGAGCGCAGGGTTTCGATTTCTCTCTTCAAGAACCAAGAGGCTCAGAAACATCCATGAAAATGCATTTTACTGAGCTGAAAGAGGAACAAGAGAAGCCATAAAACAAAGGCTGAATGGTAGCCTTAGAACAAAAATCAGCATGAAAAGGCTGTCAGGTAGACACAGAGCAGCAATCTAACCTACTGTGGAAATTAAGCAAAACACTCAATGGAGCTAGCAATTCCTCTACTCAAATATTTAAGGAAAAACTGAGTCTTGTTTACCTGGTGTGGAACAGCAGCATGCCATGCAATTCTCACCAGCAGCTATGTACTGCAACCAGAGGAATAGCACGGCCACTAATCAATTTTAAAGAAACGAAATACTTAAAAGCAAAAAAAGAAAGCCTGGTGGAAAAGGGGCTGGACAGGGTTTCACATATCCTTACCTTCTACCCGAAGGCTGCTCTTGAATTTCCCAAACACAAAGCCCTTGGGTTATAAGCAGTTCCTCCACTTCTCAGGTAAACCAAAACCCAACCACTTCAACTGGCACCGATTTCTGATTCACTGACAAAACTTTGGCACACTCTGCACACATCACTCCCGGCACAGGCTCCCCTCCTACAAGCTGCTGGCAATCATGAACCCATACAAGGCACTTTCCAAAACAATACAGTTATTTCCAAAACAAGTTCTAATTAATTGGGTTCAGTATAGGAACTATGAAAGGGATGTAAAAAACTTTTGGTTTTGGTGGTTTGGTTAGGGGAAGAAGTTAACCTAGGCCTATCCTGTTAGTGCTATATTTAACAACTAAGTATGATGCACGGATACAGAAATGAAGCAAATATAAGATGCTAATGAATATAGAAAAATTGCTCAAACCCCTTCTAGGACAAAGAAATTACTGGAAAATTAACATCAGAAACACAGATAGAAATATAATATTGCATGACTAGAGAGAGAAGTTGGAAAAAAAGTAATGTCTGGAAATACACAATAAAACCAACAGATGCAAAGTATGTTTGGAAGCAATAGTATAAGGAGGGATCTACAGTTGGCACTAATCAGTAAATTGGTCAGGACTTCTGCACCAGACAGCAGTCAAAAGAACCCAGCATCAAAACCTTCCACCATAACACCACAGAGCAGAGCAGAGCCAGCCCTTCCCAGCTCCAACATAACCACACCTGGAGTAACATTTCATGATACGTACATCAGTGCCAGAAACGCCTGTCCAGCCAGAAGAACTTCAGACAAAAAAAAACCCCAAAACGTGGATCAGAAAGGCCCAAACGAATGATTTCACTGGATAAAGAACTGCCTAAATGGCCGCACACAGAGAGTGGTGGTGAATGGAGTTAAATCCAGCTGGCAGCTGGTCATGAGTGGCGTCCCCCAGGGCTCAGTCTTGTTTAACATCTTTATCAATGATCTGGATGAGGGGATTGAGTGCTCCCTCAATCAGTTTGCAGATGACACCAAGCTGGGTGGGAGCGTCGATCTGCTTGAGGGTAGAAAGGCTCTGCAGAGGGATCTGGACAGACTGGATCGATGGGCTGAGGCCAACTGTATGAGTTTCAACAAGGCCAAACGCTGGGTCCCACCCTTTGGTCACAACAACCCCATGCAACGCTACAGGTTTGGGAAGGAGTGGCTGGAACGCTGCCTGGTGGAAAAGGACCTGGGGGTGCTGGTCAACAGCCGGCTGACCATGAGCCAGCAGGGTGCCCAGGTAGCCAAGAAGGCCAGCGGCATCCTGGCTTGTATCGGGAATAGTGTGGCCAGCAGGAGCAGGGAGGTGATTGTGCCCCTGTGCTGGCACTGGTAAGGCCGCACCTCGTGTGCTGTGTTCAGCTTTGGGCCCCTCACTACAAGAAGGACATTGAGGGGCTGGAGTGTGTCCAGAGAAGGGCAACGAGGCAGGTGAAGGGTCTGGAGAACAAGTCTTATGAGGAACGGCTGAGGGAGCTGGGGCTGTTTAGTCTGGAGAAGAGAAGGTTGAGGGGAGACCTTATTGCTCTCTACAACTACCTGAAAGGAGGTTGTAGTGAGGCGGGTGTTGGTCTCTTCTCCCAAGTAACCAGCGATAGGACGAGAGGCAATGGCCTCAAGTTGTGTCAGGGGAGGTTTAGATTGGATATCAGGAAAAATTTCTTTACTGAAAGAGTGGTCAGACACTGGACCAGGCTGCCCAGGGAGGTAGTGGAGTCACCATCCCTGGAGGTGTTCAAAAAATGTGTAGATGTGGCACTTCGGGACGTGGTTTAGTAGGCATGGTGGTGTTGGGGTGACGGTTGGACTTGATGATCTTAGAGATCTTTTCCAACCTAAGACTCTGTGATTTACAAGAACAGAGCAAAAACAAGAGCTGAACTGAGATCAGGCAGAAAGATCATGAAAAGATACGTAGGCAAGAGGTATGAACAGATAAAGAATTAATCACGCACACAGTAGTATTACTAGACAAAAAAAGTCGAGATAACCTTTCTGAACTTCATCTGCGTCACCCAAAAAAAATGACAAACCACGGCAGTTCAGAGCACCCCACACAGAACAATCCTGCTCTGGCCAGGAGATAAACATAGGTCATCCATTCTCTCGTCATCTCTAATACCCATGTTCCTTTAAATAATCAGCCACTATCTAAATCTTTATTAAGACCTCAATCCTCTGATCATGTGGAGTATAATTCTCAAAGTATTACCAGCTCTGCAAAAGACTTGCTATTGCCTACGCATCTTATGAAGTCTGGTTAAGTATTTCTATCACTTCCCCAGAGAAAGCCTGTAGTAAATCTTACTGAAACTGCATATAAGCTCGGTAGCAAGTATTGCCTGCTACACAACAGAAAAGTGACATTTTTCCTTACTGGAGTAGATAAGCAGAG
>Ga0065711_1038881_pt1 | contig 18321 bp, 13 predicted proteins | sample Hoacrofraction12_FD_59098 | JGI IMG/M metagenome (GOLD analysis project Ga0065711, IMG submission 59098) | Hoatzin crop microbial communities from Cojedes, Venezuela - Epithelial fraction 12 v2 (version 2) | ecosystem: Host-associated > Birds > Digestive system > Esophagus > Crop | place... | reverse complement strand
GTAATCGTGTGTACAGATATGGTAAATGCATATAGCTGCACAAGCGGGAGAATAAAGTGTTACGACTGTGTATCTTAGCAATGCGTGTGAGAGTCGTTCCCATCCTTTCACGGATGCTGAGACCCGGCAATGCATAATGTTGACAGTATCACACGAAACGTTTGGACACAGGTACAACTGACTGGATGTGTAACTGAGTTTCCCCTGAGGCTGCTGTTCTGTTATCACTGAAGACTCACACTTTGTCTTTTCAAAATATTTTTCTCTCCTGTTTGTAACACCCAGTTGGGTAAACTAGGATATTTCAAAGACCGTTTCAGGTTTTGACCCTATTCAGCACCACTGTCTGAGATCATGATGCTGAGCTGGCAATATCCAGGGAAAAAGGTAGACTCCAATTCTGGATCAACTAAAAACTCCTTTCCTGAAAGAAATCCATGCTCTATAAGCCAGATTTACACTACCAGACAACAAAATTTACCTGAATATGAATTTGCTTTAAAATGTCAGCATATGTAGGACTGCAAATTACCTATGTCAGGCTATTCACAACAAACCAAACACTGTAAAAGATTTCTCTTTTGACTGTGAGGTACACATACAATACAGCTAAGATAAATGATTGTGTTTAGTTCGATGGATTCCTTGGCTCTGGCTCACCAGCACTCCTCAGACTATTTACTGTAGCAGTTTAAAATATTATGCATTTTAGAGTCTTCTAAATCATTTTCTTATCAGAAGACAGTCTCTGAATTGGGAAAAAAAAATACTGCAGTTGTGTAGTTCATGAAAAAGTCATTAGAATATGCACAGGATGGTGAAACTAGGAGTAAGAGTGCCACACTTCATAACTATCAACAAACTAACAAGTACATAAATCCTGCAAGACAAAAATTTACTGATGATGATAACTGGCAGTTCACCATGAATGCAGAGGGGATCAAGGGTGCTCAGCACTGATTAAAATTAAATCACACTTAATTTACTTATCATGCAAAGCTTACAATCCTTTTAAAAATTTTCTTTTTCTTTTTTTATCACTGAAGAATATTCCCAGTAAACAGTTATCCTCAAAAAAAGTGGTTTACATGGTAAGCAATAGATATTTTCACTGAACTCTTCACCAAGTAAAACTGATTATTAAGAAAGTCAGTAAGAAGATAATTCTTTATTGTATTTAATTTTTGATAACCTGGAGATAATGATCAATAGCAGTTTAACGTTGTGGTAAAAAATTGATAGAGAATTGAAACTGTGCCACAAGCGCAAAGGTACTACAATTTTGAAACCTTGTCAAAGAAAACACTGAGGTATTTTTATTTTTATAGTTTTCCTACAATCTGCTGATAGTTTTAGTATGCTCTGTTCTAGCAGACTGAAGGAAAAAAAAATTCTCTTTGTTAGTTTTGTGGTGAAAACCTTAAGTGATATCAGACAGAGCTAAACATATGCACCCACTCTTTGAACCACCATAATTTGTCTTGGAATTACACAGAAAAAGGAAACTGTATACAGCAAACTTTAATTTCATACAGATTTACTTGTGCTGTGTTCTTTCATGAGAAGAAAAAAAACAACCAAAAGCAGCAGGTTGTTAGGTAAGACAGTAACATATCTGCACCTGTAATAGTCAAATTTCATTTTAAAAGGATATTGTGGACAGATTATAACAATTCTGGAAACACATTCAATATTTTGTTCTGGTTTTTTAGTGTGAATGCCACTAATTTAACAAAAATTAAAAAACGCTAATAATATTTTTTTAAGCCATGTCTTCACAGTAGCCTTTACATCATGAAACCAGGTCAAATATCCCAGACTGTGATACCTAACACTTAAAGCCTCTTTCCTCTCAGTATTTATAACAACTTGATTTATATCCAATAGAACAGTAAAATAGGGTGAAATACTAGTTTCTTTGCTTTTTAAGACTGCTGTACAGCTTTGCTTTTAGAAATACTGAATTAGTAAACAGACATGGCAATAAAAATAATCAATGTTTCATAATTCAAAACATAATGCAGCAACACAGAACAAACATAAAAACATGAATTCAAAGTAAATCCACAGCAATTTAAAATCTGAATCTCTCAGCAGATCAAAACAGAAAATTCAGATCAAATTCTGCCACAAAACCATTTATTTACTCTAAATACAAAATTTCCATCATCTCCCCTGTATATAGGCCGTCACCCATCCTCCTTTGCACATTAAAATCAGACGAGTTGAAAAATCATAGAGAAACACCTACATGCTGAATTGGTAAGATACTCATGTTTCTATAGTTGTCACTTAGGTAAAAGTATTTAATACACTCCATAATTTTGTTGAAGTGTTCTTCAAAAGCAAAGGTATGACAATTTTTATTAGTGATTATTCCATTACATCCATGTTTGAATTGCCTTAGCTTTATACCTGATTTTTACCTACTAAAAGAATTAGTAAGCACAGTATCTTGGGCTTGTATATTTATGTTTGTTACTCTCCGTTCCTCATTTTTTCTTTTGATATGAGAATAGATCTGATTCCTAACAACTAGTCCCACAGATTCTGCAGGTAGGCTGATGGTTAAACTAGTGAGTTACTTTCAGTTTGAACAGACTGAAGGACAATTATGCTCTTATGTACATTTGATGAACTCATTAGCCTTCTAAATAATTTTCCAAATGTCCTAATAGGATTAGATTAAGAGGTATGTCTGGCTGGAGTGAAAGATTTGCTCTTCAAAATGGATTTGAACAAAAAATACATGGAAAAAGGCACGAATTGAAAATTTACTTAAATACAACAAAACAAATGTTTCCACTTATGCATGAAAGGATATTTGGGAGGAAGGTCTTGACATCCATTTTTAGGCCAGACCTATATGGTGCCAACAATGTATAAAAAGAACACAGATAAAAGCATCACTATCAATTCCCTAATGAAATATCTCAGCTTCTGACCCTGAAGTGTCTGCAAAGCTGCTAATATGCTTAAAAGCTCTTCACTGGGCAGCTGCTTAGGATTTTAGATGCTGCTGAAAGATTTTGTGAATATTCTGGCATGAAGCATTTTTAATAAGACTGGAAGCAGAGAGTGAAATGCAGGAGTATAGTTCTGAATTTCTGCGGAGCCAGGCTCCTGCTAGGCTGTGCTGTATGGTGGGAAAGGAGGAGATGGCTTTTCTCCTGTGGAAAATAATTCCCTGCTTCTACTGCATTTCCACTCATGCCTGAGGAGGGCTCAGTAGGTATTGTAAAGAACTTGGAGCCTCTGCAGGTGCCAGGGTCAAATCTTCTGGAATCTTGTAGTTGCACTGAGGTCCTGAATCATGCAAAAGGAGCCATTGCCCACAAAACATTGCAGTGTTCCGATTCTTAAAATAAAAAAGCGAAGGTGTTATATGTCAACCCGTTCTACCCTACTTGATGCAGGGAGTTTTCATAAATATCAGTTACATCATCTCCACAGCCCTCAGAAAGGAAGAAGTGAATGTCAGTAGCAGATGTACAGGATTAAGCTCACACATTCCCCTCTGTGTGCATATGTGTACCATAACTTGTCCTTATCACGGTCCTTTTCCAAAAGTAACCATTTTGTCTATCCATGTAGTTTTCAATGCTTGTGCAATAGATCTCCAACATCTTTCAGTCCAAATGTCCGATCTTAGCATTAGAAAAATAGCAAACTGCAGAAGAACACAAGAAATGACAAGTAACACGTGGCCAAAGACATGTCTTGAACTACTTTCATTACAGCCAGAAGAGGATGTTGAACACACACAACACACCAATTGTTCAACATTCTCATTTCATACCAGACCAACATATATGTGGGTGTTTTTTTTGTTATTTGGGCTTTTTTTTAAGCTGAAGCATGTAATTTTGAAGTCAATTTCTTTTAGAGACATGGTGATAGTAGTACTAAGGGCTGTATGGGGAAAGGTATTTGGTTTGGTTTGTTTTTTTTCAAACCACAGGTTATACTTTTTCTCAAGCCACTCTGTCACTTACTGTCCAGCAATTATGCAGCTGTGGTAAACGATCATATCATAAAGGCAGTAACCAGAACCAAAATCTTCTAGATAACCAGTTCCACACCTCTTTCATCTCAAAGTGCAGGCACACATTATTAAAAAAAAAAAAAAAAAGAAAAATAATCCAATCTCAGCCTGACTTTTAGATCATAAGGTTTGATATATAAAAATGGATAACTATGGGCACAAGGGAGGAGAAATCCTGTAAAATGTGCAGTTTTGACCTGCAGTCATTTAGAGACAATAAACGTGAACCCCTACTGTGACATTTCTATGGAGTTACATCTTTAGGGCAGAACAAAGCTTTAAGAACCACCTCTGAGTGATATAACTGATCATCATATCATGCTAGATTGAGCTGAATGTAAGTGTCACGCTGGCAGCGCTCAGATTGCATTGCTTCTGCTCTTACCTATCTAACAGATGTCATTTTATGTCAGCAGGAGACTTTTCCACATCCTCTGTCCTAGTTGCTAGTTCCAATTTGCATGTTGCCACTGGGCAAGACATTCACAAACATTTGATGGGCTTTCATTGATAGGCTGCTGAAAGTCTGATTTCTCAGTGTTTAGAACTTAATGTTGATTCAGCTGGGATCTGGTCAGATGTGTAATAGCACTGAAATATAAAAAAAATATTTATTCAAAATAAATGCAGAGAAGATGCTGGAAGTCTGAGTGGCTCTAAGATTTTGCTTCCAATTCAAGTCACTTCTTACTGACTACAAAATTAGCAATTAATTCTCTGGCTATGCACTGTGAATCTAAATGTCAGCATGCATTTGGAAGCCAATGTTATTAAAATTTCTTCTATACTTGCACAAAACATCGCTAAGATGGTATCTCATTTCTCAGGATGCAAATGTATTTGATTGTGTCTCTTTCCTATCAGGCTACTGGCTACAGTAATGCTGTTTGCGGAGGTGTTAAACATCTTTCTGGTTCTGCACCAGTTCATTCAGGATATGGCTGCTCAGCTATTGACAACACCTAAACTAAGTAGCCCCCAAACTACTATAATGTCTCTTCCCTGACTGTCAGTTCATCATAGGATTGATTTTCGCTGCAGTCAGTTCTCCTCAGTTGCATTCTGATGAGTTGTCTCCATGGGGTGTGAGTTATGCCATCTAGCCATAAGTTATCTGTGAACTGTAGGGTCCACTTTGTAGTGACCAGAAAATCTGAGGCTACACCATCACAGTGAGACACCGTAACTTCGGTAAAAAAATTGTTTATTCATCACTAAGGTCGTTTAACTTTTCATGATTTGTGCCATAGATTGACTTGCATTAATTGTTGATTGTGGATGTGGACTAGGTTCATCCTCACGGAGTGGCAATTCTTCCCAAGTTTTTTGTTGGTTTAGGGAGTGGTGGTGTTTGTTGCTGTTTTTATTCTAATTAACCACTGCAATTCATTCAGCTGCCAAATTTTAAAAAAGAGAAATAAATAAATAATCCCTTTGCCTATTTCCTCCCAAGCACTGTCTTCTGTTGCCACTTTCTCAGTTTCTTTGACTTGCTTCCCAGCAGTTGGGTCTTCAGGGAGCCTCTGAACCTTGCAGTCTGGCATGACAGCCCCCTCTTCTTCTTGGCCTATATGCAGCTCGTGCTCCAAGGGCTGTATTCAACATCTCCTTTTTCTTTCTCTTCTACAGAGTTTGATCCTCTTTAATTTTCTTGGATGCTTTTGCATTTAATATAATTAAAAATAATTAATTAAACATGAAATATAAATCATTTATGCTTTGAATTTATTTACACAGCTATTAAGAGGACTAGAAAAGGCACGGTTGTTGCAACGTCTCCTCCCGCCTCCCTTTCCTGTCATGGAGATCTTCCCTCCTTCAAAGCATGTCTGTAATACCATAAATCACACAAGAGTTATGTGAGACAGTAAACTTGACAAAACACAGATTAGAGAAAGCTGAGTTTCAGGGCTTTTTTCTTTTTTTTTTTTTTTCCTGCAGGCCCTGACTCAATTTCTGTGAATTTACATAAGCATTGGAGGACTGTAGGTTCAGTGAGATGTTGCTAGCTTGAGGTTGTAGTATGATCATAACTGTGACGAAGACAAAACAGTCTGGAGGAATATGTGATGACTAAAATGGCCAGTTAAAGACTAACTTTTTGCCCTGGTTCCAGTCCAAGGTATAACTTGCAATATTTGGAGTATTTCTGATGTCTGACAGGAGAGTCTGCTGATTGCCCTGTGTGTTGGTGGAGGTGTAGGCATGCCTATTTGTATTTTGTTGTATAATTTTCACATGATCATATTTATTAAGTTAGGTTACTGCAGTGCATTCTGATTACTGTTTCAGTTTGTAGCCACTTCAAAAAAGTGTCCAGTATGAATTTTTTAAACAGTTATTCCTACAGACAAAATGCATTCATTTTCCATAGCCAGCCCTGCCTTCCAATTTTCTTTGATTACAAAAAGTAATTGTCTGTGTATCTTAAATATCCTGAGACATTTTGAATATTTACTTTCAGGATTTTTGTTGTATGTGATAAAGCTCATCTGCATACTCCCAAAGGAATCATAGAATCATAGAATTATATGTTGGAAAAGACCTCTAAGATCTTGGAGTTCAACCATCCACCCAGCACCACCATGCCTACTAAAACATATGCTGAAGTGCCACACCTGCACGTTTTTTCAACACCTACAGGGATGGGGAACCAACCACCTCCCTGGGCAGCCTGGTCCAATGCTTGACCACTCTTCCAGTAAAGACGTTTTTCATAATATCTGATCTAAACTTCCCCTGATGCAACTTGAGGTCATTGCCTCTCGTCCTATCATTAGTTACCTGGGAGAAGAGACCAATACCTGCCTTACTACCACCTCCTTTCAGGTAGTTGTAGAGAGCAGTAAGGTCCCCCTTCAGCCTCCTCTTCTCCAGACTAAACAACCCCAGTTCCCTCAGCGCCTCCTGAGAAGACTTCTTCTCTAGACCCCTCACAAGCCTTGTTGTCCTTCTCTGGACACACTCCAGCAACTCAGTGTCCTTCTCGTAGTGAGGGGCCCCAAACTGAACACAGTACTTGAGGTATGGCCTCACCAGTGCCAAGTACAGGGGCACGATCACCTCCTTACTCCTGCTGGCCACACTATTGCTGATACAAGCCAGGATGCTGCTGGCCTTCTTGGCCACATGGCCACACTGCTGGCACATGTTCAGCTGGTTGTCAATCAACAACCCCACGTCCTTTTCCTCTGGGCAGTGTTACAGTCATTCCTCCCCAAACCTATAGCGTTGCATGGAGTTATTGTGACCCAAGTGCAGGACCCGGCACTTGGCCTTGTTGAACCTCACAGAGCTGGTCTTGGCCCATCAGTCTAGTCTTCCCACATCCTTCTGCAGATCCTTCCTATCTTCAAGCAGCTCAAAACTCCCACCCAACAGCAATGTCTGTGTTTGGAAATATGAAAAAAGAAATTGATAAGAAATTTAAGATTCACAGTGAGGTTTTCTGTGATTTATTTGTGTCTTTTTTTTCAGTTTAAAAAAATGCTTGGTTTTGTTTGTGTGATCTTCTGATAACAGATTTCTGATGTACACCAAAACTCTCTACAGTTATATTCTTATCTCAAGTTAGTCTGTAACACTTTTGAATTTTAAGTGCACAGCTGTTCAACAGGTACATATTGGCATATATATGTCAGTTCTGGGGAGTTAGTTGCTTTGTATCACCTGAAACCTGTCTGAAAATCGTTAAGTATCACTCAAGACTGCACTACTGCTTTAATAAAATGTATTATTTATTATTTATATATTTCATAATTTAATATATGATTTTATAATTTAACATTTTCAGTATTTACATATTGTTTAATAAAGGTGCATGCCGTGACATTGTATGGAGAGATCCTAGCCTGTAGATGACAGCATACATGATAAAAGGAGCAATTCCATATCAAAATATTTATGATTTTTAAAACAGTTCAGTGAGATTTTTTTTAAATCTAAACCAAAATACTCATTAAGTACTCTTCAGTTTTCTTTTGTCTAAGACAGTATATGTGGAAAATTACATTGTATTGCAATTGTTTCCCAAGTGCATCTTCCATATGAATGTTCACTAACATCTTCCTCTGGTCACTCTGAAGAAAGCAAGTCTTCTGTTTTTTTCTTGGAAAAAAGGGAAAAAGGAAGCTGATTTTTTTATTTGCCGGTGAAATACCATACCTTTAGGAAGAGTGAATCAGAATAGTTCAACTGTTAGTGGATATCATGCTGGGCAGCCATGAAGTTATCTTCAGTCTCCTTAAACTTATGAAGATGCATATTAATTTCACATGAACATTATCTTTATTAGAAGTTTTTGCACTAGATATTCACTTTTTGATCATTTGGCTACAGGTTAGTGAGATAACATGATCTCAGAGGATTTAAATATATGCAAATATGTATCTACCATCATCAGAATAAAATGTGTAATCAATGCTCAGTGATTTTTGAGACCATATTCCCAAGATTATTCAAACAGAAATAAAGTTTGTACTTTCAGATTCTAATTAATGAATTCCTATTCATTTTAAGTCAGTAAATGGACCAGTCAGGAATTACAGAGCTATACTGAATTAACATTAGTAATTCTGCATGCAGAAGAAGCTTTCTCCTATTTTAAAGTTGCTAGGCCAATTTCAGATATACATATTTTTGACTAAATTCACTGTGAATGCATGCATATACATTTTCTACAAATTTATGTGGTGTAAACGGGATTTACTTTCTTTTCAAATACAAAGTGCAAATTGCTTAAAACTAAGTTTAATATGAGAAAATTAAATAATAAAATACTATCAGATATGACCATGAAAATAGGTTATGATGAAAATATTGAAGGAAATAGTTGGGGATCAGTTTGAGCCGTTTTTGAAACATTAACCTCACCCCTACATTGAGTGTATTACAGTCACTTATTTTATTGAGTGGTCTCCCATTTTTAAAGAAAATAATAAACTTTCTTTTAGTGTATTCATTTTCATTTTGTGTAGGAAAATGAATTACTTATCGATATGTAAATAAATGAAACCAATAAGAAAAAAAAATAATTTTTTCAGCTGAAATCTATTGTATCTGTGTGTCACAATGTTTTACATAGTAAATATTGAGACATTGGTGTTTGAAAGCTGTGGGGATGAGAAGCACAGATGTATTTGTTCACATAGGTATCTTTATACATCTACCGCAAAAGACTACAGGAGCACATTAATTCTCACAAAGTACATTTAGAACTTATATTGGCTTTATGAACATATTTACCTTAACATCACCAACCTGCACTGATTTTATTTTTCTTCTGGACAGATTATAAATTGAAACACCTATTTCTGAAATTCTAGGGCATATGGAGCTAAGTAAATATTGTGTGCAAAGGAGACATTCAGTCTTGATTTTGTGACATGATGTCTAATTGTTTTATAAATAACTTAATTGATAAATACCTTGAACTTTAGATTACTCTAATTATTGAATACCAATAGATGGTTATGCTCACAAGCTTTGCTTGCCACTGAACAGAAAAATTGCAAGGTTTATGTGAAGCCAAGAAACATATCTAGCAGAGGTAAGAAGGTTCTTTTGCAGCATAGATTTTGAAGTGAAGAATCTGCCATGAAAATATATTGGTTTTGTGAGCATCATTAGGTTAAAGATGTTAGTTTATTTTACTGGATTGAAAATAAGGTACTGTATTCAACACTTACAATGTCTAGAAAAGAAAAGAAAAATGGGAACAATGAAAAGAAAAGAAAGGAAAATTATTTTGAAAGATTACGGAAAATAATCTTTTGTATTATCTTTTAGGTTATTAGATTACTGTGGAAAAATGTTCTATTATTAACTACCAGAAAACTACTGAAAACTGTGTATTCTCTTTCTAACTGTAGTTTTGAAGTAAAACTCACAAAGAATTACATCATATTGCTCCAACTCTTTAGCATCTTCTCTGCACCAGCCCAAGAAAATCATTCAAGTGCAAGTTCCCACACTGGATCCTTAAATCTCTGCTCACTCTGTATTCCATTTGAATTTAAAAATATTAATCTGATCTGTGAAAACTACAGCTGACAGACTTGCGACTCTGTATACCAGTATAAATCCATGTACTTCTGTTGGGCTTGAAGCCCCCTTTGTGATTTCAGTCTCTATTTAGGGAATTGTCCTATGATTTTCCATGGTCCATTTCTTGATCAATACAGCACGCTACCATTTTTCCTAGTGTTTTTGTTTACATTGTTTCAGCTAAAGTGGCTTTGCATTACAGGATATGTTGTAATACGCACGTGCAAACCTGTGGAGAAACATATAGCTTCAGCTAGATTTAAAAATTTGGGACTTTTGTCTTAAAAAATGGAGTATTAGTCAATTTTCTTTCTATAAAAGTGTTCCTATATAAGTTACCATTAATCCATTTCATAACAAAAACAAGATACGTGCTTGAAGGTTTTGTGGAGAAAATAAAATTTTCCAGTGATGCAGTATCTTAACTATATCTCTGTTTTCTTACTTCCATTATTGACATACGTAACTTTGGACCCACAGGCAGAAGAAAACTTGTCTGCACTCGGGTTGAGTTGTGAGATTAAAGAGTGGTCTGGTCTCACTGTTCACCTCAGAATCTTGTTCTCACATTACTGTGCTTCACTATTCAGCAAGCAGTTCAGTATCTTGCAGTAGCAGTAGTGTGTTGCAGTTACCGTAGTATTGTAGTAGCACTGTAGTAGGAAGCTGTAGTTACTATAGTCACTTGTAGTTGGTTGTAAATTATGTGACAGAATTGTCTCAAACACTAGAAATTTTAATACTTTACAGAAGAATTCATTACTTTGTCATTTATGTAATTATAAATTCCTGAATGCTAGTCAGGTTTGTGAGAAGAGTGAAGAAATACTCAACAAGAAAGTTTAAATAAACCTTGAGAAATAAAATGGATGAAAGCATTTAATATTATTAAAATAAAGTTCTTGATCCATTGGACTTGTGATGAATGATGAAGAGCTTTGTTAATTTACAGACTTGTTTCAAATTTTAAATGACATTTAGTACAATCAGAATTTGAACTCCTTTAATATTTCATTAAATACGAAACTCAATCAAGAGAGACTTCTGGACATTTTTAATTAAAATTTTGAATAAACATATTAGATTGTTACATCAACCCATCCAAAAATTGCAACTCTGCTGCCACATGCTCCCTCTGGGAATGCAGAAGGGAAAAGCTACACAACCAAGGTTAGTAACAAATGCATTACAGGTATTGCTAATGTTAGGGCTAGATCAGGCTTAGCCTTTCGTCTCAGACCAGCAAACATACTGATGGTATATTAAGTTTGCTAACATCATCTCTGATGAAATAGGTGTTCAATATCCATATCACATAAATCTAATTGTGCATGTATGCTACAAGGCTGTACCTTATACATAGTTATTCACAAAAGGATTTTCCTAACAATCTATCAAACTATTCCCTCTAACTTAGTTAGAAGTTTACCTAAGACAGCACAAGGAATAACACTACACACAATATAATGAACTGTAAATCTGTTGTTTTACTAAAGCTTTTGCAATTACTGTGTGCAGCTGATGATGCCCATTCTCCTAAACAATTTAGATATGTAAGATAAGACTACGTAGCACTTTATAGTCTAAATTATATTATGTAAACTGTCAGTTTATGCATTCATGTAAATCTGATATAAACATTAGTTAAGAAAGTAGGGATTTATGTTTGCTATGACACGAGTCCCTAAGTAGTCATTCTGAAATGTTTAAACACTCACACAACACATTACTTTGTACTGTTAGTAGTTGTTTTTATGTAAATTGTGTATGAAAATATGAGTTTCATTCCATGACAATGAATTCCAGAAGTTATAAATAGAAAACATGTCACATCAATCTCTTCCTCATTTACTGTTTTCATCATTCTCTGTTGCAGATAAGTCATTGCTGTGTCCAACACCTGTTGAAGAGCAATTTACAGCACTGAGCTCTTCATGTTTTCTTCTTTGTATAACCCACGTCAGCATTAGCCAAAACTTCATTAAAAAGAAGATGCTTCTGCAATAGAGTATCATCTTTACTAAAGGATCCTGAGCTTACTGTCTCCTTTTCTGTTCCCGTACTTCACCTTTAGTGATACTTCAGCAATAGCAGAATTCCTTTTCATAAACACCTGGTACAGCTGCTGCATCCTCTATCGCTTACCATGTGTTTGAGAGAAGTGCCTCCATTTACCAGCCAAATCACACTGTGTAGCAAGCCTAAATACTCCTGCCAAATTAATGTTCTTCCTCTTTCAATGTTAATGAAAATAAACACATGTATAAGGGAATTTGTAAGTTTTATCTGTTTAAATGTGGAGCTGTACTGAATGCTGGCTTTTGTTCTCCTTAAATACTTCAAGAATACCTGTATATGTATAAAAATGCACATTTCCAAATACTCTTTATATTCCAAAATATTTATTTTGAAATAAATTTGACATCACGCATGCAGATAGAGGTTTGCATACACACAAAAACACCCACACACTGGCACACAATTATTATATTTAAAGAAGTAGAAGGACCGTGATGTTAGGGTCCTGGTTGGTCCAAACACTGACAGAGCTAAGTGTGACCAGCTTTACATGCTGTACACAAAAGTACATACTTTTAAGCACTTTGATGTTCAAGCTGCAACAAGCAAAGACAAACGATGTGAAGAGCATGGGTTCTGAAGGGCTTTTCATTGCCAAGGGAAATACAGCAGGCATGAGCTTCCGGAGACCAGACTCTTTCTTCTGACTTCCTCAAGAATGCAAATAAATATGTGTAAATTCATTTTAAAAAAGACATAAAGAAATAGAAAGTTAAGCTGTACGCCCTCTGCCAGACTACAACAGATGTTAAGAGGGGGTAGGACACTTTCAAAGCAGTGTGCAAGTCAATCACAGCACAGCATTTCCTTGTCTCAGTCTCCACACACCACGTTGAAAGATTTCCCCGAGGTTTTATCTGGTATTTTCTTACTCCTAAGAAAGCACTAAGCTTTCATGGCAGAAATGAAAGAAGAATAGCTAAACCTGAAAGAAAATGGGCTGCGGAAAATGAGACGATGAACACAGTAGTTTTGGCTGGAATAACAGGTTTTGGTGTGGGTAAAAAAAAATAATGCCTAGTGAATATTTTGTACTCTTAAAATGTATTTTTCAAATGTTCAATTTCAAATGTCCAGAGCATAAAAGATACCTTTCAGGAAGAAACACTTTGGCATTAGCTAAAAAAGTTGGATCTAGTTCTATCACTAACAGCTGCTCCAGATGTTCCTGTGTCCTATACACATAGGAAAATTTTGCATGAATGAAGAAGGATAAGAGGAGTTTTCATGTCATAACTACTGAGCACAACCTTTCAGGACACCAACATAACTACGGAACAAGCTCAAGGACTCTAAGAAGACATACCCATGCTGTGGATGGCTACTATATCTCATAGAACTTTTTTGATAGTCCAGCCTGTCAGTCATTAACCCAGAAAGATCTCTATGACAGTAATGTTATTAGATAGTGTGGTATAGAATGGCGATAACTTTTTTAAAAGGAAGGTATTTTGTTCCAATTCTGAAAAGGAGCAATATCCTCAAACAAATGATGCATGAACCGTCAGTTTTCTAGTCAGTCTTCCCCAAGCCTGTAGCGTTGCATGGGGTTATTGTGACACAAGTGCAGGACCCAGCATTTGGCCTTGTTGAATCTCTTACAGTTGGCCTTGACCCATCGATCCAGTCTGTCCAGATCCTTCTGCAGAGCCTTCCTACCCTCAAGCAGATCAACACTCCCGCCCAACTTGGTGTCATCTGCAAACTTACTGAGGGAGCACTCAATCCCCTCATCCAGATCATTGGTAAAGGTATTAAACAAGACCGGACCCAAAACTGAGCCCTGGTGAATGCCACTCGTGAGCGGCCACAAAGTGGATTTAACTCCACTCACCACAACTCTCTGGGCTCAGGCAGTTTTTTATCCAGTGAAGTGTACATCATTCCAGGCTATGAGCAGCTAGTTTCTCCAGGAGGATACTGTGGGGAACAGTGTCAAAGGCTTTACTAAAGTCCAGGTAGATGACATCCACAGCCTTTCCCTCATCCACTAGGTGGGTCACTTGGTCGCAGAAGATCAGGTTAGTTAAGCAGGACCTGCCTTTCATGAACGCGTGCTGGCTGGGCCTGATCCCCTCATTGGCCTTCACATGCCTGGTGGGCGCACTTGGGATGAATCTCTCCACAGTCTTCCTCGGCACCAAAGTCCGTCTGACAGACCCGTAGCTCCCCTTAACCTCCTTCTGGCCCTGCTTGTAGATGGGAGTCACATTGGTTCATTCAAGAAAACCTACCTTGCCTAAACAGTGCAATTTAAATTAATTTTACTGCTTTTTACATTAGTAAGGATCAGGAACCTGACCAAATGTTATGAAACTAAACCTACAGAAGTGCTCTAAAACTAGTCTTACATACATCTGTTGTCAAAGTCACTTTATCATGAAGTTGGAACATGGACTGACTATGAAAGTAAAATGTGCTAATTTTAAAAATAGAGCATTAAACTAGAACAAAATTGATCTAATTTCTAGAAAAATGTGTAGGATCATTATGTTGAGTTTTAACCTCTTTATATCCAATAAGTAGAATCATAGAATAGTAGAATAGTTCGGGTTGGAAGGTCATCTAGCCCAAGCCCCATGCAATGAGCTGGGACATCTTCAACTAGATCAGGTTGCTCAGATCCCTCTCCAACCTGGCCTTGAATATTTCCAGGGGTGGGGCCTCCACTACCAGTCTGGACCACATGTGCCAGTGCTTCACCACCCTCATCGTAAAAAGCATCTTCCTTATATCCAGTCTAAATCTAACCTCCGTTAGTTTAAAACCATGACCACTTGTCCTATTACAACAGGCCCTGCTAATATCTCAGTCCCCTTCTTATAACCTTGTTTAAGTACCGAAAGGTGCAATAAAGTCTCCCTGGAGCCTGCTCTTCTCCAGGTTGAACAATCCAGATCTCTCAGCCTTTCAAGTAGTTCATTGCTAGTTGAAAATCAGCTAAAATATTGTGCTGTAGAGAACCTACTAAGAAAGGATTTGTCTTTGAGACTTTAAAAACGTCGTAAGATGTTTCCACAGCAACAATGACATTACACTCCAATGTAATTTCAGGCCTCTAGAATTTATTTATTTATTTGCACCTGCAGCTTTGCCTCTGGCATAAACCTTTGCAACTGAGTTGAAGCTTAAGATACATGTCATGCTTTTTTTCACTGCCAAATCAAGATCTGACCAGCCAGCTTAAAAGAGAGAGTTTTTGTAGCTGAAAGCAGAGGGGAAAAAAAGAAAAAGCTTACTGTCAAACTTGCACCTACAAAGTGAGTTTCCAGTTTTCAGAGTATAGGTTTTAACTTGCATGTTAGGCTTAGGAAAAATCCACAGTGTCTTGGTTTAAAGTGATGTAGTGAATAGCTGGCTTTACATGTGAGTGAAGGCTGTTACAAAATGACCGCTTCAGGACTTGAATTGTTCTGGAATGCTGAAAATATAGAAACAGCAATATATGGACAAAAAGAAAGGCTGAGAAGAGTAGCTGCTGTAAATCTTGTTAAGGTCTGCAAGGTCTCGGAAATAAATTCTGATTATTTACTGTGTCTTCTGTGAAGATAAATCTGTGTGGAATTGAATGGAGTAAGAATAACATATCATGCTCTTTAGGGGAAGAGTGATCTCACTGCTTGAGTTCCTGAGATGAGGGGGGGAAAGAAAGTGTCGAAGAGGAACCTTGATTTCTTTACATGAAGCTGTGTAGAAGGTACACAGCATTACATGAAGCTGCTAGAAAGTAAAAGCAGAACTCAGCTGGGTGCTGAAACTAGAATTACACAGACATAGAAGTTAATATTTTCTTTTTTATAATGAATAATGATATCTATACAGGTCTTCATGTAGACAGTGAGAAACAATTCAGAGTAGAATAGACAAATCAGAAAGAAAACAAAGAAAAAAAGAAAATTAAGAATTTAATGTAGACCTAGACTACATTAATTTTTCCTAAAAAATATAAAGTTCCTGTATTCTTCTTTGATTTTTGTCTACTTAGCTACTGCTATCCACTTTTAACTCCTGTTTTGTAAATTTCAGTTCAAGTTCCTGCCACAGCCTAAATGATACTGACTCTGGCACGCACTTCTGTCTTCAGCAACAAGATATTGAAATAAATTTCTTATATTCTGAAATACTGATTGTGATGGCAATATAAAGTCAGTCCAGCTTTGGGCCTGCTTTTACAAACAAAGAACTGGGAAAATTTGGTAATTACATGGAAAATTCAGTCTTTGCACTAGCAATCATTAACCCGTCTCTTTTTTCCAGCTAGGAAGATAAAAGGATAGGGTAACCCAGATGAATCAAAACCACTTATATGAAAAATATATATTTAGCATTTCTGAATTTGTAAAATGGCAAAGATCTCAAGTTACAGAATGAGGAATGAATACAGTCAGTATTTTATTGAGGAAGAAGTCACCTGGGGTGGTTAGGATGAAAAAACGACTTGTTATTGAAGAGATAGCAATGAGTATTAGTGCACCAGCCACTGCTATTCCTGATTAATCTTTATATCTTCTGCCTTTCTCTTGTCTAAAAGAGTCCTGAAGTTTGATATATCTTTTAGATTTCTTTGCACAAAGACACATCCTGGTTTGTTTCTCATTTTCTTTCAGATGAAAGAACAGAAAAGCATTAATTGTTCAAAAACTCAGGGTTAATTTATCTATTTGTAATGTCTTTGAAAATATGTGTTGTCACGAGGGAAGGAATTTGTTGATACTGCTGTGTCAAAAGATACTGCATTTCCTTTCATAAGAAGAGGCTGTTTGTTTGGGGAGGGTCTCAGCATTTCTTCCGGAATATTATGAATATAATGTACATGGGTGATTTTGCTTCATGTTTCTGTAGTAGTCAGATTTCCATGACTTCTTGTGGCACCAGCACAGCTGTACAAAGTCCAGAGAAAGGCAAATAAAACATCCTCTCTGTATTTTTTGTGCAATGCCCTTTAAATATATTGTTGTCATTCAATATTAGATGCTCTTGTTGGAACAGTCTCTCCTGAATTCTTGGTTACTCACAAATTACAAAGGCTTTTTGCCTTCCCCTTTCCTCCACTTAATTGTTTGCTAATTTTTAAGCTTTTTGAAGTTCTTTCTGGCTCACAAAGTAGATTCCAGGAGTGCCCTAAATAGTCAGGTACTTGTAAAACATAAGGAAAGGTGCACAAATCTAATCTTGCGCTTCAATATTCATTTGCTTGTCATGAAATGTCAAGGTAAAAGCAATGTCAGAATTGATTTTTTACAAGTCATTGAAGATGTAGGATTATAAATACCTCTTTAACTGTATATGAAATACTTTTTTAGGTATAGATTGTGCACACATAAACACACAGGCACATTTGTATGTTAGTTTCTTTACTAGTCAGAGTATAACCCTAATGGGTGAGGGTGAGTGACAAGCAAGTACAGATTTAACTTTTTGATAAATGGTGACTTTAATACCAATCATGCATAAAATTACTGCAATTTCACAGAGAGCTTTTGTCCCCTAATAATATCTGCAAAGATCTTACCAATATTGACAGAAAGCAGGTTTTAACCTAAACTAGCTTTAAAACAGAATGATTCCAAGTTTGCCAGGTTCATGACCTCAAGCCTGCTTGAGTCACTGGAGAATGGAGAACATGAAAAGAATTAGGGTAGTGAGGAATCTTACAAGAAGGCATGGGATGAGGTGGATCTTATAAGAATCATTCTGAACTCTACAAATGGGAGCCTAAGTTCAGCTGGGGTAGAGTTAATTTTCACAAGAAGCCAGATGGGTTGACGCAAGCTAGCCAATAAAAAGGGGTATTCAATACCATGTGACATCATGCTCGGTATTTAAGTGGGGGAGCTGGCTGGCAGAGGGTAATTTTGCTACTCAGGAGTGAGCTGAGCGTTGGGTGGTGAGAAAACTACACTCTGTATACTCTTATCAGTATTATTGTTCTTATTCTCTTCTCCCTTCGCCATCCTGTTAAACCTTTTTTACCCCAACCCACAAGTTCTACCTTTTCTTCCTGATTCTTCTCCCCTTCTCCCTGGAATGCATTGAGCTTGGCCTGGGGGCAAGTGAAGAAGGAGTTGAAAGCTTGTGGGTTAGAATTAAGGGACAGGCTCACACGGGTGACATTACGGTGGGTGTATACTACAGGCCACCTGACCAGGAGG
>Ga0065711_1038880_pt1 | contig 18321 bp, 11 predicted proteins | sample Hoacrofraction12_FD_59098 | JGI IMG/M metagenome (GOLD analysis project Ga0065711, IMG submission 59098) | Hoatzin crop microbial communities from Cojedes, Venezuela - Epithelial fraction 12 v2 (version 2) | ecosystem: Host-associated > Birds > Digestive system > Esophagus > Crop | place... | reverse complement strand
AAAAAAAAAAAAAAAAAAAAAAAGATAAAACACCAAGAGGATGTCCAATTAGCAAATATCACACTTAGCCATATTTTGGAGCATCTCTTCTCCCTTCCCCATTAGAACTTATGCACTATAACAACATAGCCTGTCGCCGTGCAGCCTGCCAGCTGCATAAAATCAAGGGATCAGGCTTTTTTAATTGAATGCATAATGACTTGACTGGCAGGTTTAATTAACAAAACTGATCCTGTGTATGCACCTGGAGGTGAAAATAAGTTTAATCAAGAGGAGTTGGCAAGTGCCAACAGCTCTGTCATTTTTTTTTTCTTCCCCTCTCTTATTTTGGTTTGTTTCAACCAGGCTTTGTATTTGCAAAAATGGCTCTGGGTGCTGATTAATTTTCTTTTGCCCAAGATTGATGAGTTGTTGCAGCCTGCCTTGTAATGAGAACTACTGCTCCTGGAAAAGCTGCATTGAAAACTTTAATAATCAGCCTGCCTTAGATAAACTACTTCTGGCAAACATTCAAGGTGCCTGAACATGGTCCTGTCACGGTAACCTTTGAGGACCTCATCCATGTGAAGAAAATGTGTTCTTAAAATGTATTGGCTGACATATTATCGCTAGAGAATGTGGATTGCTAGTGAAGACAGTGGTGTGTTGCTTTCTTAGAAGTTACAAGGTTGAGGCAGAAACCATAAGAAATCTAGTTACTTAGGCTGAATTACTTCTGTTCTGAAACAGCAACTAGAGCACCTTTGGTGGGACCTCTATGTTGGTTAACAGTCATAGCTAGAAGGTAAGAAAATGCCTTCCCTCCTCCTGAGGGCAAGGCTAGAGGATATATTCTCATGCGTAAGGTCAAACTGTGCTATCATTCCCTCTCTCTAGAAGATAGGATGCTCAGGCTATCTCGGACATCCACTTTGGCCCTTCTGAGTCCAGGCTAAAAGCGCAAAGCAGGGAAGGTGGAGATGGAGAGAGGTGACTGTGGGCGAATGCATCTCCCCTGCGTACCAAAACGGGCCCCTGGGCAGCTGGGGCTCTGGGTGTGCCTGCGATAGAGCTGCTGGAGTCCCCTGCTCCTCGCCCGGCACGCGGAAGGTGTCTGCTGAGCCAAGCTCTAGCAAAGGTTGTGGGTGTTCTACAGGGAGGTTAATGCATTCAAGCTGTCAAAATATTCTTCCTGCTATTCACCCAGTTAACATGCCCTCTCTTTCTTTTGCCTGAAAAGGCATTTGATATGGTATTCTAATACATGGTCTGTGTTCAAGATGTTAGTGACAGCTGTTGTATGACTACAGGAAGGAAATTATGACTCCCTAATGATAACATGTCACGGCACGTCTCTTTGCTTTTCTTTTCCTTTAGACGTACATTTCTTCTGCCAATGTCTCCGTCATTGCACACATGCAGTTAATTGTGTATCAATGACATGTATACCATGTGTTGAGAACGGGGCTTCAAAAAAGAATCTTCTGAATGCTTCTACTTTAAATAATGTGGAGCTGGCAGAGTCTTTTGTACTTTGGGATACTTCATATCGAAACATCAGTATTGCCATACGGCTTTCCTTAGAGGTGATAGAGCTACATTATGCTCAGTTAAGGATCAAGAGTTCAAGGTAATGAATGTGTGTACTCAAGTATACTGTCAGGGTATGCTCTCACGTGACTTGTATGGCTTTACCCTGATAAATCCTGGAAGGGCTGATAGCTGCTGGAGAACAAGCCTGTTAAACCCATGGAGGTGGCTGTCTGGATGGGCCACCCCAAGCCCCTCTCTGCTGTGTTTCAGATGTGATCTAACACCTCCAGCCTTTGCAGGGAATCTTGTCACAAAACTCTAATGAGAAGTGACCAAAAAAAGTCTTTTGCGTCTGCTTTAAGGAACTTACTGGAGTGACAAGTATGTTTAACCTAGTTTTTAATTCCCTTGATATGGGAAAGTTTCTGTGCCCAGGCAGAAGGCCCAGAAGGGCTATACATCATTTACAACCCAATGTTCAAAAGGAGGGGCAAGCTGGGGCCAGGTGGGAGTGAAAATACAGGTTTATAATTCTCGGCTCAGCAGGAGCCACTGCTCTGCACTGGGGCAAACCCAAACTGATTAACAGCTTCTGGCAAGGGCAGCATTTCTTGGTTCCCTCTTGCTTCCTGCTGGCATGGCATAGGAAGTGTCCTTTTAGGATGGCAAGTTACTGCTATCAGGTGAGCACACCCTCTGTGCAGCTCCCAAGCCATATTTGCTGGACCTTGCCAGGTTTTGGGGTCACCCAGAGCAACCCAACAGGTATGTTTTTGCTCTGTGAGACACAGTGGTCCCTGCTGATTTCCCGTTGCATCTAGGACACAGCTGTTTGAGTGGTTGAGTTGCCGCTGTTCAGTATAGAAGTCTTGTAATGCCAGACTGTTTTAAAGAGGATCCTAAAATATTTGAAACGAGGCAGGAACAGCAACAACAAAAGGTGGCTGGTGATAGATGGAGATAGTACGCTCTGTGGATAGTCAAACTGTGGCTCCTGGGAACATGTGTGTGGCTCCAGGAGCACTGGAATGAGGCAGTACCAGGCTGGGTGCTGCTGAGCATCCCAGAGGGTATCCAAGAGCGTGGCCAAGGCCAGCATCGCCTGCTTCTGCATGGCTCAGTGTAGCCAGGTTCACCATAGTCCTGAATGGAGAAATTCCCTGGGGGATTTGCTGTCATCTTCCTCCTGCAAGGTGATCCCAGAGCCCTCCTCATCTTGGGCTCTCGGAGAGTTGAGGCATGTGTCTTGGGACTGTCATATGAGGATATTAGTCTGCTGTTGAGAGGCTCTCCCCACTCCCAACACGCTCTGTGGTGGTGCCAGACAGGAAACTGAGCTCTTCAAGAACAAGCCTGTTTGCAAAACTAAGGCAGGTAATGCCGTGAATGCAGACCAGACATCTTTTGAGTAGGACGTGGATTTTGAAAGTCTTTACCGTAGTGACTTGTTAAAAGCACTTGAATTTGCTGTGGGATTCTTTGCTCCTGTGAGATATGAGCTGTATGGCAGGTCAGCGCCATTTCTCAGGTGGAAACTCGCCTGCGTTTCTCTCCCGGAAGGGATTTTCGTATTGCCTGTGGTAAAAGAGCTTGCAGGAAGGGAGAACATGCTATACAGGTTGTTTCAACACTTGGTAGCTGTGACAACCGTAAAAACCTGAACAAGCTGCCTTCCCACTCTGTTGCTGAGAAGAGCGGTATCTGCGGGAGTGACTGTACATCCTGGCTTCCCTGAGACCCCCTTCTGACACAGGCAAGATGCCATTTCTGTTCCAATTTAGGCAGCCATGAGAAAAAACAGAAATCGCTTTAGCATTGCAACTGAAATATGGGTGGAATTCATCCATTTGTAGATGACTTGAGGAGGCCCCTGCGCAGTGCAAGCCTAATTATGTAGAAATCCGTGGCTCTATCCCTCTGTCAGGGATGGGTTTTGTCTCCGAAAGGTAGGTTTGCTTTCGGGGCTGATGCCAGCAGTTGAGCAGAGGCAAGCTTTCCTTCGTCCCCTCTCCGGCGATAGACACATGGAAGACAGCGCAAATAAAGGGATGCACGCAGAGGGAGCTTTTCAGCACCTTTGTGCCTGGGTAGCACGGGTGACGAGCTAGCTGGGGCGAAGGCCGAGCCGACCAGAGCCAAGGCCAAGGTGGCTGGGGCGAAGGCCGAGGTGGCCGGGCCAAGCCTTGCGGCCGCCCCGCGCCGGGCCTGCGGGCGGCAGCCACAGGAGGTCAGTGTTGCACTGCGCAGAGGGCCGCGGGACGGCGGCGGGGACTTCCCGCAGAAGGGCGGGTTGATTCGTCTCGGGGAGCTGGCTGGCCCGGTTTCCTTCTGCGCTCGGCAAAAGCCGGTGCTGGTGAGCAGTGTGCCCCTGGAAGGGACGGGGTTTGTCACAAGCGCAGAAGGGAAGCTGCACAAGCAGCGAGGTCCGGCTTTTGCGCCTCTGCGGAGGCGTCGGGCTGGGGCGCAACGCTGGATGGCTCGGGCCTGAGTCCGTCCTGGGAGCTGCACGCTTCTGCCTCCGAATCATCGCCTTGGTTTTGGCCCAGACATTTCCTTGCAGCCTCAGCCAGCTGTTTGGTGGAGGTGAAGCAGTTTGGCGGACGTGGGCCAGCTGGAGCGGAGGGTGTCCAACAGCCCGGCTGCCGCGCAGGTGGCCGGCTTGTTGGCAGCTTCGCTCCAGTTATCAAGGCTGAAAAGCCCTCTATGCCTGATCTCAATTCCTCTGCTGCAATTTATCCTTCCAGGGTGGTCCGGGTGCAGGTTGGTGCAAGAGGCGCGAGGGATGCTTGCACGGCTACTGTCAGGGTCGCCTCTGGTTGCTGAAAGAAGATTTGCATTCCGGGAGCGCCCAGCCACTGCCTTCCCCCAGGGCTCAGTGCTCTGAATCATGTTTTAAGGCCCATTCCTAGGGAGCTCTAGCAGCTATTTGATGTGGTCGAAGCGCTTTTAGAGAATGGTTGGGACAATGACAGAAGTGAAGCTCAAATTTTCTCCAGTAGACTCTGTGGTTCCTTCATTAGAAGCAGACAGATAAACAGACAAATTACAGCCCATTATGAGCATGTCCTTCAGTTCCTCTTCAAACAGCTTTTTGCTGTTTTAAAAAGCATTAAATAAGGACAGAGCCTTCTGAGTCTTGGCTGTAAACTGTTGGATTTGAGCTTTCCTTGTGCCTCTAGGTCCATTGCCTTTGCTGTCTTCTAACTGTCTGATGTGAGCTTTTCATTCATTTGGCTTCTCCTGGTGAGAGGCTTCAGAACAAGATTCCTTGTGTGCAGTCTTTGATGTTACACCACAAAGAATCTCCCCTTTTTCCTAATGCTCTGCTGAACCCCCATTTAAAAAAAAAAGTTTTATGTAACTAGATTGAGAGGAAGTGGGGTGACCCATGCAAATAGTTTTTGTGTCGCTTTACAAAGGCTCAGATGCTGTGGTGATGGGTTCAGCGAAAAGATCTGAACTCATTTAGGCAGGGCTGAGCCAAGATGTCTTTGCATTGCACTGGCTGAAAGGCAGAGGAGACACAGCTAGAGATATAAAGGCGTCCCTGCCAAGCTAGGCTAATTCAGTCTATCCTTTCCAGAACAGTGTGCAGACCTGACCTGTTTGCTGTCTCTCTCCTCTGCATACTCATGGGTATGCTCTGGTAATGCTGACTTTAAGAATGCAAAGAACCTGCAGCCCCCAGTCTTGAAAACATGAGGTGAAATACACTGTGGAAATTCAGCCAGAATTTTTCTTCCTTCAAAAGTAGATGAATAGCTGTTTTGCTTCATTTGACACTTAGTGGCTTCTGCTTTATTGCTTTGTTGACATTGGGCACCTGGTATTAGGACTCTGTCCTTGTTCTCCATGTATTATTACTTCTAATGCCTTTGCATCTGTGCGTCTCAGCTTCTTCCCATGCACAGCACTCATATAGCTGAGGGAGAGGAGAAACGGTTGTCTTCATCACAGGTTAAAGTAAAGCTTTTGATTCTTATAGGCAATGTCTTTGCAATCTGGATTGCTGGCTGAAGGCATGGAGCTTTGGGAGTATTTGTTTAGGCCCCTGCTTGCAGTTTAAAAACAAAACAGGTGCCATTGGTGTAACGTGAATCTTCAGCTTCATGAAAAGGCTTTGTTATAAATGTGTTTTTGGAGAGGAGAAACCTATGCAGTGACCCTTTTCAGTATCATCTGATGCATGCACCATGATTAGAAAGAGTAGGGGAAGTTAAAAATAACCTGTGGAGGAGGCATTCTAATGAGCAATTATCATTCCTTTCCATTGACTTTTGCAGCAAGACTATCCATGTGTTTAGTCTTCTCGAAAGAACATGCCAGATGTTAGAGTGACTGACTTGTTAAGTCCCTGAATACTGTTCTCACTGGCGTACTGAACCATTGTTGGGGGTTTTTTTACAACTATTAAAATAATTGGGCCCTGAACATTCTGACCTGATAACGCAAAAGAATCTTGGCTGGCTTTCCTAGGGGTCACGTTTGTGAATAGAAAACTCTGGGAGTGTTTGCCAGAACAAAGAAATGTTTCTGCATGCAAAGATCTTCAATAACTTAATCTGAGGTGGAATCATCTGGCTTCAGAAATCGTGCCTCCTGGCAAAATCTGACTTTTGCATTTCAACATCCTGAACTTTAGTCTTCAAGGAGGCTTTTGTGCTTGTGGGGCTCTGCTATTCTCCCAAAAGACAGTTCTTTCGAAATGATTGATGACAAGGCCAATTTCTACCTTTGCAAAATTTTAATATGGGGAAAGCATTGAGGAAAGCAGATGTCTCCTTACAAAGTGACTGAAGCCCTGTGCCGTCCTGCTTGCGCATAGGAATCTTAATTGGATTAAAATACAGATCTGTATATTGTGATTTTGTATGCTATGGATCCCACCCTCTCGCTTTTAGCCACATTGGCCAAACTCAATGAAGTGCACGGTCAATGTTTTAGCTTTGCCTTTGGTGTCCCTCGGTTGGAGCTCATTAAGCATTTGGGGAATAATAATTCTGGGACTTGAACTTTGATCTGAGGAATCTGGGAAAGAAAGGGCCGGAAATTGCAGCAGCCTGATTAGCTGCCCCAAGTTGATCAACTTTTCTGCCAGATGCAGGCAGAGCTCCTAGAGGCTGAAAGACAATAGCTCGAGCTGCCTTAGCCGTGTTGTGTCTGCGATCCGATCACATCCCATTACTGTCTCTGATGCAGATGGCAGTTTGAACCACTTTGCACACACCCGCAGCCAACCAGAATCTTTGTCCAAAATATCTACTTGGCAGAAAAATAATATATTTTTTTTTTAACCCTAAGTATTTGTTTGCGGATGTTCACACATTTGGGAGTTGTGTGGTTTCATCTAGGACTGGAAACAGTATATCTTGAGATAAGCTTGGCCAAAGCTCTGAGGGAAAGGGTATCTTCAGTCTAACTGAACTTGTGGGTTTTTCAGAGGGACAATATGAATTACAGTGTGGTGAGACCAGGATAGACTGTGTGTGCCAGAGTTTTACATGGTACGCAGTACTTTACTCCTCAGGAGAAAACTTAGATTGGGGTATAAAACCTGAAATCCTTACATTCAGAACAAGACAGAGTTTGTCATGCATTTTCGTTTTCCCCAAAATATAATGAGAATCTAAACTCAAATTCAAATACATGTTTTGACAACCTAAGTTTGATGACGAACCAGCTTTAGCACTCGGCTACGTCTGACTGGAAATTTTTTGACATTGGCGATTGAAAAATCCCAGCTGTAATTGAGTGAAAAGTGAAATAATGTTATTTCTCACAAGGCAGAGTTTGATGCTGGGATACCTTTATTCTCATGAAGTAGATGGAAGATGTACCTGCCATCATCAGTATATCTTGAAAATACTGAAATATTGAACCCTCCATCTTTGGAAAGCTTGCCTTATCGTTGTCATTTTTTCTTAAAACTTTTTACACTTTCAATTTCTGTCAAGAGACGCATCAAATGTCTACCTCAATATCTAAGGGAAATAAATACCCACAAGCAACTGCTGCCTAGTGCCATGTTTCTGAATGCTTGGCCAGCTGGCAAAGGAGGAACGGGATGTGGAGCTTTTCCAGAAGAGCTTCTGAGGAAGAAAATTTTTTTTTTGTTCCTGCTAGAAATCAAACACCAAATATTGTAGTTGAAAACCCAAATGATTTAGGTTCCAGAAATAAGACATCATGGTGTCTTATGAACTGTAATTGCAATGCTTCTCAGTCCCTTTTTATATAGGAGATGTTTTGGTCCCTTTACCACGATGGTCCCCAGCCTCCCATCTCAGATGTGGAGGGATTCAGTGGTCTGTCAAATTGATATGTGCTCAGGATGCTTTTCAGGAGGAACATCACTGCCATTGCAAATAATCTTGTTTGAAAGAAAGTTTCCTTTTCAAATGAAAAATGTAATATAATTTTGGCAAACTCCCATCTGCCTTCCTTCCATTCCGGATACTCCATGTTACAGTGGTGTTTAGCATCAGAAACTATCTTTAATAGGATTTTGGAAACTCTGTGTCGAGTGACTGGGTCTCAGTTTTCATGATGGAGAGGTGTCACCTTGTCAGAGCCAAATGTTTGGTCAGATTTGAAGTTTTCTATCCCTGTGTAAAGCTGTGTTTTAGTTTCAGGCAGGAGGCACAGTGACTGAGGAAGCTGATGCTATTCCAACATGTTGTTCATGTCCTGAAGTCTTTTAATTTCCCCTGGCTGCTGTTGCAATAGCACCATTTCACTGAATAAATTAATCAGAACATAAGATTTGTTGAATATGAAGACTCGAAAAACGAATTACACTTGTGACTTTGATAAAGCTGCTATAGTTGGTGGTTAGTCATTATTTTTCCCGTCTGTGGGTGAAACGGTTACAAGAACCTCTGCTATTGTTGCTAGAAAAAGTGGCTTCCTGTGATATAAAGTAATTTTTTTAAATAGGAAACATATGGCTGGCCCCTAACAACAAAGTAATATTCAGGTGCTGATGGCATATGCCTCCAGTCATATTACAGGAAGCTATCTTGGCAATCTGGTGGCAGAGGCTTATACACTAATTTTCAGGAAGTGGGATGGGGGGAAGGAATCTGAAACTGATATCAGAAATACATTTACATTTTTAATTTCAGTGAAAGTTCTTTGCTATTCCTGCTTTAAAAGTCTCTGATATTTATTCCCTGTTAGCTATAATGAACAAATACTGTGCAAAGTCTGCATTGCTCCATTCAATACTCATCTGAGGAAAAACCACGGTAATTTCATAATGAGACACCCTCTTAGGACTCAATGTCTCTCATGATTTTACCTGTCTGTACCAAAGTTTGCCACCTCTGCAGAATGGAAGAGTTAAAAATTGCTTTATAATCAGAAGATTAAAGGGGATGCTCTGCAGTCTCTCCCCACTCTCCAGGTCAGGATCACAAGGCCCAGATTGTCCCTTGGCAGATGTTTTCCTCCTTGGAGTTTTGCTGGAGGCTCTCCTGAGTCAGTTGGTGAGCAAATTTGATGCTCCTTGCACTGAGAATAAGAAACCTCTTTTTCTAAATTATCATTAATCTCTTCCTTTTTCTGTTAGTCTTACAGGTATTTGTAATAGTGGTCCCCACCCATCCCACCACTAACCCCCAGCCCCACTTTCTTTGAAAACAGTAAGTTGTCTGGTCTTTCAATCTAGCAGTGAGTCATTCAGACTTTTCACATGTGTCATAACTTCAAGAGATTTTCTCTTAAATGCTCATATCATCTCTTTGCAATAGATTCTGGGATTCTGCCCTAGAGGGGACCAGTTGTGGCCGTTAAAACCTACGGTGGGGGTGTTGCTATAGCATTAGCTCTTGTTTTGCATTTCCCTGCCTCTTTCATAGCTTGCTGAAAGCTCGGAGGGCCATTGGGGGTTACCACACGCGTGCTGAATTACATTGCTCTTGTTGTGGTTCTTGCATTAATAGAGCCAGGAAGGAACTTGGAGTTGAACCATAGTTGGGGATTTTATTTTCATTCTCTACTGCTGGCATTTTTGCCTACCTGCTTGTAATAATTAATAATATTACCCTTGTTTCCTTAGCACGGAAACCTGAGCCTAGTTACAAACTCTCTTTTCCCCTGGGCTTTGGCTGCAAACTTTAGAACTGTGTGTTCCATCACAGGCCCAATATTCAGGTCCCCTCTCAGCTGGAGGCTTGGGCTGGGCTCACAGCCCAAACTAATGTGGATCAGCAGAACCTGATATGGGTCTGGAGGTTTGCCAGCCATGTACTTCTAGAGAGATGTGGCAAACAAATGAGGGATGTATGGAATTGGCCTCACTGGCCAATGGCACTATGAAATGTCTTAACTTTCAGCATTAGAGAATACATAGACAAGCAAGAATCCCAAGGTTTTCTAGTGAAGACTCTGAATCATGTAGGAATCTTTGCAGAGTTGCAGCAAGTTGCAAAGAGACATAACAGCTCAGCGGGATTGATTAAGTGTCTACAACTATGCGTCTAAGTGCTATAATAAAAGTGACAAATGAGGAAGAATAGTGTGTCTGCTAGAAACTTAGCATGACTGAACAAAAAAAATGCACAGTGTAATTTATTGTCAATGAAGAATCATCAGCAGGAGAGAGTTAACCTAATTCATCCCAATTAATTAGATATGGGACTTAAACCTTGGTCTTCCACAGCTCTAGCCACAGAGTCACTCAGTATCTCAGAGGACTTTGGACTCTGACTACAGAATCTTAAAATGAATTTTACTTGGTTGGTTCAAATGTCTTCCAGAACAATAACCAAGAAAAACCCTCTGAATATACTTTGTGTGGGAATGTCACCATTATCAGCAGTTCCCAAAGGCGTCACCTGGGCATTTTTCTGCACGTCCAGAGCTGTTTTAGCACTACAGTTTCAAATAGCTTGTGCTATTTAAAATAGCCATGCTTTTCGTTGTGGGAAGCAGGCGGCTGGTGTGCATGGCCTGCCATCCCGGCTGTGGCAGGCAGCGAGCATTTGCCACAGGGCTCTCGTTGGCACTCGCGGCGGAGGAGACGGCCAGCTCGGGGTAGCAGCAGCCTGCTCCAGCGTGAGACTGGGCAGAGCTTGGTGTCACCCGCTGGGTTGGCTGCGGTCCACCCAGACTCTCAGCAGCCCCCCCCAAAACCTGCAGGTAGTTTAACAACCGTCCTCCCCTCCCCAACCCAATAAACAGAGCGTCCTGCTGCTAACAAAGAAAACTGTCGTCATTCCCCAGGTAATTTTCCCTTCTCCCCAGCACTAGGAAGCACTAAATCTGCGCGCGTACAGCAGGATGGGGAGGGGGCAAACAGCAGCACCTTTTGCATGTGTGGCCAGAAAACCTCTTCTCAGGCATAAAGCACAAAAGAAGATGTTTTTGTGAGGCTGGGTGAGGCTGCTGTGCACTGAAGGGATCGCTCCATGCCGCCACACGCTGATAAAAGGATATTTTTATGTCATGTAATTCCCAACGTGGTCTGCACTCCACTGAAGCTTCAGGCAAAATCAGTGTGGTCAGCTTGAGGTTGGAGTCGCTGGGGGAGGGCACAGAGGAGGAGGGCATGCCAGAACAGGAATGTTTTTAAAAATAAAGGAACTGGGAGAAAAAAAAAAAAATCCACTAAAGCTCTTCCTCCCCTGACAGTTTGTCGGCAGTGCCTGGGTTATGTGTGCAATCTCCGCATGAGCCAGTCGCTTGTCCTACAAAAATGATTTGTTAGACAAGTATAGCCAGAGTTGAGAGCAGGGGGAGGTGGAAGGAGTCGGGGTGGAGGGGGAACCTTGGAATGGATTCAGGAATGACTGATGGGCTTGACTGCAAATTTTATCCGACTACTACCATGTGGAGGGGGGCTGAGAAGTGGAAGGGGGAGAAGTGAGAAAAGGCAAATGGAGAAAGACTGGGCTGTCTGCTCTAGCATCATGATATTTTATTTTTCACTGCTAAATGCAAAATTGATTTTTTTTTTAGATGCATAAAAAGGAAAAAAAAAAGGAGCCTCTACCTTTCTTTTATAATTCCCAGACAAAGGAAGCTGAAGCAGACACCCCAGACAATGGATGGTCCTTTCTGCCTTAAGCATTTGCCTTTCTCAGCAGCAAAGGTTAAAAAAAAAGGGGGGAGGGGGGGGAGGGGAAGAACCAGAAAAACCTCATTGAAGGAATGAATTAAAAAGATGACCCCGGAAAATGTGGCAGCCTTTTTATTTGATGAGGAATCAAGTTCATAGAGTGTGTCACCAGAGGTGCTGTGATTTGGTCTTTTATTTGTTTCCTGGCAATAAGAACATTCCTTTTTAGTCTGATATAATCCTCTCATCTTCTCCCTCCCTCTTTCTATCCTTCTCTTCCTCTTCTTGCATCCTTTTTCCTTCCTCCCTTTTTTCTCTCTCGCCCCCTCGCCCTTTTTTCTCTTTGCTTGCCAGTTCAGGCATTCTCACATACATTACCCCTTCCTTTCATCTCCGGAATGACCTGAAATGACCTTTTGCCTGGCACTAGACGTGACTTAACTGATAATAGCAGATACTTGGGGGCCTCAAGCGGTGGCTTGTCTGAGCACGTAGAGGGAGGGGAAAAAAAAATCTCTCCCCCTTTTTTTTTTACATAGGGAAAGCATGGGTTTCTCGTTGTAGCACCATTTCCTGCAAGGTAGCAATTAATGACACTTTGTGCTGCTTATTGCCCGTTAGATAAAATCCTTCAAAAGCTTTTCTTATAGTGTCTATCCCAAAGCTGTTACACGAGTGAGGGAGGGGAAGAGAAATCTGTCTGCAAGTGGTTAAAAACTCCACGCCATAATTTTTATGCCACTGGCTACTAGTGCTCTGCATTGCGTCTTCTCTGTCTTTGTGCTCCCGTCTCAGCCAAATACTTGTTGGAACAGCACAAATGTCCTTCTGTCTTAAATAATCGACACTTTTAGGTGACTATTCTGGGCAAAAGGTTATAATTTTACTTCTTAATGTCCCTCGAAGCCATCACTGTAAAGATAAGATTGCAGTCAGACCCACTGGGTTTCAGATTTTTTTTTTTAATTTTAACTATTTATTTGGATACTCGGTGAGGCTGGGTGAGTTACCACAGCAACGACTCTGAGTCTTGAACATGAAAGGGCTCTTATTGTGCCATGTGGTGCCTCAGAGATACAGAGAAAGAAGGAGGCGGGGAGGAGAATTCCTCTTTAAAGAAACAATGGCTAGACATTATGTGAACTTTTGGGGCTTTATAATAAAGTTTGAAGGAAAAAAAAGGGGCTACAACTGTCTTTGGTGAAAAAATGTGCTGACTTACAGAACTTTGGAGAGGTGTATATGTTTATAGAAATATTAATTAATTAACGGTTAAATAAAAACATACTGTATATACATGTGTTTAGTTCTTTTCTCTGACAGATCATTTAGCTAGTTGAGCTGTTGGACTGTCCAAGTAGATCAGAGCTCAAGGTCAGAACCCAAGATATGTTTTTTATTTAATTTTTTTTTGAACTTTGTTCTGCCCTTTCTTTGCAGAGAAAGGAAAAGGGGTGGGTGTTAAAATGTCAAGAAAGGTACCACAGTGCAGTCTGTTTTCCATTGCCCAAAGTAACAGTGTGACTGAAACTCCAGACAATGGGAAACGTGGATAATAGGGTTGCTAAAGGATGCAGGGCAGAAACACGTGAATGGCTGCATGCGGCAGCAAATTGGGTGAAGGGGAGCTGCTTCTTTCAGATTTTCCACTTCCTTGACCAGATCCAGTCTGGGACTGAACGTGGTGCCACTCGAGTGCAGCTGTGTTGGGCTCCCTGTGTTCCAGAGGATTTAGTTGCTCCAGATCAGAGCTGGCCCCGTACGTGTGCTGAGCCCTGCGTTTGGCTTTACGCTACCAGACTTGTGCTTGTATGGGGCCTGCTCAAGGTGTCTCTGTTCCGTGGCACACTTGGATGACCACCCTGTATAAAACTGGGAGTGACCGTGTGCAAATGTATCCCTAAATATTTAGGGATTAGTTGAAGTTCTTGGGCTGAGCAGGAATTTCTCTCAAAGAGCAAAGAGCCCCTGTTCTGTTATGTACAGCTGTACCGAGAAATGGCTGCTGCTCTGAAGAGCTTACCATCACCACACCTTTTGTCATTAAAGTAACCTTTCCTACATGTGCTGCATATAGAAAATACGTTTAATAATTTGTAGTCTTCTACTGAAGAGTCCTTGTAGCGGTAGCCCCAGTAAGCAGGGTGGCAGCACTTTGCTTGGGTTAATATACTCTGTTTTCTCTTCGCCAGCTGGTTTGAGTGTGTATTGCAGAACTCACAAGCACTGGCACCTTGTCACCTACTGTAACTGAGAGATAATGCATTTTCTTTTCAAAGACCCATTAGCAAGCCAATTCAGCTTTTTCTCCCAAGTATTCACTTCAGCTCCAGGCATTGTCGGTATTTGGGGTGAGGGCAGAGTCGCAAGAATCTGCAGTGAGGGAGCAGGGATGGACCGGCTCAAGATGAGATCTCAGCAGCTTCCTCCACGGTTGCGGATTACAAGGCTTTGCTTAGCATGAGTTGGCAGTGAAATGTTAACCATTGGTACTGGACAAACCTCAAAGCTCCATGTGAAACTCGCCCATATCTCCCACGCTTTGATATAATTTATCTGGAGTGATCATGCAGCTTGCCCTGAAATTCATGTGCTTTCCACGCTTCAGTCACTACAACTGAACAAAGTTCTTGGAGTTCCCCTGAAATTTCTGAGAAATATCACCTTTTGACTAAAAAATAAGGGGAGTCAGGAACTTCACTGAAAGTTAACATTAGCCTAGCAATCTTACATCAACCCTGTGTCATTTGTACAAAGCTTGCCATTCCTCTTTGCCTTGTGATATGCAAATCTTAGTGTATTAATTTGTCAGTAATGTTAGCATAAGGGTATAAAAATACGGCTGAATTAATGTTGTGGGAATAACCATCTCTTTGTGAAGTGTTTCACTCTGGAGTACTTCAGCTCATCATCTTGTTGCACATTTGTGTGTGTATACATACAATGTTTGCTGTCCTGGAACATTTTTGTAACAAAGTTGCTTTTTCTCCAGCATTGTACTGCATGTAGTTTAGAAACTTTCAATTTCCAGTAGTATTGTATAACTACTTAGGATTAATTTCCCTCTCCAGTAGGGGTTCAAACTCTATGCTTAATTAATTACCTGGGTTTCCAGCTCTTTTCTTAGAGGACCATTGCTAAATTGAGTGAAGTGGATTAAATTACTGTTGCAGGTGAAGGACAAGGCAAATCATGGTTTTTGCCTGAAAAGCATGACTGGCTGAAGTGGTGATGATTGTATATTCCTAAGGATGTTAAAGTGTCAGCTGTCTAAATGTCTCCTGTCGTGGTATCATAAAAGATTTCTGGTTTCTTTTGTATATAGGGTGGCTGGAAGTTAGGCTGAGATCTGTCAGGATATTGGCACTAAACCTTCCCCTAATTCTCAAAATACATATGAGTGTGAGACTAAGAAAAAAAATTGGGTTAGATCTCTAATCTCTTTATCAACAAGAAAAAATGATGCAGTGAAAAACTGAAGTGTATTTGCCTTTGATGGCTGGTCAGGTTAAGGAATAATGGCATATTTTGGGTTGGCAGCCAATGGAGCTGTGCCTGTAACTCAAGTGGCAGCAGCCTCTGCTGAGTGTTTCAGGTTCAAAGGCTTTCAGTGGTGCAAGAAGGAGAGACAATACAAGAACACCTGTGCTTGCAGCCTGTGGCAGTGGCCCTGCACTGGAAAGGTCAGCGCCTGTGTTTCACTACTGCCCATTACAGAGAGATGGCCCAGGCTCAGACGCAGCGTTTGACTGACTGTTCCCTGTGCTGGTTACACTTTGTTAAACATGTTGTCGTCAACTTTGTCTTCCCTGCTCTCCTTGTGGTTAGACTAAAGGCCACACCTAGTCACCAAAGTCCCTGAGGCTAGTGTTTTCTGTTGGCACAGGTTCCTTTGAACATCTGAAGCCAGCCAAGAGGTGACTAAATTAAACAGAAAGTGGATATGAGGCCATGTGAATGTAAATGGTAGTATTTGCTCAAAAAACTTCCAGTCTGTTTTTAATTGTGTATTTGCGGAGTATCTCTCACAGTAGGATAACAGACGCTATGTAACAGGAATAATAGCAGCATATAGTGTATGTTAGAAATGGTTATAGGCAACAAATTGACCTGCTAAACTTTTTACTACTTAGTTTAGAAATGCTTATGTATTTAATGATGTACCAGTCATGTATTAACTCTTCATACATGGAGCTTTAGAAACGGAGCTGTTCTCTAGCTGTAGAACATCAAGGGAAAGGAGCACAGTGTCCCAGCAAGCTGACAAGAGCCCAATACTCAGAAATGATCCTTCCTGTCTACCCAAGCCATGACCTCAAGACCACAAGAAACCTGCTGCTCACTTCTTTTCTGATATGGGCAGGAACTCGCTACATGCTCTGAGGCTTGGAAGCTCGTTTCATATCAGACACCAAACAGTTATTTCCTCTTAAATCAATTGCTTAACTTCTGCATGTTAACAACACCAACAATAAGTGATTTAGATAAGCTTGGGTTATTAGGAAATCTTTTTAGAAACTGCAGAGTACATCAAGCATGTGGAAATGGCTGTTAAAAGCATTTGTATTACTTAGTAATTTGAAAATAGAGAAACATAAAAAGGAAATGATGTCCACAGTGAGTTGGATGGTATTTGTGCATCTCAGGAGACAGGAGCTGGAAACTGGAGCATTACTTAAGAGTTTTGACCCCTGAAACTTTTGTCTCCTTCCAACTGGCAAGCGAACAGTACTAACCATGTAACAGTGCTTACCGAGTTCTCCAGCAGTGCTCTGCTTTCTATGAGAAAAGAGAGAGGAAGCTTCAGACCTCTCTGCCTCTTCCCTTCCCAAGTGTCCTAACCTGACTGTGCGTGCTGCTGCACGTGATGCACTGTGGAGTCTGCGGGCCTGACTGGCTGTGGAAGCTGGGACTCCTGATTTATGGTCTCATCTCGTCCATTAATTTCAGTGCATAACCCTGTGCACATAACTGCAAGCTCTCATTTGTGAGTGGGACTGGAAGCGTTTGGGATGTCCTGAAGTGAAGGCTCCCAGCTGTCCGTGTATTCCTCTACCCCAGCCCTCCAGTATGCGTGAGCTCACTGCTGAACCACTTCAGTTAACAGCAAAGGGTTGAAAGGTCCTGGTGGTTGACTTAGAAAGGCTAAGCAGTGACGTTTCAACACCTGATGCTCCACCAGCTCAGGTGAGGGGCAGGCAGCCAGCCTGAGCATCCTCAGGAATTGAGGCGTTCAGTCTACACGGGCTTTAATTAACCAACTGGAGATGGCAAGTGTTTAGGGACGCTTTCTCTGAGATTTGCAAATTGCAGTACAATTTAGGGGCAAAATTTGTGTTGTACTCGAGAAGTCTACATCACTCTGTGCTGCATTAAGTACGTGGGCACTGATCTTGTGAAACAGACAGGACCACTTAGGTTGAAGGAGGCTCCTTTAGGAGTCAGTTATTTTCTCCTGGAAGATTTGAACAGAAGGAAAATAAGCTGCTAATAAAGAAGGAAGGCAGAGATTTTTCCTTGAAATTCTTTTTCTTTTTTCAGAGTTACTTGCAATGAGGGCTTTTGGTTTGAGTTGACTTGATGCTCTGCCTGCCTGCAGAAAGTGTTGTGCTCTGCAGAAGAGGTTTTGAAGGTCATTAATCCAGCGAGAAGAAATGTGACTCTTCAGCTGGGTGCTGTGACACTCCCCTGGTGAGGGGGAAGGCAGATACCAGTCCCTACTCCAAGCACTTTGTCCTGATTCCGTCCTATGGCTGTTTAATGCAAAGTAGAAAGAAGTATTGTTGAATTAAGCCTACTGTGTTTTCAAATAGATATATGCGAGAAATACCTATCTTTAAAGGCGCTGCATTTAAAATGTACTTTCACTCTTTATTGACAGTTGTGAATTTCTGCTGAAGTTCATAGGAGAGATCTGTTTTAAACCACACGTGTGTAATACTGCATATTTTGTAAGTTGTCCTTTCTTTCACATCGTTGCTACTTCTGAGGTACCTTAAGTGTTTTGACGGGTCAGTAGGCGGGTAAACAAGAAAATACACTATAGCATCTCCTTGCACCATGAAACAGGAATAGCAGAGCACAGTATTGCTTTTGCTTTGCTATATTAAAATTGCATCTTAAGTAGCTGTGCTTTTTCTTCTGTTGTATAGGTTATATTCGTAGGTGAGTTTCACTAATGATTATAATTTAATTGCATAAATTTCTTGCATGCTGGTAGAAGAATAGCCCCCCTGCATAAGTATCTGAAGCATTCTGGAGTGTTTTTCCCTCTCCTGCTCCTAGTATTGTGACTTGTTTCTCTAAACGTTGTTTTTGTGTAATTATTTGTTTAAATGTCAAAAAAGCTACAAATTCTGCAAACACCACTAGGTGTAGCACTCAATACCAAGAGTTTTAGTCCTGCTGACTTTTTTTACAATTAAGTATTTATGGCAGAAGTACATTTCAAAGTGGTTTCCAAGTAAACACAAGACAAAATTCTGCTTGCATGAAAGCTTTACTGAGATGTGTATGTATTTATTGCATTTACCTCTGTAACGAATGAAAGGCTTTCACTTCCCTAGCAGTTACTGAGGTAGTTACTTCAAGGTCTGTAGTGATATGGAGATAGGTGAATTCACCCAGGCTGCCCAGGGAGGTTGTGGAGTCTCCTTCTCTGGAGATATTCAAGACCCGCCTGGACAAGATCCTGTGCAGCCTACTGTAGGTGACCCTGCTTCGGCAGGGGGGTTGGACTAGATGACCCA
>Ga0065711_1038879_pt1 | contig 18321 bp, 6 predicted proteins | sample Hoacrofraction12_FD_59098 | JGI IMG/M metagenome (GOLD analysis project Ga0065711, IMG submission 59098) | Hoatzin crop microbial communities from Cojedes, Venezuela - Epithelial fraction 12 v2 (version 2) | ecosystem: Host-associated > Birds > Digestive system > Esophagus > Crop | place... | reverse complement strand
ATTCAAGACCCGCCTGGACAAGGTCCTGTGCAGCCTGCTGTAGGTGACCCTGCTTTGGCAGGGGGGTTGAACTAGATGACCCACAGAGGTCCCTTCCAACCCCTACCATTCTGTGATTCTGTGATTGTTCTTTCTCCTTAGGTAAAATGATCAGAGAAATAATTTTCCCCAAAACGTAATTGAAGGAGAGGTGCAATTTTGCACAGATTCCTGTACTGGGCATTGCTCAGCTGCTTTGACAGACTCTGAAGACCTGTGCCTTTGACGGGAGTATTCCTCACCAGTGCTCGAAATCTGGCCCCTTCCACTGGTCTTTGCTTCGTCACTTGTACTGTCAGCAGGGCAGGGAGCAGTGACCCTTCTCTCCGACTTCCCTGTCTCCTTCCTGACAAAAGCCACAGAGATCAGCCGTGCTCAGCCAGCAGGACTTTCAGGTCTCTGATATGAGTCTATTCAGATATAGTTTTCTCTGGTGTTTTTCTGTATACGCGTACAACTTTCTCTTAGGAATAGCACCAAAATTCCCTCCACCCCTTTTCTGGTGTTTGCTAGTAAAGCTTCAAGTCATGCTGGGGCTTGCTGTCCTTCTCAGGCTGTTCCTTCACCTCTGTTGCATCTCAGCCCAATTAGCAAGTGGTGCAGTAGCCTGCCTGATTACTTGCTCCCAAGTTTGAAGCCCTAAACTTGATTTTCACCATATTCTCATTTCTGTCAGTTTTGCAGCAGTGGCACTGCTTTGATCGTACCGATTTGTCTTAGATTGGAAACCATTTTGTAGTGATGGGTGAAAAGCAAAGACAAGAGTTTAGAGCTACATGCATTCATCTCTGTGTTATTTTAGTGCTAAATCTCAATGACAAATATTAGTGTTATATTACTGCTGATTAGAACGTACAAGAAAAAGAGTCTTGTTTTCAAGATCAGCCTGTTTGACTGAGCAGAGAGGATGAGAGCCCTGTTGAAAAGGGTAAAAGATGAGGAGCCTGGTAGGTATGTCCATTTTAAATGTCTGCCATGTGTGCTGAGGGTGACTTGGTTCACACAGAATATTTGCAGTCAAGTCAAAAATAGAACTCATAACTTGCATGCTTGTGCTTCCTCAATCCAGTCCTTCAGAAACCAATCTCCACATTACTTTAAAAGAACAGAACTGAAACATGACGGCTGGAGTTTGCATCCATTGCCTGGTGATCTAGAATGAGGGTCAGGAGGAATGCAAGCGACAAAAATTGGAACAATGTATTGGGAGGCTTACAGAGATGTTATGAGTGCTGTTCTAGCCCTACTGTGTAGTACTTTGGTCTTCATGGGTGTCAGTCCAGCATCTCATTTAAGTACTGGATTAATACAAATATTTCAAAAGTAGTGGTAGTACAGTGGTGATGTATTACTCTAGTTCACCAGGACTAGGGAATATAAGTAGTAAATAAACTTCAGACAATTGCAGTCTTTGTTGCAGCTGGCTTGTTTCCTAAACATTAATACTAATACTACACTGAAAAAGTAAAACAGTTTAAAAGAACTGGTTGGAAAATCTGTACAGGTGTAAAAGTTAAGCATATGGCAGAACGGAGATTGCCAATGAAAATGACAGATGATTAACGTTCATTAAAACTTTCAATTAACACCTTGAAAAATTCCATAAAATAATACTGCATGTAAATAAAGTGTGATCTCTCCAAACATTGATTTACCTGTTTTTAAGGGAAAGGAAGAGAGAGAGAGAAGAGGGGAAATGTGTTCCAAAAGTACTTACTACAAAGATCTTTTTTTAGGCCTTGGTTTGTTTTGGAGTTCAATAGTCTAGTGATGAATAAATCAAGTTTGAGCTGTCAGTATGGGAAAAGATTTGGCCTGGATAAAAGTTAGTCCCTTATGTTCCCAAAGATGAACAAAGATTTTCTACCCATATTTTTATTGTGAGCATGAGAGAGAACCTGCGAGAAACTGCAGGGCAATGTGAAAGATGCTGGAATCAGTTAGCTAATTACAGAGATTAGTACATGACAGTCGTTGCAGTCCTGCCTGTGTCATTCCACATTGCTCTCGGCTTCAGTGGGACCTCTCCACATTATGGAGAATTCTAGATCTGTGCTGGTGCGTACACATGAACTAAGGCAGACAGATTTGTCTCATGTAAGCAAGCTATGTGACAGTAAATTAAAAAGTCAACATTAAGAGCTCCCTTAGATGTCAGATTTAATGTCAGCTGTTAAATATACTGAAAAAAACTTCCAAAATTGGGCATGCTTTGACAGAAAGACCTGTGTTTCTGGAGGGAAAGAAGCATCTTGGTCTCGTAAAAGCCAGTGTGTAGTTTAAACAATGCAGGTAAATTCATGTGATTTACCTATGGATTCTTTGACCTGTGGGGTTTGACTTCATTATTTCAGAAAGAGTCCGTTGACACTAGCACTTGCATTTTTTTTTCTCTTTGCGTTACAGAGGACTTCTGTATTCCTGCCTAGCCTCAAGTGCCGCAGAGCTCTGGGGTTATTAGTATCCAGACTTCAGGCTTAATTTCCTCTACTCCACTCTTGTTTGAAGTTCTTGCATTCTTTCCTTCACCATCTTTATATCTTCTTCATAATCAGGTCCAATAAAGGCATGAGTGTGTCAATTTGGAATGTAAACTCCCATTTCCTTCCTTCATAAAATGCTTTTCTCTAGGCTTAGAGTGTGTATCTCTAAGTTGTCATGTTTTCACACTGTTAGCATGTTAGAGACACCATTTGTCTCAGGCAGCTGAAGACTAACAGAGAGAATGTGATGGCTAGTCCAAAATACTATGAAATAGCTTCATTTGTAAAGCTGTCTGCCTTTGGGGTTGTGGCAGGGATGGAGGGGTAAATAAGAAGGCCTTTATCTAAAATGACAGTTAAAATACTTGGAACCTAGTTGGGCCACTATTTTATATATGTGGTTAAGAACTACTTTTTTCTGTTTTGAACTAGGCTGTCACTGTGTTCCTCCTACCACCACCTGTAATTACTGACCAGACTCTGCCGTCCCAAGCCTGCAGCTCCTTCCCCACCCGCCTGCATCTGCACTCGGGCGTGGGCTGTACCAGGCAGAGCGCCCTGGCCCTGACACCAGCTCCATGGACTGGTGTCGGTCCGTTATGCTTAGGGCTAACACCCTCTGCTTTGAACTAGCCACCTTCCTACTGCAAAGCTCTGGGCCTGTATTTTTAACTTGGTCCTTGTGGTGTCCCTGGGATGGTTTTGTGGCGCGTTTTGCATTACGGCAAAATGCCAGAACTACTGAACAGATAGCATGACAGAATGGTGATGGGGAGTGATTTTTCTATACCATGCCATTGGGTTGTGTGTTTCATGGTCTGGGTTGTTGGTTTGTGGGTGTTAGGGGATGTGAGGTCTGCCAGAAAGGTTGAAGGAGCCAGATTTGGCATTACTCATAGATGTACTCTTTGTGTAGCATGCATGCTGGGATGAGCTCTCATGTCAGACTGTTTCCCCTTGGAGAGCCCCGACAGTTTGTTCCATAAGGGAGCTAGAAAACTAGGGGTTTTTTTGCAGTGTGGAAGATCAGGGCACCTCAGTAGAGGAGTAAAATAGGAAGTGAACTAAATAAACCATGTGCACACACCCATCCTTCCAGTTGAAGGCTACGTGAGAGAGCTGGGTTGGAGAGACAGAGTCAATTTAAGCTTTAATACTTGCAAAGGGCCTTGACCTCTCCGTTCAGTCCTGGGGACACCCTCCCTGAAATAGCATGCAGACGATGGGGGGTACAGTTAAGTAAGGCTGTAATTAGAAGCAACAGAAGGGAAAAGAAAAACCTGTCAGTCTGCTATCTTTTTGCATTTAGCTGCTGTTGGATTGCTATTTTCAAAAGTGATCTGCAGTGGGCTCTCTTGACTTCCAGGAAGGCGATGGGAATTTCATAGCTGACGTCAATGGGGGCAGAATGAGGCTGATGTTAAGCGCTTTTTTTATAACCCTGTCCCTAGTGTACAGTCAGTTTCATTGTTTTCCCTGATATTTGCAGTTGTTACAGAGATGAAGAAGGAGAAAATAGTACTGAAGAAAGACAAGTTGTGATTGTGAAGCCACAGAACTGCCGGAGAGGCTCTGGGGGGCAGCTGTGAGGCTTGGGACTGCTGTTAGTTAATGTTACAGATTTGACTAGATTTTAGTATGACGCTATTACTTTGAGCTGCTTACCTTCCCAGAGGACATCATCAGTAAAATCCACCCTCTCTGATGAGAAGATCCAGAGCAGTTCTACTGATGAGCTCATGATCTGCTTCGAATGAGAAGCGTTTGGTCCTTTGGGTTCCAGTCGGTGTTGTGCACCTGAAGCCTGACACCACTCATACGTTCATCCATTTGGTGTGGGATGTAGAAAGAATACATATTTTCCTGCAGCATTTTGACGGGCTGATCCATGGTGAGACCTTTACACTGTGACGTCTGCTCTCCCTTGATCCGTGTCTGATGTTCACTAACATGAATGGCTGCTACACGTGTGTGTAGAAGGGCTGTTTAGACCTAAGACTTGCTTATCCTAGCACGGAAGCTGATCTCTTTCACTCTGCTAAGGTCAAGGTTGAAAGGTGACTCTGAAGAGGGAAGAAAGGGAAGACAGCTTTGAACATGGATACAGGGAGAGCACAGAAAATGTGCCGCTGTAAATGCTGGTTTTTAATCTGTCCCCTCCTCTCTTGCCATCCTTTTTTCTTTCCCTATTGCAGGTTATTCATTAAGTAATTATTGAAATACATGGTGAAAAGAACTTGCCTAACAGTTGAAGTATGGATTTTGGATTGCCAGTAGGGAGTGGATTTAAATTTGGAGGATTGATCTTCAGACAGATGGCTGAAGGTCAGGTCAGAAGTTACCTCTGCAAACTTCATCCGCCTGACAGTACAGATTCTCACGTGCTGCAGTAGAGTGGTGTTCTTGTGGTAGGTGGGGAAAAAATTGCGGTGTGTGGGACAAAAAACTGATTCAGCCGATCAGCCTTTGCCCCATCTCCAGGGGATTTTTTTTTAGGTCAATCAAGAGAAATCTGTGTGGAATGCAATGGCATTTGTTGAGCAATCAAAAACTTACCCTTGAGTCTACAAACTGCTCTTGTGGTATTTAACAGGACAAAAAAAGAAAAAAAACAGATAACCTATGTTGCGTTTTTCTCCCTCTTTAAGCAAGGAATAGTAGATGTTTGGCACTGGCAGGAGTCTGTCACATTATAGTTATGTTGCTGTTTTTAATTGATCGGTGTAATATATCGTGTGAGGGATAGACTTAGTATAGGTAAGTTAGAGGATGCAGTAAGCCTGTTGTTCAGTAGTCACGTACCATCATACGTAACACAGTATTTTTTGAAATTATAAATGCAGTGTAACATATGGGAAGAAGCCAAGCCTTGCACTGGAAGTATTGATTGCATTGCTCTATATTCTGTATATTTTTTTTTTGTTTTATTCTTTTAACAATACTAGCCAAAAAAAATGCTTTCTTTGCCTCAGTTTCTTCTTCTAGTACAAAGAAATAACAAAGTTTCTGTGTGTAGGTTTATCACCTTTATAGCTACTCTGAAAACCTTACATGAAAAGAGCACTAAAATTATGATGAAGTGCAGTAGATTCGTAAAAGTGGACTCTTTAAGATAGCATTTAAGTGTCTAAGATGAGATAACTTCCTGCTCTGGCGCTCGGTTAATCACACATGTGAGCTCCTGACACAAGCAGAGCTGTACTGCAAAGACGGCAGTCATTTCAAACCTCTGCAGCCCCTCAGCTGAGTGTTTCTGTCTACCGGTGGTGGGTTTTTCTTCAGAGTGAAATGTGGGTAGGTTAAAGCCCCAGTCGTGCAAGCTGTTTTGCAAGAGGAGGACCTTTACGGGTACTCCCATAGCAGCATGGAAGTCGAGACTTTGCATGCAGCCGTCTACCCCTGTGTCTGGCAGGACTCTGGGTTCTCTGGCTTGTGATCAGAGAAGAAAGAGTTCGCCCGCCAGTTGTGAAGAGGCTGCTTTTTTCTGCTGTTGTATATATGAAGCCTGAGATTGTCTTTGTTTGAAAATAATTTTGGTATTTCTTTTGTTGGGAGCATACCATGGCAGAGCATCATTTGAGTTTAGCACAGCGTTTGCTTTCAATGTTGGAAAGCCAAAGATTTCGTAAAGTATTTAAATTGTCTGATAATATTTAATCAGTTCATAGACTGTGCGTGCTCAAATAGTAAGCACTCCTGAAGAGCTTGCACCTTTTAAAAATAAAATGAAGCACACTGATAATATTGCAGAGTGTAGAGAGGTTTAAAATTATTGGAGCACTTAATTTTTCCTATAATTGCTTCAATTTGAAGGGAACTAGGCAAAACACCAAGCTGAAAATGAGTTGCATTAATTGAAAAATTCATCAGTCAGAAAGTAGGATTTAAACCAAAACGCCCAATTAAAAAAGAAAAAAATGCACTAGAAGTGTTGGAGCTGAAGCTTTAAAGTGATGGGCCTCGTATTTCTCTGTGTTGGCTGTTGGCTTCAGAGGAGATTAGAATAGCTTCACACGTTCATTTCACTGAGAACAGCAGAGGAGCCAAGGTGGAGGCTGAGGCGCGTTGCTTAGAAAGGGAAGGAGTGCGCAGGGAAACCCTGGCTCCTTGTGATGCACCACAGTGGGTAACAACCCAACGTGAGGATAGATCAGCTAAAGGTTAAAATCTTTTTATGGTAAGCTGACAATAAGATAAAATATTTAACACCACTGTGGATACCTTATGGTGGGTAAAGGCCTTTTTGATACTATGTAATTATATTTCATAATGATTTAATGAGCCTTATTGAAAAAAAAGTTGTATCATTTGAAAGGTACAACGCAAACCAAAGCAAAAATGAGGCACGTTGCTGCCATTTAAGGCTCTTTTTAAATTTTCAAGTCAATAACTTTACCACTAAAAGTCGAAACTGGTTAATAGTCTGTTTTTCTGGTTTGTCTTAAACTTAGCATAAGCACTGATTGTTACTAAACAAGGGAGAGCTAAAAAGAATTTGTTTTCACAAGGGGATGAAATGCTAGCATGCCTGTTATACTTCACTGGAACTTTGTAGGTCCTAACGACTCTTGACCACATATGGTTCCAGTATGCCACATGGTAAATTTTCATGTAGCAGGTTTCACCGGGTCTTTGGCACTAGTACAAGCGGAGGTAGACACACAACTTTTAGTATGCATGTACTCATCTCTGAATTCGTGGGACAGCCCATGAACTGGAACTTCGTTATGGACTTGCCTATCCTTCTGAACCTTGTTTGCCGTTTCTTGGCCATCATGCAGAATTTTCCATAACACTGTACTTTGGTAGAATACGGACAACTGCTGTACTTTCCTGTTTTACCTTTTACTTTGCACACATAGATGGCTGCGATACGCAGAGGCATAGCAAGTGAATAGTGGCAGATGTCTAAGGGAAGACACTTGGTGTGCACTCTGCTCTGTGTGGGTCCTGAGAGCGTTTGGTGTGCTGGTCACCACTGGGTTGCTATGAAGGTGACACTGCTTGCATTTTGTCCGAGGTCTCTGTGGTGGCAGCTGGCTTCACAGTGACAACTGGCAACCACAATGCCGTTGTCTCAGGATCGCCACCTGCGTAGCTGCGGGATTGCATGCCGGTTGTTCCTAAACCGCGTGTAAAGAAAGGTCACGGGGAGGTTCTGCTGCTGTTGATCTTTTTGTCATCTCTCGCACAAATGTGTGTTTGCGCCAGAATGCGTCACCGGTGGTAAGTGGTGTTCAAATTCATTTTTTAGTAAATCATGAGTGGAGAAAAACAATGCACTTCCTTTTTATTTAAAGTCTATTAATTTAATGACTACTTTCAAAAGTTCATACTCCTTTTGTTCATACAGGAAAATGCTGTGTTTTCTGTGTGGCCCTGTTGACGGGACTGGGCTGGACCCACAGCAAAAAAGTTTGAGGGAGAGAAACCTGCCTTCACATCCTTGTGTTGCTTAGCCGGGGAACAATACTCTGACCTACAGTACAAGTACCGTTACTTGGCTTGAATGCAAAGTGATGTCTGCCTCAGAATTTAATATCAGAAGAAAAATATTTGTAGCCATAGTGTCTATGCTTGTCTCACTGGGAGGTGCCAGAGGATTCCCAGTGTTGGCTGTGGTAGGAGCAAGAGCAGTGGGGCTGGAAGCAAGCAATGTGTGTGGGCCTCATGTCAGAGCAGCAGATGAAGGGGACATCTCTTGGTTGATAAAACCAGGGGGCCTGCAAGACTTGTAGCCTTCTCCTCACAGCTTCTTTGCTCCTCATCCTTGTAGTTGTGGGAGGGCTTGAGCTGTGTGCCTCATGCGGAGCTCTGCAGAGCTGTGGTGAGGCGAGTAGGTTGGAGGTGGGCAATGATGGAGCCTGTGGGGAAGACAAGTGCTCAATTTTTCGGTCGGTATTTACTTCTGCCCTTCCAAAAGCGCATGTTGCTTTACAGCTGATGCCACTGTGTTCAGATGAGTTGAGTATGGGGTCTCAGACCCAATTTGTGAGGCAAGTTAAAGGTAAACACTTGTAGCTGTGAAAACAGTGTGTGGTCAGTCCTGTTATTATTTTCTAAATATCCTGCCTTATTTACTTGGAGGTGATGACAGATAATTAGAATTTTGTAGCATTTCTCCAAAGAAAGGAATGAAGGATCAGATTTTTGAAGGAACTTGAGCATTCCTCTGGTCAGGGCTGGAAAAACTCCCCTGGACCACCGCTGACATTACGTGTGAGTTTCTGTTGTGCCCATTGTGATGTATCAGCCTCCTCACTTAACCAGCACACGCCTCGTTGTGTCTTCTGCTGTGGTGTCCCCTGCTTGTACCACATATGCCTCGAGTTTTTCTCATTCTCGTCTTTCAGCTGAGGCCTAGCCCGCTACAGGTAGTATGCAACTATCGATTCGAGCTAATACTCTTGAGAAATTGTTTTTCTATTTTTATGTGCTTTTTCCCCCAGAAATGTGCATAATAAATACTATTAGTTTCAAATTCTAAAGTACTTGATCACCACTTCAGATGACCCAGTTGCATGCCAGATTTTTACTTCTGATACTCTGCTTCCATTCTTCCCCCGTTTTTTTATACCCCCCCCCTCTTGCTGGTGGTAGTATAAATCATCCTCAGGAGCACAGATACTCTGCAAGTTGCAGTGCTGAAAGTTAATAATTTAAATAGTCACAGGTTTTGTTCTTTTCCCCTTTCTCACCTGCACTTCATCCTATCTGCAGTGCAGAATGGAAAGAAGAAGTGAGAGAAACAGCAGCAATGGTTAGCTATATCACAATTCTGCTGCATTTTGATTAGCCTTAGGCTCAGTTTGCTGGGGTTTGTAAGGCACACATCAAGGTGGATACAAACTTGGAGAAATGAAACCCCAGCTGTGTTTTCTGAAGGGATTTTGCTTTTCTCTTTTTATACTGGAAACCAAATTCACACCATTAAGTGGTAGTGATGGTGATGGGAGAGGGGAGAAGAGAAGTTGCTCTCTTTTGAAACTGTGTGCATATTTTTAATTGAATTTTTATTCTTCCACTGCTTTGTGTCTGGTAGTACTGAAAAGAATTGTTGTCCAATGTACTTACTTTAACAATAAAGATTATTCCTTTTTACTTCGCAATGATTGTTACTTGCTATTAAGAGCTACAAAGCTGGATTGTGTGATATCTTATTGTCCCTCCTGCGTTATGTCTCTGTAACATATCTGTGAATACCTGTGAACTTTCCCTGAGATTATACCTCTTCTGGAGCAAGTACAATGGTGGGTCACAAACATTTCAGTCATTAATCCTCTATTACCCTGCATTAACATGTGCAGTGCATTCTGTTTCTTGGTTTTAATAATCCTTTCTTTGTTGGCTTCCTGATGCTCATAGCATCACAGAGTATTTTAGGGACCTGTGGAGGGCTTGTGGCTTAACCTCACACTAAAAACAAGGCCAGCTTTGAAGTTAGATCATGTTTTAAAGTTAAATCAGGTTGTTTGGGTTACCAATGATGGCAAGCACTGCTGAGGATTAGGCGCCAAACAGGTGAAGTATGGCTGTACAGATGTCCTCCACAAAGCCTGGCCGTGTGAATTCCAGCACCCACACCTCAGATGGGCACCCCGACGCAGAGCTCCCAAGTTGCCAGAGACACGTGGGAGCACTCGCTCTCTGCTCCCTGCGAGGGCTGGAGGACCAAGGGCTTCCCGCGTCTGGTCTCACAAGCGCTCTGCGGGGCCGGTGGCCAGCGGTGCCAGGCTCTTCAGTAGCAACTTTGTGGAGTGGAGACTCCACAACTGAAATGGATGGTCTAAATTACTTGCAGGAGGAGAGTTTATTTTGAATGCAAATGCGAATATTTTCATCCACACATGCATTAGTGTTTTCGAGCCCTGCCAAGCTCTTTTAACTAGTTTCTCAACTTAATTATATGTTACAGAGTGCCTGGATCTTTTTATATTTCTTGAAAAAGTGTTTTAGTTTTAAATATATTGTATGCCGTTTAACTGTGTGTCTCGTATTAAGGAAAGAGGTAAATATGAGCAAATGATCTCTGTGCTATTTACCATTTCTCCTTAATGCCCTCTATGAACCGCAGAGTATTTTTTCAGGATGTCGTGTAACCGTATCCCATGCTTACGAATATGGGAGTAAGAGGAAGGAGATTCTTTCCAGTTGGTCCATTGTAAGACAGAATAATCACAACTAGCACCACTGGCAAATATTATTTTTAAAATAGGGGGCTCAGTCCACAGAGGATTTGATGGGAAGTTCTGCCAAGTCTTATTTCAACAAGGTACAATCTTGTTACAGAAGTCATTTTTCCAGCCTTTTCAACCAGTGCTGAATGATTGTGGACTACTTCAAAGCGCCTCTGAATGGTAGCTGGGAAAAGCAAGTGGTTCTCAATAGGCTTGAATGTGTTGTCCGGGGGCCTGAGTTTTCACTTCGAAGTTGTAACATTTCTACAAAGTAATAAAGGTCATAACATATTGTGCTAGCTACTAATCTGTCTTAGAATCAGTGGACTAAAAGTGGAACTCAAACTGTACCTATATAACCACTTTAAAGTGGCACCAGAATGGGATGTTGCAGTATTAAGGCGGAAACGCATCCTTTCTGGTGCTTGGCAGTTGTGTAGGGAGCCGGAGCAAGGGACTGGTCGAGCTGCGAACTAACGTTTAGTTTGATTTTAAATTACATACCCTCTCACAGAAGCATCAGCAACTGCTCTAATGATGTAGCAGGAACACAGGGCTGAGGGGCAAGGGGAGAAAACTCTCTTTTAGCAGACCCTGGCTTTTGCATTGGCTCCTGGCTGACCCTGCTTTGGACACAGCTGACCTGGCTTTGAGTGGGAGGTTAGACCACAGGCCTGCTGAGGTCCCTCTAAACCTGAATTTTTCTATGATCAAATGGAAGCGGTGGCGGAACTGCAGCATGTTTTTTAAATACCTCAGTTAGGCGGAGTTTTTTTCACCTGCCACGTCAGATGTAGCTGGAGGAGGGAATTGTCTGTTTGGCAATCAACTGGATAAAAACTTGAATTCTGCTTGTAGAATTTGCTTCTTGGAGAAGGCAGCCATCCTGCGGATATGAACTGACTTCATGTGTGCTACATCACTGCCCTCGCTGCAGCTTCGTGGTATATGGGGAATACACTGAGACCGTAGCTACTGGTGGTGTTTGAAGTTGCCCAGGAGGAGCTGTGAATGCCTGCTTTGCATTGGCATACAAGACAAAGATGTTGAGGGACCCCCATTGCTTTGGGGCCAAGTATGGGCTGGTATTTTTTTATACAACTGTGAAACTCTTTGCCACAGGAGGTTATGGATGGTCTGAAGTATAACCAGGTTAGAAAGCAGTCAGACAAGCAGATGGAAGAGAAGTCCATCAGGGCTGTTGAATACAAAGATGTAGATACAGCCTGGACACCTCTATCTTGGGGTACTTGGGAAGTCTATGAGCTATAGGTTGCAAGGAGTTGGGAAGGTGTACTGGAGGAAGAATCATTCTGTATCTGACTGTCTTCTATGTTCTCTCCCTGGGTATATGTTCCTCATTATTGCCCGAGAAGGGAATGGATGGGCCTTTTTTCTGACTGCGTGTGACTCTGTACAACCCCTTGACGTCCTTTTGAAATCTGTTTTATATGGTTGTGAGAACTGGGGACTGCAGCTGAGCTTTTGCTACTCTTCATGGTGAGAATTTGCTACTTGGAGTTGAAGTAGCTCTGAACTACTTGATAACTTGTACTGCCATTTAAAAAAAAACCACCAATATGCTAAATATCGTTGTTATCTTTTATTATTAGATTTATATTTGCAGAACCAGCTGTCATTGTAAAATAAATCGAGATCTTGAGTGCTTAAGTTAAAGCCTATTAAAATGGGCTAATGACTGAACATCCTGCATCAGGCTGCTTATTGTTGGGCTGAAGTATGCTCGAGTATGAGTACTGTTCCTCTGAGACCTGAACAGAAAACTAGGTGAGACTTTGTAAGGCTCTCCTGCTGTGTAAAACTGATCCACAAAACTGACTGTGCAGCATGGAAATACTGATCAGGGATTAATGATGGTGCGTTTAGATGTCATTCGTAAACAACAGGAGGAAAAAAGCTAAACTAAGCATTTTTATAAATCATCCTTTATGATCCCCATTTTAAAACAGCTCTTATAGTATTTCTTAGGAAGTAAGGGACCAGATCTTGCAGTGTGGTCTCTGTGCAGACCTAAAATCAGCAGGGCTCCACAGCAGCATGGGGGTTTGTCCACTAGGATCCAGCTGCAAGCCTGGAAGCAGACTTTGTTTGTGTGTTGGTCTTAGTTGCTCTGGACTGGAGCCAGAGTTTCGCCTCTGCTTAAGGCCAAAACTGTACTCTGACAGGCCTTCTGCTGGTGCAAAATGCTGCTGGGCTGCAAGCTGATCCAGTAGATTTTAAACATATAGTGCCAATTAAATCAGTATCTGTAATTTACTGTAAGCAATTTGACTTTTCCCCCTGAAGCCTGGTCACACTCGTATTAAAGTTCATACTCACATCGAAGTTAGTGACAAAGTCCTTATTCCCTGTGAGCAAGACCTGGTTTTAAGAGGCATCGTCAGGACTGTGTGTGCCTGTGTGCTTCTGTATGGACTGTAGGATTTGCATAGCCTCGTTTGTTTAATCTTGTAGACTAGTTATGCGCTTATATTCTTTTTCAATGTCTGTCTGGTTTGTTTTCTCAAAGTGATGGGCAGGCCTTTCCCAAACAACTCTGATCCTCTAATTGATCTGGTTTTGGAGCTCCCATTGAATTCAATAGATGTTCTGAGCATGGAACAATTACAGGATCAGGACAATGTCTATTTAAGTTCAGTAAAGTCGTACAGAAGTGTCTTTTTTCCCTCCCTTCCAGCAGGAAATTGATTTCATGCTTTTCAATCTCCCAGCATATTTATTAAACTATTATTTAGTCATTTAGTTACTTTATGATTTGATTCTGTACCATAATGTGGCTTTGGTCTCTAGAAGGAAGAGTGGGAAACATTTCAAGATTTTTTTTTTCCTCAAAACGTACTTATATTCTTCCCTTTTTTTAAGGTGCAACACTACTGCGCACCTTGGAACATCAGTGGCTAAAAGATCTTAACAATAGAAGCAGGAATAATGGCAGGGGTAGCAAAGACATGAAGAGTTTTGAAAAGCAATATTCTTCAATGTTGGGAAAGTAATAAAAGGTCAGAACGAAGCTCAATTGAAAAGCCATTATGAAGGGAATGGGCAGAATTCTGGTTTTATGTTGCTGTCAAGGCTTTGGATTTGTTTTCTTTCCATTCTGACAAATTTTATTTAGTTTAATTCAGATTATTATTACTATTATTTGCTTTAACTCATGCAGTTTTACTAGGTGTGATTTTAATGGTGCACAGCTGTAAATGGCTATGTTTTAGAGACTTCTTTCTCTTTCTCTTTTTTCTTTGGAACCTTTTGTATGGTGAATTCTTAACCAAGAATTATTGTTTAGTATTATTTACTCAGAGCCAGGCTGTGCTCTTGAAATACAGACTGAGTAGCAGCATACTCTGCTGTCAGCTCTGCTAACTTCTGAAGGACTGCTTAGGAGGGAGGGTGGGTGCTATGGAGTATATTTCATGTACTGTTCAGTATTCCTTGCTGCTAATTGAATTCTGCTGTGTCTGCAGTCAGTGTTGAAATCTCCATTTATTTCCATGCCAGCAAAACTAAACTGGCTGTGACTGCTTTTGATAACATCATCCTAGAATTTACTATCTTACCCCTAATTTTTTAAAAAGACATTCTGCCCCCATTAGTTATGGAAAAAGTAAGTTTTGAAAATAGGACTGAAAAAATATGTATGGCTGAAAGAGGTACAAAACAGGTGTCGATACTGGAATCCATCCTCAGTTCCTTTTGGTTTTGACCTAAGAAAACAGTTCTGTATGATGGGGTGCTGATGTAAAGCACAGTCCTCCTCTTCCCTGTTCCCTTCCCTATATGTGAGATGTAAGAGCAGTGAAGTTGGCCAATACAGTTTAAAGTCAGCATCCTTCAGGTAAATCTTTCTTTCAGATATATCGTTGGTTGTTTAGCAGATGCCCAGTCAATATGTTCAGGTAGACAGTAATTTGGTCTATTTCAAACCTAAATAGTGTGTAGTGACAACATGTGGGGAGAGCCTGCATAACTCACACTTATTTCCTCTCTGTTGCATTTCATATTTTTGCATCATTTTCATGTCTCCTAGCAATGTCTGATAATAAGATCCCACTGTAGATAGTGCTGGAAGTCTGGAAGGTCTGCAGAAATGTCCTCACAGAGCTGTTAAGACATATTAGACGCCCATTTCAGTAAGGAAATAGTCTGAACCCTGGACCAGTCCCTCTGGATAGTTTTATGCAGACATCTTTTTTCTGCCATTTTTTTAGAGCAGTTATCAGAGGCTGTTTCTGGTCTTGTTTTGTAGTGTGTGGGGGGTGTGGTTTAAAAGCACTCACGATTTCTCTCTGCTGCTGTGGAATTACATACTAAAGCTCTCAGTTACCTCAGAGGCAGATGAAGTGTGCTGCAGGCGGAATGCCTGGAACTCCCCAGCCTGGAAGCCTAACGATGAGCCCCGTCTGCAATCCGCCACTGCCACGGTAGAGGTTAGTCTCAAATATAAGCAGTGAGTACAACAGCTGCCAGATTGCTGTTCAAAAGATGCAGGTCCCCAAATAAACAACTGATTCCTTCACCATTTCCTCTTCCATTATGCACGGAGAGGACTTTTCTGTTTTATGTGTCTTCGTTTATTTTTGGCAAGTGCACTTAGCAGATAAGAGAGCACCCTCCTTTGCCTCCGCTGGATATCAGCGTTCTGAAAAATGAACACAAAATGCATTCGAACTCTCTTTTAGGTCCAGAGGTTGGAATTTCAAATAATTTTAGTTGAAAATCTTGCTTACATTTTGAACCAAGTTTACCTTTTCCCTCTTGCCATTTTTTAATTCAAAATTGTTAAACTATCATGTTTCTTGAAAATTGTTTTGTCACTGGGAAAAGGAGATGTTTTCAATATTTAAATCTACTTGAAGACTTATTCTTTTTCTTTCCTTTTTTAACCTCTCCAAACATGTACTTTTCAGATTCCTTCTTAGCTGCCTAAGTTTCCCCTATGCCCTTTCTCATTGACTTTGTTAGCGTGGTACATTCCTTTTATGGAGTTCTACATTTTTCATTTTTTGTCCTTCAGTGGATTCTTAGATGGGATTCTTGGCTGCCTACATCTATCTCACTCTGGGTACCAGTCTATACTATCGTCTCTTCCATGGGAAACTGAGCTTGTGCCCTTCTTCCCCTAGGGAGTCAATGTGGAGAATCACAGTACAAAATTGTCCCTTGCCTTAACCAGGGCTGCTGATGAAAGCATGCCAGGGGAACCTTCTTTGCATGTTGTGGTACTTGATAGTGCTGGGCATTTGTTCAAATTTCTCAGCTGAGTGGGTGATGTGCTGGGTTCCTGGGATTCTACCCTTGTCGCGTGCTTTGGCCTCTCAAAAGTTTTGCCTGCAGTGGTGCTTCTGTGTGCACGTCTTACCTTTCAGGAAAGTAAAAGTATCCAGATTATCAGGTTGACCAACACTTGCTTTAAAGTGTTGGATGAGCTTAACAGAAGATGAACAGAAGATGTCCTTTTAATCTAATTGAGCAATGGGTAACATTCTTGATTACAAAGCTGGAAACCAAGCTCCCAGCAAAAAGGGTGAAACAATAAAATAAACCTCTAGATTGTGTTTACAGCCTCTTCCATGTTGCAGCATGTCAGAGGAGGTTCAGACTGGACATTAGGAGAAGGTTCTTCACTGAGAGAGTGGTCGGTCACTGGAACAGGGTCCCCAGGGAAGTCAGTTTTCACAGCACCAAGCCTGCCGGAGTTCAAGGAGCATCTGGATAATGCTTTCAGTTGCATGGTTTAGGTTTAGGTAGTCATGCGAGGAGCAGGGAGTTGGACTTGATGATGCTTATGGGTCCCTTCCAATTTGAGATATTCCATGAACAGTTCCCAAGCCGATGTGAGGACTGACATCCTAACCCCCACCTGTAACACTAGCCCTGGAAAATTGTCTTGTACTACGTCTTTGCTCTGCCTTCGCATCGGATGGGATTGCCTTTCACCAGTCCTTCTGCAGAGGGCTCTGCGCGGAGCATACTGCTGTTCAGTGCAAATGAAGTGAGCAGGATTTCTGCTTTCCCTGTCCTGCTGGCTGCTTTGAGTTTATGGTCCCTCTGTGGTCTTTAGCTGTTTACAGCGTGTTCCGGAAGAAGAATGCTTCGCACATACATGTTAGATCTTCATAGGGATCGTGTATTTCCTAATAAGATACAAATGATAGACTTGGTACTCATAGTGCTTTGCCACTCTGGCTTTCTTCAGTCCATCCTCCTTCCACATGTCTTTGTTCCTGTAATTTCATCGCTATCATGTGTCAACTGCATACTGTAGCCATTGCTGTCTATAATGCATTGTTTCAAAGCAATTCACTTGTTACAGAGAGTAGGATAGAGAACAATAAACAACTTCCAGCCATGCGGCCACTTGCTTGGTCAGGTTTGAATGCAGCCCTACCAATATCATGAAAGGGCAGGTCCCACAGAGTAACCCAACAGCAGAGGCTACTTTGCCACCGGCAAACCTTTGCAAGCATAGCCAATCTATATGACATATTCTGGATAGCTGTTTCTATGGTTTAGATTAAATTAGTATGCCAGGGTAGGAAATGTAATTCCATGTAACATAAGTTTTTCATTGCAACATCAATTATGTATTGTACATTCTAATCCAATTTTCATATATCGATACAGCATGATTCACTACAGCGTACACAGAAGCCAAAAACATAGATGAAATCTTTGAGCTATTACTGAAAGCTAAGGTTACGTCTTTAATTTATGGGTTTGTTTTTTTTTTTTCCCCTGAGATTATGCTATTTACTGTCTTTGTCTCTCTCTCTTATAGGTTTACTTTCACATTTAAGTAAATTGTTATTCCGCTCTGCCTACTTCAAGCATTACAGGAAAATTTAGCTTGGGTTTTTAATACATTGAAATAACAGATTCTTAATCTCATGGCAATTTGTTTAACTTTATGTCCAGTTTAGAGCTTTGAACTTCTTGTAAAACACTGTATAAAGTACTGGGTGTTCTTGTACTTCCTAATTCTGTCTGGCATTTACAACAATTCTTTCACTATCTGTGAGGGTATGGCTCCTAGATCTGCCAAGATGGGCTGAGAGTCTGAGCCACTCCATTGCTATGAATAGGAGTGTGACCCTGGGCTTCAGTGGGAGTCGATTCATACTCTTTATTGCTTCACCTTTACAAACTGAATTCCAGGCTATGCTCCATGGTAAAAATCTTGGCAGTGTTGAAGTGAATGGGATATTTGCTGTGGAATTCAAAGGAGCCAGGATTTCAGTTAGAATATTTAATATTTCACAATTTAAAATAAACTTTTTTTTTTTTTTAATTTGACTTGGACATTCTACTTTGAAACAGACACAGGAGATTCAGGTGAAATAAAATTTCCATACTGAAGCTTGATTAAGGTCAGTGTTACTATTAGATACTTGGGGTTAACTACAGCTGTGTAGGACAGATTTTACTAAAGTCTGTAATTTGCCCATTAAAGGAAATCCTTTTCACAAGGGTGTGTAGTGATAGGACAAGGGGGAATGGCTGTAAACTAAAAGAGGGCAGATTTAGATGAGATATTAGGAAGAAATTCTTCACCATGAGGGTGGTGAGGCACTGGCACAGGTTGCCCAGAGAAGCTGTGGCTG
>Ga0065711_1038878_pt1 | contig 18322 bp, 9 predicted proteins | sample Hoacrofraction12_FD_59098 | JGI IMG/M metagenome (GOLD analysis project Ga0065711, IMG submission 59098) | Hoatzin crop microbial communities from Cojedes, Venezuela - Epithelial fraction 12 v2 (version 2) | ecosystem: Host-associated > Birds > Digestive system > Esophagus > Crop | place... | reverse complement strand
TCAGCACTGGTCCCAGTACTGACCCCTGAGGAGCACCACTTGTCGCTGGTCTCCACTTGGACATCGAGCCATTGACTGCAACTCTTTGAGTGTGACTATCCAGCCAATTCCTTATCCACCGTCCACCAAGTGGTCTATCCATTAAATCCATGTCTCTCCAATTTAGAGACAAAGATGTTTTGTGGGATGAAATGCTTTGCAGAAGTCCTTGTAGATGTTGTCTGTTGCTCTTCGCTTATCCACCAATGTAATATCATCGTAGAAGGCCATCAAATGCCAAAAGGAGTGATTTGCCCTTAGTGAAGCCGTGTTGGCTGTCATCAGTCACCTCCTTGTTTTCCATGTACCTTAACATGGTTTCCAGGATGATCTGCTCCATGATCTTGCTGGGCACAGGGTTGAGAATGACTGTCCTGTGGTTCCATGGGTCTTCCTTTTTTCTCTTTTTAAACTTGGGGGTTATGTTTCCCCTTTTCCAATCAGTAGGAAACTCACCGTACTGCCACTACTTCTCAAATGTCATGGATAGCAGCTTAGCAATTTCATCCGCCAGTTCCCTCATGACCCAAGGATGCACCTCGTCATGTCCCATGGACTTGTACACCTTCAGTTTCCTTAGATGGTCTTGAACCTGATCTTCTCCTGCAGTGGGTGGTTCTTCATTCCTCCAGTCCCTGCCTTTGTCTTCTGCAGCTTGGGCGATGTGGCTGGAGCACTTGCCAGTGAAGACCAAGGCAAATAAGTCATTGAGTACCACAGCCTTCTCCACATCTTCGGGAACCAGGTCTCCTGTTTCCCTCCAGAGGGGTCTCACATTTTCTCTAGCCTTTCTTTTGTCACTGACTTACCTGTAGAAGCTATTCTTATTGCCCTCGACATCGCTGGCCAGATTTAATTCTGACAGGGCTTTAGCTTTCCTAATTGATCCCTGTCTGCTTGGACAATTTCTCTGTATTCTTCCCAGGCTACCCGTTCTTGCTTCCACCCTCTGTAGGCTTCCCTTCTGTGCTTGGGTTTGTCCAGGAACTCCTTGTTCATCCATGGAGGCCACCTGGCATTTTTGCCTGACTTCCTCTTTGTTGGGATGCATCGCTCCTGATGCTTGGAGGAGGTGATCCTTGAATATTAACCAGCTTTCCTGGACCCCTCTTCCCTGCAGGGCTTTGTCCCATGGTACTCTATCAAGCAGATTCTGGAAGACGTCAGAGTCTGCTCTCCTGAAATCCAGGGTAGTGAGCTTGCCGTGTACCCTCCTTGCTGCCCTAAGGATCTTGAACTCTACCATTTCATGGTCACTGCAGCCAAGGCTTCCCTTGAGCTTCACATTCCCCATCAGCCCCTCCTTGTTGATGAGAAAAAGGTCCAGCATAGCACCTCTCCTCATTGGCTGCTCTGTCACTTGGAGAAGGAACTTATCATCAGCGCATTCCAGGTACCTCCTGGATTGCTTATGCCCTGCTGTGTTGACCCTCCAACAGATATCGGGGTGATTAAGTCCCCCATGAGCACCAGGTCTTCTGAACGTGAGGCTACACCTATCTGTTGTCTGTAGAGGGCCTCATTTGCTCGGTCTTCCTGTTCAGGTGGCCTATAGCAGACCCCCACTATAATGTTACCTGTCCCTGCCTTGCCTTTAATCCTGAGCCATAAGCTCTCATTCAGCTCCTCGTCCATTCCCAGGCAGAGCTCCATGCACTTCAGCTGATGATTAACAAACAGGGTGACACCCTGTCCTCTTCTCCCCTCCCTCTCCTTCCTAAAGATCCTGTATCCTTCATTTCCAACACTCCAATCACAGGAGCCATCCCACTACATCTCTGTGATGCCAGACAGATCATAGCCCTGCAGGTGTGTGCATGTCTCTAGCTCCTCTTGTTCAGTTCCCAATTCAGGTGTTCAGTTATTTGTTTTGGTTTGTTTTGGTTTGTTTTTTTTGCTTTGTTTTTTGCTTTGGTTTGCTTTGCTTTGCTTTGCTTTGGGAACAGAGTGAGTGATGTCACTGTTTTCCCCAGCATGAAAATTCAAATCATTTAAGTTACATTTGAAGTTTGATGAGACTTTCTCATCTAGCCTTATCTGAACCATTGACACTCAGCAAATCAAAATCCTTCCCATAAGTGAATAGCTACAAGTGTTTTAAAATCATGAGTTACTGAGTAGTTGATACTTGTTTAAAAAAGAAAAAGAGTTTGAATAAGAAACATATTTGACTGTAATAAGGCTGTCAATGAACATGAGATTTGTGATGAAATGGCATGAACCTTTTATTTAAAGTAAGCATACCAAGGTATCATCAGGACTTTAAAACTAAAAGTTAAGGTTTTTTCAGCATTATCATAAACAAAAAATCCTAAATCTTCTCCTTATGGAAATATAAAAAACCCTCCTCCCCCTCACGCATACTGTCCTCTAACAGTAGATAACCTTCAAATCCTTCTTTGTCCAAAAACTTTGAGCAGTTTCTCAGCTTCCAGCAGTCTCTGCCTCTTCCCTGTCCTAAGAAAAATCCTTTTTATCTTGTGCCCTCTAGGAGGCCTGGCTGCATGCCTAATTGCTGATCCTCTCTGGGACTTCTCAGCCTCTGTTCCTGCTGTGGACCTCTGCTTTCTCTTTGTCATTCACACTCTGCTACTCATGTCCTGCTCTCCAGAAGCCTCCCCCAGTTGAGCAAGGTCAACTGTTCTCAGGGAAAGCAAGCATCTCCCCTTCTTCCAGAGGATTTCTCTTGACCCTGGCTTGAGCTGTCTGAACAATGCAAAGCAAAGAGCTTTCCTCTCTGCTGCCCATCTATATCCCTAAAAAGCAACAGAATCTGAAAAAAAAAATATTATCATAACTGCAAACAGAACAGATAAACACCCATTACGCTGATGCAAAGCCCAACTCTACAAGTAGACTCTAATCTTGGATTCCTGGGAGTCAGACGACTAGAAAAGACACGCTGGTTTTAAAATTACAGCCCATGTCAGAGATAAACAGGGCAATTTGAACAGAAGATTAGTGTAACCTGCTAAGAATGAAACAAATCATACGGACCAAAATGTGTCTCTACTACTTTGCAAGATTTTAAGTGGTATTATGTCATATTATTTTTATCATTCTTCTTAGATGTTACTGTTATTGTCACATGAACTCTGTGTATCAAATTCATCCTCATAATAGCTACATACTACTGAGAGAAATTATCAATGTTGTACATGTGGAAACTGAAGAACTGAAGGACTGGGAATAAGACCCAATACTGTGTGTAGATGTCTGAAATAACATTTTACTGGAAATTGGGTGTTTAAATCCAAATCTGTGGTCAAAATTTGTTCTCTGTGGTTCTCAGCCCTGAAGGTGCCTATATTTTGCAGTTTTTCACCTGTAAACTGCTTGGTATTTAAAGATCTTAACTACTCAAGCACAGACTGGGTGCAATTTGGACCTCCTGTGAGAGTTTGGTTAGGATGCCAAAAGCTCTGCCTTACCCTGTTGCATGGTTTTATCCAACGGCCACTGTCAGAAACTGTATCAAACAGTTGAAATGCAAAGGCAGCCTGTGCTTTCTGTAAAAATGAAAGGAGAATGTTGGTGACCATCACTGGCATCTTTTCCCCTTTCTTGTTTAGTAGGAGCTAAAGCATTTGCTTAAGATGTAGACGTGGGTTCTTCTCTGTCTCTTGGAATTGAAATCTACGTTTTCCTGTTTTCCAGATAACTGTCCCCATCACCAACACCATGCTTGACCCATAGCCCTAATGAGCATCTGTCTCTCTGCACAGGGACTTTAATGGAAAGGCTAAACAGCTTTTTTTCCTGGAGAGCTGAGCAATCAATCCATTTACATAAAAGTCGGTTTAAAGACAGCTTAAAATTCAAGTCTTTCATTTTCTAGGGATTGCTCTAACCTACATCATGCTGCAAAAGGTGCATTGTGGAAACACCACAATGAATGCAGCCACAACTGCAGTTTGTGAAATTTTTGATGGGTATTTATCCATAGCTAGAATACACTTACTTGATCAAATTCTTCACGACTGAAGGCGTGGTGCCATCTAGATTCTGAATACCAAGAAACTTACGTAGTCATGAGGTGTAGAATGTGCAGAAGTATATAAATGGCTATGAAACCTACAGGATAAATGAGAAGGCAGCTGAAGACACATAGGTGGCTGCTCAGTGTCTGCTGAGGTCACAGTTTTGGACTACATGACTAACGTCTACATATGATATCTATGTTTTCTTTTTGATGGCTTTATATATTTTTGAGTTTTAATTCTTTGTTTTAACAGTCTCAAAGTCCATAGCAAAACTTAATTTACTGCATTAAATTTTAACTCTGGGGCACAAGACCTTTCCAGAATGACTATGGTGTATAATTAAAAACATAGACGTTTAAAATATATGCACAGAAGACATAGAGTTGCCTGTTGAATTTAATATTGTCATATCTTGACCATTGATCCTCCAACTGGTGGGGTTTTTTTAATGGTATACTCTTCTCAACTCCTTCTGTAGCATCTCACCATAATATTCCTTAGTGCAGAACTAATCCCTTTAAGTTGCAGAAAAATAAGTTTGTTAAGGACATAAGAAAATAACTTATTCTGGTATTATTTACTGCTTTACTTATGGTTTAGCATTTATTGAAAAAAACAACACAGCAGAAACAGGATTCCTTATTCACAATCCTCACACCCAGTGCTTTTTATTATTTGTAAAATACTGCTGTCATTTTCTTTTGTAAAAGATGTGACACTAGGGGGGAAAAAATGATTGCTCATTTAAGTAGAATGCTCACAGGACAGAATAAGGTTTTAGATCCATTGGTTACCAGGTAAATTGAGATAATTCTGGTTCAAACAGAACCTGTTCCTCCTTCTTCTAAATTTGCATTACAAAAATATGAAAGAATCCTGCAGGGAGAAGGGGGAGAGTTGTAAGGGAAGAGTTTTTGGACAGCTGAAGGAAAAGAAGGGCACCTGCTGTTCAGCAAGTTGAGGGAATTGTTGCATATTGCAAATTTTCTGTGTGTTACCAGGACAAGCAGATGGCCAGAGACAGAGTTTTCTCCTTGTGTGTAGTTTGTCTCCTTACGTCTTGTAGTAGCCTATATCAAAGTTTCCCAGCATTACATTCAGTTCAATTTAACACAGTTAATATAAGTTTAAGCAGTACCAGTTGCTGTCAAAAGTGTCTACGTGGAATAGAAAACTCTTTCAAATACTTCAGCAAAGATGGCAGTATAAGGAGCAACACTGTTTGCTAACATTTCAGGGTGTTAACACAGACCCCTATGGAGGAACCTGTTGCTTCACTCAACATGAGTCACTTGTTTTTTTCAAAAAATTACTTTGCCTTCCTGAGCCTTCACAGGGAAAAGGATATAACAGCTTCTGTCTCCTGAGAACTGTTGCAAACTCTGATTTATGCTGACAACATGCAGAACTGGTCAATGTTGTTTTTTCTTTAATGCTACACCACCCTTTTCTTTTTTGAAAATGTTTTTTGTTCATAAAATTACAGATTGTCAAAAATATCTTTGTGGAAAACCTACACAGGCCTTTATTAGTTTTCTGGTTTTGTTAAATACTATTGAATATTAGTGACATACATATTTAAATTTAAAAAGTACATTAAAAAGTAGGGGATGCAGTTAAGCAGAGAAAACAGGAAGAAATATGGGTCTACATTCAGTAGTATCTGAGTATCTTCAGCAGGACATAGGAAGAGCAGGGACCGCTTTTTTCTGATACTTGTCCCTGCTTGAACTGCCTCTTTTCCAACAGCTGCTAAAACAAAAATAATCTGTGAAAATAGAGGCTGGGTCCCAGAATTTCTTTATATTTCTTATTTTTAGTTTCATTTTGTCCCTTCTTCTTGTCAGTGAATTCTATATTCTTGTCTCTGCAGTAACACATTTGAAACAGTAGAATGAGATTTAAGTATCTGTACAATTAGGTGGTCTCTGAACTGGTGTATTTTCATGAGTTTAGGACTGAAACCACCTAATATCTGTATTGGACAGCCATGTCCCTTTTGACAGTAACTTTTAGCTGCAGTCATAACCACAACCACAAATGGGACAATAAACTCTATTATTTCCACTTGGATGGGATTCCACACACAAAATAGTTGCTGCTCCAGTTTTCCAATACATATTCCAGTTTTTAGTTTTAGTTACTTTCTTTCACCTGTTAGTCAGCATGTATAGTAAGATCTGATAACTAGCTCAGATCAAAGGACTGGCAAATAGAAGCAAGGATCTCTAAGAAATAGAAATGTGTTTCAGATTTTTTTTCTCTTAATGGCAATGTCAGCTGCTCAAGGCAACATGACTCCCAAGGCTTTTCAAATTGTTTGTTGGAATTTGAAGTGGAGGTTCATCAGTCTTATCCAAGGGTAACATATCAGTTCTCTGATCAGTTCAAGTAACTTACTCGAGAAGCAGGTGTAGAGCAGAGCTATGTGAAACTTTCTGTGGGAATCCCACACACAGCTGAGATTTGAAAGTGGGATTTATGAATCATTTAGGAAACCAGGGATGAGTTTCCAGCAGAATGTTTCCCTTCTTTTCAGTTACTGGGTGGGGTGGTCATTTTGATCTGAATACCAAGCATCAGCTCTTTTCAGGAGTAATCAGTGGGGCAGCTGACTGGTGACCAAGCCACCGCCTGATGACAGGAGCTCAGGGATCAGCCTCACAAAGACGTAGTTCACCTAGTGCCAGGAGTGCCTGGTGGAAGGCAGTGGGCTGTAGATAAGATGTAGGTTGATTTCTGGGGTGAAAGTAATTGAAACGAGCAAGAGAAGGTGGGAGAGGAGTCACTGAAAGTTTTAAGCTAGACCTGGGAACAGGGGCTGGCAAAGCCAGTGTGAGAAAAGTGCACAAGGATTTTCTTGTAAGGCTCTTTTCTTCACATTGGGATGCAACAGCAGGCTCTAATCTTGGGGTTTTTAATAGCAAAATGCAACAGATGAAAATATTTCATAGCTCAGTGATTAACGCCCAGACTGCAGGCTGGGATACCAGAACCTCTACTCTCTCTGCCCAGTCAGAATGCCAAGGGGAGTCTGAGCCCATATCTCCCTTACTTTAAAGGAGTGCTCAGCTGCCAAGTTATTGGCCACCTTGAGGTTATTTTTACTGATCATTCTTTTTAGGAACTACTCAACACTCTCAAAACAAATGTACATATTTGGTTAGCCAAGGAATCCAGCAGTGTGGGCTATTCCTCATATCATGGGATAGAAAAGTATCAGTTCAAACCGCAGAGCAACACTGACATCCCATAAACTAATATTTTTACAAATTTTGATTTAAGCCTTTCTTTGATCGGGCCAGAGGCTAAGGAAATTCTCTCTAACATTTTAACTAAACCTTTTGTTATTCTGTGAAGATCATTAGGCTGTCCTTCTCCCATGACATATCATTTTGCTCATCAAACTCCCCAATAAGGAAGGATATAAGGGAAATTAAGTGAGCGTTATGAAGCTGGAATTAAAGAAACAGCATGTGAAGGCTGATGTTGTTTAGGGGAGAGTAATAAAGGTGGAGTTTTTTTGTTAGAAAGGAGTGACAACTCCTTTAATGACAAAGTCTTTAGTGTTTTATTTGTTTGTCTGATGCTTTTGCTTAGCAATAAAACACTAGATCCGAAGATACAGATAACAGAAGTGATACGCTATTGACAATATCTACAGTCTATTATTACAAGCCACGTTACCCTTAAGCCAGATCTTGGGAGACTGACTCATTATTTATTTTTATTCAAAGTGTGTTTTTTAAGATTATTTTTAAATGTTCTCTATATAAATACTATTATATGAAATGCACTACAGTTTTGGAAACAGGAATTAAATCTTACTTAAAATAAGAAACGAAGTTTCTTGCGAAGCGTTGCCAGAAAACACAGCTAGACTCTCACAAAAGAACTCTCAATCTTCGAAACTGTATTTCATCATTCAAATTAGCAGTAACATCTCTGTTGTTTGTCTCCTGTCCATCTGTTATGATACATGTATAACAGGACAAAGTTCTGTCAGAAACCTTCCAACAAAAGGCTAAGAACACCTGGACACTAGAGTATCACCAAATTTATTGCATCAGCTTTCACTAAGCCACTTTTATTTCAAGACAGTATCTTCCTAAATGTTGATCAGTGTTATGAACTATAATAAAATGTAAGTATAGCTTGTAATTAAAAGAACCTTCATGTGAAAATGGGATTTTAATTTTTTTCTCTCCAGCTCTCAGGTTCAGAAAAAAAATATTTTTAATTTTTAATTTTCCTTTGAGTTGCCATAAAAATGAAAATAACTATTTTCTTGCTCTGCATTAGGACTTCAAGGAACATTTGTATTAGATATGCAAAAGTACCACCTGTACAGCACTGAGCACAATGAAATTTTTATCCCAATTGACTGTTTAGGAGATTGGCTACAGAACATTTTTAGTTATCAGAAATGAGTTGTATTTGCAAAAAAAGTGCATAAATTAGCCACATTGTTACACACTGGTAATGGATTTCATTTAAGCAGCTCACCAAAAAAGTACACATGGCTTAGGTGTAGTGAGCTGTGACTATGTAAAATTCTGACAACCATCTATGCACATGCTCATTGAACTAAGTGATTCCTCATTTACTTCAGTCACTATACTTGAAGGTGGTTACCATCAGTTGTGTAAACAAGTGAGGTGCATACACTCCTGCATTAAACAAAAGGTGTTATATAGACTGGTATAGTGCTGATGAAGTCAGCTTGAACCACAGAAAGCTTTACACATTGTAGTGCTTGAGATGAAGAAATAAAACAAAACAAAGTAATTCCCCACAAAACCAAACGAATTTCTAAACTGTTACAGGTACAAATTTTTTAGCAGTGTTCTGTGGTGACACAGGATTATACTGACTTTGCCTCACTCCATCATGTTTAGTATATGCAGGAATAACAGTCACACTTTAAAATACTAGCTGGTTTGGTTTTGATAAGCATCCAAAAACCCTGCTGCTCATTTAAATTTTGATGCTGCAAAATTGCTTTCATTGCATTCTGTCATTTTCCATTGATTTTGTGGGATTTTTTTTCCTTTTGAGAAGGTCTGAGCATCTCCTTGTTATCAGAAGGGTCAAAAGGAGAGTAAAATATGCTGAAAAAGTAAAAACATGAAAGAGAGAGGTCTTTTTAGTTAAATAACATAGAACTGAATTTTACACAAACTTCAGCAAACAGACTATTTTACAATATCTTCTTTTCTGGAAGGCAAAGAAGTACTGAGAAGGTTCTTTCATTAGTTGTTTTGTTTCATCACTAAACCATTTTTTAACAGAAATGTTAAGTTTCACGTAAGCACTTATTTTTATCACTTTAACTTTAGTGATTATTTTTAAGATGTATAGAGTTGCAGCGCTGGCTGCAAAATGTTTCAAAATGCTTTTTTCATTGTCAAATGCCATTTTTTAAAATCACTTTTTCACATAAAGTAATTGGCTTTGTTATAAGATATTAGGTGCGGAACTGCATTTCTGCTCAAAATTAGAATGGTACATTTGGCACAGGCTATTAATATTACTTCAGGCTTTCATCTAAGGTGTGGGAAAAACATTCAGACCTTGGTATGCAGGCAGATAAGGAGCTGTACGTTTTCTTCATCCCATCTCTTCTCATCACATCCTATTCCACCCCAGACAAATTTTCTGATGCAATGTATTTTATAATATGGAACATCTTAGACTTTGTCCAGGGGAGGGAGGTCTTAGTTTCATCACGACGCAGAATAAAAGCAGTTTTTCCAAATTCACATACAGGTATTCATTTGTTTTGCTTTTTCCTGGACAGATCTACAGAAATCTTGAGTACCAAATGATGTTAGCCACTGAAAATTGATTCAGTCTTTTACCCTCTGAAATTTTTCAACAAATACACCCTTCGATATGTTTTAGTGCCGTTGCAAGAAAAAGACTAGTGAGGGTGAAGTTTGAGATGGTTCAAGGACTTTGTTTATAATATACCTACCAACTGAGGCTCTTCTAATAAGCTCTTTATTTTGCAATCAATTCAGAAGTCTTACTGAGATATTTCTCACTAAACAATGGTAATTTTACTTCCAAATATGGTGGAATACAAGTGGAGGTCAATGTAGTGGACTAGCAGCATGCTCACATTGTGTACTTACTTGGGATTAGAGTATGCTTGTTTCTCAAGTGGCTTAGATTTCATGTCACCCATCATTCCTCATCAGGATGTCTAAACAGTCTCTTATTTTTCCCCTTCATTTATCCCAAGGCCAACTACATGAGAGACTCCATGCACCCCTTCACTGCCCCAACCGCAAGCCCGTCTGTCTGCCAAGCCATTTATTTATGGTATCAATCTACTAACTTCTCTTGAAAGTCTGGTTATTTTTATGCTAGAAGGCATTAATCATAGAATCATAGAACCATAGAATGGTTTGGATTTGAAGGGACCTTAAAGATCCCCTACCTCCAACCCCCTGCCAAGAGCAGGGACACCTTTCACTAGACCAGGCTACCCAAAGCCCCATTCAACCTGTTCTTGAACACTTCCAGGGTGGGGGCATCCACTACTCCTCTGGGCAACCTCTTCCAGTGCCTCACCACCCTCATAGAAAATAATTTCTTTCTTATATCTAGTCTAAGTCTACCCTCTTATAGTTTAAAGCCATTACCCCTTGTCCTATCACTCCATGCACTTGTAAAAAGTCCCTTTCCAACTTTCTTGTAGGCCTCCTTCAGGTACTGAAAGGCTGCTATAAGGTCTTCCTGGAGTCTTCTCTTCTCCAGGCTGAACAGCCCCAAGTCTCCCAGCCTTTACTCATAGGAGAGGTGTTCCAGCCCTCTGATCATTTTTGTGGCCCTCCTCTGGACAAGCTCCAACAGGTTCATGTCTTTCCTGTGCTGAGGGCTCTGGAGCTGAACACGGTGCTCCAGGTGGGGTCTCACCAGAGCAGAGTAGAGGGCGAATGGATGTTATCAATTGATTCTTCAGTCTTTGCAAAGTTTCAGGAGCGCTTAAGCTATCAGACGAAAATGTCCCCACTCCCTCCTCCCTTCATGTTTTAAAACGGCAGGCTGTCTCTGTAGACAAGAGAGATTTTCTCCACTGATGTCTAAAGCAGACACTGTTCAGTTCCGGTATTTCAGGGAATATCTCACTAAAATGCAAAGATAGAAAAATGCTGATGAATGTATGGCCTCACCAGTCTGTGCCAGTGAGTTAAAATACACTGTCAGCTGTTCACAAAACAAAATAGCTGTTCACAGTCATGTATTTAACGTAGTATAGTATGAATAAGATATTGTACAATGCTTGCAGTGACAGGCTCTTTCTCCCATGGAGGTGTGTGTGTTTGTTTTTTTTGTAAAGCCTGATCTAATTTACTGTCTAACCACGTGTTACACAAATCGACAACTGAAGAAACGTCTCTTGCATTCCACATTACTCTAAATTATTTGAATTTTCTTCTGCTCACTGTATTCACCCATATTTCCCTAAAAATGAGTAATGATACTATCGTGCCATAGGTGGAAAAAAACTTTACAAGAAAGAGGCAACTGAAATAATTATTAAGAGACTGATGAACTTTGCTTTAGTTTACATCCATTTATTCCCTGTGTGGTAGGTACACTGGTCTATGGAAAACCTTAGCCCATTCACTTCTCGTAGTTTTTCTAACTCTTCAGTCAACAAAAAGCAGCCCACACTCCTGAGCCCTATTTGGAATATGGCTTTGTAAGGCAGTGTTAACAGTTTTATCCGCTCTGTTGTTAAGACAGGATCCTGATCCTCAATATCAATTCGGAGTGAAGTCCGTCATTCTTAGGTTTTCTTGTGCTGCTTAACACAGAACTATTGGGAACAGATTACAAAGTTTAAGTAAACAAAGGAACAGATAAATGCACATAAAATTTTTCAAAACTCTTGAAATGGCTACTAATCATTAATAGCAATACCTTGCTGCTCTTGAAAATCTCACTATAAAGCAGGTACCACAAAGGGTTTCCACATTCACTGTTTGGCTGTCACATTTTTCTTCGGGATGTGAGCTCTTTGTACAAATGTGAAGGAGATTTACTAGGTTATTTCATCAAGTCCATGCCAGCACATGAGTACTTCAACCTCTAGTTTCTGGACTGAATTGCAGAGATCAGGCTTGAGCACACGCTTTGCCCCTGAAATCAGTGTGCTCCATGCAGGGACATCGAGACACCTCTGAAAGGTGAACTGAAGGAACAGAGACCAGAGGTGTTTTTGAAATGCCATCTGTCCCCAAAGCGGGGGACCACTTGTTTGGACAAATACAACGGGAATTTCTCTCACAGTATTCCCCATCTTTTTCAATACTGAGCAAGGATACTGATGTAGCATGGAAGAGCATACGTCTCCTTTCCTTATTGCCCTTCTTGCTACAAATCCATCCCGTTTTCCATTAGCCTGTTATTTGCACTCAGACTTCATCTAAATTATTGATGTGTAGCCGATAACACTTCCAAGCTTGCGCTTAATGAGAAACGGATTTAAATAACGCTTTCTCTGTTTCTGTGGTGTATGAATTCTTCCTCTGAGAACTGAAGGAGATTTAGTGGGTTGTTTCATCCAATTCTTTGTCAGGACAAGACTACCTTTATCCCTTAATTCAGAGTAGGTTATGTAGAGTAGCAAGTAAGGAACTTATCCACTACACTAAAAAATATGGATGAAAGGTAATGAATGACACAGCCATTTTCAGTCATGCCTAAATTTGTCCCGCTAAAAATATAAAATAAAAACTAGTAATGCACCAATAGTTGGCTATTTTAATGGGTCACACTGCTGCAGATTTCTAATCCTTTACAGAATAATTTTTAACATAGACTTAGAAGAAAAAATACCAGCACAACTTTTCTGACCATCTCAACAAAAACAGCATTCTGGAACTGTTGAGGGCTTAAGGTTAAAGTCTTCCGCACTGTATTGCTGTCTGTCTCTGTTTATCCAACACCTAGCCCTGACACCAAAAAAAATCCATTGCATAAATCCAGGTGACAATCTCTGTGGTAATATATTCCCCACCACCTGACTAAGTCCAGAGAGGGGAATCAAGCCATAGTATTGTCTGGCTGGCAGTCCTTAAACATCACAAAAAAGTATCTGTGGATTTAGACTGCATTTATCTGGGGGAAGAACAATACCCATATGTTTACCAGATGACTACAGAGCTGGGTTGATTGAGTCAAAGTTCAAGGCCACAACAAAGGATAACTTGTTTCTTCAGAACTGGCTTTGGTTAGATTGCTGTTTACAAAGGAATTTTTTTTAAATGAATATTCCATAATATGTCAGAGGATCACCATTCATTGTTATCTTTTTATTTATTTTTCAGATATGTTCTCTTAAACGCAATTGTTTTAAAAGCTATTTTCATTAAGGATTTATTTCCATTACAGTGAATCACAGTTGGAATTATAGCATATGTAGTTGTCTTAATTCTGAAGTCAGAAAACTGAAAATTAATTCTGAATAGAAATGTTAGGGAATGTGTGTGCTCACTCTCATAGTCTCACTCTGTATACATATACACCTACACACGCACACATAGGCATAAGGTAAAAACAAATAATAATAAATTAATACGCATGCACACACACATCTATACCTGTGCATATATTATTAGTAAGTGTATATAAGTAGTGACATTTATATGTATAAAGATATGTCTGTATGAGTGTGTGCACGCATAAAATTCCAGTTTCTTCTTCTTCATCCACTAAGTTACTTAAAGTTGGAAGGGAAGGGGCAGAAAGATCTTAGTTTTGCTTTGTTTTTCACATCTGAAATGTTCTGCATCACGGGTTGAAAAATTCTGCATCATAAGATCCTTAAACAAAGTGTTCACATTCTTTTATCTTGCAAGCCTTTCTCTAAAGCACAGTAAATATTATCTATAGTGAAAATATTAGAGACTTTTGACAATTTTCCCTGATTAATGTGTGCTGTGTACATCCAAGAAATAGTAGTGGTCTGGACTCTGAACATATTTCTTTTGTGTTTATATAAATGGAAATAATGCAAATAAAAATCTCCTTTATTCTTTTAGGCAGGCTACTTACACCTTGAGTTTAATGGAGCTACCCTGCACCTTGAATAGGCAAGGAAAGACAAGCGGTAGGCAGGGAACAGGTCCAAAAATTTTCTGTTGATCTGAAGAGTATTACAGGCCGAGAAATAACTTTTCCCACAGAGGTGGATGGATACAGCATAGAATCCTGTGTTTCCATGGATCAAATGGCTTCCGAGGTCTGCACCTGGAGTGACTTGCTGAAGGAAATATCTTTCCCAAAGAGAATAATAAACTTGCAGAAACTGGAAGGCTTGCTGTATCGTAAATGTTCACATTGGTAACTTTGCATTACCAAAGGTTTAATTAAATAATTGTTTTTCTTTGGAGTAGAATCTTTTAGTTGGTTAAAATAAGATTTAGTTAAAAATGAAATTATAATTCATTATCTAATGCAAATAATCTAAAAAGCTGGCTGGAAAGGGGCTGAGAAAACCCTCTAAGTTTGAGAAAGCCAGTTTGGTGACACTCATAAAATACTCAGATTCTGTTGCAAAGTCACAACATGTTGCTGGAGAAGTATCTAGATGTCTGAGTGATGAAGGGATCAAAGTATTTGCCATTTGCAATATTGTATTTATGTATCTCTGTTGGTATGAAAGGCACCTATTCCAGTTCAGTGGAGCGACAAATATCACAAAAATGCATGATTTTCTAACATTACAACAGCAAAAGCCCCACTAAATAGTGTAGACTAAAAGAAACACAATCCAAGTGACATTAAAATCGTTATTTCTTGGAACATGGGAAATTTAATCAGATATTGGGACTTTTAAATGTTATTTTTTAGCCAGAAGAGTAGCAAAATCCTGTAGCAGGCTGTCCAGAGATATAGTGGGATCTCTGTCTTCGGAGGTGTTTGGCAACCTGCCCTGATTAGACCTGCTTTGAGCAGGGAGTTGCACTAGGTGACCTCTGGAGACCCCTTCCAGCCTGACCTAGTCTATGGTTCTGTGATTGCATGATTCTGATGAACGATCAGAAGGTTTTCAAACCAAACTAAAATAATGAATTCATATTCTTGCCTCTCCTGTGTTGTTCAGGCTGTTGATGTACAGTGGAAATTTTAAGAGTTTTATTCATGACAGTGCCACAGGTTTTGTTGCCTTCTCCAGTTATCTGCACCCCTCTGCTGTGTCATCACCACATTGGACACATGCATCCTTTTGTGTTCTGGGCTCTCAGTAGAATCCTGTTTTTAAGTCTAATAATCAGTAAAGGGTTTGTCAGCTTTTACTTCATGAACATAAGACCTAACATTGGTCGTTTCTGAAATATGTGGACTTTGTTGTAAATAAATAATTCTGTCTGCCACAGGACACGTCAGATTTTCTACAATTCTTTATATATATTGCAGACAATATTCAGATACTGATAGTTACTTGAAGTAGGATTAATTAATCTTTCAAGACTAATTCTGAATGGAGAAAGTAAATAAACAATAAAAATGCTGTTCAGAGTCCATGCACGTGAGAAGAAAAAAAATGACTAAAGTTGGAGAAATTGGAAAACAAATATTCTTTGTCTGATTTGAAAGTGCACAGGCACTGCAGTGAAATATCACTCCCAATATATCTCAATACCAACTTTCAAAAACGTGTACACCCACGCATGTACAATATATATGCTTATACATACACACACACAAATGCATAGGTAAACAATGAGCTTTATCACCATAACTGTCCTTCTGGGATAATTGGGAGTGTGTAAATGACCAAATATCAAATGAATCATTAACAAGATTCCCTAGTAGTTCGTTTTCCTACTCTTTTGTTCTCCTGCAAATTTTCTTTCACTTCTTGGAAAGCAGGATCCACAATCTTAAGTACACTGTATCTTTTCAAGTCTATGAGATTGGAAATAGCATTTCACTACTACATGAAAAAAAATCATTTGCAGGAAAAAATATCATCAGGACCGTAAGAGGAAACTATGAGGGGAACAAAAGCCAGCAAAAACTTACTTTGGAGACAAGTCCTACTATTGACAAAATGCCCAAGCAATGAGATGTGTATGATACTTCTATGCCATTTTAACATATAACATCTGTTGAATTTCTTTGATCTAATTACACCTGGTTTGCCTCCTTCTATGCTTTGAGTGTTGGGAGTTTTACCCAAGAAAGAAGCAGAAGTCCAACCTTGCAATAGGAACTTCCAAGTAATATATTTATTCTGTTATACCAGACTTTTTTTTATTTTTGGAATCCAATGGAGCACACAAAAAGCATCAGCTGAATGATAATGGAGAAATTAAAATTATTGCAATGGATTAGCCAATATTGGCATATCTATACAGAAAAATATTGACTGATATTTTTTAACATATTAAAAATAAAGTATTCACTAAGTCAGTTAAAATCTGAATTATGTCTAGTCTTTGGTTTTGTTAAAGGTATATAAAATATATGAAAAAATCTGTCATCCAAAATATTTTTATATATTTTTATCTTCTGCCATTTAAAGAAAATGTTTCTAAAGTATAGAGAAAGATGAGAAGAATCCGTACAGACATGCACAAAATAATGAATTCCTGTGAGCATGAATAACTATAGTTAATGTTTTTGAAGATGACATTATATCACTACTACATGCTTGCTTTATAATTAGTGATAGAATTTTCTTAAAATATATATATTTCAAATTTTTTTTATCCTAACTGTGATTTTATTCTCTGTTGCATTATGATCACCATTAAAAGGCAGACAATGATTTTATACCAAAGAAGACAAAATATGATTTGAAAACTGTTGAAATAAGTACTGCCTTTAACAACTTTATTTTCTTTTTTTTCTCTTCTGAAACAAAGGATTCCAGCAGTCTGAACACAGTTTCCAGTTTCCTGTTTTAAAGGAAGGTTTTTTTTCATCAAAGCTTTTCCAGTATGCAAACTAATAAACCCACAATTTAAGCTGAGATGCGAAGGTCATACAAGGGAAGTACTTTCCAGGCCTCCTTTTTTCTATTTTCATGCCAACCATTTGAAACATCATACTTTTTTAGGAAGTGGTTACCCTAGTCTTCCCTTATAGTCAGCAAATCACGTCATTTGAATGAGTACGATATCCTTTCCATCTATTGCTTTCAAGAAACGTTTTCAGGAATGTTATTTTAAGCTTAGGCCTTAGCCAGGTATCACCTAATCTAATAGAAGGACAGTAGTATAGATTCGTCCATCCTAGGTCCTCCTTACAGCTGATGAAGTAAACTGTTTCAGCATATTTCAGCATGGGAAATCAATTGCCATGTTTTTAGATGAAGCTCCTGTAAAGACTGGCAAGTACATGCTTCAAAAGCCAGTTACTTGCATTGTAATTCTAATAAAAGAAATATTTAAAGCAAATGCAAGTTAAGACTAGAGTGCAAATCATTTTGCAATAATATGTCCTTTCCTTACATTCTGCTTAATTGATGAGGTATTTGCCTTATCAAAAGCTAGAAATTACATTCTCACAGTCTACTTTCAATTCTTATGTCATACCTGAAAGTCTACTTAGCTTCACTATGTGCTTTATAATTGAAACATACTTCTGAAATTTTTGTTATTACTAAAGTCATATTTATAACTATATATTAATTATTATAAGATGAATAGAAGCTTGAGAGATAATTCTGTCAATCTGATTGTCTAACACTACAGCAATAATTTTTCAGACCTGTTCTGTATACACAGATTAAATTATGTAGTTCAAAAAGAAAAATCCATATGCATATTTTATTTTATTTTTGCAGTTTTCAGTTCTTAATGACCTCAAGACAGGATATTTTGAGGGGATTAATGATCTCCTGGAAGATGTTCATTGCCCAAGGTATAAAGATTTAGGCTAGTCATTAACCCTGGGGAAATATTTTGTACTTCGATGATTGCTGTCAAATTGCTTAATATATTCAGACTCTAAATAAGTGGTTAAAGACTGATAAAGCAAATGTAAAACTTGAAGCGTCTGAAAAGATTCACATTAAAACAACCTCTTAGGAAAAAAAAAATATCTTTAGAATATCACAGAATCACAGAATCACAGAAGCACAGAATGGTAGGGGTTGGAAGGGACCTCTGTGGGTCATCTAGTCCAATCCTCCTGCCAAACCAGGGTCACCTACCACAGGCAGCACAGGACCTTGTCCAGGCAGGTCTTGAATATCTCCAGAGAAGAAGACTCCACAACCTCCCTGGGCAGCCTGTTCCAGTGCTCCGTCACCCTCAGAGGGAAGAAGTTCT
>Ga0065711_1038877_pt1 | contig 18324 bp, 10 predicted proteins | sample Hoacrofraction12_FD_59098 | JGI IMG/M metagenome (GOLD analysis project Ga0065711, IMG submission 59098) | Hoatzin crop microbial communities from Cojedes, Venezuela - Epithelial fraction 12 v2 (version 2) | ecosystem: Host-associated > Birds > Digestive system > Esophagus > Crop | place... | reverse complement strand
AAGGAGACTCCACAACCTCCCTGGGCAGCCTGTTCCAGTGCTCCGTCACCCTCAGAGGGAAGAAATTCTTCCTCATGTTCAGACGGAACTTCCTGTGCTTCAGTTTGTGCCCATTGCCCCTTGTCCTATCACTGGGCACCACTGAAAAGAGCTTGGCCCCATGCCTCTTGCCTGCCTGAGTGCTCTCTCTTCTCACCAGCTGGCCTGGGATGGGCAGCCTCCCTCCACTGCCAGAGTTTCAAAAGAAAGCAGCCTCATGAAGTATTGCTTGGGAGATCTGGGTGGAGTTTTGGCTCCTTCTGGCCTCTGAATTACAGATGTCTTTATACAGGAGGAGGTGCTGAGCTGTTCCAGAGTAGGAGCCTCCAACCCTGTACCGGTGCATGTGTTTAAGCACCCAGTAAAGGCTGCAATTCAAAGCAGAGGCACTGATTTATTTTAGGACCCCCAAGGCTAGTAAGAACAGAGAAAGAAAGCATCTGAATACTTGTTGAGCCTTACAGGCCTAAGCTCCTGTGTGGTCTCAATTTCAGTGGAATTTGGTTACAGTGCTCTCGTCGGCAAGCATCTAGTCAGGCTGAATTATTGTGTGTTGTTGGCAGCAAACAGGGCAAACCCAGTTATCCCAGTGCCTGCGACCCTTGCAGTAACAGGGAACTTCTGAGGTGGAATACATCTGAATCATCCCAGCAAGAAGTCCAACGGGGTTTTTCTTCTGCATGGGAAATAGCATAGGTAAAAACCAAATTCTCTGACAATCCCAAATCTGCCTACACAAATCCAGCATTCACTGGGGATATCAGCGCATGAACAGCATATACCAGATACGGCGTTTAAAAAGGAGGCCTTCCTGCAGCACCTTTTTAAATGCACCTGTCGTCTCCTACTTGCTTTCTCTAGCTCTGTCTTTGGAATTATTTACATGTTGTGAACTTCTAATCATCTCCGAGATGAGAAAGTGTCCCAGCTCTAAAGGGAAGGTGAAATTCCATCACTTCTTGTGATGCAAATATTTTGAAATAGGGAAGACTTTCCTTCTTAGCCTTTCAAAGTGGATCATGAGATGTAATTACAGTAATTTCACTGCACAGCTACAAATACAAGCACATGGAAGGCAGGTGGGCAGTCCTGCATGGCTGCATGGCTAACAAGGGGTGGAGGATTTGTAGATCGTCAGCTTCCAAACCTTGGATCATCTCCAACCCTGAATACAGAAGCAACTGTCAGATATGTCATAAAAAAGGTCTCATCCCATCATTATCTTTCTGGTGACAGTAGTCCGTAATTTTTTTCTCAGAAGGTTATTCACTTTTTAATTACATCCCCACCCCCTGTAGTCAGGAAATTGTGTCTTGTTCTGCATCTGAATCTGCCTGAAATGATCTTTCAGGCACTGAATTTTTCTTTTCCTTTTGTCGGTAGTGCAAGAAATTCACCCTGTTTTTAGATTTCTGTATGCAAGTATCTATATGCAGCGCTTGAGTTACGTCTCAGCTTCCTGTCAGTGAGCTAAATAAGTTGAGTTCCTTAAGCTTCAAATCGTGACTTGTTTTCCAGTCCCTGGAGATACTTGTGACCCTCTTTTGAACTCTCGTACCCTCTCTGTCCTCATTATTTCCGTATCTTTTCTGAAGGTGTGGACAACAACATACGAATAGCTACAAACAGTCGAACCAAAGGTATATGTACCCTAGTGTCCTGCCTCTGGCAGCACTTCCCACAGATGCCATGGGAAGATTAAAAACGGTGAAAACAAGGTGCTGCTTTCTTTTCTGCTACCTGCTGCAGCATCCAGGTGCTCTGCTGCTCATTGAGCTACACACGTACGCTCTTAACGCGAACTGGGATCACTTCCCATTTTCTGCTTGACAGTCCTGGTTGTGTGAATCCAGGGGCCGCCTTAGCATATTTCTTGCCACTGCAGTGCCTCAGAAGCTCACGCTGACCTGCTGTCTGTGAAAGTGTTGAAGTCCTCCATGGAGTCGCAGCTTTCCAAGACAGCTTATGGGCTCCAGCAAGCAAAACTTGCCATCTGTTGGAGACAGTGCACACGATCCTTCAAGCTAACCTCTTGCCATCGACTCTCAAGTCCAGCCATGAGTTGCCTCCTGCACAGGTTGCATTGAACTAGGACATGCGTTTTTCTAGAAGAAAACATTCCACACCCCCAATTTAAAACTTACAGAGTGCAGAATTAGGATTTGACTTCAGACCACTTCGAACTCTATCTGCATTTCACCTCCTATTTGGAAAGTCAGCCTTGCCTGCTTTCCAGAGATTTGGAAATGGAGTACAGTGGACTTCAGCCTACTGTAACATGCCTGCAGTAATGTTACCTGAAAGCTTGCAATGATCAGGGTTCCTAAAAAGTGTGGAATCTACTTATATTAAATAAATATATTTAAATGCATAGTTGGCTCCTGGATTTTTTGAGACTTTATCTGCAGAGAAGGCTTAAAAAAGAAAACCGGCGTTGACAGTCTTTCTAAAAGAAAACTGAGAGTCCCTCATAATAGCATAATTACTCCAGGTATTAGAGCATTAAAAATAACAGCAACATTATAGAGAAAGGAATGAGTTAGTTGGCAGTACTGCCGCTACCTTGGTTTCCTAGGACTTTCAAATGATTGTGAGAGAAATCTTATCACACTCACATCTGCAGGTGTTTCCACACCACCACCCATTCACTCTGGTACAGAAAACACCCCCACTCCTGCTCTCCTTCGTGCAGCCTCAGCCCTGAATCCCATCTTTGCTCCTCAGCATCACAAGCACAGGCACTCACAGCCTTGCTGCTTTACCTACAGCTGTCCCCTGCGTGCGAGACCCAGCCCCTCATCCACGCGTACACATCCCCAAGTCAGCACGCACACACCAGACCCTGCGCTTGCACATGGTGTCACTTGATATTGTATCCTGGAGACGGGACAAGACAGGGGAAGGTCCCTGTTGTTCAAGCACTTAAGGTACCTGAGTCCATTTGAAGAGGGAAATTGGCAAAATGGCTTTTGCATCTTGTTTGGGTTTAGGAGCTGCCAGATAGGTGAGTACAGGTCTGAGCTGCTGTGTCCCAAATCGAGTGGCTGTGATGGATTATATTTATACCGCCACTGTTCCAGCCTTTGACAAACCATCCCACACATCTGTTATATTAGAAGGCTTCAACCTAATATTTTTTGAGCTGGGCATATGGGAACATGATTATATCATCTTTATTTGTTTTTCTCCATTCACTCTCACTCCTCCATTCTTCCCTCTCCCCACGGTTTATCATTTAAGGATCCATTAAAATATGACACAGTGTTTTTCACTCATCACTGTCTTTTTTCCCCCTTGTCAACAGATGCTTACCCCAATTCTGAAGTGATCTATGTGTGGACTAATAGCACCACAACATCTGTGGTGGTGGCTGAAGACGGTTCACGACTTAACCAGTACCACCTGATGGGACAAACTGTTGGAACTGAGAACATCAGTACCAGTACGGGTAGGGAGAGTATTTCCACCCTATGGTTGCTGATAGCTGGAGCGTGAGGGGAGAGCCACAGGATGCAGTTACTTTGCAGGGGGGCTGGGGAAGCATCTGTGGGATGGGGGTGCTGGATAGATCCTGTGTGGATTCCTGGCTACTGAGCAGAGGCACTGAAGCACTGAGGGCTATATGCTGGCTCCTAGGTACGTCGCAAGGCTGTTGTTGAAGAGGCATCCAAATCGCTGCTATTGAACAGGAGCGCTGGAGAAGCTGCACGCAGCTTCTCGGCGAGCGCCTTCGCTGAGGCTGCCAGTGCTAGCGCTGGCTTGTTTCCCCATGGGAGGAAGCACCCCAGGAGGCACGCACCACCCACGCGTTTGATCCGTTTCAATCATCGCTTTTAAACGATTTGCTTGATGAAACCACAGGGGCGGGAGGGAGCAGAGGGCCGGTGGGGGCCGTGGCGTGGCTCTGCAGCGTGTCCGGGGGACCACGTGCCCAGAGAGGAGGTGCAAACCCCGAGGATTCCCATTCCCTCTCGGGGCTTCAAGCGGAGGCGCCAGATGTGGCAGCATTAGGGAGGCAAAGAAGCTTTAATCCCAGGCCGGGCACCCGCGTGAGCCGTGCCCCCCTGCTTCTTAAGGCTCCCACGCAAGGGCAGCCCTGGGAGCGCATTGGCACGCACTGGGGCTCCCGGGGGTGTGGAGGCCAGGACAGGGGTCACGTGGGCTCATCAGGACCAGGGGCTTAACCGGGTTACACAACGCGCTCGCCTGGAGAGCATGAGTGGCATCCCGCGTTGGGGCTCCTCAGCCTGCTGCGAAGGGAGAGGGGATTTCCACCGCTGCTGGTGGTGTGGGGCTTGGCAGGGGGCAGAGGGGGCTTGGGGAGGGGAAAAGGGGCAGCTGGCTGCCTGCAGCAACACGGCTGGGAGCGATTCGGGCTCCCAAAGCACGGCAGAATCTGCTGGTGATGCACTGTGTCCCTGCTGGGAAATGACGGGCTCTGAGCCGAAGGCAGGGTTGCAGAGAACAAGATAAAGGGTGAGTTAGGAACCTGTTACTGTCCGCAGGAGATACAGGAGATGTTAGAGCAGGTGCACGTACACTTGCACACAAAGTTAGCTGGACCGAAACGTGAAGGCGCATAAAGCTTTCTGCTCACACTGTCCACACATGGCAGATAAAGAGGGGACAGCTGAGCTTGCCGCTTACTCTCCAAACAGGACACAAAGTGAGGGAAGGCTTGCCTTGGGGCAGCGCAGGGGAGCCACGAAACGCAACCGCCATCTCCGTGCTATAGAGCTTCCCCCCCTCCCTTGCCCATTTCGGGAGACACAAAGCTGTTGCTAAAGCAAAGATACCTGAAGTCAAGAAAAGCATATAGAGTCAGAGCAGCCACTGCTGCAGAAAAATGACAAGTACACCATCTCCCATTATAGACCAAAGACACTTTTTTCCTTACCAGTTCACCATCATAGCCGCGTTGTTTTCTGCAATGAACGGCAGCTCCCCTCTTGCCTTCATCATTGCCAAGAAAAAGATCCAGAGGATGTACCGAGGCATCTCCTACAAGCTCGTCCTGCTCCTCAGAGCGAGAAAACCATCTAGCCCAGGCAGGGAGTGCTCCAGTGTGTAAGCTCCAGACCACTTCCAGTTTGCAGCTTTGCCTGTGAAATCTCCTTGTACGCCTCAGCCCAAGGAAGCAGGGAACTGTTCAGACAAATCCCAAAGTTTCTGCCCAGTAACCACCTCCCTCCTGTATCTTAAGATTTAGGCTAATAAATGTTTGTTTTCCAACGTCAAGATTTTATATTGATGTCCCCGGTTACATCTGTGCTGGCTGGATTCTGATTGCAGGGTGGATCACAAAGAGCAGGACACAGATTGTAACCGGGGATTAGCAAAATACAAAAATCCGATTTTGCACAGGGAAGGCATCAGTCAGTGATGGATTTTCTGGACTTCATCAGGCTCGTAGGAGGCCAGTAATCAGGGTTACTTACGAACGGCCGTCTAAGGCACTTCTTCCTCCTATTGAATTGTTGAACACGAAAAAAGAAAAACCAAATAGCTATTGCACAAATCCAAGTGCTTGTATCTTTTGTGGGTTTTTTTGACACACAAGTCAAACTATACAGCCCTTGGAGTTACATAGGCAAAATGTTTGTGTATGTCATAGGACATTTATGCTCTCCTTTCCAGCAGACTTTTTTTTTTTTAAATGGAAATGATGTTCCTGCACCAATCCCTTGAGATTCTGCTGATTTTGTAGGCAAGTCACAAAGTTTAGCTGTCTTCTCAGAAAAGATATCCTAGCACTCATAAATCACCATTCAGTCTTGAAATAGGGAACGTTTTAGCCATGCCATGGAAAATAGCTGTGACGTGTGCCACCTGTTTGAGGGTTTTTTTTGTGCTAAAACATCCTCAAAAGTCATTCACCCAAAAGAGAAGATATTTGACTACTCACACTGCTTCCAACAGGCCCAACATCTGTTACATCCTGGTGGTGCAAGAGCTGAAAACAGTCAGATACAGGATTTGGGTCCGGGTGGATCTCGTTGCTTTCCGCAAATGGTTGCCCAGTTCTGTTCCCCATACCCAGAATCTCTCATTGCTAACTTAGGATCTGCAGTGCCATAAAACAAAACAAAAACCCACTCTCTTATCTTCTGCCAGCTGGAGCCTGAGCTCTGAAATATCCAAAGCCTAAATAATAAAAGAAGCATTCAACCCTTCATTTTGCACCAAATAATTCTGATTTTTCCTTGAGATTAATCTTTCCCCTGCATCACTCTAAAAAGGACACAGGCATTTCTTGTGGGCCGAAATATTCTGGGTGTCAGCATGGTTAGGAACTGTGGTGTCACAGACCTAATGTCAAGATCATCCCAATATAATTGTTGATACACCTAAACCCAGGTATATCCAGTAAACAAACAAGCCTGGGGGCTGATCCAGCCTCATTAAAATACTCTACTGAATCCCAACACAATGGCAACGGAAAAGCACATGTAAGACCCTGGAAAATTTGTAAGCATGATCTCCAAAACTACATCATCTTGATACCAAAAAAATACTGTAGCAGCTTCTAAAGGATAAAAAAACCCTTAAGACCAGCAGCAGCACAGTAGCATAGGTCTGTGAAGAAATGCAGCCATTCCCGCTCTAGGGCTTTTCATTAGTGCTAAATTTGTTATAAAAATTGTTTTGTGCAATGATGAGCGGACCCCCTCAGGAACAGGATTCTCTTTTAAGTGCTACATAAACCTATAACAAAAATTAGCTCTTGCTCAAGAAAGCTTATTGTCTAAAGATAAACAGAAGTAAAAGGGAGCTTTGCCACTCCAACAAAGCCAGGATTTTGTTCTGTATAAACAAAAGGCCAACTCAGGCAGCTTTTAGCTTTACTTTAAGCAGTGGTCCCCGAGCATTAAAAAACAAGCTGTGGGGTTTTCTTAAGCCCTAAGTCTGCTGGAGGAAGCATTCCTAGTGTTGGCATTTTTGAAAGAACAGCATGGGAAATCAGAGAAGATACTGGCTGGAAGAAGAGCAAGTACAAAATCAAGGTGATATCATTATTTCAGTGAAGACAAGAGCTTTGATGGGTTAAAGAAAATGATAAGGTAAAAATCAGCTGTGGAGGGCCATCAGAATGTAGGCATTCATTTTATGCATTTTAAAAAGGCAAAAAAGAGGTCCTGTTGCTCTGCTGAAGCTGTATAATTTTTTTTATTCCAGCTCCAAAAGCATACTGTCAAAATCAATCATGCACATCGTCACTCCTTAGTGAGCAGGGAAACTGTGACTCAAACACATCCCAGTACAGCAGCAACTCAGAAACAGATTACAGGCACATAGGCCCTGCTGCTCCTGGCATATTTTATGGGTAAGCCACAAACTGAATGCTCCTAAATAAAGAGCAAGTGGGCTTCCTCCTGAGACCACAGCATGTTCAGCATCCCTGGTTCAAAATTACACTAAATGGAAGGGAATTAGATGCCGCTTCATAGGGATTTTCTCCCCAGTTTCACAGCATTCCCTGTCCATTTCCACATCCCTCTTCAGAAAACCGTTTCACCAGAAAGTCAGACTCCAGAAGAAAGTTGTAAAGATTGAGGCAGGCTGTCAGGTAAGGTATTTCTGTGCTATTCCAGTCTTTCTGTCTAAAATCCTCAGCACGAAAGAGGTCTGTAAACTTCATCCAGAGTAACAGAGCTCCTCTAGTGTTACATACCAGTGCAGCTATACCTGCAAAAGCCCTTTCACTGTAGACCTGTTCTCTGCTAATTAGCCATATTGTCACTTAGAAGTAATCTGTCAAATCTAACTGCTTAGCAATGCTGGCTGCAGCTCAGCTCCAGCTATTCACTCAAGGCAGAATCAGTCTGTTATATATTTTGCTTTTGTGGCTGGTCTGTAGAGACTAACAGTCAAGTCTTGCAACAGAGATTACAGCTATATTTGTTTTCTTCTTGGAGGACATTATATCTTTCATAACAGGCATTACTCTGATTCATCAGTACCCAGATGAATGATGCATTATTTTAAATTAATTCTATATCAATGTGAGTGGAGATCTGTTAGGGCTCAAAGGGGTTGGTTGTTTTTTATTCTTAAATTTTGTTTTTATTCGTATTTTTCTCAGGCAAATAGTAGCCTGTTTTTAGCTAGCAAGGTTTTGGCTTTGGGGAGCAGTTATTATCAATGAATAGCCTTCAGTAACAACTATATGGCTTTCCAGGAAGAGTCTGAAAGAACCAGTTAAGTTTTAATTTTTCTGAAACATTAGGGAAGGCGACAGCTGGTCTGTCGATTTTGGAGTGCATTTTTTTTAGGCTTGTACTGAAATTCAGAGGACCTGACAAAAGCCAGATTAAGGCAATGCTGTGAATTTGGCATGTAAAAAAGCCCTGGAATTTAGCACTGCTGTGGCAGCTTTCAGTTAATTCTCCCTTCAGGCAATACAATATTCGTTGCCCTGGTGAACAAGGCACGGCACAGTGTCTATCCAGAAACCGATTATCTTTCCAAGGGCTGAGGTGTACCAGATTCTAGGAAAACCGCCTGCACTAGAGGGTTGTGGTTTTTTTTCTGGAGGAGCAATTTGATAGGTTTGGGTACTGAGATCAACAAGACCTCCTGGATCCATGTGCAAAGCTGAAATTTTTGCAGCACTGAATACTGGGACAGGCAGTCCCTGAAGTGTGGTGCAGAAGGAGTGTCGGGATCCATTGTCATTCTTGGAAACTGATGGCTTGGCAGTAACAGTAGCTCTAATGAGGTTAAGTCCTGCTACTAAATCAGGTTTCTAAGAGTAGATGTTCTTAACTGTTACTTTGATAAGACAGTTTGTAGGACTGGGTCAAAAACATGCAGGACTGAGGCAGTGCCAGCAACCCAGATTTTTTAAGCCTGTGAACATGAAGATGTCCCAGGTGCTTAGAAGGACCGCAGCTTTTCGGTGCAGTGGGAGCAGCCAGTCGTTGCTTTCTGCTTTTGGGGACCGAATGTGAAGACTAGCAGGATCTAGCGGCACCTCTGTCTCAAGTCCTGGTTTTCCACAGCACAGAAATCCAGACATTTTTTATGCAATTAAGAATGACTAAATGGTATCCTCAAATGGAGGGGGGGTGGAGCAGTCCTGTTTAAGTCCCTAGATCCTCCCTTATTTTACCCATATGCTCATTTTTCTCCTTCTAGGCGAATACACGATTATGACAGCCCATTTCCATCTGAAAAGAAAAATTGGTTATTTTGTCATCCAGACGTACCTTCCTTGCATTATGACTGTGATCTTATCGCAGGTGTCATTTTGGCTAAACAGAGAATCTGTTCCTGCTAGGACTGTCTTTGGTGAGTATCCCACTTTCTCCCAGCACACGGGAAGGAACGATCTGGCTTGTGGATGTGATTTGCTCCAACAAAACCACAGTGCACTAACGCTTATTTCTGCTTGAGACGTTCTAGACGTTCCCTTGTTCTCTTCCAAAGCTCAAAATCCATTTGAAAACACTGTCTGGGCTTTTTTGGTAAAGTTAAGACAGAAATTGCTCATGAATCAATTACGTGGAGGTTAAGGACAGAAGACAGAAGAATCAGATTGGTGTGATTTGTGGTTTTTTTCTCCACTCGGTTGGAATACTGAATGGTTTAGAACAAAAAAACATACATATTATCGTATTTAGTGTATACTCTAGCTAGGCATTTGAAACAGATTTCAAGGCATTTTTGTTTATGTCTGTTTTAAGATGTTTATCTGGGAAAACAATGTAGAGGTTAATTAGTGACAATTATCTCTATTACCATCAAACAAATTAATATGATTTTGCATTTAGAAAACATATATTTACTGCAAAAGTTGTCATGGAAAAATCCTTCGGGGTCTCTAAAATTACTCAATTTATCACTAGAAGATTGCAGAAAATAAACACAGTCTTAAGTGAAGGTTGATGAAATACAAAATTTTCACTAGATGAAAAATTAGGGGAAAGGGAACAGTTTATTTTGTAAAACTTTGTTCAGCTGTTCTTAAGAGAGTCATTCTTGTTTACAAACCTACTGAAAGCAGTTGGCAGCTTTGATCAAAAATCAGATAAGCAAGATGTATGGGGAGAATGCACATACCAGCATCGCTTTGCTGACCAGGGGTACCCATTCTAGGTTTACAAAGCTGTAAATGAGAGTTGAATTTTGTCCTGTTGGGGGCATCTTTCCATAGATAGAAGTAGTGGCAGCTAGGACATTTACTGGCCTATGGGAAGGGAGGAGCTACAGTCAAGGAAATCAATAACAGCCAATAATTTCACACATTAAATCTCCATGTAAGAAAATAAAGTCCATAATCCCACTTTATTATGCAAGTTACTGCTAAACGGGTTGCTCCCTGATTTTATGATGTACTGCTTAATGAGGGATGCTCTGTACATGCCATGCATCAGTGTACAGAGATTAATTACCAGTAAGGTTTTGGTTTATGTGACAGCTGGGTTTGTGTTGCCCTTAAAAATATTAATTTAGATACACTGTAGCTAGACACAACCAGAACACCACAGAAGAAAACACCTGAAGGCAGAGCCTTGTGGTTTTTCTTGGTGAGCAAAGTATCTTACTCTTTCGGACCATAATATGCAAACACTGGCTGACTTCATGTGGCCTTCTTAGGTATCCTGCTGAGTGGGGGCCTGCTCATAACTTGTTAGGGATCTCGTAAGGGCTATGAAACTGATCTCTGCTTCTTTTCTTTTTTTCCTCGTTTACAGGAGTAACAACAGTCCTCACCATGACCACCTTAAGTATCAGTGCCCGTAACTCTTTGCCAAAAGTGGCCTATGCTACTGCAATGGACTGGTTTATAGCTGTCTGCTATGCCTTTGTATTTTCTGCATTGATTGAATTTGCAACAGTCAACTATTTCACCAAGAGAAGTTGGGCATGGGATGGTAAAAAAGCCCAGGAAGCCGCTAAAATCAAGGTGCTTACCTTACATTTTTTGAATACCTAGAATAAAAAGCAGTTACTCAGCATAGCTGAAATAACTGAATGGACAATTTTCAGCTTCTTCGTGAAAAAGGTATTTAATTACCTCATGACATACTTTCACCTTCTGTAGAGGAATATTTGCAAGGAAATATGCTGCCTTCTTTTCACGGAGACAGACTGTCGGTCTCCATCATCTGTATGGAGTGGACTGCTTTCAGAAGGATATAGGGCATTGGGTACAGGTGGCATGGGATTTCAGTGACCAAACTTCTGATAATAGCAGACATATGCTATGAAATATGTCTCTGCAGAGCACTCCCTATGTGCTCTCCAAAATAAATGACAAAGCTCACACTGAGCTCCATGAGTCAGGGTCCCATTACGGTACCCCAATAAAATAAAGAGACGACAGAGCAGTTCTCTGAGCTTCACAGTTTCACGCTGAAATGAAAATTTTGAAATAGGACTGACTCTTAGCAAATTATCTCCTAGAGAGAGCTCGTACCTGCAGGCATCCTGAAAGAGCAATGCAGAGCAGGGAAGCTGGCAGGGGCAACAAGCCCTTCACCACGCTCCTTGCTGCAGGCAGGAGGGTGAGGTTCATGTCTTGGCAGCAACCTCTGCAGGGGTGGGACTGTGTTGCTCTGACAAAAGAAGCTGGCAATGCACACGCTGTGTGGGATCCAGGTCTGGCCGGCCGCTCTTAGCTTTCTCTGACATCAGGGAAAGTTTAACCTGAGTAAGGGCTATAAAATCAAGGCAGAAACAGCTGTTTGAGAGTCATAGTCAGAATAGCCAACAAGCATTTGATAGCGTGATTGATTATGGTACTTAGATTTTTGGGTTAATATCTCCACTTTCTGTTCCTGTGGTCTAATGTCTTTACTTGCAGAAAAAAGAGCGTGAGTTGCTGGGAAATAAATCAACTAATACGTACAGCACTGGGAAGCTGACCCCCGCACCAAACATGCCAAAGGACACAGCCCCATCTGTCATCTCAAACACTGCATCTGCTCCAGTGAAGTCTGCAGAAGAAAAGCCTGCTGAAAGCAAAAAGACTTACAACAGCATCAGTAAGATTGACAAAATGTCCCGGATAATTTTTCCAGTGCTGTTTGGAACTTTTAACTTAGTTTACTGGGCCACATATTTAAATAGGGAGCCTGTCATTAAAGGTGCCAGTCCTCAAAAATAAACTAAAGGACTCTAAAGCCACATGTGAGCCATACTTACAAAGCAGATGCTACCAAGGAAAATTTGAGATCCAGATGACTTTCTACATTTGGGCAATATTCTTCAGGAAGTTTTTTGCATGTTTAATAATATGTACAAATAATATTGCCTTGATTGTTTCTACATGTAACCTCAGATGTTTTGGAGACAATTATATTACTTACAGCAACAGATCTTTATAAAAGATCAGAAGACATTGAACATGGCTTCTTTGCTGCTGAGTATCTTGCATTGATAGTTTACAAATAAAATAAGTTATATTTTTTAACTGTTGAAGTGTACTACATATCGTGGTTTTTATACTTCGGATGTACAGTTATACAAATGTAGGCTTAACCTATATTTTACAGAAGAGCTCCACTGTTGTCATCTGATCGGTTACTGAGTAACGCCAGTTGTAAATGTGCCAAATTACTAAGCGCAGGGCTATGTTTGAGCACCTTTACTGGTTATAGGTAGCGCATTACTCCACAGATAAAACTGCTCAGCCCAATTTTCATTAGAAGTTAATACAATGCAGTAAATCCTAATGGGGCTATGCTGATTTTCACTGCTTGAGCCTCTAGCTTGCAGTGAGGTAACATAGGGAGCCCGATGCTACTTGTGTAAATAAAGGTGGAGGAATTTTGCCCTTAAAAGAAAATATGAAGTTTGTTTGGATTTTGCATTCCAAGGAATTTTCTCGAATGATTCTCAGTATTTATTCCAAAATTAGAGATATATTGCATGAAATTAACATAGATTAGGAACATACTTGTGCAAATAAAACTTTTAACAACAGCAGTAGACATTTTTATTAGGGTAAAGTAAATGGTGTTCGGACATTTTCCCGAGAAGAATATTGTGTTATATTAGCAGAGATTAATGGTAAAGAATTACAGCAATTCTGAAATAATTATTACCTGTTTCCCACAGTGAAAACCAATCAGCCAATAAGAAGTGTGATTACAAAAAAAGATGTGCTTCATGACAGCAAGGTGTTTCAGTGACAATATTGACAGAAAGGTCTTTGTACTGTCCATCTGAAACTTTTCTATAAAACGCCTTGCTGCTGCCAATGTGTTTTGCTTTCACAATGAATGAGATAATGCAATCTGGGTTTTCAGCTCTTTCTTCCTTGGCATTCTTTCTTTGTTCCAGAAGCTTTTGTAATTTAATCTTAATGTTTAAATAAAAAATGCATTCAACATTTGATTGCAAAATGTCATTCTTATACTGGTTACCCTTTTAGAAAGACCAAAAAATCACCACAAGAGCTGAAAGAAAGCACTCATGCTCGCACTCAATCACATGTGTGCACGATGCCTCCTCACTGTTGCCCAGAAAGGTACATACTGAGTAAAGACAATGAACTGAGATGTTTCTGAATTAGGTGCTTTCTTGCTATGGAGTATCAGCCCCATGTTCTGTTTGGGACAGAGAGGAAAGTCTGGACTTCACTTTGATGTGAGGGTCTGGTCAGGGACTGGGGAGCTGTCTGGGCTTCTTGTGTGTCTTCTCTTCATCCCCTTCATTCCTAAACATTGCCAAGAAAAAAATCTCACTCTATTCCTTTTTGCAGCTTTTCGCTTCATGCTGTGGAATTAGAAATTTGCAAATTCTCTGTGGCCGTGGAGAAGCCACAGGACTGAGCAGGTGACTGGAAGCTGGTAAGAAGGAGCAAGGGAGGGGTATGCCCAACTATTAGTTACAGCGCTATTCTGAGCCAAGGTGAGGATCTGGATCTCTGCTTTCAGGTAGGCTTCCCGTTTGGCTTTGGGTAGACACAGACCTCGCTGTTCATCATTTCTTTTAAAAGTGGGATAACGGTATCTCAATACAATTAATCCGGCCTTTTGGGGATCGAAAACAGTGAAAAACTGCAGAACCTATTGGAAGGCAAAACTTCGTGAAGTCCCATGGCTTTTCTTTTCTTGCATACAGGTTATTCCCACAAAAAGGTGGGAGCCAACAAGACCTCCTGTTTTCTCAGTGAAGGACGCGTAGCTTTGCCAAGTCCAACAGGGACGCAGTGCAGTGAAGTGCACACACATCGCATTGGGTGTCCCCAGTGATTCACTCACTGAGCACCTCTGAAACAGCTAACGCCTGGCAACTGGTGGAGAGGAGCAGATCCTTCTGCGTATGCAAGACAGACCCTCTCAGCTGCAGCCTCTTCTGCCTCTTCCTATCGCTGTAGAGATGTACAATGAATGCAACACTAGGCTCCTGGAGGCTGAATATCCAGACAAGGGGAGGTGAGCCCCACGTGCTGCCAGGGCTAGAAAACATAACGTTTCCTCTTAGTCAGGATGTACACACCTGGGGAGCTTTTCTTCTAACCATTTCATATGGGTGCACATTCCTCCTGTGGCAAGGCAAAGTGACCATGAAATGAGCAGCATGACAGGGTCTTGCTGTTAATCACTGAGGGAGACTGCCTGCAGCCCTTCAGATGAGTGTTTGTTCACTGGCCTCTACTCTTCTCCTGTGCTTGATGATGACAAGAAAGAGAAAGAATCACAAGAAGTTGCTTTTCATTTTCCGCAAACATCCACAAAAAGCCTCCAGTGTGAGGCTTTTCGCTACACGAACGAGAAACTCAGAACCATCTCTACAGCATCTTCCCTGGAGCCATTCTGCCTGCCCCAGAATTGTGGGGGCTGTGCTCATTCTATTTGCTTACACCCAAGTCTGACTCTTACCCCGAGTGGCTCAGCATCTTTTTCTGGTCTCCATTGCAGGACTCAGTGCCAGGATCTCTAAATCTGACCAATGTTACTTATATGGAGAATCTCGTTGTCTTCACTGAATGTGGAACTACCTGCAAACAGTGGACTTGCACAGCCGCAGGATCAGGCCCTTTGCTTTATTTTGGTAAAGAGTTTATTGGTGTTTACCTGATGTGTAAAAGGACCTGATAATTACCTGCCAAAGGCATGTGGCACCACAGACATTCTATACATAAATCACTTCCAGTAATATTGACTGTCACTTTCTGTGTTTGAAGGCAAAGGCAGAAAATAATGATTAGAGCTTATTCTGTTATCATGGATTTGCTAAATCAGGTTGAAATTTCCTGAAGAAACCGTCTATCTTATGTTTCTCAGAGAAGCCCATGCACTCCTAATCCTTGCTGAGAACTGAAGTGATAGAAGAAGAAGCAGCTACCTCGCAGTGTGTGCTCCTGCCTGAACAGTAGGTGTTGTCCCATGGTTTGGGAGATGCTTCAATAAGCCGATCGATTCTAGGCTGGAATACTTAAATGCCACTGCCTCGCACTACACAACACCTAACAATTTAAATCTCTCTGCAGTCAGTGGAACTGTTTGTGTGGGAGACCATTACTCATTGATGGCATCTGAACTGTGGGAGATGGGAGCATTTCCCAGATTCTGGCTCAGAGTAAACACCTTGGCCTTGTCCTGCTCCACGCTGGGGCGGTATCTGGATGTGCATCAACCCCCTCGAGTTTCCCCTGGAAGGAGCCTGGGCCTTCAGGAGTGGGGTGAGTTGTGTCACTGTCCCCACTGTGGGTGAGGTGGGACCCTGCAGGGCACATCTACTTCACAGCTTAGTCACTGCCAAAGAGGAGTTGCTTGTCTTTGGGTTTTTGCTGGATGCTTTCATGAAAAAAAAAGAGTTGAAAAGTGCATTACAACCATTCAGCATTGGAGAGTAAGTGTGTGCAGTTCTACTGCCAAATTTCCTCACTTGCGCCCATTAAGAATGAAAGAACAGCACAAATACAATGGAAAAGGTTTTTATATCTGATACTTGAGCTGTGCCAGCTTACTCCAAGGATGAATTTAGGAAACAATGTATTTTCTAAAACTTAGCCCTCTTATCTCAAATTGCGTTCTCCTTTTTTCTAAGTGGAATATGCCCTGTGTGCAAAAAATAAACGTGTTTGTACAAAACTGAGAGAGAAATTATTTAATGAAATAATCTTGTCTTTCAAAAAATCTTGCCAAGTGTATAGATTAAACTTTCAAGAAAACTAAATGAAACTGCTTTGCTATTCAGTCTGTGCTGACAAGATGAATGTAGCACTTGCACAGCTATTTGTTTTTTAAATCTGGAGATAATGTTCTTTGTAATAAGGATATTATTTCCCCTAATACCCTTGCTCCTCAGATTGGAATTGACACTGAAATGTTCAGAGGAACTTCAATTATTCTAAAAGAGTGTTTGGTCAAATCACTTGAATTCTTTCTGGCTTTTTATATGTTGTTATGTCACTACAAACACTTAAAATAGTCACAGTCTCAGATGACATCCTCACCAATTTTGCATCTTCCACTGTTTTATTATGGGCATTTGTTCAGTTCTGAGAAAGATGGAAACAATGGAAGTTAGGTTTTAGGAAACCCAAAGGACTTCTGAAGGATCTTCCTAGGATTACCACTAATTTAGACTCAAGCGTAGGTGTCCCATTCTGTAACTGCATTACTTGCCTTTTCATTGCCATCCTTAAAAGCAATTACCACTTCTCACAGTCATCATGTCTTAAAAGTCACTCTTTTAATTGGCCCTGGCTAAAAACAAAGTGAAAAGGAAATGAAGAATGTTGATTGAAGACACCAACTCATTTCAGTTAGATGAATCTGGCGAGTTTTTGAGAAACAATGATAGATGGCAATGCACTGGACTGACAATGATAGATTGCATTTGTAGGTGGGAAAAACTGATGTGTTTCACACAGGACAAAACTTGTCACATATATAATAACAAACGCTGGAATCCACCACTCACAGCAGTCTTGACCTTGGTGGATCTGAGCCAAGTTCTTCACTGGTGAGTGCTGCAGGCTGGTGTTACTGATGTCCTCAGAACAACTGCCCAGGGGTCATCCGGCCCCAGAGGTCCAAGCCTACTTGCTCTGCATGCCTATGCTGCTGCCAAAGCTGCTGAAGAGCACAGCAACATCAGGAGGGATTCTACAGATCCAGCCTGTGGGTCAAAGAGAGCGGCGAACTGCATGCTGAAGGACAGAGCTGGAGGGCACACAGAAAGTGTCTGGACCTCTGAGGTTCAACTTCATACCTCTGGGCAGATTTATTTGTACATGGCAGAGTGCTCCCAGTGGGAGCGACAGAGACCTTCAGGAGGAATAAACTGGCACTAGTCTCTAACAAATCTCTAATAAGTCTCCAGCTGGAGGACTGCAGGAGCTGTAGGAGACAGGCTTCAGCCCCTTCCCTGCTCGTCTCGGAGCAGCGCCAGCTCCCTCCTGTGCTGCTCCCGGTGTAGGTGCCAGCTTCGGTTGCTGGATGCCAGCGGGCTCCCCTTCAGTGTTTATTCACAGACAAGTTCAGGTGCCCTCTTCAGTGCTAGAAAGGGGGCACCCAGCTCTAGCAAGTGAGACACTTGTTCTGTGAGCCCCATTCCCTCCCTCTGCATTTCCCCCCTTATTTACGCTGACTAGCTCTCTGCACAGCTGCTTTTTGGAGGCTTTTACTTCCTCCCTTCACAAGAAATACCACAGAGGTATCCCTTTGGTATCTCTCAGGCTGAAAAGACAGTCGTTCTCTGTGAAAATGCAGTGAAGGGCAAGTTAAAACGTGGATCCATTTTATTGTGCTAGAGAATATAAACATCTTAGTACCATTATGGGGTATGATAAAATGTTCTTTTGTTAACACGTGTGCCGGATAATCATGATCCTTACCTGAACACACAATTTGAAGAGGCTCAGCAAATGCAGAGAGTGTGCTTAAAAGTAAGAGAAAGGCATGTGAGTATAAAGAAAAGAGGAAAAGCAGAAAAGACCGAGGGATGGGGTATAACAAAGAGTGGTGCTGAAGTATTCCTTTGGCATTAACACGTAGCCCATCGAGGACAACGGAAAGAAAATAAAGAAAATCTTAAACGTCACCTTGTTTTTCCCCTTGGCAGCCTGAGGAGGAGGAGGCAGTAATTAATGACCCGCAAAGCCCTGGGGCTCGCTGTCCCGCTGCGAGGGGAGAGGGGAGCGGCCAGTCTGACACTGAGGGTTTTCCCGCGGGGCTGGGCGACCTGGTGACCACGCACAGCGCCGGCAGCGGCACCCGGTGCCCGCACACGGGTAACGGAGCGCTCCGCCGCTGGCTGGAGGCGGGGGACGCGCAGCCCCGGTCCCGCCCCGCCGCGCTTCCCGCAGCCGCCGCCAGAGGA
>Ga0065711_1038876_pt1 | contig 18324 bp, 12 predicted proteins | sample Hoacrofraction12_FD_59098 | JGI IMG/M metagenome (GOLD analysis project Ga0065711, IMG submission 59098) | Hoatzin crop microbial communities from Cojedes, Venezuela - Epithelial fraction 12 v2 (version 2) | ecosystem: Host-associated > Birds > Digestive system > Esophagus > Crop | place... | reverse complement strand
CCTGTTCCAGTGCTTCGTCACCCTCAGAGGGAAGAAGTTCTTCCTCGTGTTCAGCTGGAACTTCCTCTGCTTCAGTTTGTGCCCGTTGCCCCTTGTCCTGTCACTGGGCACCACTGAAAAGAGTCTGGCCCCGTCCTCCTGACACCCACCCCTGAGATATTTATAAACATTTCTAAGGTCCCCTCTCAGCCTTGTCTTCTTCAGGCTAAACAAGCCTAGCTCCCTCAGCCTTTCCTCGTAGGAGGGATGCTCCAGTCCCCTCATCATCCTCATAGACCTCAAACGCCTTGTCTTTGGCTGTGCTGTGGAATTGCTTCCCCGTGAAGACAAAGAAGACTGGAGAAATGCTAACGGACAGGGTGCTGGCAGTGCCTCACGAATGGCAGCAGAGCATCTGGGCGGCAGCGAATTGGTGCTGAGCTGGATTCCTGCTGGGAACTGGGAGCCGGGAGCGGGGAAGCTCCCAGCGAGGCACAGCCGTGCTTGCGGGGACTCTCAGAAGTCTCCGCCGGCCACTTCCTCCAGCTCTTATCAGCGCGCCGTTACTCTCTGGCATGGCAACAGGAGTTGGCACCTTCAGTTCCAAGGGCAAGGTGCGTGTCTTTGACCTTGCCATTTCCGCCATAAACGCCCGGCGAGGTGTAGAGCGTGGGTGTAGGTGTAACGGCAGCCCGCTGCGGGCACCCGTCTGCGTGAGCTTCGCCCCTGGGGTGAGAGCAACACCCAGCTAGCAGGGCATTACTGCAGCTGCGGCGGATAGATAACGGCGGATCGTGGGAGAAGAGGAGGACGCAATGGAGAATGGACTATTGGCCTTTTAGGCAGGCTCCGAGAGCAGTGGTGTAAATTTGCTGTTGGTATGTAAAGTACAGCCGGGTGAAAATCAAGTCAAGAATATTCAGATTTTCCTTTTCTTTGCTTGTCCTGGGAAGCCCAAATTCAGTGCCAGTGACCAGTTTCACCTACTTGTACCAGAGATGAATTTGCCCCCCTCCCTGCACGGGGACCTGCTTGGCCACAAAACAAACAAAGAAAATCGTTCCAGTACACTTTGTCCTTCCAGAAACGACTAAGCCAACACAACGTGGTAGGCAGTTAAAGGAGAAGCTTGGGGGTGGGAGAAGAGAGATGGTAGTGCAAGATCCATCATCAGCAGGCAGGTGGCTGTCCTGAGGAGCAAGAAGGTGTGGGTGACCTGAGGAACATTGACGGGTTGGGGCATGTGGCAGGGATCACTCCACAGCTCACTGAAGCTGATGGAAGTCATCTTCAAGGGTTTGTGGGCATCACCAGGTTGATCTGCAAGAGCAATGGAGAGTGTGGGACACATGAGCTTTCTGTTTGCCATTTTCATCCATGCACAAAAGTCACCTAAGCCTATTATTTTGAAGGAACTTTTCACGCAACAGCTATCTTCCTTGACCTCTAAAAGATCTGGCTGATCCTGATCTCAAGATGAAAGATTGCCACCTCATGGGCCGCGAACACCCATCCGTGAGATTAGGCTCTGAATTATTAATGCAATCAATGACTACCTCTTTTCATCCTAGAAGAGGCACAAAGGAAAGCTACGGGGGCCCTGAAAGGGAGGGAGAGAGGATTCTTGAGCAAGGGGGGGAGAAGTCACCAGTGGAAACTGGTTTTCTTTGGGTGGAGGCCCCTCCTGTGTTGCTTTACTTTGGAAGCAGGAACAATGGCACCATTCAGGAGGTGACAACCCGGCTACGTTGGTAGGGCTGATGGTGGCCCTGAGAAACCCCGCCCTGTGTGGACTGTGTCTGGGGAAGGACATCCTTCCTTCCAGCCCCTTTCCTGTATTCCATGCATCATGGGCTAAACCAAAACAGGGTCCTCAAGAGCCTAAACTGCAGAGCTGAAGTTTGTGTCACCATCGAGGAGAGGAAGGGCTGGGGAGCGATGAGATGTGTTTATCCTTCCAGCACCACAAAGCTACCGGCATCTACGCTGTGTTACCCACGCAGGGAGGGGAGACCTGAGCCCCGGTGTTTCGTGGAGGCGCATTTAGCTCTCTGTAGGGTTTCTTCACCAGGGGGAGGACATGGATGTCTCCAGACAGGAGCCTGGCAGTGAACTGATGCCTGGAGCATGACAGCCTTCCCTTTCCCCTCTCCCCTGTGAAGGCTGCGGTGTGTAGGTACCGTCAACGTGTGCTGTTGTGTCTCTGTTCTCATCTTGACACTTTTCCTTGGCTTGGGCCTGACCTATTTGGGGCATTTCAGTGAAATTGTTTCCTTTCTGCTCCTTTCCCTGTTGTATTTGGGAGGAAGGTACCGTGGTGGACCCATCCTGATCCAGGACCAGTGGAAAGGCACAACTCCCCACTTCTAAGCTCCGTGTAGAAAATGAAGCCAACTGGAAACCAAAAATAAAATACTATCTTCACTTCATTTTTCAAGAGGTTAAAAAAAAAAGCTATTGTGTTGATAAAGCTATTCTTTCTGGGTAGATAATGCAAAGCATTGCTTCAGAACTCGCCAAAAAGTCTGAGAAACATTTTTTTCCTCATTTTCATTAAAATTCATATCAACATTGCAAATAAGATAAGAAAAGAAGTATACAGTTACAGTTATGTAGTGCTTTGTGATCACAAACAGATTCTGTAATCCCTACTCAGGGGGTTTTAGAGCTGAATTTAGCTTATTTCAGAGCATAAAGTTGAGCTCAGCCAAGACTGCTCTCCTACTCTGTATGATCCTCATCTGCGCTCTGGTCACACAAGAGAATCAGCTGCCCTGGCTGGGGACCAAGCCTCTTTTTTTCCTATGCAGCCATTTATTAATATTCTTCTATCTATTACTTTTAAATGAAAGTGTGCTTTAAGCATTTAAAAACCAGTACTGGTTCAACAGCAGCCTGAGCAGTAAATACACAGCATGGCTACTGAGAAACAGGAGAAGTCCCTTCTTTTGCCAAGTGTTGCTAAAGAAACTATCCAAGCCTTGGTTCAACAGAGAATTTACAATTCTGCCTCGCTGGGGGCTTGCCGCAGCTGAAAAGCTGCATGTGGGCACATCGCTTGTCTGCCAGAGCCCCTGGTGAAAAATGTGAAGATCCGGCAAAGGTTCCGTGGAAAAGGCTGTTGAGCTTCACATCTCTAGGTATGAGCCCATCAGTGGTTGCAGCCAAGGAGTCCTCCTCACCACGGCGAAGAGTGAGCATTTGTGGGCTCTGACTCCGTCAGCGGTGTCCTCTCCTGAGTGGGGCCATGGCCTGTGGGCAAAGGCAGGATCCTGAGCAGATCGAAATGTTCTGCCTCCCTTGCCATGCTTCTAAACCATGGGACCTCAAGGTATTTGCAGCAAACATGGGAGTAGTCCCCTGGGTTCAGCATGGCCATCCTGTGTTTAAATTTAGCTGCGAGTTGAAATAGCTGGCTGAGTGGGGGCCTTGGTGTAACATTTACAGTAGAGCAGCCCCTGTCAGTTATATGGACTCAATGGAATGATGCAATCCACAGGAAACATTGAATTCAGTGCCAGGCTTCGCACAGGTAAAGCTACAGAGACAGAGAGATGGACAGGAGTCAAGTGCACCTGGGCTTCTGCGGAGCAACCACAGCTGCTCACGGGTTCTGCTGTCATTCCTTGGCTTTACATCACAAGATGGAAAGAGCAAAGGATATAAGGTCAGTGTCAAGAGGATGCCCCCTCAGCAAAAATAGTCCCTCCCTGTGGTACAGAGCTCTACCTCCATTGCCAGGCAGCTGTTAGATTAGAGAAACATTTTTGCATCGTTATATCCCCTGGAGCAATCTGCAAAGAGTAGCTTAGGGAGGCATTTGGATTTTATGTGAATTTAGGTTGCACTTGGCAAAAGTGCTTTGTTCCTAAAATGCTGATTAGGTTGACTGCAGATGCCAGTGCATTAGAGGCAAGTTAAGCTAGAAAGGTCCATAAAATGTCACCTGCCAAGCAGTTTGGAGAACCTAAGCCTCCCTAGATAACTCAGTCCCATCAGGTGCCTCGTGCAAGACACCAGCCTGTATAGTCTTCAGTTCAGCTGAAGAGAGAGTGCTGGGGAAAAATTAAATTCAATTGGAAAGTTCAGTGAAGGATTTTGGTGTTGTTGGAGAGGTGATGTTAACTTCAATCTCAGTCTCTACCAGGGTTGATGACTTAAACCTAGCAATGAAGAGTAATGGAGGTTGGAGCTCCAAAAAAGCAAAGGAGCTGTGCGGAGGAGTTCAATGCCAGCAAAACAGCATGAAGACCCCAAAGAAGCACTAAATGATTAATACTGTTGGGTGAAGGCCAGTAGGACCCTTCCCCACCAAAGCGGGTTTACCCAGCCTGCGTGCAGCCCGCCCTGGCAGAGGGGTTGCCCGGCATCCCCCCTATGCATGGCTGTTGTGTCCTCCTCCCCAGCACCGGCCGCCCTCCCTTCGCTGTTGCTGCCCCTTGCTACCGCTCGCTGCTCCGCTCCAGCGCGTCCTCGCCGGGGGAATACAAATTGGGCAGCACTGAAGCATATGGAGGGGAAGAATGCTCAGCTGCGAGTTTCGGGGACGGGTATTATACAAACCCAGCCACCAGCACATCACCTTTTCACAGGCTTCAAATCCGCTACAAATTGCTTCTGAATGACAATGGGAATTTCTCGCCCTTCACAAAGCCCCCCATATTAGCATCTTTATTGGAATAAACTAGCTAATTTCTCCAGTCGGAGGGCTGGTCTGGAGAATCCCTAATTCCAATTAGATGGATATTCATCAGCACCCGGGCGCTTGCGGGGTGGCAGGGAAGGCTGCTGTCTGGTCCGGCGAGTGGCTCGCCACCTGCCCACGTCCAGATCCGAGACAAAGAGAAGGGGACCCCTCAGTCCCTGGGGCCAGCAGCAAAGCAGGATCCGAGGGGTCCTTTTAATCCTCTGTTCTCTGTGGCATTCGGTAATTCCCAGGCACAGGGTGGGGAGGCTGAACCTGTGCTCGCAGGAATCATGATAAATCTGTGCCCTTCGCTATCTTTCAGGTCCCTGTATGACAAATATACCTACGGCTAAGCCGGGCTGACTGACTGCAGCTGGACTGAAACGCTTATGGAGTAGAAGGAGATACAGTCTGTCTATCCATCCTGAACAACTGTACGGCAGCTTGTCATTAGGTTCAGCATTTATCTTGTAAAATGGCTAATGGGATTTCTCCAAACCAAGGGCTGATGCCTTGCAGTTGGCAGGGTTGCAAAGCTGAAATTTCTTCTTTGTTGCTAACAATAGATTCCATAAAGAAAAAGAAAAAAAAAAGAGAAAAGCCAAACTCCATAAATATAAATATCCCACATCTAAAACTTGATGACCTTGCAGGTAAGCAGAGCTCATTTCTCACTGTGGATTGAAAATGTGAAGACTCGGGAGGGCTTTTCCTGGAGGCATGCTCCCTGGAGCAGGGTTTATTTGGGCATTCACAGCACAGCACTGGCCTGGCCCGTAGCTGGGATGGCTCAGGACTGTCCCAGGACTGTCCCTAGAAATAAGCCTGGGCTACAGCCCTGGTACCAGCCATGCTGTAGTAACTGCAGGGTCATCAGAGGGAATAACGAGAATGAGCAATGTGCCTGTAGCCGGTATCATTAATCTCTGATCCTTTTGGCCAGAAGTGGCTCAGATCAGTTGAATTCAGTGGCTCTGACTGTCAGCAGGACAATATTTCCCCTTCATTTTTGTGTTAAACTGTCGCATTTAAACCATGGGACACAGTTGTCCAGGAGCACTGAACTCTCCGCAGTGTCACTTGTGGGGGACAGGTCCTTTGGATGTTATTCTCTTACAAGGTCAGACTCAGTGGAGGAATTCTGAAAATGTCTCATCTCTGTGATGAATAAACACTGCCTGAAGGCAGAGCAGGGCTAGTTTTGACACCGTCTGTCTAATCAAACAGCGGAAGGCCCCCCCAGATGTGTGACATCGGAGGCAAAGCTGGTGACTTCAGTCTCGTTATACATGCTCTGTCTCTCCCTGTGTGCTGTGTACCCGGCAAAGCAGCAAGCCCATGTCAGGTTCCTGTCTCCATGCTTCCCCCATGGATAAACACGGGCTCAGCCTCTCCCGGTGGTGTTGCCTGAGAGCAGCTCGCCGCCCCTTGTGCGCAGCCCCAGCCGCCCAGCGCGACAAGCCCGTTCCTGATCTCCTTCCCACCTCCTCCGAGGGTTAATGGAAACAGGAGATGGGCTGCCAAAATGCCAGCAAACAAGGCTCAGCTGCTGGGGGGAAAAGGGTCAAAGGACAAAAATGAGGACAAGTCTGTACGCAGCCCTGCCGGCTGCTGCTGCCACCTGCCCCAGCCCCAGGATGGAAATTGCTGCTTGATGTTCCCTTCTTCCCGTAGAAGGCATCACCCTTTCTCTAGACTGTGCTTATTTGGGCTAAAAAATGATTAGTTGTATTGGCTAGAGGGTTTCTTCACCCCCAGGCAAGTGGCTCACGAAGGTCCCATGGATGCAAGTTGTCTCCTTCTGTTTTCTTTTCCAAGACGGAGGCACAAGGGTTCCAGCTGAGGAGGGGATTTGGCCCATCAGGTGCAGGGCAGTGTGCATTTGCTGTCCATCACCGCAACTGCCGGGCCACCCTCCCGCCCGGTGCGGCACACGTTACAAGGGCAGCCCGTGGAGCCTGAACCGTGGTGCTGCATGCCTTGTGATCACCAGCGAGCCCTGCTACGGACCTGCTTGTGGTGGGTGAACTATATTTGAGAATTGCTGCACTGACCACTGACAGGCAACCACCGCTGGGGTGGGGTGTGGGAGCCCTGGTAGGACTGTAGACTTTCCTACCCCTCGCAAGTGCTCCTATCCCAAATACCAACCATCTTTCAGCAGTGCTCTGGTGATGGGATTAACGTGCATTAGGAAGTTTTGTTCTCACCTCTCCCAGGGAGGATCAAATGCGGTGAAATATCTCATTTTGCTGGTTGCTTTTTGAAAAATGTGTGGTATGTGTTAATGTTAGAAAGGCAAGGTCAAAGAAACAGGACCATAGCACACAGCGTTGGAAAGGCCCTTATAGGACATGGAGTTGGGTCCATGTTATCGCAGCCCTTTTTGCACTTTTTAAAAAGTAGTGCAGTTGTTTACCCTCAGCATATGTGCTGCAAGGCTATTCCTGGATCACAACTGTTTTCTATGAATAAACGTGGAAGCAAAGCTGTGGGTCTTGTGTCACTTGTCCTTCAACAAGAGACCAAACCCTGTACCAACTCAGCGTGAGCTCCGTCTCCTGCACCCACAGGCATTATCCTTCCTGGGGTGGTTTCCACTGTATTCAAGGAACACAAGTTGTTGTTGGTATTTATCCCAGAGTTTTATGTTGGCCATTTAGGCTGGAGGAACATGAACTTGAGTTTGAGCAGTGTTTCAGCAGAAATCAACACTGAGCGGAGACCAACTTTAGTTTCTATCAGACAACTATGGGATGGCTTAGGAAGGATGTTGGGAGTATCACATTCAGCTGAAAGAAGCGTCAGTGTGGGCAAGTTTAAACACCAAAAGACGCTTAGCCAGCATGAATATATGAAGTACACTGCCACTGGCATAAGATACAGCTGTTAACTAAGCCCTGTGATGGACAAAGGGTCCCATGTGACATCCCTACCAGCTACCTCCTGCATGCTTAGATTCCCCACCGATCTGCGACCCATTTCTCTTATGAGGCCGATGCCCCCAGCTTGACACGCTCGAGCTCAGAGTCATCTCAGCCCAAAGTTGTTGCTTGTGTGGAGGCAGAAGTGTTTTTAGGTCAACTGGATCATTTATGCTATGGTACTTCTAGTTTGATACATACAGTACAGAGAGCTCTGGAGAAGTCCCCTTGTAATGATGCCTCACATATTTCTTTTCTTGGCTTTTCTCTCCTCAAATTCATCCTCCTTCCTGGACTGCAGTCGTGCTGGGGTGGATCAATGTCCAAAGAGTGTTGCACCTTCCTTCAAGCAGATGTGACACTTAGCAATGACTAGAGGTGCCTACTGAGTGGATCTGGGTCATGCACCTGTCGTGTGGCTTGAAGGAAGTCCCACACTGAGTGGTGCAGATGGGAGGGTTATAAACCCTTTCAGGAAACAGATTTACAAAGACAGGAGTTGTTTTACAAACAGTGGAGTGAAATTAGTGGTAGCTACGGCAGAAGCTCTGTTTTTGTGGTGAAGAAGATGCTGTGTGGACAATGCCGGTACAGCTCAACCAGCTTCCAGCAAGACACCTCTGAGCAGTTTGTTTCATTTTGGCTGTTGGCACCATCTCCCAGACATATTTTGTTCGCTAGTGATTTCGGCTGAGGTTTTGAAAGCCAGGCCTCCAAACTCAGCATTGTTGCTGAATCAGAGGCAGATTTGCCAGAAATGCCTGGACTCAAACCTGACTGTGAGCTCTCTCCAAACCGTCCTGGAGCAGAGCTGATGTCCCACCCAAATCAGCAGCCATAGATGAAATGAGGATGGCAACGGATGGGGTGCCACCTGCATTCAGGTGTTGGATGGTGTCTTGGCTGCCGGGCTGGTGTGGGAAGACACAGGTTACATTTTTATGAGGGGTGAGTCTTCTGTCCCCACGGCATGAGCATTGTTGGCTCCAGCTCCCCCATGCCCAATGTTTTAAAGGTCTGATTGCACACTGGATACCTGATGGGCACCCCAAGGCATGGACATCAGATAGATCCTTCTCCAGCACTTCTTCTAACTGTGATGCTCTTTGTTTGTCTTTTATGCTCTTCATGCCCACAGAGCTCCAGCTACACTGTGGGATTAAAATTAACCACGTTGGGCAGTTCTACGGGGGACGTGACCTGGAACTGGGGCAACCAGCAAACTGCACAGGGCTTTAGGGGATGAAATGAAGGAGCTAAAATGAGAAGCTGGTATTGCGGGGATGGAGTACAGTCCCCCCAAAACCCTGGAGGCAGATGGGGCAATGAAGGGAAACCTCTCACCCCAGCATTTGTCAGGATGCTGTGATTAGCAGCCATGACTCAGCTCATGGGAGATTTCCATTTACAAAGTTAATAATGAACTGGCAGGAGGGAGCAGGGAACCAAGAGCTAATTTTTTCAGCAGTTAATTATCAAGGTTACATTGCATTTATATTGAGTTTTCTTGCTGTTGCGTTTTGGTTTCATTACAGATCTGTTTGTTGGGATATAGCTGGTGTGAGCGTGAATGAGCACGGAGAGATGCAGAACATGCTCTTTTTCTGAGCAGGCAGTTTGTGCATTGCTTGTTCATAGCAGCATATTTCTGGAAGGCGAACAATTTTCTTCCCTTTAAAAGGACTTGGGGAAAAAGGACCATCATTTCCAGGCAGAAATTTTTCTGAGGAGGATATTTTTGTGCCTGGCAGAGGAGAGACACAAAAAGGTCAAAGAAAATTAAAATCACATGCTCAGAACATTTCAGGGCAGGTGTTCTTCCTAAGCCAGAATTCAGTCTTTGTAGGGTGTATCCCAGGATTTACGTTCCTCCTAACATTTCACCTGTTACACAAGTACTGGAGGGTGAATGATTTCATAACCCTAGCAGCCTGGTTTCTCTGGACCCAACTCAATAACATTGCTTTAAACACATCGCAGATTTTGCAGCTAGAAGGAAGCCTCAGACAAGCGCTCTGGTCTGGCTGCTCATCGCTGCATTTCACTTGGCATGTAGGCTACGGATGAGGAATGCACAGAATTTCCTTTTCCACCCCGTCAGATACTGGCCCAGCCCCAAGAGCACAACGGATGCAGCTGGAGAAGGGCAGGTCCAATCTTGCTGCTAAGCTCCAGTGACACTTAACCTCCTCTGCTGTGTGATCCGCCAGCAGCTGGAGGTGGATGCTAATAAGTGGTCAGACATCAGCTGCTGCCTGATGAAATGGGTCGTTTATGAAGGAAGAGGAATTGATTTCCCAGGCTAGAGGAGGTGATAGAGGCTAAGGCTCTTGTGGGAGAAGAAGGAGGTGGCCTTGAATCTGAATGAAGGTGATTTCCTGATGTTGGGTCTTGATTTCTCCATTGGTGTTGGTCTATTTGAGCAGGTAATGGGACTGTAGGCTTTCCCTCTGCTTGCTAAAGATTGCTGCCAGCAGTCTTGTCCCAGTGTGAAAAGTGACTGCAACTGATTATAATTTCTTAGTGTCAGCAACAGGTGGGAATCAATAGGGGGCTTTGAGCTATCAAATAATGAGACCAGTTAATCCCTTGTGTTGCTCCAGGAGAGGTGTTCGGGAGGAACGTTAGCCCTTTGGGACATACTGTCTTCTTGGTGACACCTATGCTCTGTGAGACAACGAGGCGTTCCCACAGGTCTGGTAGCTTGGCCTTGGTTGCAATGGGAGCTGAAAACATAGGATCAAATTTTGTCTTATCTCATCCCTAAAGATTATTTTTCTTGGCCTTGAATGGAACGCTAACTGGCTTCTTTCCTAAAGCAGCTGTGCAGCAAAAATGGGATTGAATGAACCTCTTTCCCTTGAGCTTAGGAACAACTCAAGATGGGTAGAAAACTGCTATTGCATCACTGATACAGAAATAACTATAATTCACACCACATACAGAGATACCAGAGTCTGATTGCTAACAGTGATGGCTGTACTGGTCAGAACTATCTTTATTGCATCAGAAAAACAAGTTTTATCCCAAGGACGCTGCTAAGAAATGAAGAAGAGGGTTTGGGTGTTCTTGTTTTTTCTTTTTTTTCCCAATGGAATCATCCCAGCAAACAGTGTATAAATTACTGGAAGAAAGTCAGACTTCAAAAGGCATTAGAAAATATTCCTTTTCCTCCCTAGATTATAGATTTCCTTTACTGGAAGAACAGTGCCTTGAAAACAGCCTGTAATTAAATTTACTGTTTAATTAGTTTTCATTTTATTTATGTGTTTAATTTTACTGGAATGGTTAAAGACTACTCGGGTTGAGGGGATTTCCTTTTTTTTTCTTCTGTGTATTTCCTTATCTTAAAGTTTTCAGGACTGTCAGACGTTCTCTTCTGATTTTGCTAGGAGGTCTTCCTTGGCTATGTAGAAGCAGGTTTGCCTAATAATGTTTATTAACTTAATCAAAATATTAACAAAGCCCTCTTTTAAACAAAGTGCTGGCTGGGCACTGGAATGAAATAGCTGTTAACAAAACCTATGAGTTTAAACTAGAAAGGAATTTTCCTCAGTCCTTCAGCTTTGTGTTCCTAATGGTGTCATTATTTCGCTATTCAGTAACCATGCAGATCTCAATTCTCACCTGATTTTTTTGCGTCAAAAATCAAAGAGAAATCAGAAGTAATTTCTGGAGAGAAGTTTTTCAGGCTTCTCTCTGCAGCTAAAAGGAATCTAATCTTAATTCTCCTACATATTGCTGTCTCTGGCCTCTTGGCCAATTATGTTGGGTTGGATTTAGTTTAACCCAAAGCAATCATCAGGTCACAGTGACTGGAAACATTTTTTTTTAATCTTTTTTTTTAAACGGAACTATTTTGTTCTTGTCTCTGCTCCCTGGTTGCTATAAAGCGAAAGGCTTCAGTCATCTTCTCTCCAGAGAGATCATCGGCAGCATGCAGAACAAGCGCTGTGCTAATAAAAACCTGTCTCGGTTTTATCTAAGCTGGGATTTCAGTTAAACTCTGTTTGTTCAGTGACCCCCTGGCACAGAACTGCCCTGGGGATGGCTCAGGCTGTGGGACAGTCCTGGAGAGATTGAGCCTGGGGGCTGAGCCTGAGCGGTGGTAACCCAGTGCCAGCCTTTTCCCCAGCTCCTGATGCTTTGCTGGCTATGAAGGGGATTGAGCAGAGGGGAAAACGTATCTCTGGTCCCCTCTGTATCACCAAGAATAGCTTTGCAGTGTGAACAGCCACTGCAGCGATGCCTGGTCACCCCTCTCCCCGTGTTGGGGATGCTGAGCGGGAGATGGGGATGGGGGTGAGGAAGGGCGCTGCTCCACGTGAGCTGCCGTCCTGCTGCTTGGCAGAGCATCCCGGGCCCCCAAGCAGCTCCCACAGCCTGTGCTGTCTCCTCTGCAGCAGGCAGGTACGAGCACAGCCGCACCTTACCAGTGCACGGTTTGGAAGATTCCCTCCCAGACTCTGAAGCGTATTACAGTGATGCAGGATGTACAAAATGGACAGCATTTGAAGTGTTTCCTTACAGGATAATCGGAGGAAGTCATTGTATTAAATGGCCATTTGTGTCATTAGCCTTTTATTTGGTGCTCTGTCCAGACATCCTGTTTGCTTCCCCTTTGAAGCAATGAATGTATTTCCTGTGTGCCGGGTCCGATCCAAAGCTCCCGGGCACCGAGCTGAGATCGGTCATGTACTCAGTGGAGAAAGACATCTCCAGACTCACCTTGCATGAGGAATTTTGAGATAAATCTAGAGTGGTGTTTACTGGCTGCCCTTAAAAGCATGTTCCTTGAGCTGTCCGGTCCAGTTATAGCTACTAGCTCCCCGTGGTACAGGGGAGAAGTTTCTGGCATTTGACACCTCGCAGTACTGTGGTGGGACGTTGCAGCAACATCACTATGTTGTCCGGACTGGTTCAGAGAACTGGTCCAGCTCCCAGGGTGCACAGAGCAAACACTGAGCCATAATCCTGTATGTTAGGAGGTATCAGGGGCAAAGAATTTGGACCTCTCCATCGTTAAAGGTGGGAAGTAGCAAAGCTGCTCCACATCCCTCTCCCTTCCTCCTTACAGTTCGCACTGAGAAGGCTCCCACTGCCTTTCTTGCAGGAAGGATCAGTGCCCAGCTACTTGTTTGCGGTAATTGCTTCGTAGCTGCTACCTTAATCATCATCAGGGGCTGAATCTGGGATTGCCCCCACTAGCAGCAAAAGCTACTCGGTTTCTAAATTTGTATCTGGGGAAAGAGATGGAGGCTTTGTGTATAGGGCCTGGAGGTGGACATATGCTAATGACTAGATTGTAGCCACATCCAAGACACATTAAATACCATGAGGAATGCTGTGCCAGCGTGTGGGATCCTGCCCCAAGAAACAGCTGGAGGAGCTGCATAACCCCTTCACGTGCCTCCTCACCCTTGACTGTACTGGGGAGGGCAAGAGGGAGGGTAACCAACTCTTTGTGCCTGTCAAACAAGGGCTGGCCTCTTCTGCTGCCGGGCTGGGAAGAGTTAATCAGGGAAGCACAGCCCCCGAGGACTGGGACTGTTGTTCCATGCAGATCGGCTTGTTCTTGTTTCTTCTATTGATCGCAATCACTCAGAGCTGTGCCTGTAACAAACTGCCTTAAATCATTGCAATCATAATAAGCGCACCTTGGTAAATAATGCATGAGATGTCCATAAGCCTATATTCATTAGAAGGAAGGTGCATATAGAGCGTGGTGATCATCTGGGCTTGAGTGGGGGCTTGGCCAGTTGGATTGAGAGGGTGTAGCTGCTAGGGATCAACCCTGAACTGAGCTGGGTTTCAGGCGGGCTCCCCAGCCCCTCAGAATGTTGGAAATATAGACAGGCTCCTTTCCGCTTTCATGAATTTTGCACGAGATGCTTAAAATGCCTCCAAGGTTCACAGCATAATACAGGTTGAGTGGAAGTGGGCTTGTGGCAAGTCTCCAAATAGCATACTAGCAAGGCATCACAATTAATAGTATTTAATATATCTTAATGACAACAAAACACATAGCGGGTAACAAGATTTGCTGTGAAAGCCTCATAGCCAAGTTAATGGTCTGGATATTGGAAGCCTTTGTTTTAAAATGCAAATTAAAAATGCTTAGTTTTCCATTTGTCTTGAGGAGCAGAGTGGTGTTAAAGTGGCAACTTTGTTCAGGCTGGGGGTTGGAGTAGTCCTTGGCCAGACCCCACAGCAGGGCAGGCTCAGGTGCTGTAGCCTTCATTAAACAGTTCCCAGGGCAAATTGCAGGGCAATTAGTTAGGCAGTAATTTCCACCTCCCTTTCATCCGAGGGAGATGATTATTACTATTCTTCTTTTTTTTAAATAAATGATAGTGATAAGGACAGTTTGGCTTTTGTATGGTTAGAAGAGATGGAAGTGGAGGCAGAAACATTCCTGGTTATACCAGACAGCTGCGGATGGTGATGGGTCATTTCACTCCATTATGGTTTCTGGCAAGTGAGTATTAAAGGGTGTGTGAGGGCATCGTTTCTCAGCGATGACTTCATTTGGCTGTCTAAACAAACAGCCGTTCCTCACCAGGTGCAAAGGGCCTTGTATTTGTCTTTTACTCCATGAAGGGAACAGAAATACCTAAAGTGAAAATAGCACCAGTGGATTGTATCTGCTCGACAGTGGTGGTGGTCTCTACCTCCCGCAAAACAGCAGTGATGTGAGCCACGGCAGGAAAAAGTCACTCGTCCGTGCTCAGCCCCGGTGGGATGCCTTCATGGCCGGATGAGTAGGTTCAAAAGCCCAGACCCCCAAACTCATAGAGCTTCTGTTCACGCTGGTTGGCTCTAGGTTGCCTGTATCCAACACACAGGTCTGCTGAGTAGTACCCACAGTGGGTTGAGTAAGTAAGGTCTGAGCCTGCACAGGGTGTGGAGGTCTTGTAGGAGGGGTTGCTAAGCCCCTGGAGGTATGTGCTGGAGGGAGGGCTAAGCCTCTGGTGGTTTTGATCCATCCGATATTGACTGGCTCCTCCTAAAACCCAAGTGTGGGAATTGATCTTGCGGATGGGGTCTGAGTCTGGCCTTGAGAATGGGTGAATAGACAAACCTGGCTGGGAACTCAACTATGCAGCCCACTTCTAGCTGTCCTCCTGCACCCGGTTCCTTACTGGCGCAGCTACTTGCATCTGAACGCTTACCCTCACCATGCATCAAACCTCAGTGATCCCACTTTTTGAAGTCAGGCAGCGGAAAATTTGGAAGTGCTGGGTAATCTGCTGTCCCTGGAAGGAGATGCCCTCTTTGAGAGTACCAGGGAGTCAGCTGGGTTAGATCATCAGCTCAGCTTCACCTCTTTCTGAAGCAAACCAGAGCATTTTATAGATGCAAACAATTTAACCTTACTTCATATCCCTAGGTAGGCCACATCTTACATAAATTTAAAACCCCAGCTCTCCTGTCAGCAGCCACATCTTAAACTTTCATTAAACTGCTCTACCTTAATCTCTAAAGCTGTGTTTTTTCTCCTTGATACTCTTCCTGGAAGGCTGTTACAGAAACTCACAGCTAGTGGTTCCGGTTAAATAGAAGGAAGAATAGTAAAACTTTTCCTTTCTAAAAATACATTTCTGAGCGTCAAGCTCAGCCTTATCATCAGCAACAGTCTGAAGAGCTTGAGATGATTTTTGGGCCCTGGGTTTTTTTTCCAGAATCAATTCTTTTTGCTTCTTTCTAGCGTAATTAAAGAAATAAATCCCCCAGCAGCTCAGCTTCACATAGAGCAGAACGCCCCAAAGAAAAGTGATGAACCTAGCTATTTTGTAGTTAAACTATAATTTTTTTTTCCTGTACTTTTAGCTGCATCATCTGTCACAGAAGCTGAACGACAAAGAGAGAAAGGGTCAGTAAATTTTAAGCTGGACCAGTTAGACCGGAGAAGAAGGATCAGCTAACTGGAGGGAAAGCCGATAAATGGGGAAACGTTACCCAGCCTGCCTTCACCTTCACACTGCACTGCCTCGGATGCTGCTCACCTTTGCAATGCTTACAAGAGACGTGGCAATTTGTAGCCATGAAATTATCGGTCTGGTCAAGGTCCCCTGGAAGTGGAGAAGCCAGCATGGGCACCGTGCGCAGGGGCACGGGGTGCTGGGGCTGACTGTGGTGTGTAACACATCTCTGCTGGCCTGGCTGCGGGGGGAGGCAGCTGCACCCTGCAGATGGGGGTTAGAGCCCATCAGACTCGCTTTCTTTGGTAACCTGAGCCAGGATTTGAGCCAAAGGCCTCCAAAGGTGAAAGGCTAATACGCCTGCCTCCCTCCCTGCCACCGACCCCCTTTGGTTCGTTAAGGCAATGCACTAACTTTGGGAAATCGCTCCCACAACCCATAAATGATGAATGAAATGAGAAAGCCCTGCTCGGTGTGCAGGGATAATGTGCTGGCTGCTGGGCTGTTTGCTCTGTGATATTTAGCAAACAGGCTGCAAAGAAAGCTCAGTGAGATGCCAGACAAAACGAGAGGACAATCAACTGAAAAACTCCCTGGGTTCAATTATGGTCTGGAATTTAACCCCAGTATGTTTTGTTGGGCTTCCCCCTGGAACCATTTGCCCCCCAGGCAAAATCCGTCTTGCAAAGTAGGTTTCTCTGAGGTCTCGGGGCAACATGCAGAGGTATTAGGCTCATAAAGGGTTTCTTATTCACAGAAAGCCCTGTAGATACTGCAGAAGCTTGTACAGATTACTTCTGGGTGAAGCCATAATGCTGGAAGTGAAAGGGACTGGGATGTTCTTTCAGCTGGGAAATCCGGGCTGCAAAGAAGAAAGGGGTGGTTAAAGCCCATAAATAGTTCTCAACTAATGAAATTGCTGGGTGGGGAAAAGGAGAAAATAGTCCTTTTTAAAGCAGATGAGACAAACATGCCTACCAACATATTTTCTACTCATAAAACTCAGTCTGGGTTTCTAGGTAACCAGTGGAGATACCCCAGGGAGAAGTTTTGAAGGGTTTCCTACAGTTGCTAGATTTGAATAACCAAATGGAAGTGCTGAACATCAATCTTATCTCACACAGAGCATGGCTTACCCCATCCGACCTCTCCTTGAGGCTCACTCGTGTATGAAGCAAACCTGAAAGCCTGGGGGTCCTTCACATGGGGAGACGCACTGTCTGGATCCAACATTCATCAAGCGCAAGACTAAGAGGGACTGTTATTATACAGTCTAGTCCAATCTCCTGGCTATCTCTGCGTAAATCCCAGTTTTGCTCTCTGTGTCTGACTGTAATCCTGGATTCCTCGGGCTGCCCATCCTCGCACAGAGCCATCTCCCTTGGCTGGCTTGTTCACCTGCTGGATGGGGATTCAGAGCCTGATGGGTTTTCATAAGGTACTGATCCTGCTCCAGATCTTACTGTTTGTTTATTTATTTTGTTTTATTTCTAAAGATTTTTATTTCATTTGTAAGCAGCAGCAGTTACTTTCTGGATCTTAAATTCTCTGCTGGTCTTAGGCTCAACTTCAGCTCTGCTTATGGCCTTGCTGTGCTTTGTAATAAGTTAGTGAGTCAAATTAGTTATCATAGGCACAGAGAGGTTCAGGTGAAGGGATGGGTCGTTTTTCCTTGCTGGCCATGCATTGCTTGCAGGACCAGGCTGTGCCTGCACACAGTTGGGGCACAAGCAAGGAAAAGGGCTCCTTCTTCCTTCCGCTGGGAGGGATGGGGCTGGGAGTGAGCAGCCGTCCTATTAGAAATTGTTCCGAATACATCTCCCTGACTCTTTAAGATAGTTAGTTATACCCTATTTAGTATTGCAATGGAGATAAGAATTTAGATCCCAGCTAACACTTGATCTGAGCAGAGGTTTACAATGAAATCAAACTGGATGAACATTTGATTTACATGGGTTTTTTTCCATATTGGCTCCCTGTCTTTACTGGGATTCAGAGCAGTTAATCCAGTGTGTGAATGATTATCTGGTACAATGCTGCAGTCTGAAACAATATAGAGCTCTTGGCAGTCGTAAACTGACTCTTGAGTCCAGGGAAGCCTTGAATGGCAAAGCAGGGAATTCAGGTGGGTTAAAGGTACTAGTGCTGTTTTGTGCACAAGGACAACTTAAATCTAGGTAATGAACTTTGTTAGTCACTGCTGCTAAAAAGCAGATATAGAGAAAGCAAACAAGCCAGCTGATCATCCCTGCAACTTAAATGGCCCTCAGGATGGCGAAGATGCAGATACTTTTCCTGTTTGCAGCCAGTGCTGTGGTGAGCAGGTGGGGATGCTCAAGGGGCAACGGCACAGAGATCATTTACAGAATCACAGAACGGTAGGGGTTGGAAGGGACCTCTGTGGGTCATCTACTCCAACCCCCTGCCGAAGCAGGGTCACCTACAGCAGGCTGCACAGGACTGCATCCAGGCAGGTTTTGAATATCCCCAGAGAAGGAGAATCCACAACCTCCCTGGGCAGCCTGTTCCAGGGCTCCGTCTCCCTCAGAGGGAAGAAGTTCTTCCTCAAGTTCAGCTGGAACTTCCTCTGCTTCAGTTTGTGCCCATTGCCCCTTGTCCTGTCGCTGGGCACCACTGAGAAGAGTCTGGCCTCATCCTCCTGACACCCACCCTTGAGATATTTCTAAGCATTTCACAGAATCACAGAATCACAGAATAGTAGGGGTTGGAAGGGACCTCTGTGGGTCATCTAGTCCAACCCCCCTGCCGAAGCAGGGTCACCTACAGTAGGCTGCACAGGATCTTGTCCAGG
>Ga0065711_1009134_pt1 | contig 18325 bp, 12 predicted proteins | sample Hoacrofraction12_FD_59098 | JGI IMG/M metagenome (GOLD analysis project Ga0065711, IMG submission 59098) | Hoatzin crop microbial communities from Cojedes, Venezuela - Epithelial fraction 12 v2 (version 2) | ecosystem: Host-associated > Birds > Digestive system > Esophagus > Crop | place... | reverse complement strand
GGACCTGTTGGAGCGGGGCCAGAGGAGGCCACAAAAATGATCTGAGGGCTGGAGCACCTCTGCTGTGAGGAAAGGCTGGGAGAGCTGGGGCTGTTCAGTCTGGAGAAGAGAAGGCTCCGGGAACACCTTCTAAGCAGCCTTCCAGTACCTGAAGGGGCCTGCAAGAGACCTGGAGAAGGGCTTTTTATAAGAGCATGGAGTGACAGGACAAGGGGGAATAGCTTTAAACTATAAGTTGGTGGATTTAGAGTAGATATAAGAAAGAGATTCTTTACTATGAGGGTGGTGAGGCCTTGGCACAGGCTGCCCAGAGAAGCTGTGGCTGCCCCCTCCCTGGCAGTGTTCAAGGCCAGGCTGGACAGGGCTTTGAGCAACCTGGTCTGGCGGAAGCTGCCCTTGCTGGGGGCAGGGGGGTTGGAACTGGATTATCTATGAGGTCTCTTCCAACACAAACCATTCTGTGATTCCACGACCTACAGATTTGTTCAAACTAAGCTGGACTCTGTCATTTTGCATCCCATCTCCCTCCTTAATCCCGAATCTTGCTTTTGGCTCTGATACTGCTGCAACATAACAATTCCAAGTATTCTAACATTTGAGGAAGAAAATCTATGCTTTGCAATCTGTTACTTGAAAGTAGTCTAGATCAGTCAAGGCAACTGGATGAAAACAATAACAAATATCCACAGATCTGGCTTAGATATGTATTTTTTAAGGATCTGTGAAGTAGAACAGTTTTTTTCCCCCCAGAATTCACAGAACTAAATGCAAAGAGGGCCTGCTCTTTATCAGCACAGACATTAGATACAGCTAACTCTTTGGTCTTGATAATGATGATACTGAAAAAACCAAACACTGCCAGGCTTATTTAGAAGACAAGGAACTGGGAAAGAGAACCTTATTGTAAACATGCGAAAGTTTGCCCAGTTTTGCCCATTTCTCTCCTACCCACCAACACTCCTCTGTACTGTATGTCCCATGGATAAGTTAGAGAGGCATTTTAGTAGTAATGACAAATTTCTTAAGACTCCAGGAAGCTCCGTTCAGAACCTTGGTTCTGCCTTTCCTCCAAAACACGTCAGAAAACACATTCCTGAACTACCATGTCTGGGGCTGTATTCCTTGAGAAGCCATGATAAACAAAAGACGTTAAACTTGAGGTATGAATGGTTTCTTATTATTGATAGAGAAGCAGAAAGAGATAATTAAGAGTTTGTACAGAAGCCTACCAGTCTAGGAGAATGACAGGAAGAACAAGGATCTACCCTAACAGGTTAGACTAGCAGAAGACTGCAAAATACTTCTTACAAGATCAAATGTCCAAGAAGCTCACTATCTCTACCTCAGACGTCCCTCTTCCTCACTGTGTATCAGTCTAAGACAAACATTGTAAAACGGAAGGCCATCACGTCTGTCCAGGCATGCACATACAAAAAACCCACCACTAAAAACCACTCACAAACACTGTATTCCTTCAAAAAAGAAACAGTGACTACCCTGCCAGAGATGACAGGTCTCAATAACAAGATCCACCAGCCAGAGCTAAATAACGATCACTGCAATGTTTCAGTGCTCAGCTGTCTTTCTAAATGCACTATCAGTAACAGGTGTTGCAAATCTTTTCATCATACCTTTAGTACTCTAAAAGAAAAACAATAGAAAAGTCACTGCATTTTTCAGACAGTGAACAAAAAAACCCTGCAACGCTGCAGACAGAACATGTGAATATGCCTCATTAAGACAGCTTGAAGACGGAAACTTTGCAAGTCACAGATAACAGATTCACAGTGCCAGAGAAGAATGTACTGCTTTCTCTAATCTGTGAGAGGCTAACATTTAGAAATAAACTGCATTTTCCACTATTTCCCCTCCAAAAACTGCGCTAAGCTGTGCAATACTCCTAGCCATGACCTTTTTGTTCTTAAGTGACAACCACATTCTAGGAAACGGTAGCAAAGAACTCTGCAGCTTTGATCCACTATGGGATGAAAGGAAAGCCTGAGCCCAAACAGCATTCACTTTGAGTGCAAATTTACACTACCGTAACAAATCTTCACTAACTGGGACAGAAGGAGGAGTGGTACTGTGTAAGAACTGTTTAGAAGAACTTGCATGACAGCTGATACTATCCTAAATAATTCAGCAGTTAAGAACTCCATTAAAACTGAATATTCAAGTATTCTTTGCCAAACAAGCCCCACATCTGGAGGTTTTCCAATGGAAAAGTGACAGGAGACAGTCAAGAATCATTAGTTCTCTCAAAAAATATACAGTTCTTCTGAAGAGCACAGAAGCTACAAGATTTACATAAAGCCTTCATGGAAACAGTGTTCTCCATCCCTTATTTTCAAGTTGTACACAGTAAATCTTTATATTGCCTCCTCTAAATACACCACCTTAATTCACAGATTTCCAAGTTTCGAATAATTATGGTTCTACAGCACTTTAGTACTGGTTATTTCTAGCCCTAAGTAACATTTGTATTAATATTACAGAAAGCAAAATCTGCAGAAAACAAATTTGGAAAATTCTATTTTCAGAACACTTTAAGAATGATACCCCAACCTTGAATTGTTACTATTTATTCCTATGCAATTAAACAGGAATCACAACATGTTGTTTCAACAGAAAAATAAGAAAGTCATAGCTATTGCAGGACAAAATGTCATTCCACTTTTCAGTAGCTCATTTTGTTTCAGTACAGCAATAACGGTTCTAATAAATTATACTCACTTGTAGCAGAACCAAGGAGATTTTTTGAAGATTTTTCTTCCCCTGTATTGTAATCCAATAGATAATCTACGTATAAAGAACACCACTTATAACTACCAAAATTAAATGTGCCACGGGCAAAGAAAATAAATCTCAAGATTTAACATGTTATTCAACTATGTCAGTTTGACAGTGTGAAAATACAACAATAGAAATAGAGTTGAAGGTCAGAGATTACATACTGAAATATCAAGCTCCAAGCAATGAGAAATCCAAAGAACAGAAACCCAAGGAGATTCAGGGTTCAAGCTTCAGCTTTCCCAGTATTCATGACACAGATGGAGTAAACAGTTCATTGAGCTTCATATAGGGTTCCTCCCCTTCCTCCTCATGAAAGCTGGAGGTAGGCATTTTTGCATTTTTTTACTTAAACACAAAGTCTGCAAGCCAAAAGAAGCACCTTTCCAATTGCTTGCAGCATTGATCACACAAATAATCTCAGAAAATGGGCTATGGACACTAAGAATAAAGCTGTTTCATGTGAGCTGCTTTGATTCTTTTAGTTATCCATTACACATAAAAGTATTATTGCCTAGCCTGCCAAGCGAAACAGACTCATTACTAGCATTTTAAAGCAACCCTCCAAATAGTTACAACTCATTGTTTACAAGGATTATTGGGTAAGCCTAGAAACGCTGAAATACTGTCAACAGGACTAAGAGTAAATCTAGCAATCAAATCTTTTAGCATACGCAGGAAATGACGAGTCAGACTAGCACAAGACATGTCTGAAGGGCTAAAAATGCAGAAATTATTTGCTTACCATAATCTTCATCAAAGAGTTCTTGTCGTTCAGACTGATACTGAGAATCAGCTATTTCTTCATACTCTTCCACCATGCTAGTACCAAATACCCTATAAACAAAGTTTTAAAATAAAAACCTCATATCAGTCTATTAATAATGTGATTACGTGACATAATTGACCATTAGATAAGCAATATTAACATTTTGTAATATGTAGCTAATAATTAGATAAGTAATAATTGCCTTCACTTAACCAAGATCAAGCAGCAGCTATGCTTATTTTCTCACACCTGTATCTACAAAGTCCACTGCATGCTTTCAAGTGCTGCACCAAACATAATGCTGGTTTTAATTCTAGTACTTCCAATGAGACTTTTCCTCCTTTTTAAATTGAGCTCGTACCTAGACTTCCTTGTCTTAAGCCCTCCATGAGTTCTACCACCTCCTCTTCCACTCCATCTTTGACTAACTTCAGGAGTATCTATTCATGACTACCTCACTTTGCATGCTATATTCTTTGACCTGCTCTGCCAAAATAAAATCCATCCAATATAAAGCAGTCTCTTCAACTGAAAATATGGTTTGGCTTACAAAACCAGAGTTCCCAGGTTCAAACCCTGACCTAGCTTTGGCAGGAGAATTGAAACTGTTTTTCAGGAGCAGTACAGAGGCTGATTATTCTCTGAACTACACATGCAGTTGTTCTCATTTAGATGTTCCAAGCATTACTAACCACATGTACCTGGGGTGCTATGCAACACAGCAGCTTCTCAAAAGCACTCACAACACCTGCTCTTTTTAGTTCACCCACTTGTTCCTTGTTTTGCTTGGTCAGCCTTGAAATGCTCATATCCTCCTGTAAGGCTGCTCATGCTCCTGTTTCCTAACACCCCCCTGCAAATACACGCTATTCCTTACATACTGGAGAACCAAATCAAAAGATTCAAGCCTTCTTTACATAGATGTGAAGCATGCTACGCAGCAGGTAGTTTAGGCTACAATTCACAGTATTTCCAAATAACTTCCATAAACTGAAAACTAGAATTTGCTGCCCAACTATTATCAAAACACACTAACCCTCGCTGGAAGAAGGCAGAAAGGCAAAGCAAAACACTTGGGATATTACCTTATAAGACTTAAAGGACAAAAATGTTCTGATCCAAAGTGCGATATCAACTCCACCTAAAGAATAAAAGGTACTTAAAATAAAACTCCAAAGGCCCACAGAGTGCACAGTTCATTTAACATACATCCAACCTTGAAACTGCAAGTTTTGTTTACTCAAGGGATTCGTAGATTTCCCACAACAGAAAAGACTCTGAAAGATTTGTTCTTGCCATGCATTAAAGTGCTGAGCAGCAGCAGAGAACACCCCAAGCCCCACACATTCATCATTTCAAAAGAAGAGGTTGCTAACCTTTATGTACTTGATGAACATCTGAAGCAAGAGAAAGGAAAAGAAAAAAAAAAAAAAGGATGTCAGTACAAAGGCTGAACACATGCCACAGGCAACTACAGATTCCTGTTGTTTTTAATTCAGTACTATAAATGCCTAAGAAGACAAGTTATGAAGGATAAAGTTGCCATACTACTTCATCTGCCTTAGGTAGCAAGATTTCATTTAGCCTTCGCACATTGCAGACAGAAGGTAACATGCAACAAGCCTTTTATTAATGAACTTAACAAATCATTCAATTTTTCTAGGCAGCATGACTGCAGACAGAATACTGAAGTGTGTTAAATTTAAGTGTGTTTTTTCCCCTTAGAGCAGATTACAGAAAGTGACTGAAAAAGGGAAAAAACCCTCCGTAGCATGCACTTTATGCCCTGCTGCCGCAAGTGCAGTATAACATACTTTGATTTAGACAAGTACCACTGGAAGAAAATGTAGAGAGCATCTGAAGATACATTTAGAAGCTTCAGTCAGTGTACTTCTAGTGAGAACTTGACTGCACACTGATATTTATTTAATCTAAACTAATTTGCAAGTGTAGAATGCATTTATTAAACCACTGCATAGACACTACCAATGAGGGACTGTACTAATTTGCAAGTGAGATCAAGACAACTACTCCCCTAAAAGCACTCTAAAAAAATTTTCCGTTATTTTTGATACAAGTTCATGACGCCACTTCAGAAATCACTTTTTGAAAAATTTTTTGGACTCTTCTTCTGTAGACTAGGTACACTTGGAACTTGCTTACTTTTTGTGATAATAAAGTAAAAACATCGCAAGAACAACCCTTTGAAAGTTTTACCATACTACATTATTCAAGGCAGAACACTGTATCCTCCAAGGGATTAAGTGCTGAAGCGTCTATCAATTCCGCAACTTCAGTGACAAGCAAGATTCCAGCTACCTTAAGGCATTAGTTCAGCCAGAAAGCAGAATTAAAAATAAATGAAACCTTTATCCTTTGACTCACGCAGAATTTCTGGGCAGAGAGGTTAGATAACTATCATTCATAGTTACTTCCTCATGAAAGCACAAATTGTAATTCAGTAGCACAAACCAAATTTTTCTTTTTTGAAGGCACCATAATTGGAAGATAACACATCACTGAAGAGGATCTAGAAGTCTGTATTTTAAACTTCCACTACGTCCCAATATTTTCACAAAATCTTTTATCCCAGTCCAAGTACTACATTATTTATGGAGTTTTACTCTCTGAGTCTCCTGAGTAAAGACAGCTTGCTGCAAGTTATTTTGAAGGCACAGAGATCATGGCAAGTGCTCCAGTAGCAGTAATCCTAAATAATTTGCACAAGTCGCAGTTAGGATTGAGTAACAGCAAAACTGCACTTCAACTCTATTGATGAGAATCAGAATTCCAATGGTTTCTCTTTCAGATTCACTTAAAGCTGTACAGCAGAATACAGCACCAAAGTATCAAGAATATGCATATTCTGATCTATGCTCCAGGGAGAGAGTGTGTGTGTATATATACAAAAAGCAGACACAGCCAAGGGACACAACAGGTTGATACTTTTAATCTCACAGTCAGGAGACAGTTGATTAAGTCAAATAGAACAGAACGCTGTCTGGATCTTTCTTTATTCAGATAGCAACTAACTATGTATTTGGACACAAGGTAATAGGTGCTTCCCAACAACCTCTCAGTCACCACCCTGAGCAAAGTAACCTACTCCCAATTGTGTGGAAAGGGTTTAGTACGTGGCAAATCACACGAGGGCCACTAACGAAACTAGTGCAATTAATGGTAAAGCACGCTTTGATAACATGTTTCTCTGGATGCTCTGTTGCACAGGGTAAATGCAGCAAACCTTTCCTTTCCTGAGAAGCATGGATGCTTTTACAGGGTTAAGTTACCTTAACATATTTTGCATACATCTGTTCATCCAGAGGAAAGCTTTGGACATTTCTCTCATCTCTAGCATGGAAAGTACCTAATTTAATCCATTTGTTTGTTGGATACCTAGAAAAAAAACAACGAAGACAGCTAATGAAACGCAAGAACTTGTGGTTTACAGACATTTGCTGAAGTTTCTCAAAATGCCTTTTCACAGAAAAAATAAATAACTTTTTTTTCAGTTGCAAGATAGTGGCAATGTATTTTTAATGGAAAGAAGAGTTACAAGATAAGGCTAGTCCGAACACTAAACCTCAGCAGTACCTCTTCACACACTTAAAACAGTGTGCAAGCCCCTGAAGGGCGAAACCCTGTAACTGATCCAATTACTGAAATTCAGCTAGCCTACAGCAGAGTTTCTGGAACTGAGAAAAGTCGCCTCGGATGAACACTGAAGATGACACATGAGTGATAGGTTGTAAATATTATTGTAAGCAAGCAGCAAAAAACTGTGAGCAAAGCAGAGTTAGAACTAGGCAACAGACCAAGTGTTGAAAATCAGAATCTACATGCTTTAAGCACTGAAAAGAAAGTGAGTTTTTTTGATGCACTGTGTGAATGTCTCCTCTTTCACATACCAGAACAATCTGCTCACTCCAGGAAAGCAGTAGGGGTACAACATTGCCTAAAACACGATAAAGCCACCCTTTAACCAGCCATTCGGCCAACCAGTAGTATTCTTACCCCTTCCAATTCCACAATAGTGTACTACTACTTTATTTTTTAACATAATTTGTTTTATTTGGGGGTTTTTTTTGGGGGGGGGAGGGGAGGAGAACGGGACGCATGACGGGGACAGGCAGCATTCAGCACTGAAGACAGCTTAAGCCACGTGAAAATGGTCTCAATGACAAGGGAAGAGACAGCCTACAACCCCAGTGGCATTCTGTTAAGGCATGATCTTTTTATGATCTGTCATCCTCTCCCCAGCTACAATAAAACTTCTACGGCTTCATTGCTATTTTTCAATTAATTTTTCCTTTTCGTTTTGGTGGCAAATAAAAAAAATACAGGAAGCATGGAAAGAACACAAACCATGTCTTCTAGGACTTCACAGTTGACTTTCCATGGAAAAAAAAATGCTAGTAACTGATAACGCACACAAGAAAGTCCATGGGCTTTTCCAATGAACTACACTTTGCACAATTAACAGGAATACACAGACCGTGTTTTATGAAGTCATCCATCTAATAATTATTTCATTTCTCATTCAGAAGGGCAGGTTTTGATAACGTACCTGTCACTAATAGACACCAGAAAGTCTTTAGGAGTGGAAGAGAATAATTCATGATTTGCAATGTCAAGCTGCTTTACTTGGACTGGTTCACAGAGCTCGATAACAAACCTTGAAGATGAAAAGGAAATTACTTTTAAAAAAACACTTTTCCTTTTACAGTTACAATCCTCAGTCCTTCACCTTGTTACTGCATCCTTCACTGGGTATAAAAGAACACTACAAAAATGTTGTACAAGAAGCAGGGATCACTCGTTGCTCCCTTCAAAATCACTAGTGACATTTACCTGCATATCTAGTTTAGTAACTCTAGATAGCACCTGCAGCTACAAAAGCTTCACCCGTCTTGTACTCAAAGGCAAAAAGTCACAGCACTAAAAAATAAGGATAGCAAACACCATTTAAACCACACCTGAAATACCAGTTAGTACACGCTAAGTGCCAATCATGTGTCCTACAATTACATGACAGCTGGAGAAAGAACTAAACATCTTTACTTGAACACTCACTGCTTTCTCTTCTGCAAGGTTATAACCAAGCAAAACCTACAAATACTAAAGTCATTCCCCTTAAGCTTACTTCTATGGGGGACACAGTGTCCACTACTAAATCCGTCGAAGTTCCTTACACACACGTCAGGCAGAGACACACCAAGGTCACGGCAGTCCCACGGGATACATACAGCCCCACCGCGATGGAAAACCATAACCACTCCTGTCATACACACAAATCCCAGCAACCTACCAGATTTTAGTACTGCAAGGATTTAGCATATAAAGGTCCATGTTTTCCATCAAAATAGCTGAAGTGCTCTGCATAAAGGACAGAATTAGTATTTTAAATTGTATGGTTGACAATCATGCAGCACCAAGGGTTTTTCCCCCCTCTCCCCCAGAATAAGTTTGATATTAGTTACATAGACTAACAGCAAGTTTCACAACATTCTAAGCAACGTAATATACAGGAGACAGTGTGCTATACTACTTTTGGGCAATCACAGATTATTTACTATGGTAAGCTGTTTAACACAACTTTGTTCAATTTCCGTACTGAGTAAACTCTGCTCCCCCTTCCAAATTCACTTAGAGATGTAAACTACAGCAATCCCTCTTAAAACAAGGGACAGATCACAGTTTAAGTTCAATTCTTGTAAATCAAAAGTCACAATAAACCCAAACAACAAAAATTAAAGATTACTTTGGAAATTGGTACTCAGTTTTAAATAAGTGTACTTTGTACTACTTCTTGCATAAGGGTAAACTGAAGTGATGTACACTAATAATCACCAAATGCTTACCTTCGCCTCTGGATTTGCTGCCAGAATTTTGGCACCACACTCTACAGAGGCATAGTTATTTCTGTTTTTCTGGACCTTCTTTGTGGAATGCTGCCCACCAACAGCAGAAGGGTGCATTGACTGACCTAGGAACAAGATGATATTGCTACTGTAACAAGCCACACAAACAGTATTTTCACTTTCAGTGAACTTCTGCTCACCACTTTTATATAAGAAATGCTATCAATTATGTAGTTCGAGTAGAAAAATGAAGTTCCAGACTGCATATCACAATCCGACAGTTTCACTATTTAAATTTGAGACAAGATGGAAGTACTCTGTATTAGACCAAACTAATTCTGAACTTACTCTTTTCTTTCTCCACTTCCATCACTTTCTTCTTCCATTCATCAAATGTTGGAATGTCTCCAGGGTCCTTTGGAGTTATCACTGACGTAGGGTCAATTTCTCCTGTTTTCTTATACTCTTTCTGCAAAGGAAAGAGCCACCAATTGTGAATATTTTTCAGGACCAACAATGAAAATAAACATGAACCTGAGTGCTTTAAAAAAAAAAAAAAGCAAGCAGCATGGTCTCATCAAGTCAACAGCTGACACATCATTTGAACCCATGTGAAAAGCCTAGCACCAAGGTAAGCTCACGAGCATCACAGTGATGATTTCCACCCAGAATCAGAGATTCTTTTACTGAGATGCTGGTACTTTTTGTGGCTAAACTAATACATGTTAAGTAAAACATAAGAATTCTATCTCCAAAAACATCTGCTTTTTCCTCAAGATTTTTGCTTTTCCTCCTCCTAAGGAGAAAAAGTTTCCCTGTAGCAGAAACCTTCAAATAAGAATGCTGGCCATTCCAGAGGTCCCCTGGAGTTTTTGAACACCTTAAAAACAGCAGAATGAGAAATTACTGAAAAGTGGTTTATTTAATGTTTAATGATCAAAGAAATAATGTTTTGGACTTGCCTGACAAAGCAGCAACCCTTTTAAGTCAACCATATGCTGCACCACTTCAAGTCTTACCTTCTCCTTTGTACAAATACATTTCCAGCACACCACCAGATATGCAAAAAGCTTTTGCTAGACATTTCACATGTAGAGGTTACTTCGTAGACAGCATTTTACAGGTAGTTTCCAGTATGACTACTTTGTATGTTGACATTTTCTCTGCACTTAAAGCAAAAAGTATTTCACACATAGTTCTACAGCTGAAAGTCCTCAAAAAAAGAGCCACACACACATTATTTGGACAAAAGTGACAGCAGAATTCTTCACATGATTACACTGCAACAGAACTTTATGTGGCATAGTGATCCTCCTTGGACTATGACCAAAGTGGTAAGTCAAAAAACTGACAGAGCAAACAATTCCAAATCATGCTCTGTTTAACTATGACATCATGCCAATGCTGTATTTATTTAAATTGTAGTCTTTAAATCATAAATACAGAAAATCTTGTGGGTTTTTTTTAAATAATGGTTTACACCAGGTTGTTTATAGTAAGTGCTTTAGAAGACTCCTCCTGACTGCACGTCATTATTTTAAGGCACACTGTACTTTGCTCAACGATCTCAGGAAAAACCTCCTAGTTTTAAGTGTTACCTAAGTTATTAGTGACAGTTTAAATTGGATCCTAAAGTAGCAAAAAATATTATTGCCATGGCCTTCGTCATCTTTTACTTATTTAAAAAATGTAAGCTTTAGGAAGTGCCTCACAGCAAGTACATAAAAGCAGTCATACAGTTAAGTATAAACGACCTGTCTACCTAGGTAACTAACAGTGGCCAAATAAGATGCCTAGGAAAGGATAAACACACACCACTCATTCTGTATTTCCTCCAGCTGTCATCATTGCCTCTAGCTGTCTGCTTGCTGCTCATGAACTTCCTGACTCAGTCAAGATTCAGCCCTCAGACTTCTCTTCTACAAGCTTAGCTGGACCATGCAACCCCCTGCCTTCCCCCCTCTTTTTTATTTTTTTAAACCTATGTAAAAAAAATCATCATCCATAGTATCCCGTGGGAAATCCCAGCTNACAATCTGCTACATGACAAACATTTCTTATGGATTCTGCTCCAGACAGTTTTATATAATTTCCCCAAGTCTTGTATTTGAAGACTCTTAGCTCAGAAAAACTGTTCTGTGCCAGTGGATCAACCTTGCTGCCCTTTTCTCCCAGTTTATCACGCGCTTGTTGAGATGGCAATATCAGAACCGCACACAGTGCTCAAAATGTGAGGGCTGTACATTTCTACAGTGGCAATCAGAAAAAGTGATGGATCTCACCATCTTTCATAATGGTGACAACCTAGCAGGAGACATTAGGCTCTTGTGTGTATCGAGCGGATACCAGTACTGCTTACCTCCCTTTTCACCTCCCTTTTTAAGTTCTCCGAGGCATTCAGAGCAGATTTTTGCTCCTCTGCCTCCTTTTCAGCTGCTGAAACTTTTGACTCAAACTCAGATTTTGTCTTCTTTCCCTTGCCATGTGAAGATGATATGTTCTCTATATGTTGACCTGCAAGGCTGAAAGTTTTAAGAGTATTAGAACCTATGAAATGATGACATTTCCAGCCATATGCAATATTAAACACACAAATATACAGATAAGCAAGCACAGACAAAATGTTTGTTGCAAGATCAGGACAGAAAAGAACAATTACCTTTAAATTATTCAGACTCGCAACCTACTTCAATACTCACCTTTCTGGTGGACTGACAAGAGAGGAAGGCTCACTCTGAGGGTCAGCCTCAAGTGTCCCACCAATATCACAGTCAGGTTCTGACTGCTCAGCTTCACTAGAGCTGACTACAGGGATATCAGCATGGGAATTTTCTATTGCACTGAAGGGAAAGAAACAACATGCTTTTTACCCTTCTGATAACACAAGTAAATCTGCTAAACAACCACTCAACTAAAGACATTTGAAAGTTTTAAAAAAGCAACAGTCTGGCAGAAATAATTAAGAAAAGAGGAATGAAGTATGCTATACTTGTGGAACTGCATTCTCAGCTGTACCCATGCAAGAACGGAATTTCCTTTGCCAGACTGTTTGTCTCTGCAAAGGAACACAAAGCTAGCTTCTCATCTCCCAGAACTCTCCTCTAACATCTTACCAAACACTGCAATGGATAATTTTCCCCACCATAACTACAAATAAAGAACAGCTTCAGAGTTACCTGACTGCCAGCAATTTCCTCTTTCAACACAGGAATCCAACACAAGACCAAGTCCATCACTAAAAGCTCCTAACATTCTTAAGTCAATGGCAGCAGTCAGAACAGAACTTGGCTAAAACTAGAGCAGAAAAGGGGTGGCATGAAGATAGATAGTAGAGCCAGCCAGACTTCCTTTCCACTATATTTTTTTTTTTGCTAGTATAATAAAAATGAGCTAACCCAGTAGACCATTATCCAAGCTCCACCAACAGCCTGAACTAGCTAATCTGCCCACTGCTTTCCTCCTTCTCTCCCAGAAAGGCTGAACACACCACATTAGACAAATCCTAAGGCAAACACTGGTAAGAAAGCCTCCTTATATGCTCTTTAGGAATGATGGAATGGGTGGGGAGGAGAAGATGGACAAATAACACCCTTCAGGTGATAACTTCTGTGACTGTCCTCTCTTCTCCAGTACAGGCATGATTTTCATATTGATCTAGAAGGCTATAAACCACGTCTAAGTAAAAGCTTTATTCTGCCTCCTAAAATTCAACATAAGCTTTCTTCAGTGCCAGCAGCAAACCAGGTTAATCCAATATCATGATACAGAGCTGCCAAAACACAAACAGCACATCAGCAACTTAAAAGGGAATCTTTCCAGTTCTCTGACTGCTGCAATTATCAACAGAAGCAGCTGCAACAAACCCAGGGAGCCCATTTTAGTACCTTTCATAAGCTAAAAGTTCCCACAGTATCAAACACAAAACTCACAGGTATTCAAGACTTTTTGCTATGTAGCAAAATCTCATAAATGCTAGGAACACAAGGATTTATTAGCTACAAACGGGAAGCAGTTTCTCTGAACACCCCAAAACACACACATCTGAGATGCACACAGTTTAGCTCTGCATGCAACACCTGAATGACTGAAGCAAGGTTGACCACTACACTCAAAATTAAAAAGCTCCACATATTCTTGATCTTAGTGGATAGACAACAATAGAAATAATTGTCAACTGAATAAAATACAGGGTAAGTATGAACTTAAGAATACCCTGATATCAGGGGTGTACCTGACTGGCCTCAGGTCAGTAATTTTGGCAGAAGGCGAGTATCATGAGTCTAAAAGCTATAGCGCTCCCTCTCCTTTGGGTACTTTCATTTGTTAGTAGCTCTGCCTGAATTTTTAAAGTGCATTACCAAGCTCACTTTGCATGGCAGCTGCCTTTACTTCCAGCCAGAAGAGAAGCTCAGATTATTTTTCAATAAGTTTTCCCCAGATTAGGTCTGGATAGAAACGCTAGAATCAGTGCTGTCCTAAAAAAGATTAATTGCAAAAAGTAAAAAAAGTTTGGAATAAAATTACTTCCAGAACATTTTGACTACAAGGTCCTGCTCGAATATCAGACCAGTAACACCTCAGGGAGCTGGATTTTGTTACACTGATGAGAATCAGCACCTAAAACAGGAAAAACGCTCTCTCAAGATAACAAATGCAACTGAGTCTTTCTAAAGATCTTGTTTAACTATGGAGTTATCCAAACCAGCTGTAGTCAATCTGTACAAAAACAGACCACCTATTACTATTTAAAATTAAACTGAAGTTTGAAATAATGTATAAACATGCATCTCCTATACTCTTCCTACCCTTGACTCCTGTAAATGGTACTGGTGTCAGAAGACTACCACCAAGCACTAACTAATACATCAGGTGCTCCAAAACAAGTTGTCCATTTTCATTTGTTTCACAGTTCAAGCCTTCAGAGTTCATCACTCTAGCATTCCCCAGCTATGACAGCAAGAGTATTTTCAACAATTAGAAGATGCCAAGCTGAATGTTCAAAAGATAATAAGATCCTGAATCTCCTTCTAAGACCTGACAATAGCAGGACTTACAACATGTTACACAAGCAAATCAGTACAGTAGTCCACAAAAGGTATAAAAAGAAACATTCTAAAACTACATTCCAGTTTTGCTTTCTAGAAACTGTGAATTTGGGAAGGTTGATTTTCGAAGACTTGCAATTAAAAAGACAATGTGCAGTACCAAAAGGTGCTTAAGCATTAGCCCTAGCAGACTAGGCAAGACCAGTAAGCAGACAAGATTTCCAGACCTTTTCTATGGTAAAGAAAATAAATTTGGTAAACCACAAAAACCGGACTCTTAAAAAAAACCCGAAACACCCAAGAGCAAGTCTACTTCATTTTTAATGCGTTGAGTTTTTATCTACCAAAATATTACATCTTTATCAACAGACAAGCAAAAGAGTCTATTCCCTTTTGCACACGTTAAAAAGCCTAGGAGCATTTTCTGAAGGTACCTAGAAGTACATACACATGAATTTCCATACCACAGTTCACATTTCATAGCACAGCATTCCACAAAAGATGGGAATCAAAATTAAGCACATCAACTTCTGCAGACTGCCTGCAACAGAGGCAGCTCTGCAATACACTAAGTACCAGAATTACGAACTGTCTTGATTGCACTTACACTACAATTTGCCATTTCATCAGAAGTCTCTTAACATCAGAACTTATTTAAGACCGCTCTGTTGTAAGTCCTGGAATAAAATGCTGCAAAGTTCTTCCTTAACTGAAAGCAAAGGCCATCGCTGAGGCAGCCTTGATGCTTGCTGTCACAGATGTGAAACCACATTTGTGAAGGGCAGAAATCCTCATGGTAAAGACCTGAGGGCTTTTATACAGTACAGATCATCTAGCACATAAAAGACATCAGAGTTTTTCTGTCAGTGCAGCAGCTTAGAAACTGGTAACAGCAACAGTATGACACTTCATGCAAGTACACAACTCTCAAACCCCACACTGAGTAAATGATGGCATATTCCATTAGCACTAACACCATAAACCACAGTACAGCAATAGAGTCGTGTGTAGCAATCTACCTTATCCCTACCAAACCTGAAGAGGTAACCCTTTTAGCAACATCAGATTTAAGTAGTATTCTCTCCAGGACTAAAACAGTAAAACTGAAAACGCTTACTGGGTCTGTGAGGCTGGAGGTATCTCTGAGGTAGGTGAACTGGAAACATTTTCAGTGCTTGCAACTGTGCTAGACAGAGCTTTGTTTACATCTACTGAAGGTGGAGTCTCGGCTTCAGGCCGGCTTGCTTCACTCATTTCTGTAGTCTGTGAAGACATCACAGACAAACACACGTTCTTCAAAACTTGAATAGGAAAAGCACTCACACAATAACATCTATCTAGTATGGAATTTTAACAGTTCAGTAGTTCAGATTTCTGTCATCAATGAACCTGAAAACCACACAGCAAGACAGTTAAGAAATACATTTTCTTTCTTCACAAACCTAGGTGGTATTCAGTGCTATAGGGCTATATTGGGACAGTTGCAGCACTCTTTCAAAGTCCGCAATAATAGTGTAAAAATATTAATTGGAGAAGGCATGTACTACAGCTTCCTCGACCATGCATTTCTATAAAGAGACAGCCATGAGAAAATAAGCTTGAATATTTCAGCAACTGAAATAAATGGTTCTATTTGCATTCTTCATTACAACAAAATTTACTGTTTTCATCCTATGTTTAATTTTGGGGAAGACTTTCAATTTCACTGCTCCAACGGAGGTCCAAAAGTCTACTCCATGTTGTAACTGAACAAAGCGATAAATTGCTTATCATTTCTGAGAGTCTAGTAGTCTTGAGTGTTATTTATTCCAGGTCTTCAATTTTCATTGCATAACATAATCAAAATAAGGCTCTCTAAATCTGGAAGAGTACATAACCACTGAAACAAGTCAGATTAATAGTATTTTCTACTGATGCAAGTTAAACAAGAGCCTCTGGCCAACAGCTGCACTACTCCATTGGAGTCATCTAACTGAACATGCAGAGGTCTGGAATGTTTTACTATAGAATTACATATCTAAACCACGCAATACATATTCAGAAGTATGTCCTGTGTATGTTGTCTTGTAACCTACAAAACAAAAATAAACATCAAATTATCTTTAACAGTGGGCTTCATAACATTTAACACCGAGCACTGACTTAACGGTATTAATCATACATACAACTGAAACACAATCCTTTTTCCATTTTACCAAGGGCAATGAGACTGACAGCAGCCATGCAGAATCAAAGCTAAAACACACTGCAACAATCACCAAGTCTGATCTACATAAAAGACCTCAGTGAGAAGCTTTTGTGTTTTATCTATCAAGAGACAGACACACTTATAACTTCCAATTATCATTTATCTTGGAAAAATCTATTTAGTCAATACCTACAAATGTTAAATTACCCTTATTATTACTTACACACATGTGAAATGCAAAATCTGTTAGCTCACATTTTTGCCTTTATTGGAAACATGTATCTGACAGCAACCCTGAGCGCAAGTGAAATGTGATCAGTGGTTACTACGAGCTTTAGATAACCACAATGAAAGACTGAAATCCAAGAAGCATATGAGGAGTGTATGGAGACAGTGAATGAAATCGAAGTCTTGCCTGGTCAGTTTTTGTGAAGTCATCAAGTAGCTCTTCCGTAGAGTAACTCCGTGTACTTGAGTCTGCACGCTCAGACTCCCGTATGGAACCAGCCTCTTCCCCCTAGTACATTAAAGGTAAAAAAACAGTAAGTATGCAGTACTGCAGGCCTTCTGTTCTAGTAAGAGGAGTTACCTTTGCTACCGACTGAATAATACTACCTCTACAACCACCAAAGTATCAATAAGAAGTTAAGCTACATGAATCTTCCGAGCCACTGCCCACGTATGCTTAAAATCTCATCTATAAAAAGACTACAGTAAGTTAAAACAATTCAGTTAAAACTTCGCAGCAAAGACCATGCTGGCATCGTCTTAAATCGTTCAGTTTGTGTGCTAAGGGAAGTTCATCATTCTGCTATGACTTCCCATGTTGGCAAATCCTCCCTCCTGGCTGGCCAAAACAGCAGGAAAAAAAAAAAAAGAAAAACCTACGATATCTTGCAGCAGACAATCATTAAAAAATAAACACTTGCCACATTTCAGCTGCATCAGTCTTATGAGCAGAACTAGAATAATTTCACAGGTCTGCTGTAACCTTTTCAAGCAACTTTCTCTTTGACAGCAAAACATTTATAATAAGGTGCACCGAATTCTCAAAGTAAAAGAGAACAACACTTGAGAAAAAAAAAAAAGGTTTAAAGTCAGACTGTAAAACTAAAAAGAATTTACTTGCCCCTCTGTTATAGTTTAGCTGCGGCCGGCAACAAAAGCACCACGTGGCCACCCCCCCCAACCCCGGGGTGTGGAGGAGAATGGAAAGAACCAGACAAAAACTGGTGGGTCGGGATAAGGGCAGTTTAACAGAACAGCAAACAGAGGGAACAGCAGCAACAACGATACCGATAAGGAGAAAACACAACACAAACCGCACAACCCAGAGTGCCGCCCTCCACGACCGCTGCTGCACGCTCCCTAGCCATGAGTTCCCGCCACCCCACTCCCCCCCACCAGAACCCAGCATGACAGCACATGGTATGGAATGCCCGGCTCTGTTTGGCCAGGTGGGGTCAGCCCACCCGGCTGTGTCCCTTCCTGGAGTCCGGTGAAAATTAACCCTGTCCTGGCCGAACCCAGGACATTATCCACCCCTTATTCCATACCATCTACCTCATGCCCAGGCCCCCCATTGTCCAGTTGATCACCACCACTTCTCCTGTCTCCAGATATCATTCCCTTAGTCTATGGATCATCACTCTAAAGTGTCCGTTGAGTTCAT
>Ga0065711_1038874_pt1 | contig 18326 bp, 10 predicted proteins | sample Hoacrofraction12_FD_59098 | JGI IMG/M metagenome (GOLD analysis project Ga0065711, IMG submission 59098) | Hoatzin crop microbial communities from Cojedes, Venezuela - Epithelial fraction 12 v2 (version 2) | ecosystem: Host-associated > Birds > Digestive system > Esophagus > Crop | place... | reverse complement strand
CTTCTTGCCCTTTTTGAAGATTGGAGTGACATTGGCCTTTCTCCAGTCCTCGGGCACCTCTCCTGTCCTCCAGGACCTCTCAAAGATGATGGAGAGTGGCTCAGCAATGACATCCGCCAGCTCCCTCAGAACTCGTGGGTGCATTCCATCGGGGCCCATGGATTTGTGGACATCCAGATCACTTAAGCGATCCCTCACACAGTCCTCCTTGACCAAGGGAAAGTCGTGAGTCTCACACATGCAAAACTTTTGGTGTACTCACAAATCTGCCTTGAAGAGCATAATCTCATTTGTCAGGAACTGTCGTATAAAACTGACAAGGATTCCTTCCTCTGAAGAAAAGGAGCTCTTTCTGTAATCTCACTATTCACATCTTTAAATTGTTAAGGAATTTCTGCAGAGAGCTATAAACCTATCTGCAAGCTAATTTTAAGGGTGCTTTCCTAACACTGAAAGTCAATGAATGGTATGACAGTGGAGCCCTGTACCTGAGGATTAGGAATATCACTGCAAGTACTTGTCCACAGAGGGGTAAGTATAGAGGAAAGATACTTTTTCAGCTATTACCGTCAGTTATTGTTATGCAGTACTTAAACATTGCATTTTCCTTTTTCACACAGTGTGTTGGAAAACAATGGGCCTTGCTCTCTACATTATAAATTAATTTTCATGATTGTTTTTAGGTTAGTAGGCATACAATATATTTTCCCCAAAAACTTTACATAAAAGGGGTTACAAGAACAGATTTAATTCTAATGAGTGATGTGCGGGTCAAAGTCTCTTTGTTGATGATCATAGCACTCGAAGGGACCTTGAGGTTAACAGTTCCTTCCTCACACTGGGATGTGGGATCAGCTGGATTTAGCCCATTCCGAGCAGATGATGTTTATCTATTCTTTCTTAATTTCTTAATGGAAAACCATCTATTTCCTTGGGTATTTTATTTTGACAACTAATTTTACCATTGGAAAACTTCCTAATAAGCAAATTACTATTTCACAACTGATTCCCAGTTTTTAGTGCAGAAATTTGCAGTTGATGCATTTTTATTAATGGGCAGTTCTTTCTTCATTACAAGCATGAAGGGCTCTTCTTCCTTTTTAATTGTACTTCAGTCTTTCTAGCTATCAGATACAATTTCAACAATGTATATAGCTTTGAAATGTAACTGAAAGGGCATTTATTGCACTGTTAACCTTTAGTAGCTCTCAATTTTTATATCTGCTAACTTTGAATTAGGCCTGTAGAAAGCTCTTACTCGCTAGATGTGTCTGACAAAAAAGGACCAGGGTGGCAATGTAGCAGTCAACATTTGACAATAACGTAACTGTCTTAAGTTGCTGTTTCTGTCAGTGACTGTCTGCCTGGCCAGGTTCAGGAGGATAGATTAGTAACAGTATTTGTTAACAACAGACTTAGGTAGAGAGTTATCTGGTATTACTATTTGTGTTGGTTAGTAAACTTGGAGCTGCTTCTTCCTGTATAAACAAGAAAGCCAGCTGCAATTATTCTTCCAAACTCAAAGCATCTGATAGCGCTGCGAAAAATCTTTCCAAAGTGCAGGCAGAAGTAGAATTGTTGCTGCGTATACAAATTGGCACTAGTGCTGTAGAAATAGAGGGGAATTTCAGTGGTTTTACATTTATGTGTACCTCATTATCCCTTACACAAACTGAAATTAGTATCTTTGCATCTTTAAGTTGTGAATCTTGCCGAAAGACCAAGAGTAAAAACTGTTAAAAGGGCTTGACTCTGGGCTGGCTGCAGAAGGCAGACCTCATGTATTAATGTATCTATCTGTGTCACTGTTGTGGTATTTGGCTAACTGCACTTAATAACAGGATTAACAAAAGACTGATAATCAAGAATGAGTTGTTCATGGTTGAATGCACGCTCTGTAGAAGCCAAAGAGAGGGAAACCCCAAAGCCCAGGCGAGCCCCTCCCGGGCTGGAGGCCTGTTCAGCACCCGCGGCCTGGACAGCGCAGGCGAAGCCGCAGCCCCCCAGGTGCCCCCGGGGCCGCCGGCCGTCGCCGGGGGTAAGAGCAGGGACCTTTCAGGGATGGTGCGTTTCGTGCTGGCCCAAAGCTCTCTGGCTGGGCTACTGGACCCTGTTTAAAAGACCAAGAGTTTGTGGCAGACTCTGGTTTGCCCCAGCTCCCTGTGGTACAGAAAGCAGCTGTGACAGCCTTGAGGGTAGACCGGATAGCCTTCGCTTGGAAGGCTGTTTGTAACTCTAAGTCTGACCTGTGTACCTACAGTTCCTATGTGTTGGGTTTTTATTTGCTATTTTTAATCTTATTTGGGTTTTGGAAGTTCAGTCTTCATCTATTTGTTTGCTTTTATCCTAGAAAATAGGTTTCTTGTCGCAGCTTTCCCAAACATTGTTAAGCTAGCTTCCTTGTTCTTAGTTTCGTCTCTGTTGTTTGTTTTTCACGTGGCTTAACGACTTTCTGGAGCTATTTCTCATTTTCTGCTAACAGTTTTGTTAGTCTTGTAGTTTCAACTGGACTTCCCTGCTTGGTTCCCTCCAGTAAGTGGAAGTAGAAAAAGCAGGTTATCCAGATCCTTTCTGTTATCACACTGTCTGTTCAGTTTTCTTTGACGCTGTGTGTGACACAACTTTTTTTAAATGATATGGTTAGAATACTTGACCTTAAATGTTTAAAAACCTGGAGAAACTTCTGATATGTTTTGAATTAGTATTAGAGAGATGCCTTGAGCAGTAGGAGGCTCACTGAAAGATTAACCTTTTGAAAGAACATTAGTTTTTCTTGACAAGAGGTTAAAATCTAGAAGGTGGTATTCTGAAATATTTACTTTTGAAAAGGGATAGTTTTGCATCCAGTAATGCTGAGGTAACAAGATAAGATCCATCTTTTGTGTGGAGGGAAAAGAACAAAACATGTAAATATTTAATTTCACTTAATGGCTTTCAAAGCCGAGATGGAAAACACAGTAATACTTTGATTCATGTGTGAAAACAGGGCTTGTAAATACTTCAGTGACCTTTTCCCTTTCTTTTTATGACCCTGCTGCAGAGAGCTATGTGGTTGGAATGGTTTTTTTGCCTATTGTTAAGTGCAGTTTATTTAAGATAGTATGTGCTTTTTTTCCTACTTACTGTTATCTTACAAATGTCTTGCAGGATTTTCCTTAGGGGTGGGAATCCTAAGTAAATATTATTACCTTTTTATGCTGAAGACCTTTCAGTATAATACCTACCATTACACTAGCTTCTGTAAGAACAGTGGCAGCTTTATTCAGTTTACTACTAAACAAATAAAAAAGGAAGCCATGAGCATTTCTCATGCTCCCTCCCTACTGGAAGAAATCAAGTGAATTTCAGCATGAAAAGAAAATGGTTTTGTTGTTTCAGTTGTTAGAATACATGCATTTCAACTTCTAAATGAAAAATGGAAATGCTATCATTAAACAAAATTAGTATTATAGTTTCCTCAATGTTCTGGAAAGGCTGTGTTTCCAACTGTCCCTAACTTATGGGTAACTTTGCTTTGTTTAGGTTGGACCTCTGCCATGTATCTGGGAACTGTGGCAAGCTGTTGGGTATTTCTGGGGTTGTATTCCACTTTTTAATATTTTGGTTTTTTCCCTCCCTTTAAACTTGCTTTATTGGAGAGATGATATATAATATGATTTTATTTATAAGTCAAAGGTTTTTTATTGAAGTGACATTCTAGAAGTTATTTACCTGGTATTCTGATTTCTTAGGTTTGCTATAAGAATGGTTTGTTCCCTGAGTAGTTACAGAAACATACGGAGATTGGATAGTGAATAAAACACTTCATATTTGCTTGGATGGGGGGACACGGTTGGGGCTGGAACCCACCATGTACATTTACATTTAAATTAATTTAAAACCTACTTTAGCAGATTAGCCAATGCAAGACAAAAGCTAGTAGTTTTTTAAGAGGTTTTTTTCCTTGCATCACTTTCAATTTATTTCTGTAAAACTGTTCTTGAGGGAATAGGAATTGATAATAAGAGTTGTCATAACTGGTACTTTAGAAGATGTTCCTGTCCACAAGCAATTTATAAAAGCTGCAAGCTGTTTGTCTATTTAAAAAAAAAAAGCTTTGTAGCTGTCCATGTCAATATATTTGAGATCAGAATTTTTGTCTAAATTTGTTTTAAAGACTCAGATTTGTGTATATGTGTTCTTGCCAGAATATTAAGAGACTGGAAGACTGTATTGTCTTTTTAGAACTTTGAATTTATTCCAGAAACCTTGCTGTCGTATTTTACTGGAAGGTACTACCCTCAACTTAGCGAGATACCAGACTAGGTCAAGAGCGACAATGACATGCTGCAGAATTTATAATCCAGCCTATGTTGTACGTCGAGTAACATGCTGAATTGACATAAATGCATCTCAAACATTCATTTTTATTTTTTTTTAAGAGCCTAGATGAACTTTTTTTCCCTTTGAAATGTTGTCGCTGTATGGTTCTAGAGTAGCAAGGTGACAGTGTAACAAGATTAGTGTGTCTGAAGATTCAGTGCAGCTTGTGTGAGTTTTGTTGCAGGTAGATACCTGGTGAATGAGTTGAAATTTTTCTTGTTCTTTCTGGAAGTCATTACGTGGATGTTAAGTGCTGTGAACTCCATTTCTTAACTAAGAGCTTAATTTTCAATGTTGTTTTGAATGTTTGATGTCATTAAAAATTGTCCTACCTACGTAACAGTGAAGAAGGGCAGTTTTCAGGTTTGTGTTGACTTCTACCCGAAAACATATTCTCGTGTGTAAAATATTTATGTTCCCATGTGTATGACACAACCCTTCCAACTGCATCTACTTTTTTTCCTTTTAGGCCAGCTTCTGGACAGTTTTGATAGGGTTTTAGCTAAGGACTGGTTTTACACCAAGGGCAGAATTTCATTCTGCCCTACTGTGTTCTGTGGAAAGTACCAGAGAGACAGCACGTCAGGCTAAAGTCTTCTGTTCACAGAACAAGTTCAGCATTCATTCATTTTTCAGCCCTAGAGCTGGAGGATCTCCCTGAAAGATTAGACAGCTGTTAGTCTTCTGTAGCCTGCCTGCTGCCCTGGGGAGATGTCTTCCAAACCAGAAACTGCTGCTGTAGATTATAGGATTGATAGAATGAATGGTACAGTGTCTACGGAGTGCTGGAAAGCAAAGGCAGAAATTTAGATATGCATTCTCATTGCACAAAGCCAGGAATTGTATTGAGTATTGCTGCTTCTCAAGGAAAACCCAATAGAAGTAGGTTTCTCTTATTGGCACATCTCCCAGTTTACTGATTTCTGATTTCGTACAATAGCTGTAAGGGAGGGGTATGGCAAGACCTCCGCTAGGCAGAGGAGGAGCGTGCTTTTGAGGTGACTGATAGGAATGTCAGGCTTCCTTTGGGAGCTTTTATTAGGTGTTCCTGAAAATGGTAGTTAAAGGCAAACTTTAAACAATTACTTGATAAAACATCAAAGCCTAGAGGCAGAGGCTGTCCTGTACATGCCTGTGGCTTACTTCTCAGTAGTCTTAATATGGAAAGCGTGTACTGTGGAAGAACTGGAACAAGTCTGTCTTATCACCAGAGCTGATGTCTTATGTCTGGCTTAATCTCACTAATTTGTTGGTGGCCACACTGAAATTTGTCACAGTTGCTGTTACTGCACTCACCTGTGTGCAATGGACTTGCCTTCTGAGGGCTTCTCCTAGAACGGAGTGGTTTTAAGCTGGTGTCCATGTGGGAAACAGCTACTTTGACCTCTCCGAAAATCCAGCATAAGAAAGCCTTCTAGAAAATTGGTAACAAGCCTTATGTGCGAGAGAGTTATCCCTCAAGAGCATCATGGAGATTTTTATTTTATGAGACTTTGAAAGTACATCTTCTGTCTACCGAAACAGAAGTGTTTTCGAGGGATGAGTGCTGCTCTTGGATAAAGGAGGAGATTGAATTTGAAACAGAAAAATGCCCATAAATGATGTTAATTCTATGCAGGTCTTAAAACGGGTCAGTGAAAAGTTACAATGTGACACTTCAGTACCCAAATACTTAGCAGTATAAAATCTTTCTTGCTCGGAGAATGGTTTGTTTAACCAAAAGTGCCTTTCAAGATCTATTGTTTCTTTCACAGAAGATTTTTGGAAGTTCTAAGTTATTTTTAACGTATAATTAAAGACTACAATGGGAAAACAGATACAAATCTGTCTCTAATAATTTTGGCATTGGCTTAGTAGTAGTAGTAGTGCTGAGTAGTCTTACCTCAGGACTTTAGATGTCTAAAGTGATGGAAGATTCATAAATTATTTTTTAATAAGTGCCTTAAACTTTAAAAAAGTGAGAATCGGAAACGAATTAAATCCTAGTTGTTTGAGAATGCCTAGGTTTGGGGTTGTTTAATATGCATTGTGGAAGTTCTTTTTCCTTTAAATAAGTTGTTTGCTGCTGAGGTATGTATAAAGTACACATTTGGGGTGATTTCTTCATTAGCTTCTCTGTTGTTCTAGAAGTCCACAGTTTTTTGGTGTGTTTTTTTTTGTTTGAGTTATATCATGGAATGGTTTACTTAAGTTCACCTTACTGGTCTCTGCCTTCTAGCTGCTGTTTTGATCCTATCAGTCTCTGAATTGTCTTACACACTGCTGGCAGGCGGGCTAATACAGCAAGGTGCAGTAGGCTGCTCGAGTGTCCCACTGGGGAAGCTGTGAGTCCTGCTCGCATGGGCTGGTTCCCACGAGCTGACACGCACACGCAGGAACGGGGAGTGAGAGCAGGGGAGAGCGTGCTGCCAAGAGACAGCGGAGGACGGTGAAGGGATGAACACGTGAATGAGCCGAGAGGCTCAAAATCTGACATCCTTTATGCTGCCTTCAAGAACTGTTCGAAAGAACTTTCTTCTTCTTTCAAAAGCAGATTTTTTGTTTGTCTTTTTTTAGCATTTTATTCTTTATATTTTAACTGTTTAGTCACTGGTTTTAGGGATCTGTGGTAGAGCCTTGCTAACTCATTTAGTAAGGCTCTGGTTAAGAAGGCAGCGCTACATGGAAAGGCAGAGCAAATTCATGTCATGATTTACTTTTTCTGTGACTCTTGTCTCAGTGTCATTGTGGGCAAATAGGCATTTTTATATAAGGTGACACCTAGAGACTTATGAGAAGTGTTGACTTCCTGTGTAAACTAGGGCAAGTTTCTGACTGCCTTTCTTAAGTATAGATAAGGAAGATATTGCTCGCATTGTAACCATTGCTTTTTCTTGTCTATTTTAGAGTGAGCTTTTTGGAGGCGGGACTAATATAGGCAAACAAACATGTTTGCAGCACTTGGCACACTATGATCTTGATCTTATAAGGGCATTCCTGAAATAGGAATAATAACTATGATTGCTCTTTAGTCAGTTGTTTAAAAAACAAACAAAAAACATAACAAAAAACCTCCTCAAAAACCCAAACAAAACCCAACACCCCTTTCTTATTCAAATATAATTTATTAGCATGTTGCAGTTTCATGCTGTCTCGCTATTGAAACAAACTCAAGACAGTGTCTCCTTTTTTATGTATAATGCTTACGTGTGTCAATTGACAAATCATGATTTTTGTTTGAAGAGTGAAGAACAAAACAGGCTTCTTAAATAGTTGTAGTTCGTTTTACCTTCAGTAGCACTATGCATGAGTAAAGCAATGAAAGCATCTACTTCTTTAAGTAAATGCTGTAATTGGGTAAGTAACAGCATTTGAGTTACTCTCTCATTTTTCAAACCGCTGAAAAGTCAAAATATCTGTCATTTTAACTAACTTGTTCCAACTGCACATCCCTGTTAAAACTTATTTACAGCCTATGCTCTGTGTGTGTATGCATGCATATGTGCATCTTATTAGCATGATCTGGTTAATGTAAACAAGATGTTTCTCTTCAAAGCCTAGATGTTTTAAATAGGTTACTAATCAAATTTCTCAACAATTTGACTGCTGGACCAATGCAGCAGTTGTAAACGGAGAAAAATAGAAAATACTTAGTAGCATTCTATACAAAGGTCATTTAAAATGTGAGTAATACACAAAATATTTCTTAACAGTTTGTTCAGACAGTGGCATCTTAACCAGGAAAAAGCAAGAATTACATTGCTGACTTAGCTGCTGTGGTAGGAATGATGTGGCACATGATTTGAAAGTTTGGTTGGTTTGCTATTTATGGATGTTCTGTAAGGTTTTGCAGCATATAGTATGGGTGCTATGTACTCTCGTTTAGCAGAGATCAAAGACTGTACATAGAGATGAACCTGTCCTGATTGATAGGTTTAAAGCATGTAAGTCAATAACTTGATTTTCTTCAGCTTTTCCTGCCAATAGTTAAGAAAACTTGGTAGGGAGGTTTATTTCTTTCTGGGTTCAGTTCTAGCTTTTTATGAATCAATTATGCATCTTATTCACCATTCCTCTTATTAGGCTTTTTGCATGCTTTCTTCACTATGGTACATCCACAAATGTTATTAAAAGATTCTGTCTTATGAAGAGGAGCTTTTGCAAAACTAGTCATTATAATACGTAAATGCTTATCACTCAAACTTAAGAAACTGCTCTCACATTTTATCAGAATTTGTACAGAATTCATGTTAAACACTTAAATTCTGTTAATAATGAAGGATTTAGTGATCCAGTTCCAACGTACACCTTTCTGAAATCATGCGTTTTGTAAAGCTTGATCTTCTCCCCATTTCGTAAGATTCTCTCTGGCTTGTTATGAACCTGCATCCTAGTTTCTGCAGTAGTCCATACACTAAGGTAAATATTTTCCAAGTTGGAAGAATAGAGGGGTCAATGCAGAGTGAACTTCTTTTAGTTGAATTTTCCATTTAAAAACAGAAGGCTGCTTTATGATAAGCAGAGATGTAAGTGCTTTTAAAATTTACTCCTTAAACAAAATTCCTTCGTGCTGAGGATGAACGGTATTTTTCAGCCTGGGCTCTTCTACTGAGCTCAGTCCTTATTCAGAAGCCGTACCTTTACTCTGGGAAAAAGCCCAAACCCAAATAAATAAACAAACACTTACTCTACCCTCACCAATTTCAAGTGAATGAAAGTAAATTAGTCTATAGGTTAGATGTTTCCCTGCAGAATGAATAAATTGGTGCCCTCTGTGGAGGACTGTTATTTTGAGAGTTAAAGAGGGAAAATATAGAGTGTAATAATGCAGGAAAGCCTGCTTTTGTGCTAAAGTAGTAAAAATTCTTGTATATGTGATTAAAAAATGAGATGAAAGGCACAAGAAAGCATGTATGCTTTGAAACAATTGTCCCTGACTTTCTTGAAACTGTACTTATACTGTTATACTGAATGATAAATGTAATTATAACTACTTTTGATATATAATTTAATGTTGCTGTCAAAAAATGAAACATTATTATGTTTAGAATTACTATTTAAACTCTAGAGAACATCCCATGTAATAATTTAACTTATTTACATATATTCTTCCCAGTTGTAATCTTTAATATTTTGTACTCTGACTTTTTTTGTCATTGATTGGTTTTCCCCTTTTTTTCTTTGTCACTGCTACCTCTATTTCTGCAGGAACAAGTAGGTTATTGGTAAGTATTTCAACTAAATCAGACTTTACAAAGTTTTGCCTTAGTGAGGACTTCTTTTTTTACCCTCACTTACTTCGGTAAAAACTTTGTAGACCACAGACCAATTGTCTGTAAATGCTGTGCTTTTCAGGTCTCCATTATCGCCTTGTTTGTGTAGTAGAGTAATAGTTTTCAGGTTCTCCGAGAGACTTTGTCTTCTGCATGCTTTCAAGCAGCATCGCTATCTGCGCTGTCTTCTAAGATGCTGCCTTCTCCTAGGGCTTGCTCCTTTGTTACTGTCTGCTGCATTTCAGTGCAGTGTTTACTTTGTCTCTCCCATTTCTTTTTTTCATAAGACTTCGTATGCGTTTTCGCCAGTATGCTCAGAAGACTTCTCTGCAGCCGACAAGATGCTCTGGTTCACATGTTCGGTTTAGTCATCCTTGTCAACCATTATTCAGCCATTTTCACATCGTACCTCTTCCCTTTTGGCTATCATTAAAAATACTCTGAGCATGGTGTAGCCATCCTCTCCTCTCTTGTTATCATGCTTCATGTAATTTTAATCAGATTTGTTGCATAGTACAGTGCAAGTTTTCAAGATATTGATGTCTGTCCATTTTAAAAAAATAGGACTTCATTCTTTCTTCTGATCTTTGAGCAGCTCTTCCTATACTTCCCTTTAAATTATGTGATTTCTAATGGAAACTTTTTCTTTAATCATAGTAGATTTTTGAAAGTAGTGAATTTAGTCACAGTGCGAAGAAGGGGAGGGGGCTGTAGGCAAACTGGTTCCCTGTATGTAAAAATATGTAGTTGTCTTGCCAAGTTACTCAGTTACTCCGGAAGAGCTTACTTCTGGCAGTAGAATGCTGTTATCCTGTCTGTCTTCACCAGATTTCATTGTGAAGTGGTGAGCAGAAAGACAGTTTTCAGGTGTTTGAGGAAAATACTGCTCCAGGCAATGAGAGAAAATTGAAGGGGTAGGAAAATTAAGGAAAAAAGAAAAAAAAAAAACCTTATAGGTTGAGAAGAGATGGGGAATGAGAGAGAAGAATTCTTCCTCCTTTAACTATAATAGTTAAGAAGAAAATCCCCATGGGAATATGTAGTATCTCCAAAGTAGGAGTTTTAAGGCATTTAATCTGCATAAAGTTTTCAGACCTCCGAGCCGACTTACAGTGAGTTATTTGTCATCATCTAGTAATGCGAAAACTAAGCTTGTTTGACAGGTTAGTCGTGTCTGCCATGTGTAAATAAAACACATTTGTGCCCTAAACCTTTGACCAGGCTTCTGGCTATTTCCATCCTGAATAAGGTAGTTGATTTGGCCCCAAAATATGTCCAGCCTGGCTTAACTGCCAATTTTGTTATCCTCCACACATCTCCACAAGATTTCTCCAAAGTGGTGAGAGTGCTGCTTTGGAAAGGGTGATGGGCTAGTTTCTTCCCATACTACTGGTGTTACTCTGCCAGTACGGTTAGGTGGGGACCTTGCTTTATGTCTGGCCACCGGAGATCTGATGATGAGTAGAGGTGAGAGGTAGGAAAAGTTTCTTTCCTTTGCTGCCCTTGATTCAGAGTTTGGAAGGAAGTCATCACACCTGTATGGAAGAGAGAGAGCACATTCCTTTGGGTTCTCTCCCCTGCCCTCCTCCCTTGGGAAAGATGCTATGAAAATTAATAATATTCTTATAGGGAAAGCGTTGTGGATATGCAGTGGTTTTGGTCCCTAATCTAAAGTATATTTCTCAAACATAGTAAGCCAAAATCTAAAATCATTTGGGTTTAGGGTGTATGTGGAGCCTTTCTTACATGGAAACCAAGGTTTGGTGTTACCTTTAAATTTACCAAATGCAACTCCCAACAGAAGTTTATGTTTACACTTGTCTGTCTCTCTTCAACTGCTTCTCTTCCATTGAGAAACTTATGGTATGGATCTGTGCTAGGGGGTGTGATGTGTCTGAAATGCAGTTAATAAATTAGTAAGTTAAAGAGTGAATTAATAGCTTACCAAGTCACTTTAAAAACTGTTTTTGTTACTATGCTTGTTAGCTTGAAAGCACATAAACTCTTTAGAAGTTTGGGTGAAGGAGACTTGAGCAGTCTCTCATCTACCTTGTCCCTATGTATGATGGGGTGGGGGGGGTAACACCCACCTACAAACAGAGGTGGAGCTAAGAAAGTCTCTCCTCCTCCCTTTGGCTATTTGCATCGGTCTAAAATACCACTCTTGAAAAGCTGTTCCTCTAAAAACAGTTGTTCTCATTTTTGTGTTGAGAGGTGAAATCAGTCTTTCCACCAGTCTTTCCCACCTGCAATTTCATCTTTTGGTTTGCAAGATATTTTAGCATGGGGCTTTTTTTCTCTCTTTTAATGGTTGTATGTATTGTTCTTCAGTTTCTAAAAATGTGCAGCTGTCAATTATAATCATCATCACATGTTTCTTTTACTTTGGTATTAGACACCTGAAGTTGTGCAGTTGATAAAGGCTTTATTTATGACTAAGAAAATGTGCCTGGTTCAGTTTCTCTTCTTCATTCTGTACTGCCTTATTTTTCAGTGATTGCTGCTGAAGATCTCACTTTCCCAGTTACCAAGATGAAGGGAGCTAAAGAAGTTCTGTAGTAAGATTCTGTCTTTCATAAGTTTCTGCTGAGGAGATGAAATATTAGCCAAACATATCTTCTCTAATTATTCCACGGGCTCCTTAACTAAAAAAAGTTTCAGGTTTGTTTTTATTGCCTACTTTATATATCCCTCCCTTTTCCACTGAGTGCTGTGGGAGCTTCAAATCAGAACATGCAGGAGAAAATCCCTTGTTTCTCTCAAGGAATTTACAGGTGTGTGTGTGTCAGTTTTATGGCATGAATTGGGGAAGAAAACCCCTCTAGATTATGGGTGCAAAATCAAGAAGTGCTGAGAAGAAGAAATTATTTCATAGAATCATAGAATGCTTTGGGTTGGAAGGGACCTTTAGAGGTCATCTAGCCCAACCCTCCTGCAGTGAGTTGGGACATGTTCAACTAGACCAGGTTGCTCAGAGCCCCGTCCAACTTGACATTGAATGTTTCCAGGGATGGAGGATTTGTGCTTGTTTGTGCTTATCCATTCTAAAACAGATGGAGTTTAGAATGTTTGTATTGTGTTCCCTATTTCTATATGATTTTCAGTTCTCTCCAAAATTGAGGGAAATGCTTAATTTCTTTTCATCTCCAGAAGTCATTCCAGATGGTGCTGTGTTCTCCCAGCTTACGCTGTTGACAGAATAAGGAAGGATGGAAACTAGAGAATTATATGTATCTTTTCACTGAGACACTTTCTCCCTTAATGAAAAACTTCTGTACATAAAATGGCAAACTTTCTCTGAGAAGCCACTTGTATTGGGAGCTACAGCATCTAGAAATTCTCCTGTAGAGGGTTCCTTGGCAATTGGTAATGCTCTTTTTTAGTTTTACCTTCTAACTTCAAGACATTTTTAAAATGTCAGTTCTCTGTTCTTGAATTTAGTGTGAAATAATCTTCATATTCTCCTTGATGGTAAGGGTAGAGTTGCCTGTTAAGATGTTAGCTGTGTTAAAGCAATATCCTTTCATGTACAAAGCTTCATGGGTTTGAGCTTAAGGAACTACTCATTATGTCTTTCCATTTCAGCTTTTTGAGGAGACGAGGAGAGAGAATTTTGTGGCCACGTAACTCTGATAGACCATGTAGTCTTTACTAGAGCTTTTTATTTATTTATTTTTAAGCTCTATGCATTAGTTTACAGAAGGAGGGGGTAACAGGAGTTTGACTTGACCAGGACTGCTGTTACTTCACTGAGATCCTGTACAGTCTCACTTCATAGTCCTCTGTACGGTTGAACATAAAAGGAAGTACTGGAAGAAGCAGAGGCATTATACTTTGACTTTAATAAAACGTTTACGCTGTTCTGCTTTATATTCTCCTTAGCAAACTTAGAGAATATGGTCTAGGTAAAAAAGTAAGTGGATGCTGAAATAGTTGGGGGAAAACATCCTGTAGCTGTTCTGGGAGAGCAATTCAAATCGAGTGTCACAGCGATCTGCTTTGGGTCTTTTTTAGAGGGTGGGCACTTTATAAAAGGAAATATAATGCCAAACTTGTAAGATCTGAAAGCACTACGGAGGGCAAAGTTGGAGTTCATTGTTGTTTTTAATGTGTTAGAAAAAGTGTTCAAAATTGAGTAAAAAAACGTGAGAATTACTAAATGTGGGGAGAAAGAAAACATACCTCTACAAAATGGGACCTGGCCAGTAACAGTTCTGCTGAAGATTTAGGGATTGTTATGGCTCATGAGAGGAATAAGCCAATTATCTGTTGGTTTGTTTAAAATGTACACGGATGTACCTATATACACACCCATGAAGGTGTCTATGTATAGATAGATCTATATATAGATATTCAACACCTGTTGTAACAGAACAACGTGGTAGGTACTATTAATTTCTGCTTAGGACTTGTGAAGTCTGAGCCTGAAAGCCCTGCCCAGTTCTTGGCAATGCAATATGGTAAGGCTGGCGAGAGTTCATAAGTCAGCAATAGGAATGAAAGGTTTCGGCATCAGGGCCTATGAGGAAAGATTAAAGTAACTTGGTTTTTTTTAGGCTAGAGGAAAAAGGCGAAGGGCACACGTTTTCCAGTGTGAATGTGCTGGGTTTTTTTATACTGAGGACACTCACTGACTGTTTTCCCTGTCTACTGAACACTGAAGAACTGTTCAACTTTTTTTGCAAGTGAAGGCTGCCAGATTAGAGGTAAGGGAAGATTTTTCTAACTCTCTAGGAATAGCTGATCAGCATTGTAGCTTGTTTAGGATGTCTGTAAAACCTTTCACTATTTGATTTTTAAGGGCAGATTAAGTCCTCTAAGTATGTTTAACCCAGTTTCACAGTATGGAGTAGACTTTGTGACCTTTTGAGGTCTTACCTAACACGTTTCTCTGATTATGTGAGGCCTTTTCTGTTTATTGGGGGGAGGGAATTATTTGTGTTGTTTTGTTTTAGCATCATGCAGGCTTTATTTGTGTGACAGTAATCTTGCATACCAGCCTGCATACCACCATCTTTACTGGATGCTGTGCTTCCAGATTGTCTGTACTTCTTTTTCTAAGTACCGAAGAACAAGTGCAAGTATGTAAGTAACATTTGTCAGGTGTTTTATTGTCAAATACATTTTAGAAAATTATGCATATATGAGGATTTCTCTTTTCCTATGACTTCTTAAAATGTAAATTGAGATGGATTTGTCCATCATATTTGGAAACACAAGGATACAAAAACTTAAAATACTAATAAGTTGCATACTTATTTTTAAAAGAACAGCTGATCTCATTATACTTTAGTCTGGTTTTGGCAGTGTTCTAGTTGAGATGTTTTCTGCTGAAAGGTTACTCTGGTCATGCTGAGGCAGTCTTTTGTGCTGGTGCAGGTTTTATTTGTGGTTATTTCTTGCTACAGCTGTTTAATATTGACCAAAAGGATCATCCATTCTTCTGTGCAAGCCTAACACCGCTTTAATGTGTTTCCTTCTTTAATGTGTTTCCTTTATGTGTGGTTCTGTGACACTCTGCACTGTATTGTCTGGAAGCTCTTAGCTCTTTCTTGTTCCCACCACAAAGCAGATATTCCAGGATGAGTGCCAACATGATTTTACAAAAGTTATAGAGGTCCAGGAGTTTGTTATTTGTTGGAGGGTTTTTGTTTGCTTCACCATGCACTGAACTGCAAGTTAAGCAGTCAGTTTGCAAAGCGAGGCAAACACAGTAAGGCATCAATGAGAGGTTGAGATTGGTACGGACAGAGTGAGTGGCCACCCATCGCCCTGTCCCTGTGGATAGTTTCCAAGCCTGCTGGAGGTGAAAGTTATGAGTTCAGTAGATGGATGTGAGAGAAGATGGGATTTCTTGGCTAACTAGAGATTCATTTGAAAAGATGGTGGAGTCTAAAGAAAGTGATACATTTGAGAGAGAATGAGAGAGAGAATTCGCCTCTAAATATTGAAGTCCTGCTGCTTACGCATGTTTAGTTATTTCAAACTTTCTGTGCCATCTTGGGATTTTCTAGCAGCTTTACTGCAACTTTCTGTTCTGTCTCTTTTCTTGTAATTGTACTTTCTTCCAGGACTGTGGTTTTGTTTTGAGTAATGTGTTACTTTCGATATTGTACTCAGGGTTATGAAACTAGACGATGGGAGCTTGTAAGAATTTGTCTCCCTGCCTCTTAAGCATGCACTTGGACCAGTCAGCTAGAGGCATGTGCTTGCTCAGTTTTGGTGCTCAGTTCTTTCCTGCTGTACAGAAAAGAGTGTGGGGTGAGAAGTGGTTCTGCCCCTCACTTGGGCTGGATCACAGGCAGTGTCCTCTCTACTGTGGGAGAAGGAAGGACAGCTTTGCAGTGACATGCTGACAAACAGTGATGATCCTAATACAAAGGTGAGAGTTTCTCATCCTGGATGAGCATAAGGGATGCTGTGAAACCAACACCTTCGTAAGAGCTGGATTTTTACCTAGAACGGCGTGTTATAGGATTATAGAATAGTTTGGGTTGGAAGGGGCCTTTAAAGGTCATCTAGTCCAACCCCCCTGCAATGAGCAGGGACATCTTCAACTAGATCAGAGCCCTGTCCAACCTGACCTTGAATGTTTCCAGGAGTGGGGCTTCTACCACTTCACGTGCAACCTGTTCCAGTGTTTCACCACCCTTATCGTTATCTCTTGCACTCTCATTGTAAAGAGAGTGAGAAAGTTAACTGAGCTTTATAGTTTTTAGAGGATACTTTACGTGATGCCACCTCATCTGATGACTGCTTCCACTTTGTTGTCCAAAAGTCTGTGAATGCATTGTTTATCTGCAAACCTCAGTAAAACAAGTCATGTAGAGTGTAAGTTATTTTTGAACCTGTTGCTGATTGTTAACTTGAAGAAAGTTTCACATGACTTTTGTCTGAGGAGTTCCTTGAGACTGGTGGTAAAAACAAACATGGGCTATAAATGTTGTTAGCCTGCTGGGCACTGGTACAATAGAGCCTTTGTTCTTATGGAGTACTTAATTGTAAACTGGGTCGTGAAACTATTGCCTTCTGATTTGAGGAAAGGTGGGAAAATACCAGCTTATTTTAAGGACCTTTAACTGGCCTGTGGACAGTGTTGATTGTTCACTTATTCGTATTTTTCAAATACAGTTAAAAATAAAAGTACATGTTCTGTCTACAGTCAAAAAAATTTGTTCTTTGGAGTTACTAAAGGAGTTGGAAATGATAATTTCCTTCACACAAAACCTACACTGTACATCTCTTGGGGAAGATAGCTAAATCCAGGAAATGGTTATTGCAGGAAAGCGTTGTGAAGGAACGAGAAATGGGATTTTGCTTGTGTTTGAAGAAAGTTTCAGCAGGTGTTGCAAGCTCAAGGCATTTTTTTGGCTGTAATGCTAGTCTCTGGCGTGCAGCTGATGCTGGTCACTGGAAAAACATCTTTTCCACAAAAATACGTTTACCACTGGCTGCTATTTTGGTCCATAATGCTTAGGTAAGGGTAGTGTCCTCTGGTACTTAGGTTCTTTAGTGTACTTTTCTGAGTAGAGCTATAGCAGACAGATAACCCAGACTTGCTGTGTCAGGAGGATATTTGTAGTTGCGTAACTATTATCTTCAGATACCCCTTGACACTGGACAAGCCACAAGATACTGTATTGTTAAAATGTGGATTTACTATATTGCTAAAATATGGACTGTTTGCTAGGTTTAGGAGCAGGCATACGGTAGTATAACCACATTCAGCTGAATACTCTAGGTGCATAACCAGAAAGATTTTTCACAGCTATATGTCTTCTAGCATGGTTTTAAGTAAAAGCGTTATTACTATTATTAACCCAAGCTCTGCCTACTGTTTTGTTTGGATTTCAGTATTCCCTCTAAGCGTTCCTGGCATATGTAACTTCTTAATAACACTGTTAACTCTAGCAGTGGTTCTAAAGACCTATTGATGTTTTTCCCTGCCCCATGTCACTCCCAATTAGATGTGCTGATGACCCTGGGGAATAATCTAGAAGGGTTCTGTTCAGAAAGCAGAGGGAACATGTTAATGACTGTCCTGGTGCTTAACTAGCCATGAACATAAATGTCAGCTTGCTGTAATGCATACACTCCCTTCTGGCTCATCAGGACTCAGTCTGCAGTGTATAAGGAAATTACATGCTTTTTCATGTCAAAGTATGTTGTCGATTATGCCTTACAGAGGCATATAAATGAGAATAATGCATGGGTCTTAGTAGGTTTGGACTAGACTTAGGAGTAATCAGCTGCATTAGGCTGATAAAGGTTGAGAGAAGATTTACCCTGGTCAGTTTTTGAAGAAAATGAACAAAACAGTTATGGGGTGTTTGGAGCACTGAGATACTAGTTTTGATTTTAGTCATGTTGAGATGCAGCTGGGGTGAAGGAGACTACACAGTGGCTGGAGGGTCACTTAACAAAGCTTTCTACAAACACAACAAGCTTTCAACTTCCGTTTTTTCCAAAAGATGTGTTTGGCTGTTTTATGCTTGTTAACATGTGGTTTAACTGTTGTTTGTGAAGATGTGAATGGGGGGAGGAGGATTAAAAATAAGGAGGGAAGAGCAATCACAGAATCACAGAATAGTACGGGTTGGAAGGGACCTCTGTGGGTCATCTAGTCCAACCCTCCTGCCAAAGCAGGGTCACCTACAGCAAGCTGCACAGGACCTTGTCCAGGCGGGTCTTGAATATCTCCAGAGAAGGAGA
>Ga0065711_1006095_pt1 | contig 18326 bp, 19 predicted proteins | sample Hoacrofraction12_FD_59098 | JGI IMG/M metagenome (GOLD analysis project Ga0065711, IMG submission 59098) | Hoatzin crop microbial communities from Cojedes, Venezuela - Epithelial fraction 12 v2 (version 2) | ecosystem: Host-associated > Birds > Digestive system > Esophagus > Crop | place... | reverse complement strand
CCTATCCAGGTCACGCTGAATGGCAGCACAGCCTTCTGGTGTATCTACCACACCTCCCAGTTTGGTGTCGTCAGCAAACTTGCTGAGGGTACATTCTAACTCTTCATCCAGGTCGTTGATGAAGTCGTCCCATAAGGTATCCAGGAAATACAAGCAAGGAGAACATTTCTATCTTATTGGAAAACATTTCTATCTTATTGGAAAACAGGGTCATTTCGTGATGGATCTGTGAACAAATAACGTGCAGCACACTGGCAATGAGCACTATTCTTAGCAAGGGATTTGGCCACGCTAAGAGATAGAGGCAGACAAAAACCCACGAGCATGCCACAGCTTCACAAAATACGAACTTTCGAAGTTCAAGCATGAAAAATAAAGTCTGATTTTATCTCTGTTGGATTCCATTTGCCCAGAAATGTCCAAACCTCAAAAGGGGTCAGATGTTCAGTACAGATAATCACACAAAGTTTGGGTGTGTAGCTGAAGTCTATCCAAATTATCCCAGGCTCTCGAGGATGAAGGATGGGAAACCTTGTGAGAAGAGTTAAGAGACACCAACAGAAGCTTTCTGGTACATTCTGCTTTCACTCTGATCATAAATACTGCAGGAGCAGCCTTCACTGTGGTATTTTAATGTTTCCAATCTCCAACTCCGCTCAGCTCTACTTAGAGCAATGAGTTTCTAAGTGCATACACTCTTCAGGTAAAATTTTGTGCCTATGTAGGAGAGCACTGTACAGCAGGAAGCATCTATCCCCTCGCTTACCCTATTTCCCATACAACCACAGTGACCCATCCCATAATGACACAGCCTCAGACATGTAGAAAACACTCCATGGTGGCAAAGGATGGGTGTATCACTCAGCCTCGTCTTCTTTGCCTGCACAACAGAGAGCCATATGAGGAGAATTTGGCCAGGTTTTCTCCTCTCTCCTTGCCAGAAAGGGAATGAATTGCTGCTTACCTACATGCACACATCCAGTGACTGGGAGCTTCTGCGCCCAAAGCTCCCTCAGCTGGGCTTCCCAGAACACCAGTGGGAGTGAGGCCACGCCAAGTGTTCCAGGGGGGCTCTGAGAAAGTGTACCGAACAGTCTTGCAGATATACTGGCGGTCAATTAGACAGTGGTAGGGCTGACAGAGGCAGATGTTGTAAAACACTGGGATTTTGCATTCTTAGCCAAAAGAACAGAATATATTCCAAAATCCCACATCATGATCAAATTGCCATTAAAAAATGGCATAGCTTTGCAGTTGAGCACAAACAACAACACGTTTACTTTATTAGTTCAGCTTTATATTTAGTAGTGCTTGGGACATTAACTCAGGGGAGGACTCCTCAGTGGTAGAGGAGTCCCTGTGAGATTTATGACTTCAGCAGTCATTAGCTAGAGAAAATGGAAGTGCATTGCCCGATGCCATACACAGCGGTCAGTGGTAAAACTAAGACGAAAGCCCTTACTCTACTCACCATCCAGTGTTGCCTTCACATAAACCAACAGCATGACACCAAGACAAAAAATATTTACCTTCAACAAATCCATTATTACATGAAGCTCACCGATACTAAACCTGCTTTGAGTTTATTCTGGATGTACCTTCTGAGGGTATGTCTATGCCTACAACGGGCATTCAAATGGTGGAGTTCAACTGAAGACACCATTTTTAGCATAGAATCAGAGAATCACAGAATATCTCAAATTGGAAGGGACCCACAAGGACCATGAAGTCCAACTCCCTTTTCCTCGCAGGACTAGCTAAAATGAAACCATATGACTAAAAGCATTCTTGAGAGGCTCCTTGAACTCTGATAGGCTTGGTGCCATGACCACTTCCCTGGGGAGCCTGTTCCAGTGACTGACCACCCTCTCAGTGAAGAATCTTTTCCTAATGTCCAATCTGACCTTCCCCTGATGTAGCTTCATTCCATTTCCTCGTGTCCTGCTGCAGGAATGACATTCTGTGTATCTCACCACGAGGAGCAGGACAGCAAAATCCACCTTGATGCAGCAAGAAAATGACCCATGCATTATAATTACAGGGGTGAATGCAGCCCTCTGTACATTTTGTTGCCCATTTACGTATTCAAAGACAGACAAAAACCTGGAATCGATCTCTGACCTCACAAAATCACACTCTAAATAACTGTGCTGCAGAAGAGACTCCAGGGGTCAAGATTTCTGCAAAAGAACCACCCTATGTCTGTTCACCATCCTTCTTCAGCTACAGTTCAAAGTCTGTTTTTGTGAGTAACCTCCAACTTCTTTATTACACCTTCTCCTTCCCTTACTGATGACACACCCTAAGCCCCTTCTCCTTTCCCCAAAGCCAGCCTCAATAGCCTCCAGCTACACATCACATTCTGCAATATTTACACATTCAAGTCTTCCACTGAAGGGTGACTGCATAGGCAGGGTTTTCCAATGACTTTGTTTTCTCTTCTCCTGACAGAGTTCATAACGGGATGTAATATGTTGCATGAAGCACAACAAACATCAGCAGCATAAACCCCGGTGGAAACCATAAATCTTGACCACATCGTCTGGATTCTTTATTCCAGTCGCAGGAAAGCAGCTATGGCTGTGTAACTAAGATGCTCAGGCTGTCTTAACCAACTTTCTGACCGCTGTGTGTGCTCAGAGAAATAATTCTACACCGAAAGAAGTTTTTATAGTTTTCAGAATTGCTTTGGAACGAACGAGAATGCTTACAAAAGAGCAATCAGGCTCCCAGGCCAGGTGAAACGCTGTAAAAACGCCCCAGCTCATGCCAGTGACCAGTCTAGAGTTGTTCTGTACGTGCAATGGCTGCTTCCTGCTTTCCTGGTCATCTACTGTTCATGTCAAAGCTGTTTCATTTCCAACCTTTCTCCTGACAGATCCATCTTTTCTACTTGTGCAAGGCCATCACATCTATTTACCTGTGTGACCATAAACCAGAGCTGCATTAGGGTCTCGCTAGGTCTGCTACAGTGAAGAAACACTCTGTAAGAGCAATACCATACCTCTACATTAAGACACTTCACTAGAAGCCAGGTAACCTGCATTCAGGTCCAAGCTCCACCAGACTTGATGCGTATGGTTGTCTGAGGAACTTAGCTTCTGTTTTTCTTCAGACTCCCCCTTTGCCTCTTGTCTATTGGGATTACAAGCTCTGTAGAACAAGAAAAATGTTTGCCTGAATGTTTACTCAGCAGCTGGACTTCGTGGTGGTAGGGACTGATCGTTACCATCTAACGCAAAGGACTGTTATCTAACCAAGCTGTCTTCAACCTGTTCGGGACAGTGATTTACTATCTGCAAGGGAGGTTCTGGTAGAGTGAACACATTCTGAGCTGACTTCACTTAGAGACCATTACCTCATTTGCTGGACTCTGACTAGATCAGGAGTGCAGACAGCAAATCTTCAGTAGCGAGCTAACTAAATAAATAAAGGAGCACGATTTCAGTCACCTGTGAGTGCTTGTCTTTAAAGAAAACCTCCAGCTTCCTCTTCTGTTTAGGGCCATGAGAAGCAATAGTGAAGTCCAGGGAATGAATTGTGAATTTGTGTCCAGTTTTCCAGTTTTGCTGGTGGTGCTGGTTTTCCACAGTGGTAGCATACATAGATCTTCGTTACTGTTCATAAGAACATGAGCAGTACAAGATTAATATTAAAAGTATCTATGTTTTAGAGTTCTTCACTGGGGGGTTTTTGGTATGTTGAATAAATCTGGCAGCTTCTATGCATGGGTCTCAATGCACATTTCAAGCATGCACAACACACGTTCCTAATACTTTCATAAACGAAAGTTTCATCTTCATTTCCAGCACATGTATTTAATTGAAAGTGTCACAGCATGTGCATGGAAGTCAGTATTAAGATCAGGAGTCACCTCACTGGTCTTAGCCAAGTCAGAAGCAGGTAATAACTACCTAGTAATTACCAGATCTTAACTTAGGAAATCAGGGGAACAATTAGCTCAGTTAATCTGATCTCCTGCACATCACAGTCCAGAAAATCTTCATGAGTAACTCGTGTAGAGTATCTCCTCCAGGAAGGCACAGAAAAGGCCAGCAAGGCCCAATAAAGAAACATCAAGAGAAAAAGAACTGTCAATCCGCTGCCCCTAGCAACAAGTCCACCTTGGCCACACTTTCCCAAGGGACAAGCACCAGCTCCCGCAGGCAGAGCCAAGGCTATGCTTTGCTCAGAAAAACTAACCAGGGAGCTAGGAGTAGAAAAGGACAATCTGCTCTTAACTGGATGCAAAGCCTGTGGTCCCTCTGCCATGGCTATGCATCAAACAGTTGCCAGGTCTGGGAAGAAAAGCAAGGACAGGCTTCTAACATCCTTCCACAGGCACACAAGGCCCAGCAGCTCCATGAGTTCTCAAGCACATGCCCAACACGCTTTCATTGCTTTGTCCTCTGTTGCTGCAGCCACTGAAGAGCGACCATACAGATTCACTCACTGGAAGTATCAGTGTCTTCACACCGGGTTGCTACAGATTTTCACTCTTCCTTTCCATCATCATTTATTTAGCAGCTACGCTTCTAACAAGTAACACAGAAACAGAACGGGCCCTCCTAAGCAGCCGGTGCAACAAGCACAGCAGGAGACCTGCAGGCCCGGCAGAGAGCTGCCACCTGAACAGTTCTTTCCAACCCTGTCAGCCATGCTCCCACCGTAACTCACAGCAGCAGCGATACATGCTATTTCCATCTTTGATGGAAATGAACCCTGCTGGGTTACATAAACATACATAGCTCAAAAGATGTCACAAGTCTGACCTCTGCCTTTCTTTGCTGGATTTCTCAGTATACGACGCTGGCTGTCGAACAGAATAAATGACGGGACGCACCGAGAGCAACATCACTGAGACCAGAGGAATTCTGCCCAAAAAAAGAAGACAACAAAAGACCGTGGAAACCACCTAAGGATGTCACTCAGCAACCTTACCATTATTGTCTTGTTTTGTATGTATCGGTTTTGCAAAGCTGGTAATTGTTCACGTGTGCCAGCTGAGATCAGAAGACCACTTGTTTTGGTATCAAAGGAGACAACAACTTTTTCAACCCTTTCCAATATGAGGGGCAACACCATCTTTCTACTGGGCAACGTCTCTTCTTGTGTAACTCCACTAAAACAATGGATTTTTATCATTGTTTTCATGGGATTAATGCCAGAACTGCAATAAACGTGCTGCTGTTTCTAGCCTCTGGTGTGAGCTGTCAGGTAAATACTGCTCTGACACGGTCTCCCCTTCAAACATCTGGATTTCTGCTGATTGCAGTTTAGCTGCATAGACAATGAAGGCATTATTGTTGCAAAAAGCATTAGAGGTTTCTGTAGCACTGGCCATATTCAAGTGACCTTCAGCAGAACCAATTTTAAAAGGTGAGTTTAGTGCATACAGGAAAAAAACGAGAGGCACCTCAACACTGCTACTTTTTATGCCACTTACCGGAGTGAGGTTCTGCTACATCAGCTACCAGACAGTTCTATAGGATTTAGTGGTGAATATCGCTAATCCCTGGAGGGTTTTATAGGTCTGACACAGGGAAAAGAACAAAGTCTTACAAGCCTTGATGCCAGTAAACATGCATAAAGAACTGATATGCCAGTCCGAGGGACGCTGCGCAGCTTCTTGGTTTGTACGATGGAAGCAGACTTCTCCCGGGAGCGGAGCCTCGCGGTCTGACTTACAGAGGAGCGGCTCAGTCTGGCGTCAGGGAGTTCACCCCCATCAGCCGTCACAACTCCACTGACAACAGCAGCAAGGTCACTGCTGATTTTCCAGTGCTGTGAATTCTGATCTAACTAGGACTGGACTTCGACCAACAACTCCTTTCACCCAAGGTACAGATCAACATTCACTAATTTTTGTCAGGGATTAGGGTTGTGCTGAAATCCCACCCAGTAACGAGGCAGCCACTGTGTTTTCAGCTTCCCAGGGAGTTATTTTTGTTCTTTCTCTATGGAATAACCCTAAATCAAAGAACTCTCTTGAATACATCGTGTCCGGTCCATGCTCAGACAGTACACTTTACAAGAGAAGCATGTTTTATTTCAGCTGTACTCTTTCTTTTCCTTCCTTATTTCGAGGTTTTTGCACAGAGGTCAAAGCTTCGGGGCCTCCCATGCGCTAGAGAACGTGCTACTGCAGTGACAGTGCGACTGCTGGCAGCTCTCCTCCCTAGGAACCATTCTACCATCCATGCCGGGGATTAATCCATGACTCTGAGCAACCTCTAGTGTCTCTATGTTTAGCCTCCTCATTTTTCTCACAAGCCATCACTACTTAGTTTCTATCTTTTCAACTGTTAACAGTAAGGCTATTAGCACCATCCTCACACTCGGGTCAGTTCAGTGCCTTGCAGATGTTTCTGACCAGAAAAAAAACGTTGGGGACTTGTATCTAAACTTCCCGTTGGGGTGAGAAAGAGATAAAACAACTGGCCTGGTCTGGACTGCTCTAATTTGATTCCCAGAGAGGGAAATCCCTTTCCATTTAATGCCTCCTTATCGCCCCAAGCAGTGCAGCTGTGCAGTGGAATTAACCTTGGAGGACACTGCCGAGCTGCAGAGCGGAGCATCCTGCATGGGACTGCCCGTGACTGTACTTTCCCACTGCCTCTCTCCCACCAACCAGGGAAAGCTGCGGCTTCTCCCCTCGACACCGCTCTGAGGTCATTATTGGTTCTAGCATGAAAAGGAAGCGAGTTGTCAGTGCTAAAACATAAACCATCTTAACTTATCACAATCGCAGCATGCTGTTAAGTCTTCAGCAAGTGTTTTTCAACTTCACACTGAAGTCGTGAAAGATGTCTTCAGACTTCCACAGTACTTTCAAGGGACTGTGAAGGGGACTACTAGATCTACGCATAACCTGTCTGCTCATCTAAATATTTTCAGGTTCTGCCTTTAAACACAGATTTCTGTAAGACTTAAGCTGCTGCTAAAACAACTCAAGACCTTCTTCGTGACTTACATTTTTAAAATACCACGGAGGTCCCCCAAGCGTTAGCAGCACACAGAACCAGATGCTTTAAAAACAGTCTACAGCAGATGTCATTTAAAAAAAAAAAAAAAAAGAGGACTACTCCTCAGAAGCAAATTCCACTCTCGGTTTTCACAAACATTATTCTTACCTGTGGGGTGCTTTGCCTCAGCATTTTGCTTCTCCCTTCACAGTTCAGTGACAATTCTGGTTCCCACAAAGAAGCACTCTCCTCAAAAGGGAACCATACCACACCGTGGCTCTAGCAGGAGAGACATTTTCTTCTTTGCAACACACTCAGGGACAGCCACAGCTCTCAGACATAGGACAGGCCACGCATAAGTGAAGGAAGAGGCATTTGGCTGTTCAAATTTGGAACATTTGAAAGCCCTGGCTTAGCAAGATCAAGGGTGTCATGGAACCACATGACTGTGAGCACCACAAACAAGGAATGCACGACATTAAGACAGTTGAAAGCAAAGTGAATTAACTGGCAATCTTTGGCTTAAATTGTATTAATGCTACAATGTCAGTCTGACATTTTAAAATATACACAGTCATCTTTTTTGCTACGTCTTTGAGGGAAGCAGAACATGTAGGAACAATAATCGCACCAGGGTCAAGAGTTGAGATTGCTGTCATTCTTCTCAGTAGTGTAGTGTGAGAAGCGGCAGCCAGGACAGAAGCCTCCCCGCGCGAGACACCGTACAGAGAGATCATACTTCAAACGGACGAGTGGGGAAGGGGAATAGAGTAAAAGGGCAGAATATCACATAGGTCTTGGCACCAATAACCCATTAACCATTGCACCGTTCACCTGGTCTGCTGCTGTTTCAGGACAGAAGAATAAGAGGACAAACCCAGTTCTCTTTCCCGGATGAACCTGTTTCATTCTTATTTCTCTCCATCAAAATACACACAGAGAGCTTTTCTGCTTTAACTGCATTTTTGGGGAAGGAAAAAACACATAATATTTTGTTTCCCATATATTGCTGTGTTGTCCCCAACTGGGGTGGGGGGGGAGGGAAATCCACCTTGCGAAAATAACACCTTGTTCCTGCACATATTGGCACTTGCACTGCTTCCGTGTCATGTTTACTCTGTCAAAACAAGTTTTCCTCACCCCTCAGGGTCAACCTAGCTTTTGAAAACCAAGCTGTCGTCTCCAGGCATCATCACTAGCAGTAGCCAGATAACAGACTACGAGTTCACATTCCAGAACGGTTATGACTAGTGATGAATGAGCCCGCTCAGAGACAGCAGGAATTTCCTACAGGTTACACTGACCTTCCAAGAAACATGTTTGTCTAACTTCACAAAGGCGGCAGAGGACACATTAGTCCAGGGGGTTGAAGGAGGAAGGCAGAAAACCCTAATTACAACAGATAGTGTACAGCACAAATCGTTACTGTTCTGGATCTGCGTCTGTTCCCAGAACACTGCAGGTGCCTTACCAAAGTTTAAGTAAAATAATAATCTATTAAAACAATATAAGGAGACTAATATGGTCCTGCCACTGTCAGTAGAGGAAAATTGAGGTAAACATAGTAGATTACAGGATGGTAAGGAAAAAACACGCTAAACGGTATGACGTTTTATGGCTAAATGTTTGGCCTAAACACCACAAGCATCAGGATGACAAAACATCGTGGTACTCAAAGCATCCCAGGCTTCGTGTTCACTCTACACTGTCCTAATCCTAACTCTACAGCCAGAGCCAGACTTCCCAGCTGAGGAGGAACCAGGCTCTGGAGCACGGAGAAAGCCAGAACCTACAGCTGTCGCTGCGTCATTCCTGCTGCAACTGCAGGCTCGGCCTCTTGTTCTGCTGGCTTTGGTGTATTTGAATGCACAGCAGGCCAAACAAGCAACGAAATCTATTCCAAACGTTGCATTTCAAATAGTCTAGTCATACAGCGCTTGTTAGGAGATTATAACTAATCCATCAATTGATAGTATCTACATTCCCAGGATTTCAGCTGCAGCTCTAAACTGTTCAGCATATCTAATAAGCATTAATTCACCATTTATCACTAGCACTTGTAACCATTGCGTAAGTACTAAAAATACAACCGTCCTCCATTAGTCAGCCTAATATATATTCCGTCAGTCCCGTCTCTACCCTGCCCTGAGCAGGGCCAGCGCTTGAAGCCTGATGCGAGTTTTCCAGTTCCTGAAAGGTCCATCGAAGGCATTCTGCCATTTTCTGCAGAGCTCTAACGAGGTAGCCCCGAGAGAGAGAAGACCTTATACAGACGTGGCGTTAAACTACAGATGCTGCTATAAACTCAGGACAGTTCAGAGGGTGTCAATCAGCATAGTTTTACTAATCCCACACCAGCTAACAGCCTGTCCCTCCTCATTCATCAGTCCATTTATTTGAGAAAATACTGATGCAGGAGACACTGAAGAATGCAAAATTATCCTTAGGACCGGTAAGTTTCTAACATTTAGTACAAGCTGAGTTTTTGCCAAATTAAATTTACTTACTTAACTGAGAGAAATGGAGACTTCAGAGAACATGACCTGCTCTAGCCAGCTGCGGAAGTTGTATGGATGTATGAATTCTGCAGATACCTTCAAAACTCCAGAGAAATTAGGAAGGAGAAAAATTAGGAAAACATTTTCACTTAAAAATTCTATTTTTGCACCCTTTATTACTCAGTAAGTCCTTGCTGAACCAGAAACATGTCAAGAAAAAAGTTTTCACTGTGCTATTTTAGGATTTCCTTCCACAGCAAGAAAGAAGGAGCGATAAAAACCCCTTGAACTTCAATAAACATCTCCAAGGGAAAGTTCTCATTGTTTTCTGACCCGATGCCTATAATGACTGTTTTTAGTTTCATATTTAAAAAAAAAAAATCCTTGCTTTCAAATCAAAAAAAAGGAAACATCAGAAATAAACAGACTCGTTGCCACGAGCAAAGTTTGTCCTGCAGTGCAGCGCAGTTCCTACAACTGTTGAACTTCCTCCTGGAATGAACAACGGAAACCACCTTTTAAAATATTCATGTGCATTTAATGAATATACATTCAGGAAAGTTCATTAATAACAGCGGTGATGTATGTTTGAGACCATTCTTCAGCTGTCTGTTGCACGCCGAAGCACAGACATTAAGCAGGGTACCCTCTTACTGGGTGTTAACTGACCACCTTCCCTCCAGACCCGGCACCAGGGGAGCTGCTCCTGCTCCAAAGCCATGCAGAAAACTCTGCTGGACAGAGCAGCCATCTCAGCATCTTCCGTTAGGCTCTTCACAGAGCAAGAACGAATGCGTGGGCTGCGGTTGTGCTTATCCTCCCTTGTTACCTCTCTAGTTTACACTCCATCACTTGCCATGGCCAACAAACACCCTCGGAAGGACCTCTGCACACGAGTGAAAGGGTGATTTCAAGTCTTGCTGCATGAGGAATTCGCAGTTTGAGACGCTCATGCTTAGTCCTGGCTACAACAAGGAGGAAGCACCAGTTTTTGAAGAAGGACAGATGTTTTGACCCTGAAGCAGCAATAGCCCTCCAGGGACCCCTGATTCGAGTTCCCGGGTGCTACAAACACTAAATAGAGCCATCTCTCAGTAATATTGAAAAAGGCTGTAAAAAAATGAAACTACTAAATCATGACCCAAAGTGAGAAAACGCAGCGGATGAAAGGCCAGGATGCTGTCCTTACTCCTAAAAGTCACACTGCAGCACAGCATTCAGGTCAGCTATGTTAACATCAATTTTTCGAGTGCTGTAACTATTTCCACTCCTTTTAACCCTCAAAGCTTCCCCCCCGCCATCACATCATATGACTAATGAGTTTGACCCTTCTTCAACCCCTATCTGCAGTCTCTCATGGCTCCATCACTGTTTGCTTCCTGCCTTTATTAAATCAGATGGGCTGTGTGTGCTCCGAGTCCCAGAGCCGGAGGAACACAGAGAGACAGAGCAATAAGGGCCATCCTCCCTGAGCCTCCGGGGCTGCGCGCCTCCTATTTCCTCACTGTATTGCTTCTTGGATGTGCCACTCCATCATTTTTTCTCACTGTCATGATAAAATCACTACTTCTCCTACTAGGAGAAGGAGGAAAGAAATGCAGGCCCCTTCATAATGTCATTCTACACTGCAGGACAGCACTGTGGGTCTTCCAAGACATTAATTATTGCACTGCCTTACTTTAACAAGGGTGATTCCTTCAGCTTCTGTCCCTTTCCCCACTCCTCATTTCTCTCAACCTTTCTCTTTCATCTCCCTGCACCTTTCACCTTTTTGTTCCTTCTCCCTGCCTAACCCACTCTGACCATTTGACCCTCTCTTAACATCCATTACCCATCTCTTAAAGGGAGATTATTACTCAATCTCTGGCCGCTGGAGTATTTCTAATATTTTTACTCTGACTTTTGAGGCCCTTATTTGTCTTTTATCTCACCGTGTTGGGATGGTTAGTTTGCTCTGCTTTCTCACTTGTGTTTGGATAGGACCAAGAAAGACTGGCAGAAAATTTCAAGCTAACCACTTCTTTTGAAAAATACTAGTTCTTTCAAACAGAAAGACTCAGCAGAGATGGGTTAGTCTACCTCATTTCTCACGTAAGCTTTGAGATCCATTTGAGCCTCGCCAGACCAGTCTACTCACACTTCTGCAGAACTGAGGATCTGAAGACTTCTGCTCCTGGTCTCACAGGAAGCCCATCGCTTGGGCTTCCCCGATGACGGTCTCAATACCTGTTAGTGATGATTTTCAAAATCTGGGCATTTCACTCCTAATCTGAAGAAATCCAAATGTAAACAATATAAACATGCTTCCCCAAAATTGAGCTGTTTCTTTCTTCACAGCTCCAATGCAGGCAGCCCAGTATTAACAATACTCAGGGTATTACAGCCCAGGACCATCGTGCACCTGAGGACAGCACTCAACTATGACCAATCCTGACAATATCTGACAGTTAAACATACATAAGTGAGAGAGTTGTGTCACCCATTATAGTAAGCGGGACTTGAAAGTAGATCCTGGTATTGAATTCCACACTTTCTAGGGTGGCGGATGTATAAATACTGCATGTAAGATCAATAAATGATTACTAGCTCTGTTAACAAGTGGCTAATGTCTTGTTACAGACTTTTATAAAGTCCAGTTGGTCAATAGGTTGCATTTAACCATGACTTATGATCACCTATATCACATAATAACCATGGCTATAATATGCTTACACAGTCTATTCATCATGCATTAATCCTTTTAAATTTATTTATGAATATACTCTTACTCTAATGTTTCACCAAATGGAGTAGTAATAACTGCCAAAAGAAGAAGGGCTATGCATTTTGCAGCTATGATCTACCTAGCCCAAGGAACAGAATTTGAATCAAAGGTTCAGTTCAAACCCACTCCCGGAGATGAGATCCGAAGCATTAGTTCAGGCTAAAAGTATTCCGAGACTCCCTGTGAATTCAGAAGGAACACGGATCAGCCATCTTTGGGAATGACAACAAAGGAGGAAAAACACAGAGAAGTTTCTGGGGAAAAAAAAAATTGACCACAAAGGAATACACAGAGCCGCGGTCTCCAGTGATGAAAGCAGTAGAAACGATTGCAAAATCTCTGTTTAACCTCTCTGGAGTAGAAGCTCTGCCTAGAAAGCCCTTCGCTGCATACAGGCAGCCCCTTCAAGCGAGGAGCCATGCAGCCCAACGCACGCACCGCACGCGTGGCAGCGCAGAGGAACGCCAGCTCCCTCGCCTGCACAGCTGAAAGCTGAAGCCTTCTGCAGCCAAAAGAGATCCTCCTTTTAGGAGCTCCAGCTTGTACCTGCTGATTCACTCATACCTTTGTAAGGTGTAATGGTGGATGCTGGACTGCTTCATCCCAGTCATGTATTCTCACGGACAGAATGGAACGGGTTCAAAACCTCAGTAAGCACCGACTTATATTAACATTAGGGCCCTCCACACCCTTCAGACAGCAAAGGCATTAAAACACAAGACTTGATATCTACTTTCTTCCCTTCATATTGCCAGAGTGGTGACTGTAAGTATCAGCTATCATACATGTAATTGTGAGGAGTGTGAAGTTTTGCCTATCATCTTAACAATCAAGCAGTTCAAGGGTCTTTCAGAAATACTTAATGGGATTTTCCCACCAGTAAACCCTGTGTTCAGTGGTACGTTTTAATAAGAGCAGAATCAAAATCTCATTTATGGACTAAGAAGGTTGCACCGAGGGTAGCATTAGGGGAGGCTCTGCCAGAGAAAACAGAAGATTTAATAAGAGAAGGACTCAAGAGTATTAGCAAGAAAAGTTGTGAGCTGCCTACAGGCTTTTTCTCTTCTGGTATCAGAGTGGAAGAAAAGCCCCCATGGTTGATTCATTACGCCGTTTCATTTCTTCATATATAATTTACATGCAATGTAAATATGGTAAATTATTATTTCTGGATTGCATTCTTGGGCCCTGATCCAAAGCCCACTGAAGCTGACAGAAAGACTTCTAGGTTGCAAAAAATCAAACACTATTGAGAAACAGGTCTATTACATGCCAACACTCATTAGAAAGGAGTTTATATTCCAGCAAGGGTTAAAGACTCAGGCCCCAGCTCAGCAAAATGTTAAGTACATGCTTAACTTTAAGGTTACACTCAAATCCCAAGTGGATCTAAAGCACATGCTTAATTGCTTTGCTGAATCAAAGCAAGTGCAGATTTTTATCTGAAATTAACTGCAGCCGTAATCTGGACTGCTGGGTGGCTGATACCACAACGAACTGTGTTGAAGAGCTTCGCAACTTTCTTCTTCTGGATCCACCCAGCCACAAGAAACCCATAAGGAATAATCACAATGACTAGAACTGCTTCTCAAGTTCAGGGAAAGAAAAGAAATGAGTTCTGTATCAGTTTAGTTCTTGGACGACGGCTTGCATCTGTTTTTCTTATACATTAACTTCTTTTTCATCACTGCTGTTTTGATGTTCTCATCTTGCTGCTCCAAGAGCTCAGCGGGTAAATCCTCCTACCTCAGGAGCAGAAGAAACTCCTTATTTGGGTGGCAAAGCCAAGCCAAGTGTCTGAGATCTCTGTGCCTTCTGATCCCAGTAATCCAGTGCTGGAACAAGATGACCTCGAAGGTCTTTGCCATTAAAATCTCAGAGACTTAACAGTTCTTTTGGACAAAAAGCAGCAATTCAGATGCTGCTTACAGTCTATTGCCCCCCCCTCTTGGCTCACCTTCTTTGTCTTGCACCAAGGTGGGAGAACATCTTCACGGACGAAGGAATTGTCTTCACCTGCCTAATTCGGTGTGATACATCCGATTTCTCCATAATTTCACTCTCCGCACACTTGAATTTAAAGGCAACTTCTCAGCCTTTCATCCCCTCCACGCTTGTTGTCAGGTGACGAAAAACAATTAGACCTGTTCCTGACGTTAGGAACTAAAAGTCTGGCAAGCTCTACTATGGACAAACCAGTTGCTGCTCAAGTTACCGTGCAAGTATAAACAGGCTGGCCTGCTTCAACATGGTGGGTTTTTTCTTGTTTTGTTTTGCTTTTTTTTTTTTTAAATGATCTTTTAAAAATATATTTCAAAACTCAACAACCCTAGTCACAAAAACTTCTAGCAATTTACCTGGGATCACACAGAAAGCCTGTGTCAAAGCAGTGACAACAACCTGGTCATAAATTCACCAGTCCCTATGTTTGCACCCCAACACTGAACCATCCAGCTCGGCCACGTCCCCTGTTTTCAAACTGCTCCCACTGGGGCCTCCTCAGAAGGACAGACACATGTCTGGTAGCTCAAGAGTTCTGAAAAACTTTGCCTGTCTTTCTCCCTACGGTGCGCTCAGAGTCATTTTAAGGTTTTCTCCCTGTTACCTTGTATGTAACCAGCAAGACTGAAAAGCAAGAATGGCTGCGAATAAAGACAGCAACTTCACATTTCTTGTGTGAGCCCCAGTATTTCCTCCCAGGCTCCCTGCTCAGGCCTTCTTGCCACCCTGCAACTGCAGAGATTTGGGAGCACACGCACAATGCCACCCTGTTTCAGCACCTTCATATGGCCATGGCTGCTGCTGCTTGGGGGAATCTCTGGAGAAATATTATCGAGCCGTACAGTGATTTGTTAATGTCATCAAGAATGAGGAAAGATTGCAGGGGAGCATTCATACATATTAAAAGCAGAGGGACGACTCCGATACGTGCTGGAGGTCCTTCAAGATTACCATATGCAACTGGATTAGTCCCAACAGTTTTAAGACAGAGGTGAGAAACGTTCAAATTATTTTCTTAACTTCAAAAGGAAAGATCTTTACACCTCTACCTTTTGGCATCCCTACACTGTCCCAAGCCAAGAAGAACTAGAAACTTAGAAGAAAGCCAGCTCCATACTTCTGACCAATAGATTCCAAACAGTGTTGCAATCTTGGCTCACTTCAGTGAGCCAATTCTGAGAAAGGAAAATCCGTGCCAGCATTACAATAATTGCCTGTCAGGAGCTTCTTTATTGAAAAGAATCTTTTTTTCTTTTAAGTGGAAATTGGGACAACCATGGAGAAATATCACATCTGCATTTTGCACCACTGAAAAATTCTGACAAGCAGGCAACAGCTGATTCCCTCTCAGTTTATCGTTTCCTTAACCAGCCTCACAGAAACACGCTGTGGCTGTCAGTGGCTGCCCACAGCGAAAGGTTTCTACTGACCCACTGCAGTTGACCAGAAGTCAGAATTTGCCATGAGACAGCAGAATTGTATTCAAAGCATTTCCAGTGAGTTCCTCTTCTTTTCTGCCCAGGTGAAACAGAAGCCGAAGCCGTCTCAGCTGTCGGAGACTCCTGCTGCTGGCACTCATCCTGGAGAGCATCCCAGGGGCAGGGTAAATCCTCCGCACCAGGGCCAAGAGCCTCGGACCCCAGGGAGCCACAGTCAGAACAACTCCACCTCTGAGCACCCCTGCAGAACTGGGAGCCTGGCAGCCCCGGACATGGGATTAGAGCTCCTCTTGGAATTGTCTCTCTGTTGTGGAGCTATCAGGGACTTATAGGGCTCTAAACCCCCACTGTATCCAGCGGCATCTCTTAGTTTGAAAGTTTGCAAGGAGTGGCAACACCACTGCAGTTCAATCTATTTCCAAATCTCTGCTCTGCAACCAGCCCACCGCTTCACCTTCCACAGCCATCGGTTTTGCTCTGGCTGCCAGTCAGCAAACAGAGGACAGAATGGTGGGTATTCCCCTTCTACAACAACGGAAGATAATACACCACCCCTGAAGGTGCAAGAAGCTCACACTAATAAATCAGGGAAATTAAAGGCAGAGGATTGCGTAGGTGCATGGCTTATATCCCAAAATCCCACTCCGGCGAGCTTTTGTGTTGCCACTCCCTAGCAACCCCAGCAAGCAGCTCGTTTTACGCCTGCCTTCGTGCCTTCAGGTGGGGATGGCTGAGCGAGGTGTTGCGTGTGCCTCTGGAAGCTTCCCGGCTGTGCTACGTGGCTGAGGGGCTGCAGGTGAAACCAGGGCAGAGCCACACCTCGAGGAGCGCCCGTTCCACCTTCCACGCGCTGCGAACCGGCAGGCAGCAATCGCCCATCCCAGGGCAGGCGCGCGCAGCAGAACTGAAGTCGTTTCCAACCTGAAAGACTGCCTCATACTCGCAGGGAATGATGCAATGCAACCCACTGGTTTCCCGTTCCAAAAAATGGGAAAAGGACCTTAGCTGGTGTATTTTAAATTCAGCTGTCCACAGCGTAAATAGCGTTCCACCTGAATGTGCATTTTAATTCTAATGAAAGCTGACAGATTTGTTCAGATGGTAATTATTACACTTTGTTCTATGAAACAATATCCCATTGTTATAAATGTATTCTTTCTATGTAGCAGAATATTCTTTCTCTAGTGAATCAAAAAACAACACACAAGGTAAATCAGAAGTCTACAAAGGGCTAAGCCAGAGATTGTTACTATTTAATGGCTGGTGCATAACCTGCAGTTCCTCGGAAATAAATTCTTTCTTTGCAGGAAAGTATGAAGAGCATGAAAATGAGGGGATTACTGAAAAGAACAAAGCTTGACTCAAAACAAGGGGAAGTGAAAAACACTCAACCTAGAAATTTAGGAGCTTGGCAAAGCTCCTTCCAAATCCACTCTCCTCAGCTGCTCCTCCCAGTTCTCCAACACAAGTCAGAAGAAACTGCCGTTCCAGAAACTGCTCAGACAACAAAACACTGAGCTGATACCACGTCTGCGTACCATTCTGGCCACCAAAACAGGACGCTGCAAGCAGTGGTCACAGCGTACCACACACACCTGCTGCTTCTGCTGCTATTTTCTCACTGGTCTCTTCATCTCACCACGAACAGCGTTTAAGTTTCTCCAGAAAGCCTTTCCAGCCCATACGCAGAGAAGCTGTCCTACGGTAGGGTGGTAAGACAGCAAACCAGGTGGTTATTTGTAGGCGTTTCACGGTTTCCAAGATTTTCTTACAGTGGCACAAGGGCCATTCACCTCCGACAGGATCCTGTGTGAAGCCTTTGTGCTCAAACAACCGGGCTCTAACTCCTACCGCCGCTCCGCTACGCACTTGGCTCACGCCAAGCCTGCTGGACACAGACAAGTGCCAGCCATGTAGGAAACTGCAGTATACTCCTCTCCTGCCAGCTTTTAGGTGTTGCAGACTTACTCATCCTTGTACCATCAAGCTGACACATTCTTGATTTGCCCAGACTAGAGCTGGCACGGCTTGGGGAAAGACATTACTGGTCAGCTCCAGCTGACTCATTCCTGGTGGTTACACCGGCAACAGAACCGACACACAGACATCCTCCACAGAGCTTAAACTTTGCTTTACCTCTGCTGGAACAAAAGTGGTTTCTCATCCCTGTAATTATGCACACTGCAGTGATCCTTTCACATTTCTGGAAGACCTGGTTTCTTATGTCACATATTTTAGCAGCTATCCTGTTGTGGGAGGCTCTCACTTTCCTTCAATGTCCTCACCCCTTCACAAGTGCCTACAGACGTAGTATTTCCTGACACAGAATCACAGAATAGTAGGGGTTGGAAGGGACCTCTGTGGGTCACCCAGCCCAGTCCCCTGCCGAAGCAGGGTCATCCAGAGCAGGCTGCACAGCACCGCGTCCAGGCGGGTCTGGATTATCTCCAGAGAAGGAGACTCCACAGCCTCCCTGGGCAGCCTGTTCCAGGGCTCCGTCACCCTCAGAGGGAAGAAGTTCTTCCTCAGGTTCAGACGGAACTTCCTCTGCTTCAGTTTGTGCCCGTTGCCCCTTGTCCTGTCACTGGGCACCACTGAAAAGAGCTTGGCCCCATCCTCCTGACACCCACCCTTCAGATATTTATAAGCATTTATTAGG
>Ga0065711_1038871_pt1 | contig 18327 bp, 15 predicted proteins | sample Hoacrofraction12_FD_59098 | JGI IMG/M metagenome (GOLD analysis project Ga0065711, IMG submission 59098) | Hoatzin crop microbial communities from Cojedes, Venezuela - Epithelial fraction 12 v2 (version 2) | ecosystem: Host-associated > Birds > Digestive system > Esophagus > Crop | place... | reverse complement strand
AGAGCAATCCCAAGCACAAATACAGGCTGTGCAGAGAATAGATTGAGAGCAGCCCTGAGGAGAAGGATTTAGGCGTGCTGGTTGATGAGAAGCCTGGCAATGTGTGCTCTCAGCTGCAAAGGCCCACTGTGTCCTGGGCTACAACAAAAGAAACATGGCCAGCAAGTGGAGGGAGGGCATTCTGCCCCTCTACTCTGCCCTCATGAGACCCCACCTGCAGTACTGCATCCAGCTCTGGACCCCTCAGCACGGGAAAGACATGAACCTGTTGGAGCGAGTTCAGAGGGGGGCCACAAAAATGATCCGAGGACTAGAACACCTCTCCTATGAGAAAAGGCGGAGGGAGTTGGGACTGTTCAACCTGGAGAAGAGAAGACTCCAGGGTGACACTATTGCAGCCTTCCAATATCTGAAGGAGGCCTACAAGAAAGCTGGAGAGGGACTTTTTAAAAGGGCATGTAGTAATAGGACCAGGGATTATGGCTTCAAGTTGAAAGAGGGTAGATTTAGATTACATAAAAGGAAGAAATTCTTTACTATGAGGGTTGTGAGGCACTGGAACAGGTTACCCAGAGAAGTTGTGGATGCCCCCACCCTGGAAGTGTTCAAGGCCGGACTGGATGGGGCTATGAGGAACCTGGTGTAGTGGAAGGTGTCCCTGCCCATGGCAGGGGGCTTAGAACTAGATGATCTACACGATCCCTTCCAATGCAAGGCATTCTATGATTCTATGATTCTATTCCTGTACTTGTCTTACTATTCCTATAGCAATCCTATACTTCCTATATTGTTACAGTTACTTCCTATACTATTCACAGAGAATCACAGAATCCTGAGGGTTGGAAGGGACCTCGGGAGATCATCTAGTCCCCCCTGCTAAAGCAGGGTCACCTAAAGCGGGTTGCACAGGACCATGTCCCAGTGGGTTTTCAGTATCTCTTAGAGAAGGAGACTCCACAACCCCTCTGGGCAGCCTGTTCTGGTGTTCTGTCACCCTCAATGTAAAGAATTTTTTTCCTCATGTTCAGATGGAACTTCCTATGCTTCAGTTTGTACCTGTTGTCCCTTTTCCTGTTGCTGGGCATCACAGAAATGCAGTACTTTAGGTGCAGCCTCACCAGAGGAGAGTAGAGGGGCAGGAGAACCTCCCTTGACTTGCTGGCCACACTCTTCTTAATGCACCCCAGGATATCACTGGCCTTCTTGGCAATCAGGGCATGCTGCTGGCTCATGGTCAACCTGTCGTCCACCAGCACTCCAAGGTCCCTCTCCGCATAGCTGCTCTCCAGCAGGTCAGCTTCTATCCTGTACAGGTGCATGGAGTTATTCCTTCCTAGATGCAGGACCCTACACTTGCTTTTGTTGAACTTCATCAGGTTCCTCTCTGTCCAGTTCTCCAACCTGTCCAGGTCTCACTGAATGGCAGCACAGCCTTCTGGTGTATCAGCCACTCCTACACTCTTCAGCCGTTCCTATACTATTAATTCAGTACAGACAAACAGCAAATATTAGGAACCAAATCTCATATTTTCCCTGGAGTTTAATTGATAGTAATTTCTAAGATATTTTGGAAGAGTTAGGTAATGAGATGATACCTGAAGAAATCTGCTGAAATAACTGTTGTCCTTCTGAGGAAAGATCAAACGTGTGCATTGTTCGATCCCTGTACAAAAGGTGGGAAAGGAGAATTACCAGAGGGAATGAGGGGGTTAATTATTATTTTCTCTCCTTATCCTATACTATTAACACCTACTTCTCTCTTTTCAGTGTCACTTCTGCTGCCTGCAACCATATCACTGTGTTACTCCCTCCTTTTAGGTCAAGGACTTGTGTACCTTGATAAGAATATTAATAATTTCATTTCTTTACACAGAATGGTGTAGATGTTGGGTGAGTGATTTTTTTAAAACCAAACTCCTTAAAAACTGATGATCCTAAGGGACCAAGCATTGTCTAGTAAAAGGAGCAGAACTGGAATAGATGACTTCTAAGCTCTGCCACTGAATTTTTCTTTGACACAGAAGTGATTTAATTCCTGTGATGCAGTTTACCCACTTGTAGAATCGGTCTAAGAATAATTACCTGGCTCACAGCATGTTCCAAGACTTCATTAGTGTTTATAGAGAACATTCTTTGTCGGGTTTGAGTTCTTTGACTTAAAATTCTGAGTAGCAGAAAAGCAAACAATGAAATTGTTAATTATTACCAAGCAATTGGTCAAGTAAAGCAGAGTCCTTCATTCAAACTATCCTTTCCCTGTTTATATTTTTGTGTATAAATGTGCTGCGTATCAGACCCTGAATTTCAAAAATATTCAAAACCTTCAACATGAGGAAATGGAGCTTACATTATCTCAGAGACCTCAGCTTTGGAATGTGAGGGAGGCAGAGAAAGGATAGGTGGCAAGAAAGTTTGACATAGAAGTAAGGAATGTATTCACTAAATTTGGTCACAAAAATTACTTCTCTTCTTATTCTTTTAGCCAGAACACAGGGATGATAATGTGACAAAATGTTCTAATATCATCCAGACCTTCTCTGGAGCTTTTCTTGCTCTGCTTGATTTCATTGGGGCACTTATTTGTTATCTCAGTGGACACTCTGATCTGAACTACACTAAATATTCACAGAATCACAGCTCCTCCAGCCTTTGTGTCCGCAGGTGAAATCTCCATCTTTAAGGAGCAAATAAGCCAAAAGTCTTCCCTGCATACATTCTCAGTTGCTTTTTACATTGAAAAATAAATTTGCACTTTAAAAGCTAGATAAAATGCACTCATGTGGCTCTCTCATTATATAATTTTGTTTAGTAAAATCCTGATTCATTTGACTTCTAGAATCGGTCTGTAGTTCTAGAGTTTATATGTTATCAAGAGATTTAATGAAAAACAGGTAATTCACAAAGAAAATCCCATGAACAATGACAAGATCAGATGACTGACAAATTAAAAGATCCATTTTTGTTCTCAGCTTTGTAGGAACAAACTCCTTGAAGAGATTTTACACTAAAAGGTACCCAGCAAAAATGCATTGAAAATACCCATTGAGATGTATTCAGTAAGGCCAAGGTTCTCCCTGCTCATTTTAGTGGGATAGTTACAATGGTGCATTTTATTACTGTAACTTTAATTCCCAGGAGTCCAATTCTATCCCCATTTCAATCGGACTGCAAAGGTTATTATCAGTATTTTGGGTGAATATTTTTGTTTTGATTTATATGTGAAGGACAACCAGGGGAAGAGGCCCAGCCAGCATGGGTTCATGAAAGGCAGGTCCTGTTTGACCAACCTGATCTCCTTCTATGACCAGGTGACCCAACTAGTGGATGAAGGTAAGGCTGTGGATGTTGTCCACCTAGACTTTAGTAAGGCCTTTGTTACTGTTCCCCACAGCACCCTCCTGGAAAAACTAGCTTCTCATGGTTTGGATATGTATACTCTTCACTGTGTAAAGAACTGGCTGAATGGCCAATCCCAGAGAGTGGTGGTGAATGGAGTTAAATCCAGCTGGCAGCCAGTCACAAGTGGTGTCCCCCAGGGCTCAGTTTTAGGTCCGGTCTTGTTTCACATCTTTATCAATGATCTGGATAAGGGGATTGAGTGCTCCCTCAGTAAGTTTCCGGGTGACACGAAGCTGGGTGGCAGTGTCGATCTGCTTGAGGTTAGGCAGGCTCTACAGAGGGATATGGACTGACGGGATCAATGGGCCGAGGCCAATTGTATGAGGTTTAACAAGGCCAAGTGCTGGGTCCTGCACTTGGGTCACAACAGAACCATGAAACGCTACAGGCTTGGGGAGGAGTGGCTGGAGAGCTGCCTGATGGAAAAGGACCTTGGGGTGTTGGTCGACAGCCGGCTGAACATGAGCCAGTAGTGTGCCCAGGTGGCTAAGGAGGCCAATGACATCCTGGCTTGTATCAGAAGTAGTGTGGTCAGCAGGAGGAGGGAGGTAATTGTGCCCCTGTACTTGGCACTGGTGAGGCCACACCTGAAGTACTGTGTTCAGTTTTGGGCCCCTCACTACAAGAAAGACATTGATTTGCTGGAGTATGTCCAGAGAAGGGCAATGAGTCTGGTGAGGGGTCTAGATAACAAGTCCTATGAGGAGCGACTGAAGGAACTGGGACTATTTAGTCTTTAGAAGAGGAGGCTGAGGGGAGACCTTATTGCTCTCTACAACTACCTGAAAGGAGGTTTTAGTGAAACAGGTGTTGGTCTCTTCTCCCAGGTAACTAGCGATAGGACAAGAGGTAATGGCCTCAAATTGTGTCAGGGGAGGTTTAGATTATATATTCAGAAAATTTTTTTTACTGAAAGAGTGGTCAAGCATGGGAACAGGCTGCCCAGGGAGGTGGTGGAGTCCCCATTCCTGGAGGTGTTTAAAAAACGAGTAGATGTGGCATTTCAGGATATGGTTTAGTAGGAATGGTGGGGTTGGGTGGATGTTTGGACTCGATGATCTTAGCGGTGTTTTCCAACCTATGATTCTATGATTCTGTGGTTCTATGATATTATTAAGGGATTTGGGGAAAATAAATGGGAAAAGATAGACGGTAAAATACTAGTTTCAAGAAACAGGAATAATTAGAACAACTTTCAAAATAGTTTATACATAAAAAGGGAGGAGCTAACATTCAGAACCATCCACATACCAAAATGGCATGAATCATGTGAGTCTTTCTGGAAAAACAGCAATGCCATCATGCACAAGTTGAACGACACTGGTCTGAAAGGATTTTTGCAGCAATTCCCCTTAAGCATAGAAGGTTTATCAGTTGTTCAGGTTTTTGTGAATAAGTATGTCATCTCAGATGGGGATAAGATTTTGAATTAGTTAATGTCCTTACAGCAGAAAAAAAAAAAAGTCTGTCTTGCAAATGTAGTGGTAATATAGACAAGTCAAAGAGATGTACAATACATGCATATCCAGGTAGCTATGTAGACGAAAGGCAAGTAAATCCATTTGAACATAATACTGTAGTATGTGATTTTGGCAGCAGATTCCTGTTTTTTTCCAGTGCCTCAACTATTGCAATTTCCAGCCGTCTTTCAGTTTTGATATGTTTCTTGTAAGTAACATAACCATTTTTCAAGTTCCAAACTCACAGCTTCCTATTATACTTGCAAATAGTCAGCTAAAGTACATCAGTTCTTTACAGAGAAATATGGGTTTTCCTCTTTTTTTTTCCTGTGGCATTGACTGTGGCATAGCAAAATATACACCAAATAATTTGTGTATATATTCTTTTATCTTAAACACTGTATAGTCTAGTAGGAAAGCACATACACATACATATGTATCTAATTTAGTTACTAAAATATTCTGTCAAATAGAAAACATTTAGGAAATAAGTGTAAGATACTTTTGTATTACATCAAACTACTTGTTTTAAATCCATGTAGGTATACAACTGACATTGATGGAAAACCTTGGAGAAAGTTTCTTGCTCACTAAGCAGAGATTTGCATGATGGTAAAGAATTTCTCCATTACTGCTGATATTAAGAGGCTGTATTCATCTACTTGACAATTATGTTGCCTCCCTTCCCCCTTCCTTGTTTCTCACTGTAGATTGCTGGACTTGAGAGTAAAGATCCTTTATTTAGCCATCACCCAGACCCAGTATTTTAGCCTGATACCTGAATTTAATTTAGAAGAATAAATTTATTGCAATGCAAAATAATTCTCTGTATCTGCATTTAAGGTATGTAAAATGTACTGCAATTTTAATGGTTGATTGCTCACATTTTTCTTCATCTGCTGCAGAACACACTTTAAAACACGTGTTTTAAATTATATAAAAATATATTTTATGATGGTGCACTGAAAGCAAGGCAATCTGGAGGACAAAATTTCCCAGCAGCAACAAATCTGGCATGGTGTTATTATTATGTTCTTAGGTTCTGAAGTTTGTTTTTCATTTTGTTTTGCATTTGTATATTCATTTTTGGAGTAGGAAAAGATAAGAATGGAACACTTTCTACTAAAATAATGTCAGACAAGTTCAGGAGTAAATCAGAATGAAAAATAAATCCCTATTTTTACCAGCCAAAAAAAGTGGGGAAGTGCTAATACAGAGAGTATTAAATTCCTAATATACAATAGATTTAGTGGCTTTCTCCTTTTTAATGGCTGTTTATACAGCTCCAGCACTATTAAAGGATTTACCAATAAGTATACATGGAATTATGAATGCCTGCATTGAAAATACTCTGATATTTAGTATGTCTATGTGTTCTTGAAATAGAAATTTACCTTTAGCTCTATTGGACTATTTATCGTGTCATTATACAAAACAAGACGCTTTCAGAACTATCCATCTTATCCTTAGTTTCACGCATTTGTGCTTAGTATGTAAAGACAGGAGCTTAGCAGACTGGGAACTACTTGTTCCCTGGAGAGAAGAGACCCAAGCGGAGCTCCAAACCCTTGTCAGAAGATGGGAGCAGTGATATATTCCTTTGTTATTTTGAGAGGCAAGCCTACTGTCATCCACAGATGTTTTATTTGCCATCGACATTCAGCAAGATGTTCAATGTTAAGAAAACCTCAATGACAACACTAAATGATTCAGATTACCCTACTAAGCAGCTTTCTGCAGTCAGAAATGGCCCAGCAAAGCCCTGCTGGGCTTGGAGGAATTTTGCTATTCCAGTTTAACAATGAGCCAGAAAGGAGACATTTGAAGCAATAAAGTGAGGAACAGATGGGTGAGCCAAAGGTTAGTGTTAATATGATCCTCTGAAAATTAGCTTGATGGTCATCATTACCACAGACTGATACAACAAGAAATGTCATTGGAAGAAACAGAGGAAAGTAGTACGAGCACAGAGGGATCACAATCCCCCCCCCCAAGAATATGTAGATATTAATTCATAAAAAGAATTTCATGCACTTTCACAACTACTAATTGGAGATGTAGGTGGTCTTCAAAGTTTTCTGTGACAGAGCCATCTTTAGTAAGGACACCCTAATTGGAATTCCCATTGAGTTAAGAGTTGTTAAAACAGACTCATAGGTTTTAGAGGATATTAGTTGCCTTAGGTAGAAATGCATTTTGTTAGACAGCTTTCCCTGAGAATGCTTTCCCCAGCTCTCATGTGCTTTGCCTCAGGGTTGTGATATGCATTACCATGGACAAGCACAGTTGTCTCACTGATTCCTAGATTGTAGAGGAGGCATGATCCATTATCCTAATTACAATGTTGGAAGAAATATTCAAGAAAAATATAAAAAGATGTCTTTTTAGGCTTCATCCACAAAAATTCATATCTAGCCAAGTGAATAAATGCACTGAAGTTTACTGGGAACGTGATAGTATACTCATTGGCACAGATTATAATTCCAGTGAAGTCTGTGGAAAGACGTCAAATTATAGTAGGTGCAAAAAGCTAGATCTAGCTACACAATTTGTATTATTTTCTTTCTTCCACTTGAATGAATGTGTATAGTAATTACATGCACCAGCCCTATGATATAAATAGCAGTCCTTTTTTTTTTTTTTCCTTTTTAAATAGATGACTGAATAAAACGGTTCTTGGAAAAGGGTATAAAGAATGAAATATCTTTCACAATTTATTTATTATCAGATGATTTTGGAGGGTCATTAAACTCTGATGGTCAAAAGCTCCCAGAAACAGACCTGTTAAGAGCAATGTTGGGCCTTAAAAAAAAAACACAACTGGTATATCACTACCTGGAACCACAGTCTAGGAGTGAGAAAATGTCTTAATTTCACCTAAGAAAGGTAAAAGCGGGAGGTGCAAAATTGCAAAGTCCACCTTAAAAAGAAGAAAAGGAAAAGGACAAAGAAGGGCACCTAGTTATGAACAGAAAAACCCCTTCGAAACTATATATCCTCCCTGACTTTTCTCTCACTGCATCTTATAAACATATTGGCTTGAAACCTTTCAGAACTCTAAACTCAGCCTTGCTCTAAACTCACCTGTAATCTTTGAGCAATCATAAAATGCTTGCAGGGTTACAGCTTTTACAAATATTACCTAAAAATGCTATGCCAGTTGGCCACCTAGCATCTTATTTCAAAAATAATGCATATTTCACCATGGAGTGTCTAAGCTAATAAAGACCCTTTGCTGACTGACTAAAAGAACAGAGAAAGAGGCAGAAATGTCTCCAGTTTCTAATGCAGTATCTATGTTCTCTGAACAGTTATTATCTCAATCAGCATTCACACCCACGACTTCCCAATCCACTCAATCATTTATATACAAAGAGAAGAAACTACATATACTGTTATTTTGGCTTTCAGAGAGAGCCATCATTTTTTCAACTTTCCTGCTAATTTATTAAATAATCCATATCTAAGATGGCAGTGAGAGTATTTTCCTCACAGCATCATTTAGAGACATTAGAGCAACAGCAGCTAAAAAGACAAAACCTCTGAACTCTTAAATGACTGCATTAGTTTCCAATAACGTTCTTATTTACTTTATATACTTTATATATAAACTTGTTCTCTTGAATAAGTCAAAAGCAATTCTTTCATATGATTCTGCGAGAGTAAGGAGCGCATCAGCCTCTATAATCTGACAACAACATAAACCCAACAGACTGTGACACAGTCAGTCAAGTGCACAGAAAGGGACTATTTCCTTAAATTTAGGATACAGCATCTAGAAAGATTTGGAGCAATTAAAAAATTCTGCCATGAGATTCTTTTATGTATCATGGGAAAGATGCACAGACATACCTTCTGTTATATGATGTGGATCCTTCCACTCTACAACGTCAAGGTTCCCAAAGCACCTAAAACATAACTGCACACAAAATTGTGTCCTTCAGAAGGTATGGGCTCCCAAGGATTGTCTCTCTCCCGGAGCTTATATCTACATACAGGACATAATTTATCCTGTGTGTCTGTCCTTTCAAATGATTTGAAGACTCACAGCTATATATGAAATACATCCCATTGAGTATTTGTCAGCTGTGGTGAATCCTGTGATGACCCTTTGAACCCCTGCCCCTGAGATCTAAGGAGATAATATTTCACCGAAATATTCCCCCCAGTATTTCTTTTGTTAAATATTACCTTGAAAGGCAAAAGGACTCCACTCAAAATAATAAAAAAATAACAGCGTGATTTTGTGTTCATCCAAAAAGTCTTCAAAGTCCACTTGAACTCCTGTAGGTATAAAAAAAGTCAAATACTGCTCCACCACCACAAAAGAAAAAAAAAAAGGCACCAAAACCAACCAATCAACCAAACAAACCAAACCTGTATCGAAATTTGAGTCTGCACCGGTCGTAAGGTTGCTTATAAAATTATTTTGCATTTTTTGGAAGGTAGTTTTTCACAAATATACATTTTGAATATACAACCCAACTGTTATTTGGGTTATTTGGGTGTTAAAATTTCCGATGGTAATTTGTGTAAGACCAGCCCGTCCTGGTTAGTACACAGCAATTTTATCTAGCATGGTTCACCTAGGATGTGTAGTGGCCTTTCTGTCTCCACAGGTGAGAAAACTGAGGAACGGGAAAGAAATGGTTAATCTATTTACAGAAGAATGGGGACCAGAACTGAAGCTGATCTTGCTTGTACTTTATGTATTGACCTGAATGTTTATGAAGTCTGTGTCTTATGAAGTCTCGTATATATCCTTGGATCAAACATTTTCTTTAGTGAAGTAGCACCGACTTATAGGAAAGCTTCTTGGGCATTTAATATACTAGAAAGTTCATGTCACTCTCTGTAAACCATGCTTTCCAGTGCTAGAGTCCTATTTACAGGATAGCATAGATGCAATGAGTCTTTTTGCAGAGGATAATGTCAGACAGCTGCTTCAGCCAAGCTTCAGTGTTGTTTTCTCCCTTGCTATTTTCAGTTTGGTCTTTCTAGTCCCTGGACTTCCATGCAGTCGTATTTGTGTTATCCGTAACAGCCTTAGTACTAAGTCTGCCTCTGGAAGCAGACAGCAAAACTCACTTGCTTGCACTGCAATATTTTATTTTATTCCTTTAGCTTCCAGACACTGACTCCGGTTACTTCTGAACAAAAAGTATGTGGAAAACACATTATGTACGCATGCATGTGTGTTTTATAGACACGGACAAATACATAGAATCATGTAATCATTTTTAAAAACAGATTACATTTTACAGTTAAAATGCATCACTGTTTTATAGTATTTTTAGAGAGGGGGAAACATATGAAAGCTATCAAAAATTATGGCATCTGTTTTCTGGAGATATCCTCATGCACTGTTTAATTACACTATTTCACAACCAGCTTTAACTTTAGGCTGGGATCACAGAGAAAGATATACACACTCATACCACAGAATAGAGAGGGAAAATAAAGGACAGTGCCTTTCCATCCCAGTAGAAACTCAAAGGAGCAAAATTCCAGACTTGTAGGAGTTGGGCAAATTGTCTCATCAACTTCTCTTTTCTGAGACTGCCTATAAAGAGACTATTTCAGCAAAAGGGAAAACTCTCAAAGGGAGAAAAGACAAAGCACTTAAATGTTTCAGTTATTATTCTCAGAGCCCAAATTAAAGGCAAGTATAATAAAAAAAAAAAATCTCTGGAAACAAGAAATGCTTATAAATGTGCTGTTGTTTTCTTTTGTGTGTTAGACACAGCTCCTCATTTCCAATGCCCATAATTATTTCTGTGACTAGCTGAAAATACACAAAATTACCTTGATAAAAAATGTGTTCCTAGAGGCCAGCCTAGCCAAGTGCTTTCTTCTCTTTGCCCAAAGTAAGGGTGGATCCTTGACTATAATTCCCTACTTAACATGCACATTAAAAGCTTAAGATGAGCAACGATGTTTACAACCTAACACTGGCGATTCAGGAAAGGATGGCTCAGGGCACTTCATAGCTATGTTGTTGCTGTTCTGCAATGTACCTGTAATTTATGAGAACTTGCGGCTGAACAAAAATGATTAATGATGTTAATTGTTTAGTGCTTACGTATTGTACTATATTATTTTCAGTTGTATACGTATACTACCTGTCCAGTTTAATATGCCCAAAATTTGAAAGACACACAGTTGCTTTGCATATATTTGGAAAGGTATAAGACAAGACAGTAAAATATATTATGTATAATAATACAAAGAAAGGACTATCTACTCTAAGTATGAAGTTGAAATGAAGCAATTCCTTCTTAAAAGGGTCCTTGAAACATAATTCTTTAACTAATCATGCACAAAGAAATATGAGCGAATGTCTGTGTAGCAATCCTGTGTAGCAATACAGGCTAGGTTTTAACCTATATGAACATTAAAAAAAAATGTTGTGGTAAGAATTTTAACAAGCCCTAATGAATTGCGCAAGTTTCAAAATCTTTTCAGTAATTGCAGGAAATACCCTGTTCTCAACTCCTAATAATACTGCCTTTTGCGTCTGTAATTTTACCATCTGTAAATCTGCCATTTACTTCTGTAAAGCCTTCGACACTGTCCCTCACAACATCCTTCTCTCTGAATTGGAGAAATATGGATTTTATGGGAGGACTGTTCAGTGGATGAGGAATTGGCTGGAAGATCTCAACCAGAGGGTAATGGTCGACTGCTCGATGTCTAAATGGACACCAGTGTCAAGCGGTGTTCCTCAGGGGTCAGTACTGGGGCCGGTGATGTTTAACATTTTCATCAATGACTTAGCGAGACTGAGTGTCCCCTCAGCAAGTTTGCAGATGACACCAAGCTGAGTGGTACAGTCAACACACCAGAAGGCCGAGATGCCATCCAGAAGGACCTGGACAAGCTGGAGAGGTGGGCATGTGTGAACCTCAAGAGGTTCAACAAGGTCAAGTGCAAGGTCCTGCATTTGGGTCTGAGCAACCCCCGCTATCAATACAGGCTGGGGGATGAAGGGATTTAGAGCAGCCCTGAGGAGTAGGTCTTAGGGGTACTGATGGATGAAGAGCTTGACATGAGTCACCAATGTACACTCGCAGCCCAGCAGGCCAACTGTATCCTGGTCTTCATCAAGAGAATTGTGGCCAGCAGGTTAAGGGAGGTGATGCTGCCCCTCTACTCTACTCTGGTGTGACTCCACCTGGAGTCCTGATTCCAGCTCTGGAGCCCCCAGCACAACAAGGACTTGGAGCTGTCAGAGCAGATCCAGAGGAGGGCCACAAAGATGATCTGAGGGCTGGAAAACCTCTCCTATGAGAAAAGGCTGAGAGAGTTGGGGGTTTCAGCCTGGAGAAGACAAGGCTGCGGGAAGACCCTATAGTAGCCTTTCTGTACCTGAACGGGGCTTATAGAAAAGATGGGGAAAATACTTTCAGCAGGGCTTGTTGCGATAGAACAAGGGGTAATGGCTTTAAGCTAAGAGAGGGTAGATTTAGACTAGATATAAAGAAGAAATTTTTTACTATAAGGGTGGTGAAACACTGGAACAGATTGCCCAGAGAAGTAGTGGATGCCCCATCCCTGGAAACATTCAAGGTCAGGTTGGACGGGGATCTGAGCAACCTGGTCTGGTGGAAGATACCCCTGCTCACCGCAGAGGGGCTGGGCTAGATGACCTCTAAATGTCCCTTCCAACCCAAAGCATTCTATGATTCTATGATTCTATGATTCTATGATTCTATGATTCTATGATCTTCTCCTCCACATCCGTCCCACTTTCTTTCAAACTTAAGGAACGATTTAACTTGAAGCTGAGGGATAATTTTGTCATATTTCATGATTTTCATGTTTAGCTAGAGAGCCAAAGAAAAGGAAGATTACCAGTTTTTTACTTTGACTTGGACTTTGCCCGATTTTAAGAGAAGAGCATGGCAAAAGAACTAATAACCTGTAGGAATTCTTTTTTTCCAACTTATTTTAGAATGTGCCATGTTTTTCTGTGATCCGTTAAAACTTTCTCCCTTATTCCTCACCCATAAATTCATTTCATTTTAATGTATTTGAATTTGCTGGTCAAAAGATTATTTTCAAAATGAAATACAGTCTTCTAAGCTCAATTCATACTTGCAGCAACTAAAATTTAGCAGTCAGAGCCACTGCATATCAGCTTTCACAGATGCATTCCTTTGAATTAATATATGTTAATTGCAACTGGTATTTTTTGCAAAGAGATAACGTACTGAAACTAAAAGCAATTACCTTTCTTTTTAAATAAGTGTTTGCTATTACAGTTGCTGTCTAAATAGTGAGTTATATTATGGTTTGAGGAATCACTGCACTTGAAAGTTGTTATTCTCTTGGTTCTTTTTAAAAGCTTTCTTATTACCCATGAACTGTTTAAAAACATCAGAAAAAAAAGCAGTAAGCAGAACATACTTAACTCTCAGAGTACAGGCGTGGTTTTAATTCAAGACGCAGCTTTACACCATGTTTCTTTAGCCTTAGAAGATAAGATATAGTAACCTCAAGGCTAGCACACAACCAGTAGTTAATTTTTACATCAGCACTTTTTGTGCTCAAATAGACTACAATATCTCCTTATCATGCATGGATGATGCTCAGAAATGCGTATTTATTTGTCCGAGACCTTTAAAGGAAGAAGTAAAGCAATGGTAGAGTATGACTATGTTATACACTAAGAGAATGGTAGCAGCACAAAAAGTGGCTGTGAAGGAATTGGTACTGGCACTGGATATGGTGTCTTCATACAGCATAAGTGGTTTGTATTTGACTTTGTTATCCTACGTGCATTGCTTTGGCACTCATAGGCAACTCCCAGTTTATCTAGTGAAAGCTGATGTTCCTTTATCATATTTTCTTGCGTGTTAGATTTGTAGATACTATCTATAGCAACAGTTCAGGCTTGTTCACATGTTAAGATTTTCTGTTTCTTAATACCACATAGCAATTTTCTCTGCCTTTCAGAAGGCTGAGTATAGTAGAACTATGAGGACTGAAGGAGTTGCTACGACCCCTGCCGCTGAAATCTGGCGTAATACAAAGGTTTTGAAATCTAGGATTTTAATTTGGATCCTGATATTGGATTTACAGAATGAGCAGATCTCAGAGATCTGGTATGTTCTCAGTGCTGTTGTGTTGAGCTGGTTCTAGGCTTTGTCATAAAACATTAACTTTCTGAATGTTGGAGAAAAAGCTGCCCTGTTGCTAAACAAGAGTGTCTTCCACTCATGAGAATTTCATTGCAGACTGCACTGGAAGCTTGCAATATTCTCATTCTTTACAGTTCAGACACTTGTAGATAGCCTGTATTTCCAAGAATTAATAACTAAACATCAAATCAAATGACAGGGCAAGTATGTATGTTGTGAGCTGGACACATGTGTGCCCACACCATTTTTAATTTAAAACTCTTTTAACTGTATATATATTAATAAGTTCTAAATGTATGCACTTTCACCCAAACTAATATAACTTAATACCAATGCATATTTATTGTTATTAGATTTTTATAGCATTTTTCCTGTATGGCACCTCATAGGCTTTAAGTTTACTGAATTCTTTAAAATTCAGGCTACTTAAAGAACAATAGCTTCATTCACAAGCAACATTAACTGCTTAGCAATTTATAGCTCTTATTTACACTTACCTTGTGCAATATAGGTAGCATAAATCTTCATTGAAACCAAGAAATTAATATTTTTGGATATAATGAAACAAGAAAATATCCGAGATGTTTTCTTGTGTTTCATATAAATGGTCTCTAGACTTGGGCGTAAGCAAAAATATCCTTATTAAACATTAAATGTAATTTTTGAAAATATTTTTCTAAAATAAGGTTTCATTTTTGTTCTCCCTGCTCATCCCACCCACCCCATTTACTTGTTTAAGGGTGAAAGCCTCCAGTAAAGATGAGCTAGAAACAGAAGAAAATCAACCTATTATACCAGAGCACTGACTTTGACAACATTGTAAATGATGGCAAGGCTCCAATTTTTAAAACTGTTTCATTTAAAATCTAAACATTGAATCCCTGTACAGTCTTTAGAGGCTTCTCAGTCTTCTCTGATTTAATTTAGAGGAAATATTTATGGGGTTTAAATTGTTCCTGGCGATTCTGAGCTCTGTTGCATTTTAAATAAATGTATTTTATACAAAGCTGTGCCATATATAGTCCCAAGAAATCTAAAAATATCAATCAAATTTCATTTGAAAACCAGTTTTACTAATAGTCAGTGGTTTGATTGTTCTTCTCTCTTAGAATAAAGGGTAGTTTAAAACAGATAACTGCAAAATAGACATTTCCAACAGCACTCCTGCTCATATGGAATGACTAAAAGACTTCTACAATCAAATCAAATAAACCCTTCAAAACAGCATGCAGATTTCTTGTTCAGTTATTGTATGTAAGTCCAATAACTAATCAAACACCAGATAAGTTCAGCATGGCAGTATTGGGATACTAAAACTTTTGGGCTGTTTACATTTGTGGTTTTGTTTTTTTTTTTTTTTTAAATCACACACAGAAATTCAATAGCTATGCCCTTCTGGTTTAGAGATGTTCTAATTAAATACTGGATAGACTGTTCTCAGTGTGTCAGCTATTCATTTTTCTAAGATTTTTTTCTTCTTTTGGCAGTTCCTCTACTATTTTTATTCTATATATGCCTGCAGCTGAAGTGACACAGCTGTGGTGAGTTCATCCCATTTGTACTACTTTTTTTTGAGTTTTATAAAGAGGATGGATCTATTCTAACTCAATAAATAAAATGTATAGTTGTACACACAGACTAAAAGAATGCCTAAATGTTGAATACAGAGTAATATAGTCCATGCTTTATTGGCAAGTCCTGCACTCATATCAGTTCTTACTATGTAGTATGTCAATACCTGAACAATATTCTTAAAATACTTAACCTTCCAATAACTCTTTTAAGTCTTCATTTACCTTACCTTTTCAATATTTTTCTTGGATTTTTTTTTTAATTTTCTTTCTCTTTTTTGACACTTGCCTGCCTCCTCAATTTTTCCTTTATAATGAACTCATTTTTGCAAAATCGAACTTTAATTCTACCTTGTCTTTCTGCATAATTTTTATATCTTTGTTTCTTTCTTCCTGTTACTTTGAATTCTTGCACTTGGCAACTCTGATAAGTAGCCTCTCTCTGATTTTTTTTTCTTCCTTTTTTTTTTCAGACCGTATAATTGCCTGTTTCTTTATCTTATCCCACTCAAGGTGCAGATTGTTTGTCACACAGGTTAGTTAGTTAGTTGTAGCCTGATTTTCAAGGCTGATAGATGCTTACAAAATCCACTTACCCCAGTCAGATTGAATATTTCAGTGTCATTCTGGAAAACAAGTTCAGAGTTATGTTTTCATCTTAATTTACATTTTCTGCTAACCAAAACTTTTTTAAGTACTCACCTTCCACCTTTCTCATTGTGTGAGAACTTGGCAATTCTTTCAGTTCAAACCCTACCATTGAAATGATTGGCAGTACCTCCAATTAGCATAGCTTAAACTAGTTAGGTGAAGAGTTAGAATTTTTTTCAAACTTTATAAATGGTTTTAAGTTAAAACAGTACATCATTTCACTTTCTAGAAATCTAAAAGATTTACACAAACTGTTTAGAGCAAGCAGATTTTTTCTTGCAGCTGTCAAAACAGTTTGTCAGTTCAATTATCTGGAATGTCTATTAGTCAATATTTAATAAAACTTCAACCACTTTGCTGTTTAATGAATAAGGTCCTTCTGCACACCTTTTAAATATGTGTTTCATGGCCCCGATGGAATTCAGAAATTATAAAGAAAAAGTGATTTGATTTACTCATAAGATGCATTATAATTTCACGTGTTGCATGAAACTGCCTTTACTTTCTGCTTATGGGACTGCCTGTGCTCTTTTGACATTATTAGGCCTTCTGCTGGAAAAAGGATCTTGGGTTGGCAACAGGACTTTAAAAAATACAGCACTAGTAAGATGTTTTGTTTTAACATCTTCCCGTGCTCACATGCTTACTTGCATAGTAATAGTATGAAAGGGCTGTGACATCATATTTTTATTTAAAAAAAAAAAATTATTACTAGTAAAACAGGGAAGGGTAAAATGAGGAGGTATAAAACCCTATGCACAGCTCGTATTGGTTCAGATTCACTGGATTTGCTTCATCTGTCCCCAAAGTGGGTCAGGCCAACTACCAGAGAGACTGTCAGATCTAAGTCATATTTTTAGTTTTCTGTGCATATAGGTAAGGATAAGACTCTTTAGCGATACCTGCTGTCTAGATTCAGCATGTTGCTCAAGGGAACACAGCACCCTTTATTCCTCTGGTGAAATATTATCACAAACTCTTTGCCAGAAAGCCTGTCCTTTGCTGTTTGGCCATGGTATAAATGAGGCTGCAGTACTTGCCATGTGGTTATCCTTTGATGGTGGTCCTGTCATTTAGCAGCAGCAGCCCCCAGGCTTCCATCCTAGCAGGGTCAAAGGAAATTTAGTCACAAAGTTGTTGCAGTTTTGAGGAGCTGAAATGACCTTTACTTGCTTGGCCTTATCTCTCCTCGCAGCTGCTTTCTTGACACAGCTTTCCATGGAATATTGGCTTTCAGACTGCCTTCTGGTCAAGCAACACGATAAAATTTTGCTCACATTTCTAATGGGAATAAATTTTCTTTCTGTTCCACCTTACACAGTTAATCTTCTACGTGAAATGACATTAATGACTTCACTGATGACTGTGGACCTTGCTGCTTGGGTTAACTGGATAATCACAGAACCATAGAATAATAGAACAGTTAGGGTTGGAAGAGATTACAGATTACCTAGTCCCAAACCCCCTACCATGGGCAGGGACACCTTCCACTAGACCAGATTGCTCAAAGCCACATCCAACCTGGTCCTGAACACTTCCAGGGTGGGGGCATCCACAACTTCTCTGGGTAACTTGTTCCAGTGCCTCACAACCCTCATAGTAAAGACTTTCTTCCTTATATCTAATATAAATCTACCCTCTTTCAGCTTGAAGCCATAATCCCTGGTCCTATTACTACATGCCCTTTTAAAAGGTCCCTCTCCAGCTTTCTTGTAGGCCTCCTTCAGATATTGGAAGGTTGCGATAGTGTCACCCCGGAGTCTTCTCTTCTCCAGGTTGAACAGTCCCAACTCTCTCCGCCTTTTCTCACAGGAGACTCTCAGCCTTTCCTCATAGGAGAGGTCTTCCCTGTGCTGAGGGGTCCAGAGCTGGATGCAGTACTGCAGGTGGGGTCTCATGGGGGCAGAGTAGAGGGGCAGAATGCCCTCCCTCCACTTGCTGGCCATGTTTCTTTTGTTGTAGCCCAGGACACGGTGGGCCTTTGCAGCTGAGAGCACACATTGCCAGGCTTCTCATCAACCAGCACGCCTAAATCCTTCTCCTCAGGGCTGCTCTCAATCTATTCTCTGCACAGCCTGTATTTGTGCTTGGGATTGCTCTGAC
>Ga0065711_1038873_pt1 | contig 18328 bp, 10 predicted proteins | sample Hoacrofraction12_FD_59098 | JGI IMG/M metagenome (GOLD analysis project Ga0065711, IMG submission 59098) | Hoatzin crop microbial communities from Cojedes, Venezuela - Epithelial fraction 12 v2 (version 2) | ecosystem: Host-associated > Birds > Digestive system > Esophagus > Crop | place... | reverse complement strand
TCAGCGCCCGCCTCAGCGCCCGCCTCAGCGCCCGCCTCAGCGCCCGCCTCAGCCCTTCAGCACCTCCCTCTGCTCTCCTCAGCGCCCGCCTCAGCCCCTTAGCACCCACCTCAGTGCCCACCTCAGCGCACACCTCAGCCACCCAGCGCCCGCCTCAGCCCTTCAGCACATCCCTCTGCTCTCCTCAGCACCCGCCTCAGTCCCTCAGCACCAGCCTCAGTGCCCACCTCAGCGCCCGCCTCAGCCCCTCAGCGTCTGCTTCAGTGCGCACCTCGGCGCCCGCCTCAGCCCCTCAGCACCCGCCTCAGCGCCCGCTCCAGGGCGCACCTCATCCCCTCAGCACCCGCCTCAGCCCCTGCCTCAGCGCCTGCCTTAGCCCTTCAGCACCCCGCCTCTGCTCTCCTCAGCCCCTCAGCGTGCTCCTCAGCTTCCCTACCGCCGCCTCGGCGCCTCGCTCAGCCCGCCTCAGCCTTCCCATAGGTATGTCGGGACTTGTGGCTCGCCCGAGAGGAGCCCCGAGGGCCGCTCCGCTGAAGGAGAAATGGTCAGGGGCAGTGCCGGCCCTGGCTAGCCCACCCGGAGGTGTGAGGGCCCGGCAGGTGGGTGCAGCCTTGCTGTGGGTGAGGGGTCCAGCCCTTCTTGGTGCTGGAAGGAGCACTGTGCACGACACAACGAGACGAGCCCGCCTGTGTGTCTGCAGACACTAAATGCCACAAGGACCTGGAGGTCCGGAGGTTAAAAAACAGCGTCAAAATGGCGCTGTGTGTTTTCAGCGCCATCCCACAGAAGCCCCTTGTGCACTTCCAGATGGGGTAGTCGGCTGCGGCCATGGCACAGCCGGAGCCGGTGGGGCTGGAGTCTGGTGTGGCGTGAGCAGTTATGGAGTTCACTGACACTGGTGACGTCTGTGCCATTACACCAGCACAAACCAAGTGCTAGCTATAAACAAGTCACTTAGTAAGGCCATAGAGAGTTTTCCTAAAATAGCCTTTCCCAAATGTTCTATAAATCGATCAGGTACGTGTTTTATTTGACATAAACATTTACTTAGTAAAGAATAACTGCAGGTCTAGTACATGATGTGGGCATTATTATAAACATCTTTTAGTGAATATAAACACTTGAGTGCAAGATTTGTGTCGGTTCATTCATATCATGAGTAGGAGGGAACTTTATTACGGCCTCATGGAACCACTGTGGTTTCAGCTTTCACAAACACTAGAAAAATGGTACAGGTAACTGCATTACAGGTACATTTGGTTGCATATCTGAACTGTCTGATGGACTTGTGCAGAACTGAGATGTCAGTGCAGGAATTGTGCAGCTCCTAATTATTAGAAGAATTGGGACTGTTCAACTGCCGTGAGGGATCCAGAAAGGCAATTTGGTTGCATCCTGCTGACAGAAGAGGATAGCCTGCTTAATTTGGACTAGATTGACAACGGGCTTTAAAAGCTAACATGACATCTGAGCCCCATGTGGCAATACAGAAGAGAGTTTCATGCAAAAATAAAAGGGGGAAACAGTATGAATATAGGATATGAGGCAGTGGAGCAGGGCAAGTCAGCTGACACTGAGCTGTTTTTCTCATGGTTAGATGGATACTGGTATCCACATTAGTTTGTGTACATTTGCATCAAGTAGTATGGCATATGCTGTTTAGTAATTTTCTTAAGAATGTGGGTCAGGTTAAGTATTTGATTTCATTGTCATTATTCACATGCTCTAAATTTCATACACAGTAAGGGCTTTGCTGGATTAGGGTTTAATTAGTTTACCATCTGATGAGTTCTGTGACTTATTTTGCTTATTACCTCCATATTTCTGACTTTGTGAAAAAGTCTTTATCTACTCCCTGTCCTTTTAGGAGCACTGGAAGTTTAGCACTGGAAATATTAGTTTGTAGAACTCTGAGAGACTGAAATCCTTAGATACAGATGACCATGGAACTGGGAGATATTATTAACAGAGGTATTATTCTCTGTGTACCCACCTGAGAACACCTATTTGCTACTGGACCAGAAATTGAGTGTATTGCTTAAGAAAGCAAACCAGAAAAATTGTGGGCTGTGCATCACAAGATACTTGGCATCCTCTGCAAGTGTTTGTGTACTGCATTGGGAGTGCCGGCCTCATTAACTGGCTGCCATAAGTGGGCAGCATTCCAGTCCCAGCATACAAGACTGCCCTCCGGGACTGCATGGAAAAATGTGCTGACTAAACACTCCGTACGCGCCATGCATTCATGTCGCTGCTCAGCATTGCTCGCCGGCTCGTGTGTTTATGAGGCTGTCGCATGCACAGGAGAAATGGGGAATATCTGAATGCCCTAGGGTGGAAGCAGGTATGCACAAGTGAGCTCCTCTCATTCTAGCTGTCTGCTTTGACTCCAGAGCAAGGCTCAAAGAAGAGGCAGACCTGCACACGCTGAACCACGGGGGAACAATTGTCTGATACCAAGATGAACCCAGAGCTGTGTTAGCACAGGACTGCAACCTTGGGTGTCCCACAGAGTTGCAGCCTGCGTCACACAGGGTGACCACTGGACAGATGTGATGCTGAGATACCAGGAGCAGACATTTATAAACATGGGGGTGGGGAGGGAGTGTAATTTTTGTGATTTCATGGATGAGGCCAGCAAGATTTCACAGGGAGTGTATCCCTTTTTCCAGACCCACAAAGCCAGCCGTGACCGAGCCATCACTGTATACTGTTCTTATGATGGGATGCAGATTCTATTCAGTTGTCACACACCTCTATGTCAGGGTCTCTATTTAATTCCTCAAATGTGCTGTGTTTCATATGAGGTCTATACTGAGAATGTGTAATGGAAAATGCAGCTCAGAATGGGGGAAAAAAATGATTCCAACTTCATTAGCATTTGTGCCTAGTGAGCAGTATTTCCCAATATCTTGCATCTTTTACAGACAATTTAAAATTCTGCCACGTTGATACTGTTGTGATTTTTTCACGGTCTTTGCCTTGAAAACAAAGATACTGAGAGAAATGGAAGGAAAGCATGCTGGTTGGCTGAATTTAGTTAAATTCAGGTTGCTGTTTCACCACAAACTTTGTGCGTGATCTTGATAATTTGTCTGTAATCACAGCTCTATGTCTGTAAGAAAAGGGGGATAAAAACACTAGTTTATAGAGGTTTTGAAAAGAGAAATACTATGGCTGGGCAATGCTAGGAGGCCCATGTGGGCACACTGACTGAGCTGTTTTGCCCAGAGATTCAGGGAAATAACATTTTTCATGCAATACATTATACATTTATTGATGCACTTGTTAAGACTTTTTCTTGAATGTACAGTGTATGTGTGGTAGACAGAAGAACTGCATTCTGTAGAGGAAAGCAGCCACGTTTTTTCTTGAATCAGGGGAACCACAAATATGATGTGTACTTCATTCCTATGGGAAGTGTACAGTGGCCTTTTTTGCATATCAAAAAACAACAATAATTTTGGAAACAACAATAAAGTGTGGAATGCCTAAACTGGATCAGAGAAAACTGTGAAGTCCTTGGTTAAGCCACTGACCTAAGAACTGAAAGGATTTCTCTTCCGCACTGCCCCGCCGTGTCTCTTGCCCACACTGACTAAGTTGCCTGGAACAAGAATTTTTCCTTTGCTAACCACCACAGTAGAGTCCTAACCTTGCTAGGAAGGCCACCTGCCCTATAGACAGTATGACAGGTCTTCAGCTCAGTAACATAAGCTCACTGGAAAAAAGCAGACACCTTTTTCTGTTTTATTTCGTGAAGAAAGAAAAGCACTGATGCATTTCACAAACTGCTTTTATGAAAAGCTTATATTACCTTTTTAGCTACCTTGCCCCAATTTCATTCAGCTATCACAACACTGAATTTAGATTATGAGACTGAATTACTTTATTTGATGTGTTTAACACATAATAGAAACCTGTTTTAAGAAAATGCAGTGTTAGGAATTGAAGAGCTGAAATGTTAGGTATTTCAGATAAAAGAGGCCTTTATTATCGATGATTTTCCTCTCAAAGGCTTCCTCCTACACAGACAGCAAGAGTATTCCTTTCTCACTGCCGCACAGCACAATAATACACAGTAGTTCTGGCATGCCTGTCTGCTGTGAAGTTGAGAAACTTCAGTCCTATTTTTAGGCATGCTGTTGGATATTCTTTTTAGGATATACAGAGAAAGTGAAGATGGTGAGATGGTGGTCAGGACAAATCCTCACCGTTTTCCCCAGTTCAAATATCTCCAAACCAGATCCAAACCAGGTCATAGCAGTTTAAGATTTGGCCTGTACCTTTAAGAAATTCTTTAACATAGGTCTGCTTCTTCCACAGACTTCTTCCTGCTCAGCTGCCCATTTGGTGAGCCTCATACACAAATTACAGTAGAAGCCCCCTTGGGCAGGCGAAACACCCACTCCTTTCTGTCTGCTTATTTTTTCCTTCTTTTGTATTACCTGTCATCAGAGAACCCAGGAATTTAATAGGAGTCATCTGCCAGTTAAATGGTAAGGTCAAAAGCAAGTGATGGAATAGCAAATTGGCAGGTTTGACAGTAGTATATACCAATGAGACATGGATAGATACAGAAAACTGAACTGTAGGCTGAAAATAATGGAGGAAGAGATATTAAAACTAAACATTACTGTTGTTCCTAAAAATCATTTTCATGGGTGGGGAAAACCCATTGTGCTTGGGCAATCTTAAGAGAAACAATTCTTGCTCCACAAATGGAGCACACAAGAAACTGTGTAGTTACACTCAATGTTTCCTGTAGACAGGTCAACAGAAAGGAACTTCAAAATGGGACTGAAAGGAGGATCGCTGGAGTAATGTGTTCATCCTATAAGACCTCACCTCCTGGAGTAACGTAAGTAAGAATTGCAGCTGTTACAGCAACCAAAAACTTTCTAGCTTTAAGAAAACTTAAATATACAAATTCTAATAGTCTATAAAACAAATAAAAAAACTTATCATTTATTTTTAGAAAAATCTCATGGGTTTTGCAGTCTTGCTTTAGCATTAGCTGTGTTGCAATAATGGTGCCTTTTCTCTGCTATTTGTCAGTAGTGTCTTCTGTTTAGACTATAAACTGTTTGGGGCAGGAAATGTCTTTTACTCTCTGCTTGCATGTCAACGCCTGAATCTCAGCTAGAAGCCTCTAAGCTCTGCTGTAATATAAATACTAAATAGTGATAGTCGCAGAGGACTTAGCCCCCACCCCACTTGGAGGCCTGCCAGTCTGCGGGGTTTGTTCTAGCAGCAGACATGCCAACAGCGAAAAGTGACAAATTTTTTTGGCAAAAGATATTCATAGGTCTAACAAGGATAAGAAACGCCCACCTCTAGAAACCAAGGCTTATGTCTCTCCGAGGATAAACACACCCAAGATTGACTCATGCTGGCATAATCCCCTTGTGCAATTTGTATATTGGCATTAGACGTGTGTGAGGCAAAAACACAAATATTTGGTTAATAACACAGGGATAATAAAAAATAATTAGGCAGCTTTACCTCTCAAAACACTGCAGCAGGTGAGCTGCCGCTTTTCCCCTCAGACAGGCATGCCCATCCCTGCAAGCAGAGCTTCCTGATGTTTGTTTTATCTGCAGCAAAGTACCTGGTTTATTTGGTTAAATGTTGTAAGAGTAAAAAGAATAAATAAAATAAAAAAATAAATAAAGTCCAGTAGCCCACAGTGTGGAAAGGGAGGGGTATATACTGTGGTGGGAAAAAGCAGACTCATATTCCACAAGAGAGCTTTGTCAGGTGTATTGCATAAGGAGATTACAGCCCTGAGTCTGAAACACAGCTGAAGGTTTTAGCTGTGTTTGCCACTGCCTCTGTCATTAGCACACTACTGAACTGCATCACAACAGGCCCCCTTTCATCTGTGTGAAAAAAGGCTCATAGTACATTATTACATTTTTCAGAGCTGTTACCCTGCCTGGCTATTAGCTTCATTCCCCTGAGCCCTTTCTTGTTGTTGTTTTAAATAAAGGGAAAGGAGTTGGGTGGGTTAATCATCTGTCCATATTATACCCTGTACTCTTGGATTTGTTTGATGTGACAGGCCTATAGCAAGGACGTAAGTCCAGATTCTGCTGTGCACACCCTGTGTAAAGCTTGTCCTGCGCTCAGTGTTTTGGCAATGTAGTTATGCTGATTAGCAAAATGAGAAAAAACTGCTCACACCCCTGTGTGCCGTACTTCTGTCAGCACAACTCTGACTCAATGCCAGTTTTGGTGACAAAAAGAAAAAAAAGCCCCAAACTTTTCCTGATGCAGCCTCTGCTGTGTGGAGAGAGATTTTACCACCAGTTCTCCTACTGTTCTGTGGGAGGCCTCGCTTCCAGTTCTGCAACCCTTCTTCCACATCTGCATGTGCAATGCCTCAGAAGTGGGGTGGCCACATACATTTCTCAAGCAATTCATTATATCTCTCATCACGTACCTAGAAAGAAGGCTGTCCTGGGATCAGCAGGGCCTGCTGGATAATCCACATCTCTTTCCATGGGAGGAGCAGGACCACAGAGACCACTAGATCCAACATCCGCATTCTTCCCAAGATTCTTCTGCACATCTGGTGTAGCTGTGTCCCTCCATTGTGCATGGTGGGAACTGGGAGGAGCTACTGCCATCTTCCACTGGTGAAACACCCAAGAAGGATCTTTCTCTTAAGCATTGCTGTACACATATCTTGTAGCTCTCAGTTATGTAGTCATCTCTGGGGAGAGCCTGGATAGACTTACATATCTGTTTTAGAAGAGCTGCAAGAACCCTGCAGTAGATAAAAATGGAAGGAGCTGGCTTTCACAGCTTTGTAAAAGTTGGGACACTGTAAAGCAGGCTGGACCAAATTAGATTAGTGGAGGATCAGCCCAAATGCATCTGGTTGGCGTTGCCTGTTGGGTTCCTTCATAGGAGGTGGAATTCTGCAAGCAACTGCCTGTGTGTTCTGGTGTTCCTCGCGGCCCCGCAGCCTGCTCCTGCTCTACTGAGTCAGGCTCTTGGGGGCCAGGTCTATGAAAAGTCTGCAGATAGTCTAAAGGAAGCTTGCAACATTATTATGACTATTTAAAAACGTAAACCTGTCCTCTGCAAAAAACTGGTTCAGCTGAAAGTCATTGCAATGATGATATTAGACCTATCAATCATTCTAGCTCTTGATGAGTTGAGAATTAATCTGCAGAAGGAAAGCAAACACGGATCTTTTGTTCCTTCCGATTCAAAGTCCTTTGAAATCCGTGTCTTTGCAGTCAGTAAGTTTTGGATTAGGTCCTCATTCCGCCTTCCTTTCCGCTGTCCCTACAGTACCATGAAAATCCAGGCTGTTTCTCTTTACTTCCTTCCTCTTCATAAAATGTCTAATAATCAGCCATCTGGTGTCCAAGATGCCTTGAGTATTAAGGCATTTCCTTTATCCAGGGGAGGCTTGTGAGAAGAAAGATAAATGTGTTCATGACCCATCCCTGCTGAGTGCTGATTAGGGTCTGGCATTTTTTCTTTGTTCACAATGATTACTGTAGCTCCAAGTTGTTTGGTAGAGAAATGTATTTAAAGGAAGAATTTTAGTTTCTGGTCCAGCAGATTTAATGACATAACTATTCTTCATTAGAATTCTATAAAGCAGTGTAATACTTGCAATATATGTTAAAGACAGCGGGATTTTGAAGGGAAGAGGCAAAGGGAGATCTATAGAAAATACTGCATATCCTCAAGAACTGCAGTCTGGATTCATTCTCATTTTAATTCTGGCTCACAGTGGCACCCTGTTTTTCAGATCTAAAAAACTTAACCCCTTCCTTTCATTCTGTATGCCTGACTAGTAGCCAGAGACCCAAAGCTGCAATATAAGCTGTATGCAGGGCTCTGTTCAAGTCAGTGACAGTCGCCGGGAACAAGGGTTCTGTGTGCCGTGCTGTATAACACGAAGTCCGGTATCAAGGTAGCCAATAGATTGAGATTCAAGTTTAAGAGGAAAATGTTGAAGGGCACAGAGAAACTGTGACAGAGCATTCACTGGACCGTTGCATTTTTTTGAAAACAAAGCCTGGAGGGAGAGTGCAAGTAAGACTAAAATGAAAACAAAAGCAGCAGGAAGAATCTGCCATCTTAGCTCTTAAGTAGAAGACAAAGAAAAAAACTACCCCTTTTATCCTATGACTACCCCTTTTATTCTATGACGACTGGTAGGTCAAATTCTTGACATAAAGGAGTTTTGTGTCTTGATTTGTGAGCCCTTGGGTGTTGCAAATTTTTTGTTGCCTTGACTGTGGTAGCATGGAGGGATGCCAATAAGGTACTGTGCGTATTCACAGAATGATACTCCCTTCCTGTTAGGGTGTGGACAATCACTAGACATTTGTACCAGGAGTCTTTAATTGATGATATGTTTATAAATAGTAAACAATTTTGGTCAAATGGGAGTTTGTCAGGTGAAAGAGAAGTAAGAAGAGACATCCTTAAAATACCTTTAGGCTGTTTCTGTATACCTTAGTTCTCAGCAAACAAATATTTCTAACTTTTTTTTTTTTCTTTCTGCAGTCTACTCAAACACAGTAAAAGTCTGTATAAAATCCAATGGGCATGATTTTTACAGTAACATTTGACTTAAGTTTTTTGTTTTGAAAGCATGCCATGGTAGAAATCCTCTCCATTTTTGTTCTGTGGTTATAATCTATGATACTCCTAAACATGTAAGCATGATAGCTGGGTAAAGTCTCGTAGTATACACCATTTCGGACAAATAGAGGCAATTTAAACCCATACTCCCAGAAGGCTGAGTTTTGATCCCTTTGGTGTGAAAAAGCCTTTGAGCTGTTTGTGCTGACACTTTTACTAATCTTTTCCTGCAACAGGCACTAGCAGACTCTGTTTGTCAGTTATATTTATGGTTGATCATTTAAGTGCTTCATGGTCCTCCTTCAGTGCTATGGAACATTCTGGGGAGGCAGGATGGATAAGGTCTAGACAATCTGAAATCCTGGCTGTAAAACTGAGATGCACGGTGTTAACATTATAGCTCCTGATACTGGCCCTGACTCAGTCAAGACGTTTAAACACAAGTCATCGTGGTGAAGTCAGGCTTGGACGTACACTTCTGTGTCTTGCTGAATCAGGGCACATACATAACGAGGTGATTTAGAAATCAAGCCCTGAACTGGTTCTCATTTTGCAGCGGTCAAAGCTTTTGTTCCTGAGCTGCATTCTGCAGCTTTGGTGTGGTGTGGGCACGCTGCAGTCTCACTGCAATCTCAGTACTGCAGTCCTGCTCTTCTGCCTGCTTCCCAGCAGAGCAGAACATAGCCTGATGATGAGGGTCCTACAGATACCTGGGATGGGTGGTATTGCTCTGATTTTAGCAAAATCTCCCTAGACATTCCCTAGAGAATCTCCCTGTGATAGAAGCACAGCCTATCTCACTACCCTATTTCTGTCCGTAGCTGCTAGTGTGGTGGGGCTCAGCTGCCCCAGTTCTGCACAAATGCACACTCTAATCTTGCTGATAATGTCTGGATAGAGAATGGTCATGGCCAGTTCTTGTCAGCATTTGAATTCAGTCTCTTGGCTTGCTGATAACTCTTCTTCCTCAGTTTCCATCACAATCATTGACTTTCTTCATAACACCATCTCTGGAAATGGTTTGCACCGGAAGCAAGATAAGCAGAACATGAATGCTAGCAGGAGCTGAGCCAAAGTTTTGAAAATTCTGGCTCTCGCCCCACAGCACCAAATAGGAAGCCTTTTGCATTCATGGCAGACAAATGTACAGGAAAGGACAAAGTAAACCCTCACCACTTTCCCTCATATTTGAGTGTAGATTTTCCGGATTCAGCAGCTCGCATGTTTCTTTACCTTTGCTCTCAGTGCAAAATTGAAGAATTCCGCCAGCTGAGAAATACTCAGGTGGCCCTGGCTACTGCCTGCTTCTGCAGTTCACGAGGTAAAAGTCCCCATTGTTTTCTGATGGGGAATATTGCCTGACAAGACCCAAGCACTTGATCACAATAAGGACAGGGGTCTCAGCGCAGGAAAGTTTTTATTCAGGACGTTGCATAAGCTAGAGTTAATTTTAAGTCCATACTTAAGTGCTACAGCAGTCAATATGACAGAAATGTTTACACTTAAGTCAAGTTAATATCTGATTTTAATTGCTACTGCACCAGCTTTGCCAAAGCATGCTTTCAGGTGCTGCCTTGGAAAAGAATGCAAACCAGCACAGGCATAAGTATTTTGCTAAATCAGAGCTTGTTGTAGTACATTTTCTTATTCTGGACTGTCTCACTCCATTCATGGAAGAAAGGTGGAAGAAAATTAACTTTATCCCAGCTGAATCCAGGATGCCCAACTTTTGCCATTGGAATGATCCCTGTGCACCCCAAACTGTAAGTTATTTTCATTAGAAGAAAAGAGTGAGGCGAAAAAGCCAGCACAGAGGACTTCATACTTCCATAGGGCACTGATCTTTTCAGTGTGTCTGTAAGCAGCTGTGTAGGTCCAATTCAAACCAGGGGAGAAACTCCTCTTGACCTCAGTTAGCTCATGGTCAGGTTCTGAGCAGAAGCCGCAGGGCTGGATGACCTGCTTATCACTAAATAGCAGATAATTCACAGCTTCTGACTGAGAAGTCAGGAATTCTAGCTGCGGGTCCTGAAATTGGTGCCACTCCATTTTATAAGCATACTATCAGTGGAAAGGCAAATCTCGCTGAAGGCAAAAACTTATCAAAAAGCATAGAAAAGAACTGTTTTAAGAAAATAAAGCTTTTTTGTGTCTCGTATGTGGTATGTTCTACGGGAGCTTGGACACTCATCCAAAGGAAGAGAGAAAAGACTTTTAGTCTTAGCTTGATAATCATGAAGAGGCAGTTGGAAAGTTGGATCTGTCTGTACTTGGGGATGACAACAATTTTACACAGACCTTTGCCTTTCTGGAATGCTGTCTCTCGTGCTACACACCGACAACAATCCCCCAGTGTCAGGAAGTAATACTAGCACATCCTCTTTGCAAAGCTATCGAAAAAAACAGGGAGGAATTTGTTTCTGACTGAAGTAGAGTGACACCAGTCCTACAACAGCCATCTGCACGCCTCTCCTGCTTCCTTCCTTGTTTTTATTCTCAACTCTTTTTATAGCCAATATATTTCCAAACACGCCACACAACATTCTGAGTTTCCAGCTTTTGCAGTTTCTGATGACTTGCATTACACTAATGCAACATATTTGCAGCAACCCTCCTGCTACATGATTTACCAACGCAACTGAAGTAACCCAAAGCATAAACAGTAAGCCGTGAGAGGGAAGTGGCAGAGCACAAGGAATAAAATAGGTCAGCTACCTGCACTAAAGAACCAGTGGATTGGCATGGTGTGTCTCACATCTCAGGCACTCATGTTGCCACAATTCGATACAGTTTTCTGTTTGTTCTTTGCTCATAAAAATCCTCCTCTTCACTGTGAATAAAACTGTAGTTATAGGGAAAGGAGGTGTTGGCACAAAGCAGCATGTTGTGTTTCTTTCCCATGGAAAAGTCCTGTTCAATAAAAACTGCAAATGGCTTTCAAAAACACCAGATTCATCTTGGTAATTCTGTCTGTAAAGGAAATATTCTGAAACTTTATTTAGGCAGTGCAAGAAAAGAGCCCATAACTGTAGCTTGCGGTTTATTGGGAGTACGTACTTCCACTACTTTGGCTTCCAGTCAGTATAATCATGATTTCGGAAACCATTTCAAGGAAGGGAATGATGACCCTGTGGTTGAGACACTGAGACTGGACCAGTCTGGTTCAGTTCCTGGCGCTTTCAGAAAGTATAGCCATGGACAAATCATCTAATCTGTCTGCCTCCCCCATGAAGTAGAGGTGATGTTTCCTCTGTCTGACATGTCTATTTAAACCATATAGAGCACTTGGGATTTAAAATTAGAAGGATGAAAAGGGTAGATGTGATCCACGTCTGTGCTTCCCAGAATCCTTTTCAAAAGGTCAGATTTTGCCCATTACAATGGACGTAATAAAAAATAATTCCATTGGTTTAGTGGAGTTACTCCATGTATTCATTGAGCTAAATGAAGTCAGAACTTCTAGTGCTAAATCTAAGAGCTTCATGTTGTTTCTTCTTTGATGGGATTGTGGTCATAGCTGTTTGAAACAGAAAGTCCCCGGCTCCCGTCTATCCATGAACCTCTTTTCAGTTTCAACCTGGTAGCTCTGCAGTTCTGCACCATCTCTGAGATTTGCAAACTCCTCCAAATTCAAAAGCATGATTCAGTCACATTGCCTATCTTTTGCCAAAACATGAAACATAAAAGCCACCCTCAAACCATAAACACCGTAATTTACCCTAAACTATTCACTTTTAAAGTAGGAAATCTGAAGTATCAAACCTACAAACATTCAGCTGTTCCCATGAAGGATAATCAGGATGTTGGACTTGCTAATAATTTTACGTAGGTGTTCAAGCTATGAAAGAACCCATATGGTCCTTTTCAGTTCTGTATTTCTGTCAAAAACTGATATGTCTGTAGAATTTCAGCAGTTGTTGGCTGTCCTAGATGTCTTCAAAATAGCATGTGCATTCACCTATGCTGTGAGGCTAGGAATTTTAGCCTGGCCAATGCTCCCTGTACTTTCTCTACATCCTGACCCCTCCGTACCCTTCACACGGGGAAGGTGTCACAGTCAGCAAGGTTGTTACAGAAATTTGCCCAGCTCCGCTTATCAGCCTTGGCCCATCTGGAAAACAGCAGAAATAGAGCTGGAAATGTCTTTCTGCTCACATCTTTCTCTCCCTCCTATGGCCCAGAGCTACACAACAGGAGAGCTGTTCAGAATATCATAGTGGAGTTTTGCCTACAGCTCTATGCTGAGTAGCTAGAGCCATCTGCAAAGAATTCACATTTCAAGACATGCCGGTTCCAATGTATCTGAAAATCACAACTAGTCAGCAGGAATGGATGCAGTCTGCATTGCTAAATGCTTGGGTGCACTCATATAATTGCATAATTCAATGTTGTGAACTCCCTCTTCTCAGACAATGTGTTTTAGATATTGACTGCACAGAAGGTCAGCTTGTGCTAGAAAAACAAACAGGCTGCTCTGCTTAGTACAGCAGTACAGGGAAGGCTGGGAATAGGCTATGACAGGAGACATTTAGCCTTGTTATTTGTTGTTACTGTGACGTGGTCAGAGCATTTCAACCTAGCTTTTAGCAGTCCAGACTTAATGAGGTTTTTTTCATACAGTGATGTGTAGAGGGACTAATTAAGATAGCCTGCTGATTACATTAGTCATTACATAGACAGTTCTCAGTCCAAACCACTGACTAAGTGTATGAGACATAGGAGTCAGAGGTGGACTGTGCACCAGAACACGGCGCAGGGGCGCACAAACCTCTTCCACATGGTATGCTGCCTGTCCTCATGAAAATACTGGGTAGATCAGGGCAGCTTGTGTGACTCCCTAATAAAGTAATTATTGATTTCTAACAAATTTCATAGAAGGGTGAAGATATTAGAGATAATTAAATCCCTACCTGTTTGGGGAAGATAATCTTATGATGAAAGTGCCAAGCTGTAGCATGAACTTGTTACTGATTAGACACCAAAGAAAAGTTCTCATCAACGTCCTACCCATGAGAAACATTTTGCTTGGAGCATGCAGTTAACCACAAAATCCAAATTGCTTTTTGCTCACAGAATTACTTGACACATCTGCAAGGTTACGCACAGGCAGCCTAACTAATGATGTTAGGCCACATGATCGTTTGGAGGTAAATTGGAAATGAATGGCTGTGACCTCCCCAAACAGAGTAGCTTTGCTCCCAGAGGAGCAGCTGGGAATGGCAGAGGGGTAGAAAAACTAAAGTTATGCATTAGCAGCTGAGCTGACAAAAAACAGGGCTTTGTCTGCACCTTGAGCAAGTGAAAAATAACCACGTGGACTGCAATGTGTAGGGACTTGTCTGCCTTATAGAATATTTCTAAGAGTCTGAGGTTCTGAGGATACATGTTTTTTTTCTAAATGGATGCAGTTAGAATGACACAACCTTCTCTCACTGAGGACATAAGAGAAGCAGAAAAAAATGCTTAGTTAAGGCATAATTTATTTTTTCTCTTCTGCAGGCTCTATCACTGTTCTGTGAGACAGATAAAGCAACACATTAGAGAGGCACATAAACTGTGCTGCCAGGGAAACCTGACTTTTGTTCTTGTTTTGTTGCTTCCTTTAATCCTACATATGGCATTCCTGCTGAGAGCAAACTGGTAGAAGCTTGTGAATAATGGAGAGGCATAATGCTTAACGAAGTAATCACAATGCACATCTGCTGCACGGAGTATTTTTATTTAACCTTTTCTTTTTAGTAGGTGTTTCAAAGTTATATACATTGAGGCAATTACATGCAGAGAAATCAAAAAGCTACCACAACAACTAGCAGTAAGAATACCAGGAAATGCAGACATAGTAAATACGTGCTAGGATATTTTTTTTCTCCAAGGTATCTATTTTCTAGGATGAAGCAAGAGTTATAAACATGTTAAGACAGCCCTTTTATTTTTTTTTTCTTTGGTGAGATAAGAAATGGTATCTAACTTGTGTGATATAAGGATACCACTGCCTGAGCAGTCCATCACCCCAACCTCCTATAATACCACCCTTCCAGAAGATACATTTTCTTTACACGGTTCTCAGGAAACACAGATGCCCTGATGAATTAAGTTAAAATATTGCAGGCAACAGAAGATATATAAATATGATAGGTGTTTCCTTGATGGCTGATGTGGTGGTGCAGATGAAGCAGTATGGGGGAAGCAGTATGGGGAAAGCAGTATGAAAAACCAGACTGGAAAATAACAGGGCATGGAGCCCTGTGCACGTGCATCTGTGGGGGAATGAAAAAAAGCTTAGCAAATGATCAGAATTATGAGTTCAGATGCTTACATACCAGCTGTAACTGAATATCTTCAATACTCAATAAAATTGCCTGAATCAGGGGGAATTTGTAGTTGCAGGTCAGTCCGATTTATCATGGTGCTCCCTGTAAGCCCTACCAAGGTGCAAGGCAGGTTTAGTAAGTGATGCAGTTACCTGTAGACAAGGATGGACTGCTCATAGTCAAGTTCAAGTACTAGGACTGCCTCTTCCAGCATGTTTTGAAGAAGCAAAATCAATAATGTAGAAAAGAGAGAATTCTTTCAAGAGAATGAGGCCCTGATGATAAAGACTTGGGAGGGAGGCAGTGCACTCTCTGGAGATGGTAGCACGGCATTAGGAGAGGAATGCAGTCCTGGCTGGCCTGCCAGTTGTATGTGATAGGTAGCTTTCTGCATATCTCATAGGTAATCTCATGATCTCCTTGTAAACTGGGGCTGATAAAACTTACCCAACTATCTCTTTCACAAGGTTTTTGAAAAGGTTGATTATTTAATTAGGAGTAATTTATCATGATGACTCCTATTTTAGAGGAACTTTTCAGAGGTCCTAATAGGCTGGGCCCTGAACTGACTTCAGAGATAAGTGCTTGTCAAAGCCTTGCAGGACCCAGGAAAGACAGGAAGGAAAGCTAGCTGTCTGTCTTAAGCTGTGGGTTGCTGGCAGAGCTGAAAGTGGACTGCAACTGTTTCATCTGGTAGCCTGGGAAACACTCTGTAAGTGTGAAATGGTATAAGGAATTGTGACCCTGAAAATCAGGAAATAGACTGGACTGGCTTGTCCCCCACGTGACTGGGCACTCCCTTCTGGTTATTACCTGGGACCATGATAGCAAAGAACAGGAACATAGTCAGGGTATCCAGGAGAGGTGTGCTGGATGGTCAGAATAGATCCCTTCTGTTCCTAAGAGCTGAGAACACTTAGATGAAAAGCAATGTAGCATGCTACAACTCCAACACAAGCTTTATATGCACGTAGAAACAACTGTTTGTAGGTTAGCTCTTCATACCAGCTTTGTGATTTTAAATTATTTGGCAAAGGGGAGAAACACAAGTGATTGGACACAAATCAAATCCGCCTGACCTGGGCCATGGCATATATGATTCAGTTGAAAAGTTCTAAGCTCTAGAAGTAATGGCCATTGGCATTCTGCTAGTGTTCATCGAGCCAGCTGAATCTGTGTTAGGGCAGGTAAATATATATCAGCCTGCATTTCAGAAAGCAGGGAAGTGAGGAGGTGCAGTGACCTCTACACAGTTGAATCATAGGAATCAGAACCTGCTGGATGAATCCTGTATTTCTGGCTAAAACACTCTCTCCGCCTTGCAGTATTATTCCATTCTTATAACTGAAAGTGAATCCCTTTTATCTTTGCCAAATCCTAGACTCCCTATTTATTTACTTCAGCCCATAGAAGGTAAAGGACTCTCTTCCCATGTATGTTGCTATAAGCTCACAGAATCGGTGTTTTCCAGGGCTGATACAGACTTGGATCCATTTTCATCATGGAAAGATCCTGGTTCCCAGATTGTGTCACAGACGTCTTTAACAGAGAAGCATTAGCCAGTTAAGAATCTGCCCAGCCTTCAGCCCTCTCTGCAGGAGCGCTGGGGAAAGGCTGAGTTATTACAGTGGGGGCCTGTGTGCCAGCTCACACGTGGAAGTGAGACTTGCAAATTCAGGCTGGGAGTCCCAATGGCAGTACAGATTCCACAACCACTTGTGGAAGCTGTTGTGAGCACTGTACTTTCCTCCACACACACAGAACAACCTCAGAGAACTTTCATATACAGAGGGGGAGACACAAAAAGCCACTAGCAAAAAGAGACAACAAAAGCCTACAGGAGACAGTCATCTTATCTGCAGTTTGCACACAAATAACCCAAAATGGCTGCTTATCTGTAGCAACAATGGAGCTGTTACTGATTTAAAACTGAAAAAATACCCCCAACCCTGAGAGGCTTATCAAGTTACTTAGATAACTATTCTGGAGTGATGTCAGTAAATGATGAGGTCATAGGGAAAATGCAATCCTTTTCTGTCACTGAGAATGAAGGATCTTGTCTGCTAAACTCAGATGAAAATTTGAAATACTGACACGTTTGGGATGTTCAGGGCTGAGATATTACCTGTCTCCCACTTGGAATTTGCAGTAAAATGTTCAACAATTTTCACACAATGTTTTGTGAGGGCTATTTAGAAATGCTGGGATAAAAATGTACAAACACTTCTGTACTGTGAGAGGAGCTGTGGAACAGATGCTAGCTGTCTATGGAGGCTGCTGAACATGAAGCATGGATGGAGCAGATAAGAGTGGTGCTGATTTCCTGTTCCCTGTGGGCTTTATCCAGCCTCTCTTGAAGTCTTGAAGAGGCTCCCAGTTGACTTGTCTCTAAACCGTTGCTCTTTCTGCCAAAACCAGAGACGGTTCTTTAACCCATTCTCCCTGTATTGAATGAAGAGCATCCTCCAGTAAGCCAGCAAGAGACAGACTCACTGAATTAATGAGAAGCTGAAGAATAATGGTCGCACCTCAAACTCTCAGCTGTTCGGTAGGGCTGGCTTCCCCCACACCAAGCACTTCGCTCCCTGCTGGAGGGAGCACTTCTCAGCCAGGAGCGAAATAAGTTAGCGGTGTGATTAATTATCAGAAAAGTGACTGTGATGTGTCCTGAGAAAGTCCTTCTTGGGTGGATTATTTTGCTTCCTAATGCGTTCAGGCACGGGTAAGGAGAGTAATCAGGACGATGTCCCACTTTCCCTGGGACTGCAGTACGTGTTCTGAAAAGCAGTGAGTGGGCGCCCCTAAACCCCTTTTACTTCTCTGCAGATTTTACGAGAGCTTTTGTTCACTGCTGTAGCAAACCCCGAGACAGAAGTGTGTCTGAGCTAGGGTGGGTTACGCGTACGTCGGTGTCGGTGTCGCTGTGGAGGTGACAGCCCTTACTGCAAGCTCAGCTCTGCACACCTGGACGCTGCCTTCCTAGGCGGGGCGGCCAGAGCTTGCCCGGAGATGCGGAGGCTTCGTCAGCGCTCTCAGAGATGAGCAACATAGATGACTTTTAGTGACATCCCCTGTACCTTGGGGTGACACAACAGTGAGAAAACAGCTACCCAAGATCATTGTGCAATTCTGCATTTTCTCCCAGTCTGGGAAATTACTTTAGTAAGACATTGAGCTGGTTGGGCCAATGCGTTTATTGCTACTGTTTTTGGCGTGCGGCCACCCCCGCGCTGCACCCAGTCCCTCAGGGCTGTAAATCCCCTCTCTCCTCGCTTGCGCGGTGGCGTGGTCCCTCTCGGGTCTCCCAGGCTCTCCCGCAGGCTGGCAGCGACGCCAGGAGTGTGTCGGAACCGCGCACCCCCGCCGCGCTGCGCAGGCACGGCTGGAAGCTGCGGCAGGGG
>Ga0065711_1038872_pt1 | contig 18328 bp, 14 predicted proteins | sample Hoacrofraction12_FD_59098 | JGI IMG/M metagenome (GOLD analysis project Ga0065711, IMG submission 59098) | Hoatzin crop microbial communities from Cojedes, Venezuela - Epithelial fraction 12 v2 (version 2) | ecosystem: Host-associated > Birds > Digestive system > Esophagus > Crop | place... | reverse complement strand
AAAAAAAAAAAAAAAAAGGCAAGCTTAGGATGGCATCAACATCACAGCCTCTGCGAGGCAAAAGGGCATGTAAAAAAATATTTTGGGCAGTGTTTCCTCACGCCTGCTTCATTCTGTCTCTTGTGATCTACGCTTTTCTTGGGGCGCTCATGTTTTCCCACATTGAAGGTAATCGGAAGGTCAATTTAAGTGAAGAATATAGAAAATTTCTGCAGAAACTGTGGCACATCTCCAGAAATTTATCAGGTATGTACTGGAATTTCAAAATTACTGAACTGTACAGGGAGTTACTCACTCTCTTGTTTTTGAATGAGATTTTTGGCTTTTGAAGACATTCTTTAAAATACTAACAGCTGAACCTGCAAACAGGATTTTTCCTCTGCCTAGCTGATGACTGCTCTTGTGTGCTTGTCTTCCTTCGCTGCGATTTTTGACTGCAAGCTTCCCTGGTCCCTGTGTCCCTGCCTGAAAAGACTTATTCTGAGATGCCTGTATTCTCCCTTTTGCCCTAGTTACCTAAGACCCTTAAAGAGCAGCTGAGATTACCCTGCTGTTTCCCTCTGATTGCTGGGGAGTGAATCCTCTGTCTCAGAAAGTCTCTTCCAGCTCCCTCTTCCCAGCTCTGACAACCCCATCTCCTTCCCACGCAAGCCCTCTGACGATGGGATGCCGTGCTGTGCCCTGGACCCTGTTGTGCTGATGGAGGGGTTAGAGGGGAGGGGAAGGGGTAAAAATCCTCCTGGATCTGTGTCAGGGCTCATACACGGGCTTGAACATTCACTCAAGTAGCTGTGCTGACACGATGACCTGTTTCAGGCAAGCATCCCTGCAGATAATGTCCTTTCCAGCAGAGCTCGGCCCTGGGGAGGAGGAACAAGGGGGGAACGAGGGGATGCAGGCTCTGGGGTTCACAGCGGGGCACAGGGCAGTGCCACCAGTGGGGTTCATATTGGTCATGTACTGATGGCCCCACATTTCTGGTGTCTTTGGGTCAAAAGAAAACTAACCTCTCGGGGAGTCCAAAATCAAATAGGACATTCAGGCTGGGACCTGAATATTCAGTCTTACTCTACTGCTTCTTTGTGCTTATTTTTGTGTCGTGTTCTGACTTCGTCAGAGCAGAGCTTGTTTATTCCTTGTTTCTTTATTCATTGAAATCACTGGACCCACCTGATTTTTTCAAGGGTGAGGGGGAAGGGGAGGATGAGGTGAATATTTTTGTCTTCTAAAAGGATACGAGCAAATTCTTATCTGGACGAAACTTCACTGGAATAACAGGCTGGCTGCTCCTGGAGTGGTGGTCTGCAAACCCTCAGTGTATCTCCTGTTGTTACTGCAACAGATAACATGACAGAAAACGAGGAGATATTTAAGGAACAAATCCATGCACTGCTCAACACAGCTGAACGAGAATGGTTTGTCAATCCAAAAGATAAATGGACTTTCTTTGGGTCTCTCTTTTTCTGCTGCACAGTATTCACAACTGTGGGTAAGTTCCGAGGTAAAGTAACCCCCTGCAGAATCAGTTGCTGTTGTTGCTTTCTCTAATGTATTTCTTCCAGGGAACTGAAAAAAACCCAACCCCCCACCCCCCCCTTCCCTCAAATCCACTTCAATTTTTTTCCTGAATATTGACGATGAGTCGGAGGGGGGGGGGGTTCTGCAAACACAGATTGCACAAATGTAGCTGAGTCAGAGAGGAGAGTCAGAATTTAGTAACTAGTGATAGTATGCGCTCATTAGCTGTGTCATTACATGCATACTATAACATTTATTTATGTATGACATGTACACAAAACTATTATAATTAAGTAAAAAGAAAGCTCCATTTGTCAGTCAGACCTTATCCTTCCCACCGTTGCGTGTTATGTTGGGTGATGTTTCTTTCACTGGAAGAGGCAATTCATTACGCGCATATTGTTATTCAATTGCTTCCCTGTTACTTATGTTTAACTCAACTTTGTAAACCTACGGCTCTATACTTCACCATGCTGTTGTTGTTCACACTTCCTTGGGTTAACAGCACACAGCGATGTTCAAGTCACACCTCCGAAATTTTTCATTCTGACTTCATATTTCAAAACAGGACCTAGATCAAATAGAAGCATCTGCTCTTGTTTTGGCTCGCTCTGAATTGCTAAATACAACTCCTCATGTCCGTCCCCAAAGCTGCTTTCATCCCTTTGCTAATGTTTCTCAAATGCTGGCAAACACAGACACTGACTGTCTAAATTTGTCAGAATCAAAGCTGGACGAGAAATAATCCCACCGCATTTTGTCGAATTGCAAAGACATTTCTCCACTGCATTAGGGTATACTCAAGGTCCCGGCATGGGTATGCATCTGAATGTAAACGAAAAACTGAACCTTGGAAAGGAGTTTATCCTATACAAGGGGTAGTGTAAGAGTTAATGTGTTCACTTGGAGCACATAGGAGACCCTTGCACGCTAAGTCACAGCAGAGGCTTGAACCTTGGACTCCGATGTCTTGGGTGACTGTTCAAACTCCACTGCTCACAGCCCTTGGGTTTGAAGACAGTCATCTGGGCTGTGAAAGGCACATGGTGGAGATGCAGACCTGAATCCTCTACCCCATTGCATATTTCCTGGTACAAACACAACAGCTAGGAACATTTGAAAGAGGACGTTTTATCAGAAAGCTTTGACTTCTGCAGACAATATGGTTGAAAACTGCTTGCCTGGGTATACTTACCCATCTCCATTGACATGGGACTTCACAAACGTCCCCATACGCACTGACCCAACATATTTATTGCTAAACTGCCATTGTTTTTTGGCCTTCGTAGCGCTGAGCATTAACACAGCTTCCTCAGGTTTTGAGCTGAGCTATGGGACCAGTAGGCAGCCTGGAACTGTTGCTATTGGGTGACTATTTCCATTGCGGTGGCTTTGTTATTTGAAATCACTTCAGGTGAGAGTCAACTTAGCTACCGGTGATTATCCAAGTGAAGCGAGGCATCTAGTCTGAAAGTCGGTGGTCTGAACTGCCATCTCGTCACTGCCCACAGAGGTTGCCTAATGGCTCTCAGCTATGCTAGATTTTTGGACAGCTAAATTTAAGCTAAAGATAAGTTTTAACTCTTGAAACTGCACGAAGCATTTTTAATGCACGGAAGCTGACAACAAAATAAAAGAAAATCACTCTGTACAATAAATACAATAATTAATCTTCCCCGATTGCTTCAGCAGAGAGGTTTAGCATTCCCAGTGAGCTAGTGGGGAACAGTGGCAGAGAATAAATAACTTTTCAGTGTCTCACAGTAAAGAAGGGACCAAGGTTGGATTCAGACTAAAGGCTATGGCAGCCATGAGTGAAAACTAACATGAGTGGCTGAAGAAAATGAAGGAAACCATACCTCAGCATACAAGCCAATACTCTTACAGGCTAAGTACCTGGCCTGGAAGATCATCTACAAAAGAACAGTGTGTTTGAAGGGAAAAAAGAAATACTTTACATCTTTCTGGAGAATGAGAAGAAAAATGGCTGTTAACATTTAACACAATATTATGCTGGTGTTTTCTCCTACTGTAGTGGAAAAGCACTAACACACAATTTAAGTTTCACATTCAATAGGTAAGAGGAAGGAAATATAAATACCCAAAGTGAATTTAGGGAAAGGGCATTTAGGGAAATGGTCTGCTACCCTTTTATGTATATAAAGGCTGTGCATCTGGTAGTACTTCTCTACTTGTTGTAACTGATATTTGTAAGCTTTAGTACTGTAGAATAAACACGCATTTCCTCATGTGATAAACATATGCCTCATCACTCAATACTTGTTCTTTCAGAGAACATTTAAGAGACTCTGAAAACTATGAAGTCGGTACAAACACAATGTCAGTACAACATATGCCGTTACAGCTAGATCTGATGAACTAGGACAATTTCAAATTCTGTTATGAGCTTACAATTCATCACAAGTAGTTTCAGAAAAGAAATGAACACAAAGTACGGGTCTCATTGTCCCAGTCTTATCCATAGTGCTGTCCCAGTTTGAAAATTCAGACCATCATCCAGATCTAAATCTTCCCAGAATTCCGGGCGTTTCATCCCCAGAAATCACTCAGCTGTACTGCAAGATCCCGGAGGCTGGCCACAAAATGTTCCCCCAGCTCATCAGAAACAGTCCATTACCTTCCGCCAGTATCAACCGCTGTCTCTCTGAGCTCAGCCCTTGGCTCAGCTTCCTTGCGGAGAGACCCATCAGCCCAAAACCTCTCTTACTGTTTTGTCTTTTGGATCATTCTTAACCCAGATGCTCAGGTCAGGAAATCTTCCTGATAATGCTCTCCAGCAGGGCAGAGGCTGCACATTGGTCTTGGACTGGCCCAAATCTTTTGCTTCTTCTCCCTAAATGGCCTCTTGTTGTCAGGAAGTAAAGTCAAACAGCTGATGAGGTGCAGATAAGGTAGGAAGCGTTAATTCAACAGAACTGGTAAACTCCAAATTTCCAAGTGCTGGAAGAGGTAGGAAGTCTGCATTAGTAATCAGTGACCAGCATTTGAGACTTAGAAATTTGAACAGCTTCAAAGCAAAGCCAGAAAGAACAGTGTGCTCTGGACTAAAAAATGACCTAAAATTGACAGTAATAAAAGACACACAGGATGTGAATACCTCATAAATCACAATGTTCTCTCTCTCTCTTCCTTTCCCTTCTCTTCTTCTGTTTGTTTCTGTTCAAGGTTATGGTAACACCTATCCTGTGACACGGATTGGCAAATATCTCTGTATGTTGTATGCTTTGTTTGGCATCCCTCTGATGTTCCTGGTCCTGACAGACATGGGAGACATCCTTGCGACTGTCTTATCCAAGTCTTACAATGAATTCAGAAAACTACAGTCAAAAATTCTAGCTTCTAAACTCTGTTCTGGATCCACATGTCACAAAGGAGATGAACTGAAATCCAGCACACAGTCTAAATTAGTCATCAATGAACCCTTGACTATCATGGAAGTGCTGAAAAGTCAGGCAGGAGTTAAAAGGAAGCCAATCAAATATCGCAATGCCGAAATTTTTGAAATGTTAATTGCCAGCGAAAATGAACACACAAAACTAACAAGAAATAAAAGCATTGAGAGATGGAGTTCATGTCCTGAACTAACCAGGGGAAAGACAATGTCCAGAGTAATTGAGAATTTTGACAAAATCGGGAAACAGTTAGAGAAATTCGATGTGCCCATTGTATTAATGGTGCTAGTTATCTTTGTGTACATCTCCTGCGCAGCTGCTATTCTTCCAAACTGGGAAACCAGGTTGGATTTTCAGGAGGCCTTTTATTTCTGCTTTATCACCTTGACAACTATTGGGTTTGGAGATACACAACTGGAACACCCCAAGTTTTTCTTGTTTTTTTCCCTCTATATTATAATTGGCATGGAAATTGTCTTCATTGTTTTTAAGCTGGGCCAAGATCGCTTAATTTTTTTGTATAAAAAGGTGCTTTCCTTTTGTGGAGAGAAAAAGATGCCATCAAAGAAGGTGTATCCAAAATAAGAGCGGTCATTTCTCCTTCACTTGCAAGCATTGGTCACTGCAATGAGATGAAACTGTTCCTGTGCATTTCTTCTCCCTGCTTCGGGCTGGCAGGAGGCGTATTTTATTCTGAATTCCTGTGAGAATCTGCTGTAAAATGGCTGAATACCTCAGGAGACACTTGGTGTAGGCATCTCCTTGGAGTACTTTCCAGCTTTCCAGCAGGGTCCCATCTCTAAATACATAAAGAAGATAACACATGATGAAAAAGCAGTAGGCTCTCCCTGCCAGCACTCCCTAAGCATCTTCTGCAAAGCTCTGACTTTCAGTGGCCTTTCGGTCCTCTCTCCCACAGTTAGGCAATTTAGGATCTGTTTTTTCAGCCCTTGCCCAAGCAAGGCCCAGACCACTCTCTCGTCCTGCCACCTTGGCTGCAGCTGGGGACAGCTTGGTTGTGATGCTGCTGCAATGTGATTCATCATCAGAGTGAGCTGGGGAGAAGAAGCATGAACCCAGCTGCTCTTCCGGCATGACTGCATGTATTGCAAACGTTGCGCCTTTGTGCAGGCCAGAGGAATTTTAAAAGGAAATGAAGGACACTGAATTTTCACCTCTTTCTCTCTCCAATGTCCAGACATCTATCAGAAAATTCTTCATCTGTTCAGGGCTGAAACCACTCCTTTTGCATCACGATTTATCATATCTGTACTCATCCAAGAGTCGATACGTGTCTTGTGGTGTCCAGCTATAGAAAAGCTTATGATGAGGTCTGTTCCCGAGATGGCCACCTGGGCAGAAAGCATACAACAAACCCAAAGGTGACTACAGCCGCAGAAGGAAGCTCCATCTCCTTGCTGTTAAAGAAGCAGGATGGTCTGGGGAAACCGATCCCAGGGAAACCAATCCCTCACTCACAGACTGCTTGACTTCTGGGAATTTCTTGACCTGCTCATAGAAAGAAAAGCCTACCTGTTTCACTGGAGTGTGGTGAGGATCTGGTAGTTATATACTTGTGGAGCACATTAATATGTGAATAATGCTGTTTCTTCAATATTTTGCTTCTATTATTCATAATCTGAACTGAGCTGTCAATGATAGATAGTTTTATCTGTCAAAAAAAGCACACATGGTATAGGAAACTATTGACTTTAATTAACCGCCTCTTAACCTGTAAATTGTATGCACGTCCGCTGAATGTTAACGACATCTCTAGATATTAAAGCATGCTTGATTATGACCAAATGTACATTATTCTCCATAGTAAATTTGCCATTTGAAGCTGAGATTTTTGCAATATTTACGTGGCATCTTATCTCCGTTATGTTCCATGTACACGTATTCAGTCCTTATTAATAATCAGTTGCAATAGCACTGATGATATGCAAAATATATATTGAATGATGGTATATAGAAAAGTGCTTCATAAGAATAACAATAAAGAATACAGCAGCTGGAAGGAACTCTGGTGAACTTTTTCATGTTTGCCTTGACTTTGGCTTTGCATACAAAGTCCCTCTGTTCAGACTTCTCTCATATTACATTATTTTATGTCTTTGGATTAAAATCAGTGTAGAACTTTGGAGCCATGCCCAAGTTCTCAGAAATCAATGAAAAGACTCAGGTGATTTAATGGGCTTTGGATCAGAGAACTGCGCTTCCTGCTCCTCAGGGTTTTCCCTTGTGATACGCCTAAAGCTGCCAGCATTAGTAAGAACTGGTCTTTATATTATTTGACTAGCTTCTCCCATATCAGTGAGACCTTATTTATGCAGAGGGATTAATCCTGAATAGAATTCTCATTGATATGGTACCTTGATACCTTCACATTTACTTTACAGACATAGGGAATTTTGCCTGGACTTGCAGTAAGGGTTCTGCACCAATCATTCTAGTTATGGCCAAGGGATGGCAGTAAACAGCTTTCCTTCTTATCGAACCCGTCAGTTATGGGAGATCAAAATGTATTTTACAGAAGGAGAGAGAACAAATCACATCACCATGACCCTCTATAAATTGATGGTGCACCTGTCCCTTGAGCATGATGCGCAGCCCTGACCCTTCACCTCCCCCAGGGTACGTAACATTGGAGAAAGTTTATAAGTCAGGGAAAAGGATGAACAAAGATAGCGAACAACTTCTGTATGAGGTATGTAGAGTAGCTCTCTAGTCTGGAAAGAGGTGAGAGACTAAGGAAGAGGTGTGTAAAATTATGAGGGCACAGAGGAGGGAAATAGGGAACAACGGAATGATTGTTAAACATCCTTCATTGTGAGAGCTAGGGCTGCCAAATGAAACTAGCAGGTGGCAGGTTTAAGAAAAGAAACAAAAAGAAGAGAAAATTGTACTTCACACAACATATAATTAAGCTGTAGATAGTCTTTGGTATGGGAGGACGTGGCATTTAAAAGTTCACGTTAGATCAATGGGGGATGGGACAAAATCATGAAAGCAAAACTTGAAAAACAATTAATTACAAAGATAGCATTTCTGGCTCAATAGTCACTGAGTCCCAAACTGGCAGATGAGGAGGAAATATCTCTACAGACTTTCCTGTCCTTGTGTTCTTGCTTTGTATCTCGATGTCTCTCAGAGACAGAATATTGGTCTACATGGCCTTGTTCTGACCCAATTTCAGTAACTGTAATTCTTCAAAACAGATTGTTATATAGCTGACAAAATATTCACTAAATCTGATTTCTGAAGAGACATTTAGCTTCACATTTGCATCCAAGGTAAATAAAACATCAGACACTGATTCTGTAAAACATATCACAAAAAAATGCAATTTAGGCAACACAACAGAACCAGCCTGCAGCAAATCCAACATGGTCATTTGTCTTGTGTTCTGGCCCTAAAGGAGGGAGGAGAGCTGGACACACACCCGAACGTCAGGGATAAAAAGGTATTTATGTTTTCTCAGGTGCGCTGAAACATTGCCTCCCCAAAACCAGGAACATCTGGCCCTAATTTTCTTACTGTCAAAGTTGGAAGACAACTTCCCAGCTGAGAGAGAAGCGTGCAGCAGCCTTGTGCTGACAGTGGTAGCAGCGGTTGGGTCTGTATGGCAGGGTCTGAATGTAGCTCAGTAAGTACAGTGACAGAGTTAATGAAAATGAAGAAAAAAGTAGTGAGTAGTGCTCATTTAGTTAGCCTCAGGCATGAATATTTATGAGTTGACTGCTCTTATTATGGTCTAAATCCTGGAAGCATTCCCAGTCTCCACCCCCAGAAGTTTTTGTTCCACAAGATCAGCTTTGCTTGCATCAGAGCAGTACAAAATACCGCTTTTCATAACTTTTTTCCATCACGTGCTGCGCGAGATCATGGATTAGCCGTGAAGGGCTTCATGGAAGAAGGTTTCTGTCAGGAAAGACATGACTGATGGGGAAAGAGTTGCTTGATGTGTAACCCACAAAGGATATGAGTTATTACAGACCCAGCTGGAGAGCTTTACAGATCAAATGCACTGGGTACTGAAGGATGCTGGATCAATCACTCCTGATTGGGCCAAGATGGCAGCTGTCACGAGCACTTAGGAGCAGGGAGGAGGATGTTCCTGGTGTAGGAATTAGAGAGGGACGGATGGAGGAATAAGCGGAAGGGACAGAAAATGATCTTTGGGCAGAAGGATTAGAGGGAGAAAGCAACAACAATGTCAGAGGAAGGAGCCGTCTTCCGTATAGACATAAATATGGTGAAGTGATGCTTGAAAGACTAAAAATATGGCAAGGGCTGGTACCTCTGGCCTGGGGAAGGTTTGTGCAGCCAGCCCATGGTCAGAGACCCTTCTTAGATCAGCACGGTGGTCATGACTCTTGGGGTCCAGCACAGGTCTCACCATCAGCAGCCATGGGGAAGGCAGAAGAGTCTGTGCAAGGAAGCCTCCCAAGAGGTAAAAGAGTGTCAGACACAAGATACAGGGACTGGACTGAAAAGCTGTTCATGAAACCATCAGAAACATTCATCTTCTTCTCTGCTTTGCCATTTAAAGAACAACAGCCCGTTCAGCAGCATCTTCTACACGAGCAATACATCTGAGGATGCGGGAAATTCTTAATGGGATGTAGGACTTGTCATCTGCGTGCCAGTAGTTCAGATGTAGTCCAGATTTTAGTGGGCTCAACTTAATAACATCTGATAGCACTTTGATGGCCTTTTCAACTCGTTCCAGGTGGAGATGCACCCACATCACAAAAACACTCTCATATAATGAATGCTAACAGCACGCATGGTGGCAGGCTCAGCAGAGGCAAAGGCTGAGACTCCAGCTGAGAGCAGTCCCTGCAGTCCTCTTTACTTCCAGGTTCCCGGTGCACCTTCTGACCCTCATTTCCAGACCACAGAGTGCATCAAATGTAGCCTGTGTGGCTGTTGCATGCAATATGAGTGTTTTATGAACCCAGAATGATGGGTCTTATTATTCTTCTTGGCTTTTACAAATTGAACACTTTTATTTATATGTATTATTCTTATTTATGATTACCAATAATTTATTAATAATCTTAACATATCATTACTAATATTATTGTTGTTATTGTAGTTCTTATCATTACTATCATTATTATTATTAAGCATCTCCACAGGCTGTACTCAGCTTTTCTGCCAGGACACATTATATTCTAAGTGCAACTTGAAGTGTTTAGTTAGGCTACCTTTCCCTTCCTTGCTTACCTCATGCACCACGTCTACAGTAGAAAAAACATTTCTCAAGATGTCTAAAATGATAGCCTGCATTACACACAGAGCACGGGAGAGCGACTTGCTCAGGATAAATTTCAATTATCTTTTGTTAAAGTACATAGGCACAGATGGTGACAGAAATACTCGGAATTTGCTCCATCACTCACAGCAAGTAATAGGTGCGTGAAGACAACAGATCTCTGATATATGAGCCCAGTATTTTTAGGATAGCGGCCCGAGGTCTAAGTGCAGCCCTTCCTGGACAATGAAGTCCATAAATGCCTTACTTGTGCGTGCCAACAGCCGGTTGTCTGCACGTGGTACTCGTTAGAGAGTTTCAGGAAGTGCTTGGACAAAAGTTAGTCGGTTTGTGTGCTCACGGCTTTGCATGTGAATCTGAGCATTTTTTTCTTCTTTGAGCTAAAAATTCAGTCTCTCAGTAGATAAAATCTGGTTCTTTTGAGGTTAGATCAGACTTTTTAAAGCTGATGAAGCTCTCAGTGTCTGGGCACAGCCAGAATCCTCTTGGCACTGAACTTAGTCATTGAACTTTATGCCTGTGCATCTTCAGGACACACCAAAGTCCAGAGGAAATGCAAGGGAAGGGAAAGAAAAGCCAGAAAAAAAGAGTGGAGAGCTCTGACAGTGAGAAAGGAATTACTGTGTTAAGCATCTACTGATGAGAAATTAAGGTAACAATGTTGTCTAACAACATGGACTCATTACATTATCTGCTTCCACAAAGTCCTGTGTCAACAGCAAAACTTGGAGAGAAGACACCACAAAACCAGCATATAGAATTGCCAATGTACTTGATTCTCTGCTGGAAGAGCGTTCTTCACTCTGCTGTGTGATGCAGACTGTCATCATGCTTTCTGATGAGTGCTGCCCTGCAGGGGAAAGCCACCCCTTTGCTGTCTTTTGTCACATGTGACAAAAAGATTTGAGGAGCCGCACATGAGTTGGAGACCGAGGCTCTGACTGTGGGTATAAGACACTCGCATTCAATGTTTTCCCCACTTAATGCTTTTATTGTGGCAAGTAATAGAAGCTGTTGCTGCGAAAGGAATTTGGGAGTTTGGGGAACTCAGTGTATGTATGAAACCCTGTGCCCACCAGCTAGATCTTACACTTGGTTTTAGGCTGGTTTTCTCTCGCAGCCATCCAAAGTCTCAGGAGAGAATTGACTGCCCAGATTTCACTGATGCTTAACGGATAGTTTTCCAAGTACACTTGCCAGCCAGAAGCAGCCAGGCTGCTGTGCTTCCCGGACAACAGAGCTGGCTGATGCCCAGAGGAAAACTTCTGATGACAAGCAAAGGAAGTTTGAAGAAAACAGAAGCTTTGAGTTTTTGTTTGGAGAATAACACAGCAGCCTTTTCACAAAATATCTTCAAAGCAGATCTGAATTTGTATGAGCATTTTAGGTTCAACTGCAATATGTTGATATTCAAAACAGGACTTTTTAAACCGGTTTAGCATTTTTATCTTTGATACCTCCCTGAGATGAGCCATTTGTGTAAGAAGAGAAGGACGTGAAAGAATAAAGCTCTTTGTGATCCCCCCATGGTGTTGCGCACACAAAGTCAGCGGTGACATGTCAGGTCATTCTGCTGATGAAAAAAGACTGGCTTTCTCCAGGGTTGATTCTCTGTTTTTCTGTACATCCCAGGAGAAGAGCAAACTCTTGGATGATCTACTTCAGACAATACAGATACGTGGCAGTCTCGTTAGAAGATGTTTCTCAAACAGTTTAAACAGTCTTATGTTAAGACAGCTTTGTAGTTACTGGGAATGGAAAAAAAGAAGCAAATGAAGGCTCATGAACTTTCCCTGGAGCTGAAGAGCAGGACATGATCTGCCATACTAAGAAGTCTGATTTACTGTCTGGGTCTGTAAATAAAAAGTGCGTGCTTAGGCTAACATTTGACAGCCAGCAGCGCTTCTTCTCTGTCTGCTCTGCAAGAAAAGTTACACTGCCAAATGGCTTTTACAGCAATTTGCTATGCCGATGAAACAAGTACATCTTGTGCTCAAAGAGATTAAGGACTGGCATGTATACGCGTTTTTACTTTATAGAAAAGCCACTTCTAAATCCTACCTAAGAAGCAGAGGGCTGAATTCTGATTTTCTAGAAATCCATGGCAAAGCTCACAGTGCCCTTAGCAAAATCAAGTTTGGAAACAAGTGACAAAGAGAATATGTTTTGCCATTAATCCCTTTGATCCTGGTTTTTGAAGAGCCATTTCATGCCTAAACTGCCATCTCGTGGAAATGTCTTTTTCTACATATAAACTGGGTAAATTCCTGATTGTTGTTGCTTGTCTTTTGTTTTTCTCATGAAAGGACTGGCTATTTTTCTTCGCTATCAGCAGTGACTTGCAATCAGGACATGACCGCAGACTCTGGAGACAGGGAAACCTCTCAATGAAATAAACCCAAGTTCTTCTTGGTCAAAGTTAGACAAACGTAAAGATGTGTCTTCTACCCACATCAAGCACTCCTGGGGTTATTAATTATTTTTCCTGTGGTGATGTGTCGTCATTGATTTTGGGCAGAGCTCCCCATCTCAGTTCCCACCAACAGCCCAGCATGCCCTTGGATCCTCAGGCAGAACCCGAGGCGTGTGATGTGCTCCCTGGGACACCGAGGCTCACCCCATGATGGGCCAGAGGCTTCCTTCTTCCTTGAAGAAGAGTGGAGATTCCCTCTGTTGGCCTCATTTTCCATTAAAAGAGAATAGGGAAACAGAAGCCAAAATATTAACAATGCTTTAAACACAGCAACTAAGGAAGTCATTTAACTCAATCTCCAGGCAATTTTAAAATAGATTTTAAGGGTAATGTTCAAATAAACACTTTGATCAACCCTTGAGCTTAATTGAAATCCAGTGTTTTCAAAATTAGCCATTTTATTTTTTTTCATTTATAAGCTTTTGCTGATGGGAACAAGAACCCACGTTAGAAACTGTTCTCAGTATTTTTAGTGTTTGGAAAATAGTGTCACAAAAAAACCATTAGGGAGTCTGTTCCTGTAAAATTTTACAGCCTACTGCTTCAGGCAGAAGGATTTGAAGCAGTTGACTTTGGTAAAAGTTTCTTTGATCTGAAAATCTCACCTGCTTTTTAGTCTGAATAGCATCACTGAGGAGCTATACGGCCTTTCAGAGCAGATAAGTTACAAATAAGGGGGACGAAAGATTTGGGCTCTGATTCTGATCTAACTCTCAGCAGTTTCAGAGGGAAGCAGCTCTGCCAAAGTCGGTGAAATCATTAGATTCTAAACCAGGCATGGGATTAAGGTTAGACTCCTTGGATTCTGATAATTATTGTTGCTGGTTCCTTGGCGCATCTTAGATAAGGACCTTAAGTAACCATCCTTACATCTAAGAGTGCCTAGCAGCACGCCTGCCGCAGCATGCATCTCTCTCTGTAACTAAAGCAGACCTTCTCGCTTCCTGCCTCTGCTGGCTAAGCAAGAAAGAGAAAATCGTTATGGCGAGCATACAAATATGTGTCACTGGGTGATTGAGTAGATCTGTGAAGCAGCTGCGGTGTGTTTCAAAAAGGAAGAAACCTAGTGAAAAGGAGCCGTGAACCAGAAGCCTCATGCAACACAACAAAATCTCAAGACAAGGAAAGTGTGTGCATTGCCCATTTGTCCTGCTCCAGCTGTGTCACTTCACCCTGCCAGCTGTAGTCCAGCTCATGGGCACTTGACCTGACCAATCAATCATTCAATACCTGACCAACGCATTAGTTTTGGGTGTTAGTATTTAAACATATGTATTGTGATCTCTGCAGAAACCTCTTGGATGAATCCTCTGAATATTGGGGAAAGCATGAGTTTGTCAGTCCTCAACTGTTAATTTAGCATTCAGCAATGATCTGGGTAGCTCTCATTCAAGGTGTTTGCAGCTGCCTGGAAAGCTGGAAGAATGGGGTGATCCAACAGAGCACAAACCTGACAAGCGCAGAGTGAGTGAAATACTCTTTCCACAGTGGCGAAAGAGAAAGGCAATAAACTTGCAAAACTGCAGATCATGGAGCACATTTTATGAAACTGGACTAGAAGGCATGTATGCAAGAGAAGTGCTTATATAGAAATGTGTATAGTCATACTATTATATTGTCAAGATTGTGCGATTTATAGTAAGAGAATCTGTATTCATGAGTCCATGAGCATCAGTTGCTCATGGATGAGCATTGCCTTTGAACCAAGCTGGAACAGGTGCAGGAAAGAGAGCAGTCAGGAGAGCAACCGCTCTTTAATGCTCTTTATCTGGTGAGAAGAGAGTGAAAGACACTGATTGATCCTCAGTGGAGAAGATATGTTTCAATTCAGAGCCTTCATAACCAGTCCCAGAGCCTTTTAAACCAAATAGGCTCCTTACTACCTCCTACTTGTGCACGGTAAAGAGAACCTGAAATGCCAACAGAAGAGCAAAACAGAGAAGCTGGTCACAGCCTCCATCTGTCTGCATCCTGAGAGCACTAATAGGCCATAGTGTCCTTGCCCAGCCCCCTTGGGCATCGCCCTACTCCGCCCATGGTCCAGGACCAGCCCAGGGCCATCAGTCCCTGCCCCAGCAATGGCGTAGGATGTCGGTCTCCAGCTCCCCACAGCCCTGCTCTGCCCAACCATGGGCCCACTGAGCTGGGCTGACCCACAGGCTGGCATCCCAGCCTGGTCTCTAGTGCTCATGATCTCAGCAATTTCTGTATCTACATATTAAGTAGAAGTTCTACACTGTTGTAGAGTTTCGGTCGCTATAATATTGTCTTCTAATTATTTATTAGCACACTGTCCTTGTGGGTGCAGGAACTCCTGTCTCTGTTCCACGGAGAGGAAATAGAGGAGTGGAGAGATGAAACAATCTTGCTTGGGGTTTGAAAATAAAAGTGGTGGATGTTCATGCTGGTTTTTTCATCATGATGTCCTCCTTCTGAGAGGAGGGGCCTATGTGTGTAAAAACCTCACACGAGTATCTGCTTCTGGAGCTGTGGTCTTTGATGACAGGTGGATGCTACCTGCTTTGCAGGTGAATTGCTTCCACGCATTGTCACCACAGCCATCTGCATGTACGCTGTGACTCCCCCAGCTTCTGGACAGGCAGAGTTTTACTGCTCTTCCCAGGCAATAAAAGCTGAGGTGTCATAATGTATTGTTGATCTATTGAAACATTTTAGCAATGTCAAATTGGTTATTCTTTCAGCTGAGAGTTCCTTAGCACACATGGATCTGTTGCCTCTGCTAGGCGGAGGGCAGGCCTCAGAAGGACTGTCAAAGCAAGTAGGTTATGGCAACCAGCAAGTGCTTCAGTTCCTAGAAAGGCTTTCCAAGTTAGTGTGCACTTCTGCTCTGACACAGCTGAAGGCTGTTCTGAGTGAAGGATATCATTTGCAAAGAACTCAGTCCAGGTGGTTTAGCAGGTCTTGTGCTTAGCTTGTAAAATACACGGAGTCATAAATAGTACTCAGTATCCTGAGTCCTCACCTAACAACTTTGTGCTAGTAACTTTATTTTTTACTTCAGTTTTTCTTGTTGTTCTGGAGAGGCCTTTGGTGGAGGCAATGAGCTTGGTAGGGCAGGTAGGCTCTTTGGGGTGCCAGGGACCCCAACATGCCAACAGTATGCTTGTGTTTACAGACAGGACTTCTAATTTGATGGCTGGTTCTTTGAAACTCATCTACATGTGGTTATCATCAAGATGCAAATATCAGCTATTATATCTGTCCCACCCTCAGAAGTTTTACATTTCTAATTGTCCTGAGGGACACAAACTGTTTCCCAACGGGTGATGCTCTACTTCCTATATATATACCGTACTGTCTTGATGAATGAATCGTTTCTATTTGAGACAGTCTATAGGCACCCATTAAATATAACCTAGAACTTCACAGCCAAGTGCCTCTTTCAGTGCTTCCTGGATGCTTTACATCCTCTGACATGATTCAGATGAAGCTCTGTGATAGTTCTTGCATAGCTCAGGTGAACTCCTAAACTCCGAGTGACTGACACCAATTGCAAAATTCTTATTTTCTTCAAAGGGAAAACACAGACCTTAAATGTGACCCCATCCCTGAATCATGCTGCTCCTGCCATTTTAGTTGTGCTGCTAAAGTCCTGGGAGATGCCTCAGTGCATTTCAAAGACAGTACTGTCACTCAAGCCAAGGGAAGTATTGACTCAGTAAGGCCTGTGGAGTCAAGGCCTTTAATTGCCCTCTTCTCTGTAATTGTGTGTGCAGAAGATTCCTGGTGATTCCCAGCTGTGGGCACTCCCCACTTCTTCCTCAACATCCATTGCAACATTAATATGGAAAGTCATTCACTGCAAAATAATATGCAACAATAATACTCCATATTATTTCATACAGAGTATAGAAATAATGCTTTATATTTCATGAACGTATTTCTACACCTCCCTCAAAGCTAAGCGGTTACAATTATTTTATGAAGTGGGGTGAGGAGGGCTGTGGAGGAGTGAAGAGGCATGCCTGAGGTCACCCACTGGCAGGGGTCCCGTAAGCTGCCAGCTCTGGGCTCCCAGTCCCTGACCAGACATACTTCATCTCATGAAATTTACAGTTTAGTCCTGCTTAGCGCTGAACTCAAGGGCTCTTAGCTGACATTTCTGCTCCCTACCCGAGGCAAGGCTGGAGGAGAGAAAGGAGGGGAATGAGAGGCCATTTCTCACTGCATTGACCTGAGAGTGACCTGGAAACACAGGGGATGCTGTGAATTAGGCTGCTCTCCTGAGATGGAGGCACTGCTCCAAACCTTCATCCCCATCTTCAAAAGAGGGGAACCAAGCCAGTGTCTGGGCATTGCAGAGCCTCCCACCACAAGCAGAGCAGCGCTGCTCCAGCGCAGGCAGCTTGCTCTCTGCCTTGTCTTGTCTGGGCAACAGGTGTGAATCCAAGGGAAGATGCTCAGCCCTGATGCTTGTCAAATGAGAGGAGAAATGGGGCAGAATTCTCCATATTAAAGTTTGCTCTTATGCTTTGGGTGAGATACCAAGTTGTCTCCTGCTGCCAGAAACTGATTTTAATATTTTGGCTTTGGCTGTCTGCACCTCTTGGGGCTTGTGCCCCTATCAAATCCAGCTCTTCACTGCTTCTCTTTGGTAGCACTGGCATGAGCAAGGTGTGAAGCAAGCACTGAAGTCAGTGGATACAGAAAATTTCACACTGTGAGAGCACTTTTGGGATGGCCATATGCCCCAGATACGTGCTGGGTGCTTGATTTTAGTGTGGTGTTACAAGGCAAGCTGTGCTGACACAAGATCTATTGCACTGATCAGTGCAATGCTCCAAATGCAGCAGCAGACATTGAAGGAGCAGAGCTGGGAATTTCTAAAATACATTGAGGATTCCATGGGAAAGAGCTTACCCAGCCAGGACATCCCTCTTAATGGTCAGATTTTCAGACAACTTCATGGTGGGAGCTAAACACTGGAGGGAGGCGTAGGGTGCTTCTCTCTGCTGCACGAGGACTTGTCTCATTGGCATAGGGCTGGTCCAGACCGCACCAGTGGTCCTACTGGTGCCAGGACCTGCTGAATCTTGCTGTATTGCTATGCTTTGCCACATGCCTCTGCCAGGTCATACTCTGCCTAGCTGAATAAAGTCGAAGATTTAGACCTCGGCCTATGAGGCTTGCAGAAATAAGAGTGAAAGGCCTGGAGGTATTTACTTCTGGGAATACTAAGGAAAAAAAAAATAGTTATTTGATCCCAACACAAGCCATTCTGGTTTTAGGTTATGTTCTTCAGTACTACAGTTGCCAGTGAAAAATAGTAGAAATGTATTTATGGAAAATGATCTTTTGCTTTAGGTTTTCTTCCTAGAAGTGTCCCTTTCTTTCCATTCTTCACTTAGTAAGAGTGATGGGATACTCTCTCTGCAGCATTCCTTTCACAGCTCTGCTTCTCTCTGGAGGAAGATATAGCTGTTTTTCAGCAACTGCAAAAAGAAGGATGTGTGATAACAGTTACGGCCTGACCTCCATAATCTCTGCCCTTGGAAGCAAGGTTGGACCGATGCATTTTTTGGTATTGTTGTGGAATAACCTTCCTTTCCATTTTCTTTCTTACAGATTCTGCTTTTTGTGCTTTTAACGGTGATAATATGAAATAAAAATGGGGGGGGG
>Ga0065711_1038856_pt1 | contig 18328 bp, 15 predicted proteins | sample Hoacrofraction12_FD_59098 | JGI IMG/M metagenome (GOLD analysis project Ga0065711, IMG submission 59098) | Hoatzin crop microbial communities from Cojedes, Venezuela - Epithelial fraction 12 v2 (version 2) | ecosystem: Host-associated > Birds > Digestive system > Esophagus > Crop | place... | reverse complement strand
CGGCCCGACCCGACCCGGCTAGGGGCGGGGCTCCGCTGCGTTCCGGCCATTGGGGCCTGCGAGTCAGCCGGGGGGAAGCTGCGGGGTCAGGGGGGAGAGCGGGGGAAGGCTTTGCTCGGTGCACACGGCGCTGGCTGTCACCTGGCGCGGGGCTGCAGGTAGGTCACGGGCGGGCGGACCGAGGGGCCCGGTCCGGCGCCTCCCGCTCCGCCCGGTGCTGTCTCATGCCGATGGGCGGCCGCCGAGCCCCGCAGGCCCGGCCCAGGTGGGAGGCGGTTGCTATAGAGACGTGCTGCGCCCTCTTCCCGCCGCGGCGGCCGGGCCTCCTCGGCCCTTCCCGCCTCCCTCCCGCAACCGCCGGCCCGCCGACCGCACCGGTCCCACACCTCCTCCCCATCCTGCCTTCCCCGTTCCCCTTGTCCACACCTCCCTCCACACCCCCTCCTCGGCCGGCCCTGCACGAGGCCCGACTTCCGCACCCCTCTCCTCGTCCTCCCCTTCCTCTACTGGGCCCCCCCCCACATTATGTCCAGCTCTTTTTGTCTTGCTGTTTCTTTAGATCCTACCAAATCTAGACGTTCCCTCCCCCAACTGCTGGAAAGCCCTGGCTGGTCAGTGAGCATCTACTACCCCTCAGCAGGTTGGGTAGAGCGGAGAGTGGAGTCACAGACATGCTTGCTCGGGGCGAGTGCTCCGGGCAGACTAGAGTCCAGACCCCCAGGAAGAAGCTTTAGAGTGCATCAACGTGCTGCTCAACAGCAGACAGCTCATCTGATCCCTGACTTGTTGCAAGATACAGGCTGGGTTTTTCAGGAAAGCTCAGCTCCCTTTGAGCTCCCTGAAGGCTGCGCACTCTCTGCTAGAAAGCCAGACTGGCTGGTCTTGGTCCAGAAGCTGTGTAGCCGTGTTATCACAACCCTGTGCCCAGTTCACTGAGCCTTAGCATTACTTTTTTTGCTTGGCACCTAAATGGCAGCTGAACTCTTCTAACAATCTGACACAGGCCCCTTTTAAAATAGAAGGTAATAAAGGGTGGAGTTTGTTCAGCATACTGAGCTCTAGCTCTGGGTATGGTCCAAGTGGCAGCTGGAGCAATTTCTTTCACTGTTTTCATAAGATATTTTAATGTACCCAATTGAAAAGCAAATAAATTGTCTTTACTACAAGATGCAGTCCTTCTCCTGGCAGTTTTCACATTTATTCATATAATATATATATGACTCGGAAATCCACCCAGGTCCCAGAACAGCATTAAACTTCTAAGGCCTGATGCTGAGACGGACAGAGTACCTGCAAGTCTTGTTTCTGTCCATGGGGACTGGGCTTTAAAACTTCCCAAATCAATACCTTAAACAGCTCAGACTTCTGCAATTATGTTGATGGGAATGTTAAAATCTGTGTCAAAGGGTGACACTGAAATCCTGCAGATTTAAGCTGATTGTTTTGTTGTTGGACATGGTGCTTTTTTTAATAGATTATGAAGCAAGCAATATAAGAAACAGGTTTCATAACTTGTTTTGAATATAAGTAAGCTTACTTTTCCTTTCACCCATATCTTCCTGCAGGCTTTTTTATTGCTTTCTGATAAAATCTGCACAAACAGGAATTGTATAGGTTTTTCCCTACTTAAAGTTTCAGATGCAAGTGTCTAAGCGCATCCTTTTTCAAATCTGCGGTTTCTTTTGTATGTTTGAGTACTAAAGACAGACCTGTCTTACTTCAAACCCAATTGATGGTTTTGCCTGACCTCAGAATTTTAGTTGTGGCACTAACTGGACGCCTTCGTAACAGTCTTATAGACTGTTGAAAAGAAAGGCCAGACTAGGCCTTCGAACTTTGGCAAAGGAACTTGGAGCTATGGAGTTCAGAGGAAGTTTGGGACAAATTAGTGAGGCAAAGGGTGAAAACACGTTAACCGCTGCCCATTCTGCACAGTGTCCTCTGCATGAGACCGTGTTCTGTCGGTCCTGTACCTATCACTACTACCATGTTCATACACAATAAACACAAACATACATGTTGTGCTTTAGTCCTCCTACCTGTATTTCAGCAAGACTGAACTAGGCTAGTATTTGGATAGGAGACCTTCCAGGAGAGTTTACTTGGTGTAGGAAATAGCATTCACTTACTGAGTAACATTTTTCCAATACTGAAGTCAGTCTTGAGTCTTCTGGTTCTGGGGATGATGAGCTGTAGAAATTCCAGCTTTGAATGGAATAAAAGCAAGTTTTTGAGCATTTTTGGTCATGATGGAGCTTTTGACAGTTTACTGGAGAGTAGGAAAGTATCCTGGCCGAATTCCAGCCTGGGTGATTACATTCAGCTGACTGAAAATGAGCAGTGGTGATTGCTGCATTTCATTGTTGGGCAAAGTGATTTCCACACATGGGTTTAAATCTGTAAAGTAACTTAGGGTAAAGTAGAATGAAAAGGACTTAGAGAAATGTCCCTTTAACCCTCATAGCTTATTCTTGAAGGCCTTATCAGGCTTGTCAGTCTGCTGTCACATTCCTCTAAATGCCAGTGATCCAGCTGCTGGGGCATTGCTTGGAATGGCTGTACCACATCACAGAATGGTCTTCTGAACAGTGGTGTTTTTTATAGTGCACATACATATTCCCAAACGTCAAGCAAGGAAACAAACGAAAGGGGAAAAAAAAGAATAAAAGAACATTTAAAGTTTTCTTTGTTAGAAATTAAAATACTGTGACAGTGCTCTTCAGGCTGGTCCATGATTGGTGTTCCATTTTCAAAAAGGCTATTTGATCATTTGCTTCAAAAAGGTAGAGAAGCACTGATACAGAAGGCAGCATGGAAGTGTGTTTCCTGTTGTATATGTACTCCAATGTATAACAATTTTTTTCTCTCCCTGACTTTCCCTACTTTATTTTGTACCCAGATTTTCTTGCTCCTGTCTGAAATACACCCTATAACTTTACAAATTTTCAGAAGACCACTGTGTTTCACTGGGATAGGAGTGTTGCATCTGCTTCATAGCAGAAGGATGTTATATGTATTACAGCTTAATTCTGTTCTACTTTAAACCTAGATAAAGAATGAAGACTGTCTGTACCATTTTGATTACCTCTTCTAGGGTCCAAAGAGAGAGTCATTTCCCCTGACCTTCATTTGCTAATGGCTCAGCTTGATCTAACTGGTATACAGATAAACTTGCTGTTAAACAAAAATTCCAATAGGAAGAACCACCTCAATGTCCAAAATTCCTTTGTCCCTGCTGGTGTCGGTGGCTCTCTGTAACCATCTAAAAGCTGAACTACGTGAAGTCACGAGAGCTGTTCACGAGAAGCTTGTATATGAATGGACAATGCTGCCATCCTCTTGAGAGATGAGACGAAGGACCCTTCACAATGACAGCTCTGCAAGTTCCAAATATGAGAGTCATGCACATGGAGTTTCATGCTTTGTCTCCAGAGAGATCTTCGTTCTTGTTAAACTAATTTCACCTCTTGTCAGAAGTTTTGCTTTTGGGATTTAGACCATCATGGGCCACGGAACTCCTGTGTAAATCACTTCTTTCTTTTTTTTTCCTATTTTACATAAAGACTGTTAATAGGACTGTTAGTGGAATAAGCAAAGCCAGTATTCACAGGGTTTAACTTTGTACCAATAGCACCTTTTGCCCCAGAATGCCTTACAAACACCATGCAGCACCCATGTCCCAGTGTACAACTTATCATGAAATTTCTGTTCACTTAGGCACCACCTTAGTTTTCTAAGCTGACTTTTAGGGACATTTCAGCACATAGCATCTCTTACAATAAGTCAGATGCTACCCAGAGGTGCCTTTCAGGTCTGAGAGCTTTCTCCATGAATGTATTCAGAGCTAAAGAGACCATGCATACATCCTGCAAGTTGATGCCGTCCACCTAACGGGAGCATCCTGAAGTGACTGAGGGAATGGCAGAAGGAGGGCACGCTGGCACTCCTCCTGTCCGACTGTGGGTGCGACGCATAGGTGTTTACTGCGATGAGCACCGCAAAACGTGGCTTGTGGCTGCTGAAGAGGCAAGTGTGTTTTGAGCTTCCCAGTGATTGTAGCTTTGCTATTGCAGGTGCCTCTACTGCATTGCCAGTAACTGCCTGCTCTTTTTGTTACTTTCCCCCAGGAGGAAGGTATGCTGAGGGCTCGGATCCAAAGAGTTCAGGTTCCCCTGGGTGAGGCGCTGCGACCCAGCCAGCTCCCCCCATCCCGGCTGCCTCATATGTGGCAGCTGTCCCAGGGTGAGCAGTACAGGGATAGTAACTCTCGCGTTTGGGAGATAGAGCACCATCTCATGGTAAGGATGGTGGCAACAATAGACCATAGTCATGCCTGTTTGTGAAGTCATTTGAGATCCTTGAGGGACGGCAAGGGACTGTTATTTTGTTGAAGTCCGTTAGCTCAGCCACAGTAACTGTAGACGTATTGAACTTTTCCTTGTCACTTACAGCTTGGTGGTGTTGAAGAACTGCTGCTTAAACTCGTGCCTGGTGATTAATCTGGTATGTGTAGACCTTACCCCTGCTTTTTACTGTGCTCTGTTTATACCCAGTTATTCTTTAATATGAATTTTTGTCTTTGAGGAGCAGTGGCTCTAGGAAGATGTCATTGTTTATTTTGTACAATAAATAATTCCCTCTCCACTGAAATGCAGCCACCTCTGAGGTGGAAGTAGTCAAACAACACACAGCAACACCACACAAGAGTTTAGGACAGGCAGTGGAGTGTTGTGTCCAAGTGAAATGTCAGGGGGAGTTCTAGATAGGCAGAATGTAATTGCCCCAAGTGGAGTTTGGCCAGGATGCTGGAAATAATGCCCTAGCGATACTGAAAAGTGCTGTGGGCTGGTGAATTATCAGAAATTTGAAAGGCAGCACCTCCCTAGCTCTGGGCAGGGGCAGGAGCTGAACTGTGGCTCAGAGGGAGCTGAAGTCCCACCCCCACTTTCAGTAACAGCGGTGCTTTCCTGTAGAGGTCTCTCATCCAACTGCTAGTACCACCAGTTTTTGCTTGTCTTTTGGTCTCTCACAGAATATCAGAGTTACGGGTGTCACAGTTGCAGAAAGTCAAACTGAGTGTCTGAAATCCCACTTTCTAGGGATTTGAACAAGATGGAGCTGTCCTCCAGTCTATTGGGGGGGAGGGGAGGGTGGTGTCGATTTCCAAGAGACTTTCTCCTGGAACAAAAAAAAAAAGCCCTCCATGTTGTCTTTCTGGGACATACACAACTAAGGTGTTTTGTTTGGTTGTTTTTTAAATGCCTCTTCCAGCTGCAGTTATATGACTAACACCAAATCCTTGGTTGTGTAGAGCTCACAGAGAGGGATTTTACACAAATGCACGTTTTAGTATAAGGTCTGGAGGGACAGAACTGTTAAAAATTAGTCAGCCATGTTAATTGGAATCTTTGCTGGAATCTTTGTGCATCCAGGTGGAAAAGGACACATTTTGACCAGAGAAAAGAGAACGGCCGTCAAGCCTAGCAGTGTAAAACTTCCCATATTCATTGTCCATGTTATCATTCTTTAGCCAGACGCAGGGAATTCTTGTCTGTGTTGGCAGGCATCTGCAAGCAGCATTAGATGTTTTCTGAACTGTCCGTAACAGAGAGGGAAATTGGGAGCTCTTTAAAGCCTTGGCTTTAAGACAGTGTCTTGCTCTCCCCACCCCACCCCCACATCCCAAAAAGCACATTGTTTCTACAGTAAACGTTTTCCTATCATTTTAGTTCTCTGAACATGTCCCAGAAGGATCCCTGCCAGAAACAAGCCTGTGAAATACAGAAATGCTTGCAAGGTACCAAGTGTCATTTTGTCTTTTTGGTGTCTTGATTTCTGGTGGAACTTAGACCTTTTAACTTAACCCTGTTCTCCTTTCACCCTGAGAAGAAAGCAAGCAAGCACATTAGTATCACCTGGTTGCAAAGCAAACAAAATTATAATGTCTGGTTTTGATAGAATTCCCTTCTCCTTGACTGTAAATAACGAGACACCATTAGTACAAAACAGCATTTGGAACAATAATATTGTGCTTCTTTCAGAGTGTTCTGGATTCTGGTAGTGAGATCCCATGTGTAGTCTTGGGACTCAGCTGTAGGCGGGGAGAGCTAGACGTTATAAGAAGCTCTCTTACAGAGTCACTACTGAGGTAGTGGGTGGATTGTATGAGAAGACTGCAGAGCTTCTAGCTCCAGGGGTATTTTGAGAGCAGGTCAGACAGATGTCTGTCAGGATCGATTTAGGTATATGTGATCTGGCTTCAAGGTATGAGATGGTCTCCCTCTGGAGGCCTTTAACAGCTGTTTTATATTAGCTTAGCTAAATATTTGTAGGGGCAAGGGAGTTTATGTGATAATGTGTTTTAGGAGCCTGAGCTGGGGAGAGCAGGCTTGTTACTTGCAGAGGACAATATTTTTAAAAGAATTTTGGTTGCTGCTTGGAAAAGGATTTGCCTTATGGAATGAATAAGAGAAAGCATTCCTCTGCACCAAGGCAGCTCAGCCATATGAGAAAGAGTTCTTCCTAACTCACCTGGTGGAGCCCTTAGCCAGCATGCTCTGAGCTTCATCTGAGAATAACTCATGGTGTTAACCCAGGGGTGACAAGGCAGGAGGCTAGTGATGCCACAGCTGAAATTAGCTAGGCCAGTTCCACAGCAACTCATTTCTGCCTTTAATTTGTTTGCAGACTGCAAGCAGGTTAGCTAAAATATAGCAGGAAGGGAAGAGGGTTCCTGTTGAGGAAGTAGAGGGATGGCTTTGCAGGCTGCAGCAAACATAGTGATTGCAATCTGTGCAGGTAACACAACCCTGGTGGATGGGGAGAAGCATAGCAGAAGAAGCATCTGGGGAAAAGTAGGGAAAAGTAATACTCATTCGTTGGTAGATGTCTGTCTTTCCCAGGATTGTCTTTTGGACACTTGTGTTCAGCTCAAAGCAAGGGCTCAAGCAACCCCCTCTACATGTCCCCAACATTTGTCTAGATACTACTTCTTACTGTTCATGGTTTGGTGCGTTCTCCCTTGAAGAGCTGCCTTGTCCCCCCATAGTAACTGCACTTAAAAGCTAATGTTTGATCCTGTTTTGGTCCTGTCTGTGACAGTGTTCTTTTTATAACATTCATGGAGGTCATTCCAAGTGTTTTACCTGTGTAGGTTTGTGTACAGACTTGATCTGAATGGTCAAGTGTTAGCAAAGAAGCTCTTTGCTACATGCACACTCCACTGTCCACCACTTTAGCTATCATTTTGGAGTGCTGTTGCTGTTCATGTATTACCATGCTGTGGAGTTGTCTGAGTTGCACAGATGAAGCAGCTGTGTTGACAGACAGCAAAGGAATTTTTCCCTGTAAGAATTAATGCAGTAGAGGATGTATACAGATCCTTAACTGACAAATACGCAGAAATAGTGTACACAGTGTGGAGGATGGAGGGTGGAAGCAGGACATTTGAGAGATGCTGGCTTTTCAAAGGCTAGTTTTGGCGTGGGTCATTGTTCCAAAAGATTGTGCCTGCTTCCTCTGTGAGACTTCATGTCCACTGTATATCTTTTTTGTGTTTTGCTGTCCTTTGTATGACTAACTGTTGTGCTTTTCAGGAATGCATCCATGACTGATAGCAGGGTGTGCCTGTATGTAACTGTAGTTTTAGAAACACACCTGCACAGGCAGAGAAACAGTTAGGAGAGCCTTGGAGCACTCATCACTGGCATGTTATGCCAGAGGGAGCTTAGCCTCCTCTCCAAGGGCCTGCCATGCCTCCTAGGCTGCCAGCTTGCACAAAGCAGTAACATCACCGTAACCTTTTTCTCAGGAGTGACCTCTGTGCTAGTGTTACAGGTCACTCACCAACCCAGTTAGGGAATTCATAGCCCAGCAATCAGAGTGGGCTGGCTTACTCGTTAACCGGAAGGTATTCACTGCTTCTTGCCGGGCTCTCCAGTGGGTGCTGTGTTTGCCTCGTGTTGAGTTGCTGTTGCTTCTTTTCGTCTTTTAAAAATCAGTGGTGAGGTGGGGGTGGGGGTGAGTGCAGCTTTGTAGCGGTTGTGTAACTCATCCAAGGCAGAGCGGGTAGCTCTATACACCGTGCGCTTCTATGCAGACAGGCAGGTAGTTATTAATTCAAGCTACACACTCAGTCTGCTCACATACCCACAGGGCTTCTCTCTGAGAGCCTGGTGGCCAGCCCTGCGAAGCACTATGGGCTTTGCCACCTCAGCCAACAGTGGCAGCCAGCAAAGCACTAGGGCAGAAAGGATACTGGACAAATCACCTGTGTCCTGCAGTGCCTGAACCTGCTGGTGCAGTGAAATCTCTCTGAGCCTGAAACAAAGGCAATATGGAGAAATTACAAAGGTGGGAGTAGCTGTGCCATGCAGAGACATGAACCCAGTCATCCCAGCTCAGACTAGGAGATCGTTTAGCCCGACGTCCCAGCTCTGGCAGTGTTCAAGAGGAGAAGCCTAGGAAGCAAAGTGAGAGGGTGTCAAGTAACTGTTGTGTGGCTAAGGGACCTCCTGAGCTAGAGGTGGGACCTTGTGTGGAAGGTGGTTGCGTTACTAGCTCTGTGCAGTTGGATTCAGCTGCTGGCATTTGGCTGAGTGTTCCTGCTAGTATGCTGCTTGCTTTGGTTACGCTGCAACGCTGCAGCCTGCCCACAACAGGCCACCTCACTGCTTGCTTTTACTAACCCCGCAGAGCTGAAGGGTGCATGTGTCCCTGTTTATAACAAGTCCTCTTTGGATGCTCTTATATTTACACTCAGTTGTAAACCTTATGGTGACATGGCAGCTGGGTTGAAGACCACAGATGGTAAGATCCAGCTTAAAAGCACACAGGCTAAAGAAAGTAAGAACTGAAGGGCAGCAGTAAGGGAAGCCTCATTCTTACTGTGGTGAGATTTGATAGCTGCAAAACTGAGGGACTGAAGACGCTCCCATCCACAATGGCAACGCTGCCTTTGCATGGCTTTAGATAGCTGAAACTAAAGTGAGAGATTTATAGAGCAAAGTGATGAAATGCTTGTAAGCAGCTCTTGCTTTTCAGAGGAACATGCTGCCCAGCAGCTGAAGGGCTGGGTTAGATGTGTCCCCTTCAGGGACAAAACCCATTCCCCTCTGCAGACTTAGTGTCTCCTTCTTATTTTCCAGTGAACAACTACGTGGAGTCTAAGTGTGAAACGGTGCTTCAGGAAATGCGGAAGTGCTGCGCCCGGTATTCCAAGGGCAGATCCATCTGTTGTTCAGGGTTGGAGAAGGAAGAAAGGGAGAGAGAAAAGTTTAAGGTGACTTCAGAAGAAATTCCCCCACCACCTCAGTAATGCAATGCAGCTCCAGCAGGTGCCGGAGCACAGACTCACCTGTGAAGCTCATGTGTTATATCAAGCCTTCTTCAGACTTTCAGGAAAGCCAGATTGCTCCTAGAACACACCATCCGGCACACCAAAAAGTATAATGCAGTACCAACAGATAGCCTGGTTAACAGACTTTGTGTACCAAAACATCATCTACATTGTCTTTGCATCGCATCTGTGTCTGTGAAAAGCCAACTTGATGTTTTTAGAATGCTTACCTTGCTCTAATTCATCCTTGCTCTCAAAATGGAGAACTGGAACCAAGTTATTTTGGCTTCTGGAGCGAGAGGTACAGGAAATGAGCTCCGAAGAGTGAGTGAGTTTAAGTGTGACACATGAAACAAGCCCATCTTGACACAGCAAAGGTATTGCTGCCATCATGCAGTAGTTCCAAACAACATTGCCTGTCCAGTGGTTCAAGCTCAAGAATGGGAATCAGGTCCAGGGATTGTTCTTAGGTCTTGCGTAGATCACGAGTGACTACAAGTCACTTTGCCCAAGTGCCTCACTTTCCCACTGGACAGACTTTTGGTTACTTTATATTTGAATTGCCTACACGCTGCTATTTGCATGACAAAGATATTACAGGAACATTATTTCAGGGATTGCTACAGGAATAGGATTTTGTTTTTAAAAAAGCAATATTCATTTGAAAGATCTGACTGTTGATAAAAAAAAAAAAATCTATAAATTTATGTATAATTGAATACCTTTAAGCAATATGTTATGAAACCAGCATAGTTCAACCCGCTGGTACCCAGAGACCTGTCACAAAGACCTGGGCTAGATCCAAGAACTGATTTAGGTGCTGCTTACTGAACAAGCAGTTGTAGGCACTTGCTTTCAACACAGCATTCCAGACTCCCTCACAAACTGGCTGTGTCTGGACCCCAGGGAGAGATGGCTTTTCAGAAGCTCTCACCCATGCAGCAGTTTCCTGTGACCTGTAGGAAGAGCTCAGTAGACAGGTTCCTGCATCACCTTTCAGAGCTGCCTAAGTCTATCCTTCCCCTGTAGCAGGAGTCCAGGCACCTCAGTGGGTGCCAAGTCCATTACAGGGCCTAGGCACCTAAATATCAGACTTCGAACCCACTAGGCCCCTAACTCTGGCATTAGATCTAGCCGTAAAGGACTTTTGTGCTGTGATCAAGTACAACTTACTTATGAAATGCAGCTTCTATAAACAGACCACTGTATTCTAGGCACAATAGTTGAGTGTATTGAAGCCTACAAGAGCAAACCATCTGTATTCACTGCTCTGAAATACCATGATACAAAATAAATGACTGGAACAAATAGTAGTCTCAGTTTGGTTGTTTATTGAGAATACAACTTAGCTGCAAGCTGGGCAGCTTGGCTGCCATTCACAGTCCAGAACTACATGTGATATCATCATGTGTAAATAGAAACTGCTTGGTATTTTTATAACTGGGGCTTCAAGGTCAGAATAGTTCAGGGTTAGCCTTCCCCTCCCATCCTCCTTGCCCCCAGAAAAAAAACTTTAAGACAAAATAGGGGGTTTAATATTCTTGAAAAGTAGGGGAAAGTGATGACAATGTTGTGAAGCAGCTCAGATGCTTGACAAGTAGCTCATTTTTCCCTTTTGCCCTATCTGAGCAGGAGCAGTGGAAAGAAAGTCACTAATAGATGATAAAAAATAAATATTTAGCCTTCCGTTGCACCTATTAAAAAGCCTCATCTCCATGCCCATTTCTACTTGGGTGGAGCAAACTTGCTCAGCAGGGACACTCTGAAGTCAGGCTGGCAGCAGAATCATTTCCTGCCCCAGAAGCATCCTACCTTTTGGGAATATGGGTGACTGGTGCCAGGATCATCAAGATTTATTAAGGCAGCCCATGGTTACCTGCAGAGGAGAGGGAAGGCTGGTGGCCTCATGCTACTGGACTGGCTGTAACTGCTCCCATGAGTCAAACACAACATGCAGGGTAAGACAAAACCACACTGGTTCCCAGGAAGTCAACAGACCTCGCACACAGAAGCTATTAGAGCAAAACTATTTAATAAAATACCACTTCAACAAGCATTTACATACATTATATAAAAACACTGTAAAAGCCTAGTGTGTTTTAAACCTTCTTATACTCGAAGAGACACCAGAAGTTGTTGAAAGACCAAATGGAGCAGGGGTGGGGAGGGGGAGAACACCTCATCTTGGCACCTGCAACAATGAGAGTGCATCCCCACAGAGGCTGATTCAGCATCAAAGCTTCCAGTGTGGGCCCACAGCATGAAACGGTGCCATCCATGAGCCCGACACGGGCACAGCAGAAAGATTTGCTAGATCCTAATGTCCTTGTCCATTCCCTGCCTGCATTCACATCAAACTCATGTGTCACTTGTTTTCCCTTTCAGCAGCAACTGAGGTGTTTTAGCTCCCTCTGAGCCATTTCTCTCCACAGCAGCAAGCTGGGACCCTGTGGAGTAGAACCCAGTACACCCTTCCCCGGGACTGGGCAGAAATAGTGACTTATTTGAGCCTGAAAAACATCCCTAAGGTCTGTCAATAATTCAGTTTAAGCTTTTGTCTTTGGAGAAAGCTTTCTGGAAGTTGTGTTATGCAGCACATGCAGCACACCAGAGGGGCAGCAACACTGTTTTCCTACAGGAACAAGAGACACCCTGCAATACAAATGTATCAATTTATGCACATTTGGCTCTGCAGGGTTCCCCCAAAAGTAAAAGAAACCCAAATCACCACCATCATCCGTCACTCCACTCACAAACACCAATTTATTGAAGACCTATTTGCTGCATCACATCATTCCTGCAGTCCTGGATGGCTTAAGGAAGACCATCATTAAAAGCACGTGAGCCCAGCTGCTCCTTCACCCTCCTTGGCCACATACAGCAGGACAGGAGCAAAGATACCAGCTTCTGTTTCCCGATTACCTGCAACCCCCTTACAGATCCTGAAGATGAGAAAACCTCAGCTAAATCAATGTGTTGCTAAACTGAGACTTCAATCAACAGAGCTGAAACAAAATTAACAACTGCAAGTGCTCATCCCAGAACCTCTGGTGCAAGAGCCCATCATTCCAGTGCTTCCAACAGCTCAGGGGAAGATCCCCATTTCTAGCCATACTGAGAGCAGCAGCAGATAATCAGAAAGACATTACACAGCACTGGAGATGGGGTGCAGCCACTGAGCCAGGTGCTGTGTACCAATCACCCATGCATGCCATCATTCCTTAGCATGTTTCCCATTTCACAGAATAGTAGGGGTTGGAAGGGACCTCTGTGGGTCACCTAGTCCAACCTCCCTGCCGAAGCAGGGTCACCTACAGCAGGCTGCAGAGGACCTTGTCCGGGCGGGTCTTGAATATCTCCGGAGAAGGAGACTCCACAACCTCCCTGGGCATTTAAGGATGGGCTTTTGGATTAAAAAAAAAATAAATAAATAAAATCTTGGCAAGAACTCCTACATGTATCTGCTGAAGGACATCACCCAACCACCATGCAAGATCCCACACTCTGGAAAGCAGTAATGCCAGCCCAGCACAGCTAATGCAGAACACTTCTACAGGATTATTTTTTCTTTTCCTTTTCTCTGATAGGTTAGAGTTCTCCTCTGCACACAGTTGCACTGCGACAAACCGTCCAAAAACAGCTGAGCTTTGCATCTGGGCTGCCTCTTGGTCTGCTGAAGAGCTGCAGCTGGTGGAATTAAGCAAGCAGCTTTTTTTGTGGAAATGGTAAACACAAAGAAGGAAGGAATACAACCAAGGCAGAAAGTATAGAAATGAGCCACTCCCACAAGAGCACAACCTGGTTTTCCCAACAGTTTTGTCATTTCAGTTGCTTGCAGAGACAGGGAAGATGGAGTTTATGCTCTCCAGAGGCTGGTACAGGACGGCACTCCAGATTTCACATCCTCTCCCGACAACACTCCAGTAGAGCTAGCAACCTCTGGGGACCAGTACAATGTCGTCTAAACAGGGATGCATTTCCTGTCTACAATCCTGTCCGACACGGCTACAGCTCCAAGAGCATCATCAAGGCCACAGTGGCCAGAAAAGGTCATTGTAGACCTAGAAACACCAGTCTGAGGCCCAAGGTGATCTACAGTAAGTGGCACAGCTGAAACGCACACTGCCTGCACCAGCTAGCCTGACACAGACAGGTCGAGCATGTGGGAAGCCTGCCCACCACAAGAGAGCGCCTCAGCACACTGCAAAGGCTGGGCAGTCAGCTAGCAAGCGAGCAAGGTGCTCTGCAGTACACGAAGCTTGGTGACTTTCAGAACATATGAGCAAAGGGCCTAGTGAGTCACCCACGACACTCAGTTTCCATCAGCAGTGCCAGTGCTGCAATTCCAGTAAGGGGTATAAATAACTGCAGAGGAGAATCCAAACGGCCATCTATGTGCAATGCAATGGCAGGGGGAGGGCAGGAGAACCCCAAGCACCACATAAAGCATGAACTTATTCCTTATCCACCTGCCCTGGACGCAGCCCAGGCTATCCCCTGACACTTCTGCACCCACCACATTTGGGATTGCACACACCATCTCTGTGCAGAGGAAAGCATAGGCTTTCCAGGTACTGGGGCAGAAAAAGTGAAAGCTAAATAGCAGTGAACACCTGACAGCTGTTGTACACATCTATTGGCAGACAAATGTACATGTAACAGCCCTAAGCACCTGGGAAGAGCCACATTTAACAGATTTCTCTGCCACTACACATTTATGAGGTGGCATCTCATCAGAAAACTTTGGACTGGGCATATTTGGTGGGGAAAGGAATCACAATGATACACCGGGAGTCATAAGCTTTCAGACCAATCCCAGCACCCTAACAGCTCAGATAAAGGAAAAAATTGGAAATCAGAACCAGTGTTGTAAGAAATAAGGGCAGGAATCTGTGCGAAGAAGGGACTGAGCCTGTCAGCAACATCCTTTGACTTCTAAGTGAGAGGGAACAGCAGCAGAGGAGGGCAGGGGAGGCTGGGCATGAAGGGAGAGTCGAGCACAGTTTCTAGGATGCCATTCCAAGCAGGAATCCTCCAGCAAACCCTCCAGTCAGGATAACATTCTTCTTCAGAAATATGATCACCTAAGCAGAGGAGAGAAGAGCCAATAGTGTTCAACAACAGCAGGTCACCCACCCATCCTCCCCGTAAGAAAGCATCCCTCAGGCTGTTCTCCAAGGTAAGCGACGCTCAGAGTGAAGCCACTGCTCGGGTTTGGGAAAGTATCCTACCTAATGACCTCCCCTCCCTAATCTCCCCGCTGCATGTACAGTTCCTGAACTGATCCAGTCCCAGTGCAGCCTGGATCCTCTAAGAGCTGGTCTGAGCCTACATGCTCCAGGGCTCTCTCACAGCCAGTATGACAAAAGGGGCTACTGATTGTGCCTGTCAGACTAGCGTACAGCAGAGTCCCAGGCAACTAGGCCACTCTGCTGCCAGATCTGCTTAGCTTTTCTTGTCAGACTGAAGAAACACTTCTCCCCACAACTCCAGCATGTTTTCTTCCAACCCCAAGCAATTTGCAGCAACTTGTGGTGAGTTGATGTCATGCCTAGAAGCCACCCTGGCTGTCTCAAATATGCATAGCTTTGCCACCTCTCCAGTTTTGCTGTCATGCAAGCATTCCCTGCTATATTTGCAAAATGGAAGACCCATAAGAGCCCAGGAGTCAATCCCGTTTTCTGCTATCCCTGCAGCTAAGCACCTGCACACACCCTGGGAGAGTTGTCTTACCTCATCCACTCTGCTTTTCACTTCTGGAGGCATTTTGTTACCACTGCTGTGAAATTTCAGCTGCTGCTTGGCTTTGTTCACGTCCCGTTCTACTAGCTTCCAGTCCACTTTTATGTATCCCGTGTGGTTTGCAATCTAGAGTTTTAAGGGGTAGAAAAAAAGTTTCTGAAGTCCTGCATGACCACGGCTAGACAGACCCCCTTGCCCACCCACCTTCCCTGACCACAGCCACCTCCCGTACACTGGTCCAGTGGGCTGAGAGGATGAGCACACTAATGTAAAAATTGTACAAAGGACCACCCCTATAGCTGTCCTGCAACATCTGTCTCCCACAGTAATCCCCTAATAGCAGGGCACACACGGCAGCTTAGCCTGTTTCAGCCTCTATTCTCTAATGTAAAGACGGCATCATCTCCCCCTCACAACTGCCACATATATCGTTTGGACTCTCTGCAGCTTTTCTGCTGCTGTGGGTGGACACAGCTATTAATAGCCTGTTCCTCTCTAATGTTTTATCTGGTCAGGATGATTCAGCAGTGAAACTCTCCCTGCTCAGAGCAAGCTTTTGGCTTTCAACAGAACAAGCAGAGCCAGAAGAGCGAGGAGAACGAGTCACACAAGATGGCACCTGAGAAGTAAACAAGTAAGACTGCTGAGTGAGGCCTGAAAGCTGTTCTGCCTCCTACAGAATGTATGAGCTAGATGTCTACATCCAAACAGCTCCCACCAGTGCCAGGGTTCTTGGAAAACAGGAGAAATGGTTGAGGACAGAGGGAGATCTCCATTTCTCTTCCCCAATGCTTCAGAGAGAGCCCCATCTGTGCTGGTCTCACTCCTCAAGAAGCTAGATTGACAGGACATATCGCAGACATGGACAAATCCCTCTTGACATCCAGGGCTGTTCCTCCAGGGACACCATCACCACAAGCAGAGGACTAAGTACAGTAGCCAGTTCTGACCAGACAGTCCTGCAGCAGAAGTGTGATTTGCCACAGCTGATTGCTGCCTCCTGCTTCACTCAAGTGCCCCCGCTGTAACCGCTCCCACATGCCTTTGGCCTGGTTTTTGTTAGCAGACCCGAAGTGGATAGCACCTTTTGGCAATCCTTAAGTTTACCCACACCAATCCTGCTTTGCTGCTGCATCTATGTACCCTGGGAAACACAAGTCCTTGACATCCACAGCCACACAGAGCTCCTGGCAGTGTGGGGAACTAGCCTCAGGTCCCAGCAGGTAATGATCAGTAGACAGCCCTTCGTCCCCACAGTTCTCAGAAAGCCTGTCCCACTGTTTGTACACACCTGAAGGAGGAAAAAGCCACCTCCTACCGCTGTTGCTGCCAGCTTTCCAACTTTTTGGAAGATGAATCCGGTACACCTACAAATCAACCAGCATCCAGTCAGGAGAATAAGATACCAAACATATACTCCTCAGCGTGCTTCCCACAGGCAAGGCTGCCTTTGGCAATTACCCAAGACTTGCAGACAGCCTGACAAATGGCAGAAAAAACCTACGTGCAACCAGAGAGAAAGGATTTGCACCCAGCCAAAATGCTGGTGCTTTATATAGCTTTTTACTTCTCACTATCACATTTCAGCCTTTATCAGTTGTGATTCTTAACTCTTCAACATCAACCTCCTCCCAAAAGAGTAATCAGAAACACGTGATTTCACCAAAAACAAGTGATTTTAGCTTTCTTTTTTTTTTTAACTGGTATCATCTCTGAAGGGAAATTAGGCAGCACATCTGCTGCTGCTGCTCCATGATAAAGCATGGGGAGCAGATCACAAGACAAGCTTTGTTGCCAAAACAACTGCTTATTTTTCCTTTTCTTTTCTCAGAGGATAAAAATGCTGAGAAAAGCAGACAGCAGTGGTCTACAGCTCTACTGGTCTCCAAACTGGGTTACACACTCTCAACACGGACATCACTGCAGCCACCAGAACTCAGGCAAGCACCACCCCATTGCTCATTCATGCAGTTAAGGGTTAGTTTACTGCACCACCCAAAAGACTTCACTTTGACCAGCTTCCTTATCAACACTGGAAAACAACACAGCAACCTGCTCTTACCCACTTCTGAATGCATACACTTAGTGAAGACACAAGAGAGAGGTAGCGAGCTCATATTTTTATCAGAAAATGAAGTATCCTTGTTCCAAAAGGCTCATATTTGCCCATCCTAAATTCAACACCACCACTTTATGCCAAAAGTTAAAGAGAATTATCTCACCTCAAAAATTTAAGTCTGATGCCATTTTCTTCCCTAGGAAATAATCCCAGTTCTTCAGCTCCACGTTAGAGACAGCTTTTAAGGCCTCCCACAGTTCTGCAGAGTATGCCAGGGCACAGTAGGCTGAGCAAGCTGGACACCTGCATTCTCTGAAGGACTGCCAGATGACCACCCTGCACCTGTCAGCGTGTTCCCAAAAGCCCAGCTAGCACCCGTAGGCATCCTGCCTGCCACGAGCAGCAACGGCAACCGCAGCACATCTTACCATCCTGTGACCCCTCCAATCACCAGCTGTGTGGCCACATTGTATTTCTCGGCACTTGACCCCGAGCTGGGGGCGAAGACCTTGCGCCACCAGGGCCGGTTTTTGGTGTATTCCGCCAGGTCCAGTATGTTGAACGAGTCCTCCTTCACACCTGCAGGCACCTGGAGAGGCTCAGTGCCGGGACTGCTGTCCCACAGTCCCCTGCCAGCTGCCCAGGGCCTCCCCAGGGACACAGGACCCCCGCCCAGCCACACAGCCCACGAGGCCTGGCACTCCCCCGGACCTTTGGGAACCCCCAGGCCCCACACGCTCCCCCGAGGGCCTCAGACCCTCCCAAGGCCCTCAGACCCCGTCCCCGGGAGCCTTCACCCCCCCCTCGATGCTCCCGTTGGTCACGCCGCTGAGGAAGGGGGCCGGGCTGAGAAGCCCTGTCCCGGGAGCCGCCCTCAGAGCGTCCCGCGATAGTTCGGGTCGTCAGACGGTGCCAGGCCCCCATACCGGCCCCCGCGTGTTGCCCATGGAAACCACGCCGCGCAGGGCACGGGCCCCGCTCTCCGCCGGGGATCAGAGCTGGAGAAGCGGGGGACCCCGACGCCAGGGGGTGAGAAGAGGGAGGACCCGCCGCCGCCATCCCGCCCCGGCCCGCCCCACCTCCTCCCGGCACCGCCATGGCGCCGCTGGGCTCCGCTCGGCGCTGCTACCGAGCCGCCGAGGGCACGTGACCACGCTGCGCAGGCGCGCGGCCGCGCTCCACCACGCCCC
>Ga0065711_1038868_pt1 | contig 18330 bp, 11 predicted proteins | sample Hoacrofraction12_FD_59098 | JGI IMG/M metagenome (GOLD analysis project Ga0065711, IMG submission 59098) | Hoatzin crop microbial communities from Cojedes, Venezuela - Epithelial fraction 12 v2 (version 2) | ecosystem: Host-associated > Birds > Digestive system > Esophagus > Crop | place... | reverse complement strand
GAAGGAAGGAAGGAAGGAAGGAAGGAAGGAAGGAAGGGAGGGAGGGAAGTATTCTGGAAAATATTTGTATGAAAAATTGTGCACTTAAAAACATTGAGGTATAAAAAAAACAGTATGAACATCTCCCTTTTAAGATTAGTAGGTGGGGATGACTAAAAGTGTCAACATGATAAAATGTACAACGTAAGTACATGTAAAGAACTGTGGAAGACAGCAGTCAAAAAAGAAAAAGAAAAAGGGAAGATGTGAACAGCAGAATGGCAAAGCACAAAAGTGAAAAACATAGTTCAGCTTCCAGATGTACAGGAAATACTACAATCATCATACAACAATGACATAATACTTTCAGAGAACTCTAGATCACACATTCAGCTCTGATTCAAAATATAGAGCTTAATTTTGCTTAAACAGTAATGATGGTCTGGTAAGCTTGATTGGATATGTTTGGAAAGGGCAGGAAGGCTCTGTGAAGGAGCTGGATAAGCTATTGTTCCAGAGAACATTGCAACATGTAGTTGATAACTGTAAGAATACTGCAGCAAGTGTGAAAAAATCTTGTTGTCTTAGATATAACAATATAATATTTGTGAAAACCAATCTTTTTCTCCTACTAACAACAAAACAGTCTAGTTCTTGTTGAGAGACAGAATGATACAGACAGTGAATGAACTGGTGCTAATGTGCTATTTCCTCATAAACACGTGATAAAATCTTCAGTATGGTAGAGATCAGCGCCTGAGGACCATTTCTATTATACTCACATCACCAGTGAAGACTGCAATGAATTTAAGAATGTATATGGCATTTCTAATTCATTTCAGTCAGAAATTGATTTCTGTGATAAAAATCACTTCCAGACAACATGTTTCCGTAGAATATAAAGGTACTATGACTTCTCTCGTGAAAAACAGAATCACATAATCACAGAATCATAGGGGTTGGAAGGGACCTCTGAGGATCATCTAGTACAACCACCCTGCCAAAGCACATTCACCTAAAGGAAACCTGGCACAGGGCCTCGTCCAGGTAGCTTTTGAATATCTCCAAAGAAGGAGAATCCACAACGTCCCTGTGCAGCCTGTGCCACTGCTCTGTCACTCTCAGAGGGAAGAAGTACTTCCTCGTCTTCAGATAGAACTTCCTATGCTTGAGTTTGTGCCTGTTGCCTCTTGTCCTGTCGCTGGGCACCAGTGAAAAGAGTCTGGCCCCATCCTCTTGACACCCACCCTTAAGATATTTATAGGCATTTATAAGGTCCCCTCGCAGCCTTCTCTTCTCCAGGCTAAACAAGCACAGCTCCCTCAGCCTTTCCTCATAGGAGGGATGCTCCACTCCCCTCATCATCCTCGTAATCATCTGCTGGACTCTCTCCAGTAGCTCCTCATCTTTCCTGAACTAGGGAGCCCAGAACTGGACACAGTACTCCAGATGGGGCCTCACTAGGGCAGAGTAGAGAGGGAGGAGAACCTCCCTCGACCTGCTGGCCACACATTTCTTAATGCACCCCGGGACACCATTTGCCTTCTTGGCAACGAGGGCACACTGCTGGCTCAAGGTTAACCTGTCATCCACCAGGACACCCAGGTCCCTCTCCACAGAGCTGCTCTCCAGCAGGTCAGCCCCAAGCCTGTACTGGTGGATGGGTTTACTCCTTCCCAGGTGCAGGACCCTGCACTTGCCTTTGTTGAACTTCATCAGGTTCCTCTCTGCCCAACTCTCCAGCCTATCCAGGTCTCGCTGAACAGCAGCACAGCCTGCTAGTGTATCCACCACTCCTCCCAGTTTTGCATCATCAGCAAACATGCTGACCGTACACTCTGTCCCTTCATCCAGATTGTTGAGTAAGTTGGACAAGACTAGGCCGAGTACTGACCCCTGGGGAACATGACTAGTTACAGGCCTCCAACTAGACTCAGAGCCGCTGATGATAGCCCGCTGAGCTCTGTCTGCCATTCAGCCAGTTCTCAGTCCACCTCACCGACCACTCATCCAGCCCACTCTTCCTGAGCTTCCCTAAGAGGATGTTATCGGAGACAATGTCAAAAGCCTTGATGAAGTCAAGGTAGACAACATCCACTGCTCTCCCCTCATCTAGCCAGTCGGTCACGCCATCATCGAAGACTATCAAATTGGTCAAGCATACTTTCCCCTTGATGAATCCTTGTTGACTACTGCTGATAGCCTTCTTTTTCTCCACTTGCATAATGATGACCTCTGGAATGCGCTGCTCCATTATCTTTCCAGGGATGGAGGTGAGGCGGACCAGCCTGTAGTTCCCTGGGTCCCCCTTACCGCCCTTCTTGAAGATTGGAGTGACATTGACTTTTCTGCAGTCCTCAGGTACCTCTCCTGTCCTCCAGAACCTTTCAAAGATTATGGAGAGTGGCTCAGCAATGACATCTGCCAGCTCCCTCAGCACCTGTGGGTGCATCCCCTCGGGGACCATGGATTTATTGATGTCCTGATTGTTTAAGTGATCTCTCAAACGATCCTCCTCAACCAAAGGAAGGTCTTCCTTTCTGTAGGCTTTCTCTCTTACATCCAGGCCCTGGGATTCCAGTCTTAGCAGTAAAGACTGAGGCAAAGAAGGTATTTAGTAACTCCATCTTCTCATTATGCTGCATTACAAGGGCGCCCACCTCATTCAGCAGCAGTCCTGCATTTTCCCTAGTCTTCTGTTTGCTGCTGATATACTTGAAGAAGCCCTTCTTGTTGTCTTTGACATCCCTTGCCAGATAGAATTCCAGGTATACCTTAGCCTTCCTTGTTGCATCCCTATATGCTCTGACAGCATTCCTGTGTTCCTCTCAAGTGGCCTGTCCCTCTTTCCACACTCCTTCTCTTCCATCTGAGTTCTGCTAGAAACTCCTTGCTCATCCATGGGGGTCTTCTGTCTCCTTTTCTAGATTTCTTACTCATGGGGATGTACGAATCCTGGCCATAGAGGAAGTGAGGCTTGAATAGCAACCATCTCTCTTGGACTCCCCTACCTTCTAGAGGCCTTGGGATTCCTTCAAGTAGGTCCTGGAAGAGGCCAAAGTTAGCTCTCATGAAGTCCAAGGTTGTGATCCTTCTTATTGCCCTGCTTCCTCCATGCAAGATCCTGAACTCCACAATTTCATGGTCATTACAGCCGAGACTGCCCTCAACCTTCACATCCTCAACTTGCCTGACTTTATTTGTCAGTATAAGGTCCAGCAGCACACCTCTCCTCATTGGCTCCTCCACCATTTGCATCAGAAAGTTGTCATCAACTCTCTGCAGGAACCTCCTGGAGTGGGTGTGCCTGGCTGTGTGGTCTTCCCAGCAGATGTCAGGGTGGTTGAAGTCCCCCATGACAACCAGAGCCTGTGACTGTGAGGCTGCATTCAGATGCCTGTAGAAGTCCTCATCAACTTCCTCTTCCTGGTCAGGTGGCCTGTAGTACACACCCACAACACTGTCACCCATATGAGGCTGTCCCTTAATGCTAACATGTAAACTCTCGACTCATTCTTCATCCATCCCCATCCAGAGTTCGATACATTCCAGTTGCTCCCTCACATACAGAACAACTCCACCATCTCACCTTGTTGACCTGTTTTGCCTAAAATTTATGTCGCCATCTATGATAGCATTCCAGTCTTGTGAGTTGTCCCACCATGTCTCTGTAATTACAATGAGATCATGGCCCTGTGACTGCATACAGATCTCTATTTCTTCCTGCTTATTCCCCCTGCTGCGTGCATTGGTGTAGAGGCATTTCAGAGGGGAACTCAAGCATGCTGGTTTCCCTGAAGACATACAAGAGGATCTGCCATAGCCATATCCACCCTTAAGTTTGTTGGTCTTCTGCTTCTGCTGTAGGTGATCCTGCTTCGGCAGGGGGGTTGGACTAGATGACCCACAGAGGTCCCTTCCAACCCCGAACATTCTGTGATTCTGTGATTCTGTGATTCTGTGATTCTCAGCTTGGAACACAGCTGAGGAACATCTGTCACTGCTCTGACTAGCCATACTTCTTCCCCTGCCAGATGTGATGGCTTGAGCATTGTGACTTTGCCCCCCACGCCCAATGTCCTTCAGTTTAAAGCCTTCCACCCCAGATTGGCTGGCCTGCTGGCAAAGATCCCCTCTGCCTCTGCTAGACAGGTAGATCCCATCCTCCCTAACAGTCTACAATAATTAAAGAATCATTAAAGAATTTCCCATTGTCACAAAGTCAAAACTCTCATGACAGCACCAGCCACAAAGCCAGGAGTTGATATTCATAATACGTCTGTTTCTGGCTGATCCCCTTCCTCTAACAGGTGAAATGGAGGAAAAGATACTTTGGGCACTAATGCTTTTTGCTTGCACACCCAGGGCTTTGAAGTCTTCCTCAATTCTGCCAAGGTTTGAACTTGCAGTGTCATTTGTGCCTACGTGAAAGAGTAACAGCAGACAGTAGTCTGTGCCCTTTACAAGCTGTGGCACCCTCTCAGCCACATCTCAGACCTTAGCTCCCGGAAGGCAGTATACCTCGCGTACCTCCCTGTCAGGTTGGCATATGGGTGCCTCAGTGCCCTGTAACAAGGAACCAAACCACTCATAATCAACAAGATTAAAGGACTATTTTAATATATTTGAGAACAGTGAATTTTTCTTAGACACCAATTAATCACTTCTAATGTAAGTTTGCCAGTTCCACTTAAGAAGTGCCACTATTTCTCATGTACGTATATGAAACTTGAGAAATACTTTATGTATTTGAAATTACTTGATGAGCTAGGAGAGAACTGAAGGGAAACTTCATGATTTTTTTGCTATTCCTTGCTAGAAAGTCAAATATTTTTTATTTGTGAATTCCTCAATATTTTTATTAAGTAATTGTAAATGATGTAATCTCCTTGTGAGTGTATTTTAGATTCTTGCCTTTAGTCCCAGCTGAGCATAGAAGAATAAATTATTCTTGGAGAAGAACAATGGAAATTAAAACACAGGTGTGCAGATAGGAAACCTCCAGCTTTTTTGATCAACATTTTGCATTGTGCAAAAGAGAAGTGGATTTTACTTATAAAGAAGGAAAAGAGTGCCTTCATATAGCCACTTGTAAACTTAATGACAGGAGATTTGAACAAGCATGAAAAAGTCACATGAAAAAAATCTAAAATCTAGTAATATTGGTAATATCAGCAGTTGTGGAAAATAGAAGAACAGGTGATTAAAAACAGTAGGATATAACTGAGACAAATAGCATAGACTTTGATGAAAATTTGAGATATTGATACGCAGATAAGGAGAGTATAGATATTATTTGCAGTAAACCGCTGTTAGTCCATATCAGAATTATTACCTAATTTGCATCCCAGAGTCTTTATTGAACACAACTAGAAAACTTTACTTAGGAAGAACTGAGAATGAAAAAAATGCATTCTTACACCAAAAACCTGACAGTTCTGATGCAAGCTTGAAAAGAATATTGGGGTAAAATAAAAGGTCACTTTCTAAAATAAAAAATCTGCAAAAGGTGATTAATTTTAGATTTCAGACAAAAGGAAAAAGTAAATGAGGATTTTATTTTAATCATCTACCCAATAGACAGAATTTGTTAATATTTTTAAATACCAAAGTATTCACTGGAAGCCTCCTCATACACACACAAAGATAATATATTTGAACTCACTGTCTGTCTGATTTGAACTGTGATGGGTAGAAATAATCTTTAAGAAGATGAATGAATGAAGTAGCAATACAGGCAAATATTCTAGTTTTTCTTTTGAGAGAAATTTGAGTGAAAACATAAAAATAGATAAGAATATAGCTAAACATCATTGTGAAATTACATAATTAAGTACAGTGAGACAAGACAGATGTAAAGCACTAAAGGAAGAAGGCAAAAAGGAAGAAAGTGAATTTAAAAAAAAAATAAATTTCAGCAAACTTCCAAAAATGCTCGAGATAGTCTCAGAAATATAATCAAAGAAAAAGAAAGGTAGGAGAGCTGATCAGTTACTGATAGAGCCTATACTAACTGCTCTGGAGAAAATTATCCAGATATTTACAAAATACAGAAAGTATACAAAGAAAATATTCTGAATGGATGGAACTAGATTGGAAATAAATGATCTTTAAGGTCCCTTCCAAACCTTATCATTCTATAATTCAATGATGACCTGAAAATCAACATGAAACATGTAAAAAGTTGGAAAGAAAACAAAAGGGAACGTAACTAAAGCAAAAAAAATAACCTTAGTGGTAAAACCAGTAAAATTATTGTGCAAGGTACATTTTAATTGACAGGGATTTAAAGAGTAGCAAGAAAAGAATCTATTAATATATCATATAAACAGAAACAAAACAAGATAAAGAAACAGTAAGAAACATTATTAAGAAAAAGCAGAGAACATACAAAAGTTGAAAACTGTGGCATCATTACCTTCTTTACTTTTGTCTTCACTAAATACAGAATAACGGTGATTTGGTCGATGCTGCCTAGATTAGGAAAGCAACAGATTTTTTGGATGGGTAATGTCCTGGTATCGGCTAGGATAGAGTTAATTTTCCTAGAAGTAGCTGCCGTGTTTTGGATTTAGTATGAGAAGAACGCTGATGACACTGACGTTTTCAGTTGTTGCTACAAATCAAGGACTTTTTCCAGTTTTGCATATGCAGCTAAAGATTAGGTGTGCAGGAGACGAGAGGGAGAAATACTCCATGTCATAGACATCATGCTCAGTTTTTTGTTGGCCAGGGGGAGAAAGCTATTTGGCTTTTTGGTTTTCCGGGAGGTTTTTTTTGAATCCTCACTTGGCCAGGAACTCAAACTTTTTTTGGGCTGTGATTTAGTTGTCAGGTGGTGAAAAAAACTGTACTGTATATAGTTTGTTTTGCATATTAATTATTGTGATTTTTATTACCATTACTAGTATTAGGACTAGTATTAGTGTCAGTATTTCCTTTGAAGTCTCGTTAAACTGTCTTTATTGCAACCCACAAGTTTTCACTTTTGTCTATTTCTCCTCCCTATCCTGCTGTGGGGGAGGGGAAGGGGTAAGCAAATGGCTGTCTTGAATGTAGTTGCCAGCTGCTTTGATAAACTATGGCAGATATATATAAATGATATAGATATTTGGTTTGTTGGTGTGACCCGATGAAATTGATGCCCTTAGTTTTTAAGAAAAGATAGTCAAAGCAGCCTCTAAATGATTAGCAATTATCTTCCTTGACTTTTAGGGGACGAAGGAGATCTTGGAGGACTAGAAAAGACAAATATTGCCTCAGTAATAAGAAAAAAAAAAAGGACAAAGGGGAGCTGTAAACTATTTAGCATTCTCTGGAATGATTTGTAATGAGAGTCTTCAGTGTCTGAAATGATTTGGAATAAATTACTAAAGAAATATTAAAAAATCCTTAGTGGATATAATAAACACAAAAGTATAGCTAACGGGGTGGCCAAGAAGTCATACTCATATACAATGTGATTATCTTCTTTAACAAAAAATTGTTTTATTGGATGAAGGGAAAGTACATAAATATTAACTTCAGTAAATTTTTCATTGTTAATACCTTGTTCTTTACATTATATTCTAAGTAAATCTTGTACAAATAGAAATATCCACACACATATATGAAAAAATAATTTCAAAAGAAGAGTTATATCTATTCACTGTAAACTGAAAAGACACCTGTATAACTTTTCAGAAATTTGTTTGGATTCAGTCAGTATTTAGATCAGCTACCAATGGTAATTCCTTGAAGTGAGAAGTGTAGATGACTTGAAGCTATGAGAATCGCTAAGATTTAGAAGACGAGACTGGAATTCAAAATTATCTTGATTGCCTGTGGAGATGGCATGCCAACAAGAAGACAAAAATTTGTACAGACATATTAAGGTCTCTGCCTACTAAATGAAAACAAAAGTAAAAAGGAACGGAAAGGGAACATGATAGTAGACTTCACACATTGGTACAGATAATTAATTTTTCACCATGCCTCCCCACAAAACAACTTGAAGTCAGCTGAAATTGAAATAAGGACAATTGAAACCAGAGATTACTAAAAGTCGGCAGTACAGTTGACTGGAAAGAACTGCTGATAGGCAGTGTGGAATTTTCTGATATTATTTTTAAACAGAGAAGACAATACCTGGTACCGTCATTCAAGCATTCCTGGCCTTGTTGTAGTGCAAGGGTTGAACAAAACGTCTTTTCCAGGCCTGAAGTTCTACAATTTTATGTTTTCTTGGGCTGCTTTCTATGGCGATATAAACTTGGTGGCTGAGGCACTAACCAAAAAAGTAAAACATCCACAACCATAACCTCCTTTCTGTCCCGTGAAAAAGATCATTACTCAGGAAAGATGAACCCCAAAAGATAATTTCATGACATTTGCTGAAAAGGAGAAGATATTGATTAAGACATCAAAGTGGAAATCTTAGAAATTATCAGATCCTGCATGTTGTTTGATTACCTTTGAAAGGGATTTTTTTTTTAACTAATGTGAAAATTTTCCAACTTAAGAGGTAAAGCAGTAAACTGGACTAGCCTCACCCAAGTGATTCACAGACTATGAAATACTTTTGGTTCTATTCTTATAGTTGTGTATGGCATATGATAGTATTTACCCATTTTGTTGCTAGTTTACCACATTTTTTTTTCTTCCCTTTAACAGAATATTTTTTATCAAACTGATTGATTCTTGTTATTAGTGGGGCAAATTATTTAGCTGAGCATCAGAATATTTAGTTTTATTTTTCTAGATGTCTACATGGAAAATGAAGATAATGTCTTAAATTTGAATCTAGAACTTACTGATGGCAGTCAGACGCTGAAAGAAGGCTTACAGAAATTACTACAATATCTACTATTTAAATACTAGCTCAAATTGTGCAAAACTGTGAATAAAGTGTAAGTACTTCATGAAAGGCCAGAAGTCGCTCTTGTGCTGATAAACTTGCTACATCTTCTTATTGCTAGACAGTAGAAGTCTAATGTGCTGATCTAGAGAGAGACATAGTTTTCCCAGCCTTGGAAAATTTTTGAGATTTCCCAACTGCTTTTACGCAGTGTTGGCCAGAAAGTTTGGAAAAATGCATAACTGGTGGATTTTCTTGCTGACTGATATGGTTATAATAAGGGAACATTCAAAGTTTTCAAGAAGGGAAAAAAAAAAAAAAAAGAGACCTAACTCCAAAGCAGTTAATCCTCATCTTCCTCTAGTTTTACCCAGCATTTACAATAGTCATGCTTGGTGTGGAATAATCTACTTATTTTCTAATAAATATTTCAGTATTTATACGAAATAGAAGCGCTCAAGCAGAAGAAAGTGAGAATCAGACATTCCAAAATAGCTAAGTGTCTGCTTAGCAGAGAAAAAGAGCCAAAGTCAGACAGAAAAGAGGCAAAGTACAGCTGAACACTCTAATCTCATTGCTGCTAGTGGCTCTGGAGCAAGCAGATGTGCAGTCAGCCCAACCTTCTTTTCTTCCAGTCAGCCCAACCTTCCTTCCGGTATTTCTTTAACTGAAGTTTCATTCACACTGGCATATTCCCACAACAACCTGAATATTCAGTATCTGGAAATTTTATGGTTTTGACAAAATTAATGTATACTTCTATACCAGAATTTTCTACCATGCCCTACATCATTCAATATCCACCTACTCTGCAGTGCCTTAGAAGCTTAACTTTCCCTGTGTTTCAGAGCTGTTCATTTTTCCAAAGCCAGTGTCACCTCTGTTAAGGTTGACTTACTAAGGTTATTTGTATAATCAGTGTTTTCCCAACAGGTCAGTATGACTATTCTGAGGGATATTGTTCTTCTCAGCTGGTTAAATAATGTAACTTTGCTGTCATCACTGCTTTGAAAAGCAAAGGATCAGTTCAGATATTTACTAAAAAGTACAAGTAGATGTGGAGCAACAGGTGCTCCACAAATCGCTCTTCCCTTGTGTCTGTATACGTATATATATGCATAAAGACTGAATCCAGGCCCAGAAGCTGAACTACTGCAGCATTAGTCAACAGAGCTTGGCAGACACTCTGTTCTTGCTTCCTTTCAGCTATAAAGAGTCTCTGCAAGGTTTGGCTGCATCATGCTAATCATTCTCTGTCCATACCATGATTCACCATGTCTCCAATATGGCTATTCTATTCACACGAAAAACAAGCCAGATCAGAAAACAAAATCAAATTTCACTTTTGGAAATAAAATATCGTTTCCTCTTTTCCTGATGTGAAACTTTGAAAACACAGGTATTTCTAATAATTTTATAACTTTACTGAAATTAATGGAAAGCTGATTGTTGTATTTTATTTGAATGGTTTAAAAACACTAAAATTTTCTCTTTAAATTTTTCTTGTATTTTGGGTAGAAAGTTCATAAAACATTTTTGACCAAAATTTATTTCTGATTTTTATGTTCTAAATTTACTAAGTTAAGAAATTAGAAAAAATTATGAGGCTGGCTGGGAGTTTACACTAATCTATATGTTTATTATTAGAATCATAGAATCATAAAATAGTTTGGATTGAAAGGGACCTTTAGACTTTGTCTAGTCCAGTTCCCCAGCAACAAGGAGGGGCATCTTCAACCAGATCAGGTTGCTCAGAGCCCAGTCCAACCTGACCTTGAATGTTTCCAGGGATGGGGCAACTACCACCTCTCTGGGTAACCCGTTCCAGTGTCTCAGCAACCTCATTGTAAAAAAAATTTCTTCCTTCTACGCAGTCTAAATCTACTCTCTTTTAGTTTTAAATCATTACTTCCTGTCCGATTGGAACAGGCCCTGCTAAAAAGTCTGACCCCATCTTCCTCATAAGCTCCCTTTTAGTACTGCAATGATGCAATAAGGTCTCTGCAGAGCCTTCTCTCCTTCAGGTTGAACAACCCCAACCCTCTCAGCATTTCTTCACAGCAGAGGTGTTCCAGCCCTCTGATCATTTTTTTGTATGATCAGCCCAGGATACAGCTGGCCTTCCTGGCTGTGAGAGCACTTTGTTGTCTCATGTACAGCTTTTCATCCACCAGTACCCCCAGGTCCTTCTCGGTAGGGCTGCTGTCAATCTCTTCATTCCCAGCCTGTATTCATATGGGGGGTTGCCCTGACCAAGGTGTAAGACCCTGCACTTGGGCCTGCTAAACCTCGTAAGGTACACATGGGCTCACTTCTCAAGCCTGTACATGTCTCTTTGGATGGCATCTCATCCTTCAGGTGTTTTGACAGCACCACTCAGCTTGGTATCGTCTGCAAGCTTGCTGAGGGTGCACTCAGTCCCATTGCCTATATCCTTGATAAAGATATAAACAGCACTGGTCCCCTGTGGGACACCACTTGTCATCAGCTTCCATCTCCACATTGAGCCATTGACCACTACCTGGACGTGACCATTCAACCAATTCCTTAGCCACAGAATAGTCCACCAATCAATTCCAAATCTCTCCAACTCAGATAGAAGGGTGCTATGGGGGCCTGTGCCAAAGGCCTTACAGAAGTCCAAATAGACGACACCTGTAGTGCTTCCCTTGTCCACTGATGTAGTCACTCCACCACAGAAGGCCACTAAGTTGGTCAGGCAGGACTTGAGTTTGGTGAAGCCATGCTGGCTGTCTCAAATCACCTCCCTGTCTCCCATGTGCCTTAACATAGCTTCTAGGAAGATCTATTCCATGTGCCAGGCACAGAGGTGAGGCTGACTGGTCGGTAGCTCCCAGGGTCCTCCTACCTACCCTTTATAAAAATGGGTGCAATGTTTCCCTTTTTCCAGTCACCAGGGACTTCACCTGACTGCCATGACTTTTCAAATATCATGGAGGAAATGGAAAATGGATGGAAATGGAAATGCACATCTCAAGTGGACAATTGAATCAAGCTTCTGAAGTCTGGATTCTGAATCTCAAGCTGAGTAACACCATCAATGACTGAACTCTTCCAATAACTTCCTTACATCTACTACAAAATACTAATCTAAAAAACAGTACAAATCTAAAAAGTCTACTATTAAATTCCTATAAACAGTGAATGCCATCAGCAAAACCACATGATGAGAAAGGTGCTGTGTAGGTAGCAGAATATGAACTTAACAGCATTAAAAGATTGGTTTCAGGGGGTGGAAAACCAGCTTGCATCAGTTTGGTATGTTTATAGAACAATCTTCTGACAAGATATCAAAACATGAGAGGAATTCCTGGAAATGAATACAATTAAAGTGTGGAAGAAGTTTAAATGAACTTTCATATTTTGTAAACAGCAAACTCAAGACTTTTCCTTTTTTCCTGTAAATAAAAAATATTGAAAATAAAGCTGAATGTACTGACCTTTGCCTTACTGTGTAACTGAAAATTATACCTAAAATAAGTAAATATCAAACTGAAAATGCCCAGTAAGATTTCAAATTGAAACGTAAGAGGCAGCCTGTTAGAAATATATGTGCTTGATATAAGAAATGTATTTTCACTTCAATGTCCACCTGAATGAAATCAGAGATTCTTACATTTAGTAGATAATCAAGGTATGGTGCAAGAAGCACAAAAGTATCTGACTTGTCAGACCGGGAGAGAGTGAATTCTAATTTTGGACGAGCCACTTATCTCATCTGTGCCTATACAGTAGTTCATGCACCTCTATTCACAAATATACTATGAAAATCATTGTCTATACAAAACAAAATTTCATTTTCCTCACCTATTGTGGTTCTAACAGCCCTGCTGTGTCAATTTCTTCTCCAAAGTCTTATTCTCTGATGTGTAATATATTGGAATACACTGGATTGATAAAAATTTGCTCCATTTAGCAACATTTTTTCCTCTGGTTGTCTATTGTTTTTTTTAACTCATTTCAGACATTTTCATATTTTTCTTGAAGATTTTAAAATTTACAATCTGAGATATAAGCACAAGATTTTTAACTTTCCACTGTCAATAATGAATCAAAAAGCTTTGTTCTAAGGACCACTATCCACCTTGTCCGCAGAACTAGAAAACTCCAAGCACTTTAAAATCTGTTAAACATTACACAGAACAGTGTGCGCTGCTACCTATAATGTTAACTTCTGTTGTCCAGACTCTCAGCTAGTTTTCAACATACTGATTTTAAGCTCTTCTTAATCTAGTTAGTGAAAATCTGTATTCTAAGACTTCTGGTCTGTATAGATTATATAGGGAACATTATGTCTGGTTATTATTTAGTATATACTCAATAATATATTCTGCCTTATGATCTTTCCCTGATAGTTCTGCTTCTAAGAAGAGTTACACGGTGCTGGTGTTGTGTATAAATAAAAAATAACAAGTAAATAAATAAATAAAAACTAAATTTTTTGCGTAATAGGGCACGGGTAATATAGCACTATTAAATTCATTAGACTTTAAGGTAATAATTACAATGTTAAATGAATCAGTAAGAGCTTCTAAAGATAACGAAGGACAGGAAATACTTTCCCACTGTAAAAGATAACTTTGAGTCTCCTGAAGTTCCTTTGTGCTGAATGAAAATATCTTTGGTTTAATTTCAAAGAACAAGAAATAAAAATACCTGATGAGTAGGTGAAGGAGTTTTGTTTCCCTGCTCTTCTACATCATACATTTAAAATTCAGTTTACCATCTCTTTAGGTCTGTCCAAGGGACTACATGCCCCGGTACCAGTATAGGCTGGGGGATGAAGGGACTCAGAGCAACCCTGAGGAGAAGGACCTGGTAGTACTGGTGGATGAAAAGCTGGACAGGAGACAACAATGTGTGCCTGCAGCCCAGAAGGCCAACCATATCCTGGGCTTCATCAAGAGAACCATGGCCAGCAGATCAAGGGAAGTGATTCTGCCCCTTTGCTCTGCTGAGATCCCACCTGCAGTCCTACGTTCAGCTCTGGAGCCCACAGTACAGGAAAGACATGGACCTGTTGGAGCAGGTCCAGAGGAGGGCCACCAAAATGATCCAAGGGCTGGAGCACCTCTTCTATGAGGAAAGGCTGAGAGAGATGGGGTTGTTCATCCTGGAGGAGAGAAGGCTATGGGGAGACCTTATAGCAGCCTTCCAGTGCTTAAAGGGAGCTTGTAAGAAAGACGAGGTCAGACTTTTTAGCAGGGCCTGTTCAGATCAGTCCAGGTGTAACAATTTTAAACTAAGGGAGGGTAGATTTAGACTGGATATAAGGAAAAATTCTTTTATGATGAGGTTGCTGAGACACTGGAAGAGGTTACCCAGCGAGGTGGTAAATGCCCCCTCCCTGGAAAATCAAGGCCAGTGCCATGATTTAGCCTGATTGGATGCCAGGTACCCACAAAAGCCACTCAATCACTCCCCTCCTCAGCTGGATAGTGGAGGAAAAAATATGACAAAATGGCTTGTGTGTGAAGATAAGGACAGGGAGTGATTACTCACCAATTACCATCACAGACAAAATAAACTCAACTTGGCGAAATTAGTTTAATTTATTGCCAAACAAATCAGAGTAAGACAGCGAGAAACACAACTAAATCTTAAAAACACCTTCCCTCCACACCTCCCTACTTCCCAGGCTCATTTTCACTCCCGTATTCTCTACATCCTTCCTCTAAGCGGAGCAGGGGAACAGGGAATAAGGGTACCGTCTGTTTGTCACACTTAATCTCTGCTTCTCCTTCATTCTCACAATCTTCTCCTGCTCCACCATGGGGTCCCACTCACGGGAGACAGCCCTCCACAATCTTCTTCAATGTGGGTCCTTCCCACGGCCCACAGTTCTTCACAAACTGCTCCAATGTGGGTCCTTTCCACGGGTTGCAGTCCTTCAGGACTGCCACAGTGTGTGTGTCCCCCGGGGTCACAATTCCTGCCAGCAAACCTGCTCCAGTGTGGGCTCCTCTCTCTCTCCATGGGTCTACAGATACTGCCAGGAGCCTGTGCCAGTGTGAGCTCCCCACAGGGTCATAGCCTCTTTCAGGTCCATCTACCTGCTCCAATGTGGGGTCCTCCATGGGCTGCAGGTGGATATCTGCTCCACGATGGACCTCCATTGACTGCCGGGGCACAGCCTGTCTCACCATGGTCTTCACCACAAGCTGCAGGGGAACCTCTGCTCTGGAGCCTAGAGCACCTCCTCCCTTTCCTTCTTCACTGACCTTGGTGACTGTGGAGTTATTTCACATCTTCTCACTCCACTCTCCCACTGCAAATGCCATTACGTATTTTTTTTTTCCTTTCTTAAATATGTTATCACAGACACGTTACCGTTGTTGCTGATTGGCTTGGTCTTGGCCAGCGGTGGGCCCATCCTGGAGCCGACTCTCATTGGCTCTGTCAGACATTGGGAAAGCTTCTAGCAGCTTCTCACAGAAGTCACCCCTGTAGCCTACCATTACCAAAACCTTGCCATGCAAACCCGGTTTATTCAGGTTGGATGGGGCTCTGAGCAACCTGATCTAGTTGATGTCCCTGCTCATTCCAGGGGAGTTGGACTAGATGATTTTTAAAGGTTCCTTGCAACTCAAACTTTTCTATAATTCTATGCCACTTAAAGGTACATGTTCTTCTCTTTGACCAAAGTCAGGATTTATTACCCAGTCCTGAACTGTGTTTCTAAAGAAAGTTAAGGCTTAGGCATGATTGTGAGAGATTGCTGTTCCTATTTAAAGATCTAAAATACTTTATCAAAATTCTATATTCAAAATAGATCTTTTCACATGTAATAAGATTTTCAAGTTTGCAAAACTTTTTTGGACATGCAGATTTCAGACTTGGCAGCAAATGTTCAAATAAGAACAATACAAGAGAATGTGTTCAAGAAACACAAGAAATAGATCTCTGTTCTTCAACAGTCTTAGATATTTTTTATATTATGAATGTTTTGGTCTTTATATTCAGCGTATTATTATGTGATTTTATCAGTCTGTTTTTAATTTGAGAATGTTTAAGTTTACTTATGAATATATTGTAATTCTACAATTTTCTGTCTCAGAAAATGTAAATATTAATTCTACGTGAATACTCAGCATAATTAGCATACATCTCATTAAAATAAGAGTCTAAATATTAGGTTATATTAAACAAGAAGATTTGGTGAACATTCTAACATCGAACTGAGGTCTGCACGAGAAGCAACACAATTATTTCATGCCTAGTATGCATTGGTCACTGTTATAGTAGAAATGTATGCCATCAGTGAGGGTTTAAACCAATTTCCAGTTTAAAACTTCTAAGAAGCTAATACTTCAGTTTAAAAACCCAAGTAATTTTGCTATTGATAATGTATATTAAACAACTTTTATATTATTATCACTTGAATTATGTTATGAAACTGCAATGAGACTTCTACGTCATATTTGATGTTTCCATTTCAAATCCTTAAATCACATCCTCAAAACTACCAAAAAAATTGTTTATCTTATTTTAATAATTGTGAAAAAACTTGTTCAGAGGGTAAAATAGATGAAAAATAAAGTATTTCGTGACCTACTATCCTTGTAAAAATTCTCTGTAAGAAAACTGTCATGAATTTTGCTCTTTTTATTGTTCTAAATCAGTTACAACTAATCCACCACTCTAGAACATGTATTATCTTCATCACTCTGCTGACACCTTCCCAAGTTCTGAGTTCTACACCCTGGTGACAGTAAACCTCTCTAAGAGAATCAGTACTGACTGTGCTTTCATAACTTTTTTCTTTATAATACAGAGGTAATTGATTAATTTTTACTAGTACCCACTATGCAATTTTACTGAGATCCAGTGCTTTTAATTGAAGTTTATGATATAGTATTATGAATATACTTTCAAAATAATTTAGAGCCCTATCAGAGCTGAGCTCCTTGTCTATGAAGTAGGGACCTGCAGATGCTGGAACTATAGCTGGGTTTTCATTACCTAGGAGGACACTAAAAAAAACAAGGTCTCAGCAGAAATACAACTATGGACATCTCTGGGACTCCAGCAGAAAAAGATAATGCTTGTGATCTGGATGAAGACCAGAAATCAAACTTTGTGTAGTTCCCCTGTCTCAATCACATGTGAAGGTGGAAGACCGTCTTCTTCAGTATACGAAATATGCTCTAAAACAGCATCAAATCCAATGGCTTGTTTAATATATCTAGGTTTGTATTCCACATGTGCTGGATGGACTTCTTCATGTCCACTTTTAGAAGGGATAAAAGGTGCATCATTGTACTGTTGATCCTGGCTCTGAATAGGCAATACTACCTCTTGTTTTGCCTAAAGACTCCTGCATTCTTCCTGCACTTTAAATCTAGGGCATTGTCACATTCTGTTAAGTATAATAATAAAAATATTTTGGACCAGGTATCTATCCAACTTTCTTTGGAAGTACCTTCTCGGTTAATGATTGCTGACACTGAAATTGCTAAATCTATTACTAATGTAAGTCTCAGAGTACAAGGCATGTTGATGAATCAATCTCATCTTGTGAGGAGTGCAGCAGGAAGACTCTGTTCATGAAATATCCTTCAGATATCCTTGATCAGAGTATTTTTGCTTAGATTTATCTGACATGCGGAGAATAAATCATGTCAAATACATCTAGGGCAAAAGATTTTTTTTTAAATTGATATCCAAATGGTTGCTATTTGATCAACTGTCTAATTTTGGTTGTTTACAGCTGATCATCTGCATGGATTATCAGTTAGGTTTCCATACCTGATAATATTCAGTTATTTAAGTCACAGATAAACTAATAATTCTGCTTAAGTGTGCTGATAGTTTATTTGAAGATTTTGTTTTGTTCCCTCTGACTAAGTAATTAGTTAATTAACAGTTTTAATTCTGTTTCGGTTCACAGCACTGAATTGTGATAAAAAAACAAACCTTTTTGCTTAAAGTAATTTTAAATATGATTTATAGACGTGCAACTAACTATCTAGAAACTGATCACAGAAAAAAATGCCACAGACAGAAGTACCTGCAGGGTTGAGTTTAAAATCATATCTCTACATATTCATTTCTTCCTTTAAAAACAAAAAAGTATTTTATCTTGATTGATAAAAGTACAACTATTTTGTCATGCAATAGAGTGACTTTTTGTACCCGGTTTGGTCAGGACAGTGTTAATTTTCACTGGAATCCAGGAAGGGACACAGCCGGGCGGGCTGACCCCACCTGGCCAAAGAGAGCAGGGTATTCCATACCACGTGCTGTCATGCTGGGTTCCGGTGGGGGGGGGTGGAGCTGGACAGCAGGAAATCACTTGCGGCTCAGGAGCGCAGGCAGTGGTCCTGTCAGGGAGAGCGGCTCCCTGGGTCGTGAAGTTTGTGTTGTGTTTTCTCCTTATCTGTATCGTTGTTGTTACTGTTCCCTTTGTTTGCTGTTCTGTTAGACTGCCCTTATCCCAACCCACCGGTTTCTGCCTGTTTGTTTCCATTCTCCTCCGCACCTCCGTGGGGGGA